>VFSW01010386.1_pt1 | contig 13202 bp, 12 predicted proteins | sample 5358111 | NCBI WGS metagenome assembly VFSW01 (sample SAMN11554181, study PRJNA540505) | mine drainage metagenome | isolation source: sediment from site ElyBrook_90M | place: USA: Ely Copper Mine, Vershire, VT | collected 2017 | reverse complement strand
GCTCTTCGATGCTAACAGTTTCAGCAAACGATGTATGTTGACGACGTATGTTGAATTGAGATACGTTAAATTAAATTAAAAAAATACAATATATAAATTTATCAAAATGCCTGATTTCTAATTTTGTTTGAAATAAATTTCCATTGTTTATGCACGATCAAATCTTAGGTCAAATCTTAGGGGTAATCACTGTGAGATCAACTATTAGCCGCGTTACCAACATTTTTTTTCTGCTTGCTTTAATGGCTTTTACGCTAAGCGGTTGTGCGGGATATGGGCTAACCCCGGCGCCAAAAACGGTTAAACAAATAAGTGATTATCGTTACATAATTGGCCCCGGTGATAACGTCAATATTGTTGTGTGGCACAATCCGGAAATATCCGAAGTCATCCCCGTACGCCCAGACGGTAGAATTTCCACACCCTTGGTGACCGACATGCAGGCTGCGGGCAAAACCCCATCCGTTTTGGCCAAAGATCTTGAACACTCCCTCGCCAAATACATACAAGATCCGGTAGTCACAGTTATCGTGACGGGCTTTGTTGGTCCTTATAGCCAACAAATACGAGTCATTGGCCAGGCCACCAAACCCCAAACCTTGCAATACCGCGAGCAAATGACCGTCATGGACGTCATGATTGCAGTCGGCGGCATCACTGATTTTGCAGCAGGCAACCGTGCGACAATTTTCCGCAAAGTCAATGGCAAAAATGAACAGCTCCGTGTAAGGCTGCAAGATTTGATGCGTGACGGCGACGTCTCCGCCAATGTACCAATGCTGCCTGGTGATGTGCTAATTATTCCGGAAAGTTATTTCTAACCAATCAAGGCATTGGTCATTACATTCGCGCGCATGGAGTAAATGAATAAACTTTTTTTGAAAACGCCACATTTAGCACATTTAGAAAGCTTACGGCATGCATGAAATTTTTGAACAGGTGATGGGGCATGTGGTTGCAATTTGGCACCGTCGATGGACCGTGTTGATTGTGACCTGGATTTTGTCAATTGGCATTTGGACATATATTTATTATATTCCTGATCGCTTTCAGGCTTCTGCGCGCGTTTACGTTGATACCCAGTCGCTACTCAAACCATTGCTGGCCGGTCTCACAGTGCAACCCAACACCAATGAGGAAATTGGCATCATGGCCAGCACAATCATCAACCGCCCCAATTTGGAAAAGGTCGCACGCATGACAGATCTTGACCTTAATGCCAGAAACCCGGCCCAGTTGGAAAATATCATCAATGGTCTTGAAACGGGCATCACCTTACATGGTTCCGGATCCAATAATATTTATACCATTGATTACCAAAACAGGAGCCCTGTCATCGCCAAAAAGGTAGTGCAGGCCTTGCTGGCAATTTTTGTTGACAACGGCTTGGGCAGCAATCGCAAGAATATCTCGTCATCCGAAAAGTTCATCTCGGAGCAACTCCAGGATTATGAGACTAAATTGACAGATGCCGAGAGCGCGTTAAAAGATTTCAAGCGCCAAAATATCGGTTATTTACCGGGCGAAGAGGGTAAAGACTATTACTCCGAGTTGTCCGCGATTCAGGAACAAATCAGCCAAACGGGAATGGCTTTAGCCGAAGCAAAAAATAAGCAGAATTCATATAAGCGGCAACTCTCGGGTGACGATCCTACCATTTTGCCCGATACGTCCGTCAGTACTACTCCTGAAGTGGATGTGCGAATTGAGAAGCTCAAACAAAATCTTGACAAGCTGCGCTTGACTTATACAGAAGATTACCCTGATATTGTTGCCACCAAACGGGTGATTGCGAGCCTGGAGGCCATCAAGAAAAAAGAAGCCTCGCAACGTAAACCATCAGCGGGGTTATCACAAAACGTCTTCTATCAGAACCTCAACCTGGCCGAAGCCGAAGCCGACGCCGAAGTCGCTTCGATGCAAGCCAGACTGGACGGATACCAGAGTCGTTATGCCCAGCTCAAAGCTGCCGCAAACAAGATTCCCGAAGTGGAAGCAGAATATACCAACCTCACACGCAACTACGACACTTACAAAAAAAACTATGAAGCACTGCTCGCAAGACGGGAATCAGCCAAACTTTCTGGAGAGCTGGACGCTAAAACCGATATTGTGGATTTCAAGATCATTGACCCCCCCCATGTCCCGTTAACTCCCGCCTTTCCCAACCGCCCCATGCTCATGTCACTGGGCTTGCTGGCCAGCATGGTTGTTGGTATCGCGGTTGCATTCCTGTTCAACCAAATCAAGCCAACCATACAGAACAAACACGACATCGCATTACTCACTGACCTTCCCGTGCTCGGTAACATCAGTTTAATCAAATCCCAAGCCCAACGATTAAAAATCCGTCGAGGACTTTTCGCATTTTCATCAGCGGCGATCGCGCTGATAGGCACTTTCGGCATATTGATAGTATGGCAAATTGTCGTGACCAAAGCAGCATAGCGGGGAACCAGACATGAGCATAATTGAAAAAGCCTTCGACAAACTCAACGCGCATTTGCCCGTCAACAATCCTGCTACGCCACCTGTTGCTGACCATATGGTCCACAATGAGCCAGCAACGCTGCCGCAAACGGGTACACTCTCTTCCCTCTCGGAGATAAACACCGCCGCAGTGCAATTATCGGCACTTTCTCCCGAGCAGACCGTGACTGCGCCGCTCACAGAACCCAATGTCGAACCTGCCGCAACTCTCAGCTCTCGATCAATCAGGCCCCGCGCACCGAAGGCAACATCCAGGGCTCGTCGTAACGAACCAACCCTAGCCGGAACACAGACAGAATTACACGTAAACATCAACCTGGACCGGTTGCGCGGCCTTAACATCATCACTCCACACGGCAACCACTCCACCACCGCAGATGCGTTCAGGATGATCAAGCGGCCCTTGTTAAATAAAGCCTTTGATCAGGATGTTACTCATGGCAACCTTATCATGATCACCAGTTCATTGCCCGGAGAAGGCAAAACCTTCTGCTCCATCAACCTGGCAATGAGCATCTCCATGGAAATGGATAAAACGGTACTACTGGTGGATGCTGATGTTGCGAAACCCAGTTTAATGAAAACCATAGGGCTACCCGACGACAAAAAGGGCTTGCTGGATTTACTCCAGGATAGTTCGCTCAGTGTTGCCGACGTATTGATGAAAACCAACATCGCCAACCTGACAATCCTGTCGGCGGGCCAATATGTTCGCCACGCGACGGAATTGCTGGCCAGCGATGCCATGGTGAAATTACTGGAGGAACTGGCACAACGCTACCCTGACCGCATTATTCTGTTTGATTCCCCGCCCTTACTGGTCACCACTGAATCCAGTGTCCTGGCCACTCACATGGGTCAAATCGTGGTAGTCGTGGAAGCCGAACGCACCCCGCAATCCGCACTGCAGAATTCCCTGGAATTAATCGAATTTTGCAATTTAACCGGGATCGTGCTCAACAAAAGCCAACGCATGCCAATTCTTGATTATGGCTATGGATATGGGTATGGCCAAGAATAGATATAGCGTCTCGATAGCATCGTGCAGCCTGTTCACCAGCTTGCTTATCAGTGTGCCCACATTTGCCGCAAACTGGCTCATCACACCCAGCATCAATATCAATGAGACTTATTCAGATAATATGTTTCTGGCACCGAGTACTCAAACGGTTTCAGGCTTGATTTCCACGTTGACGCCCGCTCTATCGATTATGGGTACTAGCGACAGGCTCAAATTAAACCTGAACTACGCACTGGAAGATATGACTTATGACGCCAATGGTTTGCAAAACACCTTATACAACCAGCTAAACAGCACTGCCAACATGGAATTGATCAAGCATACCTTGTTTGTCGATGCAAGCGCCGCCATCATGCAGCAACCCTTGACACCCTTCGGCCCCGTCAGCACTAACAACGCCAACCTCTCCAGTAACGTGGTCAATGAGGATATGGTGAGCATAAGTCCCTATCTTTTGCACAAGTTTGACACCTATGCCACCGGCACAGCGCGGTTTACGCACACCAATGCCACCTACAGTTATGGCGGAGTTACCGCACCTGGAGCGACTAACTATGCCAGTGTTTATGGCTCACCGAGTGTTTTCTCATCCAGCGTCGATGCCGAAGACGTCCAACTGCTTAGTGGCTCTGCCTTCGATCGGCTATCCTGGGGAATCGACTACAATAACACTGCAAACACCTATACCGGCTTCCCCACTACGACTCTTACCTTACTCACCACCAACTGGGGTTATTTACTTACGCCCCGATTCAAATTGACTTCACAAATCGGTTATGAAAATGATAACTATGTGTATTTTGGTCCCAGACCACAAGGCGTATTCTGGAATGCCGGTTTCAGCTGGGCGCCCTCTACGCGCACTAAACTCGACATAAGCGCGGGCAAGCGATTTTATGGCTCGACATACTCATTCATCTTCAGTCACTACACTCGCATGACTGTCTGGAATGCCAGTTACATTCAAGCTGTCACCAGCAGCGCGATGCAGGAATCCGTACCCACAGCGGCCACCCTTGACCAATTACTGCAAGCGCAAATTCCCAACAGCGTAGCGCGTCAACAGGAAGTGCAACAATTGCTGGCAAGTTTAGGCCCCCAAAGCGCCTTATTCGGCCAAAACATCATGTCCAATCTGATCTTTCTGTCCAAGACACTACAAGGCTCCATGGGGTTGACCACACCCAAAAACACCGCACTGTTCACCCTGTACAATACCCAAAGCGATCCATTGCAACAAAGCACAGCAGCCACTCTGCTTGGCAATGGGTACCTGGGGTACGGCAATATGACGCAAACCGGTGCAACGTTCTCCTGGTCGCACCGCCTTTCCGCCGCCATAAGCAGTAATGTCAACATCAATTACGCCAAAATTGATTTTGGTGGTCAACAACCGCTCGGCACCACTGATTTTGTCATGATTGGACTGACACGCAAAATCAATCCAAAATTTTTCGGCAACCTGAGCCTGCGTCATCAAGCGATGAATTCAGGGGGGAATGGTTACAATTTCACAGAAAATGCCTTGATTGCTTCACTCACCTATCTTTATTAAAAGTGAATTATGTATACGGCATTTTATCATTTAAGCAACAAACCTTTTCAGCTTAGCCCTGACCCCAGTTTCTTTTATGCCAGCAGAGGTCACAAACGCGCAATGGCCTATCTGAATTATGGGATTTCTCTGGCAGAGGGGTTCATCGTTATTACCGGCGAAGTAGGCGCGGGGAAAACCATGCTGGTGCGCAATTTATGCGCTCAAATAGGTAATGACAACATCATTACCAGCCACTTGGTCAGCACCCAACTGGATGCGGATGATACCCTGCGCACGGTAGCTGCCAACTTTGGCCTGGAGCAGTCGGGACTGAACAAAGCTGCCATACTAAAGAATCTGGAAACTTTTTTGCAACAATGCATGCATCAGGGTAAACGTGTTTTACTCATTGTGGATGAAGCACAAAATCTCACCCCAAAAGCAGTGGAAGAGCTTCGAATGCTGTCCAATTTTCAACTGGACAACAAACCATTGTTACAAAGTTTTTTACTTGGACAACCGGAATTCCGCGACACCCTGCAAAGCCATGACATGCTGCAATTGCGTCAGCGAGTAATCGCTTCCTACCATCTTGGCCCCATTGATGAAAGCGAAATTGGTGCATACATTGAACATCGATTAAACCAAGTCAACTGGCAAGGTGATCCGGTATTTATGGCTGAAGCCTTACATCGCATCTTTGAATATACTGGGGGCATCCCCCGAAGAATCAATACCCTATGCGACCGAATCATGCTACTCGGAATGCTGGAGGAGGAGCACATCTTTAATCAAGCTACTGTGGACAGAGTGATTACAGATCTCCATCAGGAAGTTACCCACACGGACACCCCCTCCCAACACTCACCACCTGCCCTGCATGAAGTCGACAGCGCTACATTGCATGTCGCCCTGGAACAGATGGAACAAACAATAAAAAAAATGGATACGTCATTGAATCGGTTACTCAATCTTTTAATACGGAAATTCTTCTTTCATTCCCCGGACAAACATAAGGAAGTGCCTGATGAAAAAAAAAAGATACCTTATTGATGCGATTATTCAATCCTCTGATACGGAAATTTTTCTTTCGCTCGCCAGCCAAACCGGAGAAAGAGCTTAATGAAAAATAGCCCCACCGCATCCAGTCAAGCCAAGCATAAAATTCTGTGCGTCATTGGTGCGCGCCCAAATTTCATGAAAATCGCCCCATTGATGGCTGAATTCAAAGCAAATGCCCTGTCTTTGGAGACTAAACTGGTGCACACGGGACAACACTATGATGCCGCCATGAACCACCAGTTTTTTACCGATTTGGGCATCTCTGCCCCGGAAATCAATCTGGAGGTTGGCTCAGGCAGCCACGCAGTACAAACTGCCGAAATCATGCGCCGTTTTGAACCTGTTTTGGATCAGGAGCAACCCGCTGCGGTACTGGTGGTGGGCGACGTCAATTCCACCATTGCCTGCGCTTTGGTGGCTGCGAAAAAAGAGATCCCCGTAATTCACGTCGAAGCAGGTTTGCGCAGCTTTGACCGTACCATGCCTGAAGAAATCAACCGGGTATTGACCGACCAGATTTCAGACCTGCTGTTCACCACTGAACGTATCGCCCGTGACAACCTGTTGCGTGAAGGGATTACTGATGACCGTATTCATTTCGTCGGCAATGTCATGATCGACACGCTATATCATAATCTTGACCATGCCATACCGGCCGCAGAAACTTTCCGGCAAGCCAATGCAGCACCACAATTCACCGGCATAACAGGCAGCTATGCGGTATTGACTTTACACCGGCCGTCCAACGTGGATGACGGCCATACCCTTGCTGCGCTACTGGAAACCATTATTGAAGTCAGCCAACAAATTCCTGTTGCATTCCCCTTGCACCCACGCACCCACGGCAAAGTAGCGCAATTTCAGCTTGAACACCTCCTGCAACAAGCCAACATTTTGATTCTACCTCCATTGGGCTACTTGCAAATTCTGGGATTGATGCAGAACGCCAAATTTTTCCTCACCGATTCTGGCGGCATACAGGAAGAAACCACCGCGCTGGGTGTGCCATGCATCACCCTGCGCCACAACACCGAAAGACAAATTACCGTCGATGAAGGCACGAACACCATCGTTGGGCAGGATCGCCAAAAAATTCTAGCCGCAGTTCAGGATGTGTTCAAAACGGGGGGGAAAACCGGGAAAATTCCCGAATTTTGGGATGGACACACTTCACAGCGAATTTTAGCGCACATCCATACCTGGTTAACCGCCAAAGACAGCAAAGAGGCCGGCTAGCCATGCCAGTCAATGCCATGACAATTGATGTGGAAGATTATTTTCAAGTATCCGCATTTTCCAATCATATCCCTCGCGCGGCTTGGAATCGCTTACCTTGCCGTATCGAACGCAACATGGACACCATACTGGCCTTGCTGCATCAACACGGAGTACAGGCCACTTTTTTCACCTTGGGCTGGATAGCTGAACGTTATCCTGGCCTCATTCGGCGCATCACTGACAGCGGTCACGAACTGGCCAGCCACGGTTATCACCATTACCGGGCCAGTGATCAATCACGAGATGAATTTTATGAAGACGTTCACAGCAGTAAAGCACTATTGGAAGACATCAGCGGGCAGTGTGTAAAAGGTTATCGTGCCCCCAGCTTTTCAATTGGCGCCAATAACTTATGGGCACTTGACACCTTGCTGGAAGCCGGTTATCAGTACAGCTCCAGCATTTATCCCATCCAGCATGATCATTATGGCATGCCGGATGCCCCGCGTTTTAAATTCTACCCGCGCGGCGAGGACGGCATCCTGGAAATTCCTGTTACTACTGCCACACTGTTCGGGCGCAACTTGCCGGCTGCAGGGGGTGGTTATTTCCGGCTGATACCTTACGCACTGTCACACTGGCTGATACAACGCATCAACACCCAGGATCAGGAATCCTGCATTTTTTATTTCCACCCATGGGAAATTGATCCACAACAGCCACGGCAAACAGGGATAGGGCTCAAAACCCGTTTCCGCCATTATGTAAACCTTTCACGAATGGAAAACAAAATACATTCACTCCTCACGGACTTTGCATGGGACCGCATGGACAATCTATTTTTAGGAACCCTGCATGACTGAATTGGTATTGCGCAGCATGCGCCCTGACGATGCAACAGCTTGGGATGAATTTGTACTGGATTGTCCAACTGCCACATTTTTTCACCGAGCGGGCTGGAAAACCGTGATAGAGCAGGCTTTCGGACACCGCACCCATTACCTGCTGGCAGAACAAAACAGCGCCATTTGCGGAATATTACCATTGGTGGAAATCAAGCATTTTTATTTTGGTCATTCATTATCTTCATTGCCATTTTGCGTATATGGCGGCATTGCAGCCAATACAGAAACTGTCAAACAGCAACTCGATACCGCCGCACAGCAATTGGCTGCGAGATTAAACGTCGATTATCTGGAATACCGCAATTTAACCCCCCAACATACCGACTGGCCATCCAAAGACATTTATGTCACTTTTCGTAAGGCCATTGATCCCGATGTGGAACAAAACATGAAAAATGTTCCACGCAAACAACGGGCAATGATACGCAGCGGCATTAAGCACGGCCTGGTCAGTGAAATCGACCCGACTGTAGAGCGTTTTTTTTCAGTTTTTGCTGACAACATGCTGCGCCACGGCACCCCGGCTTTTCCAAAACGCTATTTTGCGCTGCTTAAAAAAACTTTTGGTGAAGATTGCGAAATCCTCTCTGTGACACACGAAAACGAAGTGGTCAGCAGTGTTTTAAGTTTCTATTTTCGCGATGAAGTATTGCCCTATTATGCAGGTGACACCGTAAAAGCACGTGATCTGGCTGCCAACGATTTCAAATACTGGGAATTAATGCGCCGCGCCTGCGAACGGGGTTATCGTGTGTTCGATTATGGTCGCAGCAAGCTGGGCACGGGCTCATTCGATTTCAAGAAAAACTGGGGATTTGAAGCCGCGCCTCTTAGCTATGAATACCAGCTGCACAATGCCACGCAAATACCGGATCAAAACCCGCTTAACCCGAAATACCAGTTATTCATTAAAATGTGGCGCAAATTACCCATGCCGGTGGCCAATTTCATAGGCCCACACATTGTCAAAAATCTGGGGTAGCCGTGTCACCACACCTGCTCTACCTTACCCATCGCATTCCTTTCCCTCCCAACAAGGGTGACAAAATACGCTCATACCATTTGCTGCAACACTTGCGGCAAAATTACACGGTACATGTGGGCAGCTTTGTCGACGATAAAGAAGATTGGCAATATGAATCCGAGATCAAGGCACTGAGTGGTGAATACTGTTTGCGTCCGTTGCCCCCTCGCCGGGCCAAACTGCGCAGTTTGTCCGGTTTTTTAAGCGGCGAAGCCCTGTCCTTGCCTTATTACCGTGACACGATACTGCAAACCTGGGTGAATGCCACCATAGTGAAACATGATATCGATAAAATGGTGGTGTTTTCCTCTGCCATGGCGCAGTACATTGAACCATTTACCCAAGCCAGACGGGTAATGGATTTCGTAGACGTTGATTCCGACAAATGGCAACAATACGCCTTAACCAAAAAATGGCCCTACAATTGGGTGTATCAGCGAGAGGGCAAGCGATTGCTTGACTATGAACGGCATGTTGCCCAACGGTTCACCGCTTCATTTTTTGTATCGCCCCATGAAGCTAAACTGTTCCAGCAACTGGCGCCAGAATCGGTCAGCAAAATACATTATTTTAATAACGGCGTTGATGCAATATTTTTTTCTCCGGATCACCCTTACCCCAATCCCTATTCACCCGATGAGCAAGGATTGGTGTTCACCGGTGCGATGGATTACTGGCCAAACGTCGACGCCGTCACCTGGTTCGCACGCGACATTTTCCCCTTGATACAACAGCAGCATCCACAGACACGTTTCTACATTGTTGGTTCGAACCCCAGCTTGGCGGTGCAGCAACTCGCTCAACTGTCCGGCGTTGTGGTCACAGGAAAAGTGGCCGATGTACGGCCTTACCTGGCTCATGCCTGTCTGGCCGTAGTCCCGCTGCGCATCGCCAGAGGGGTGCAAAACAAGGTACTGGAAGCGTTGGCCATGGCAAAATCGGTGGTCGCCACGCCTCAAGCCATTGCCGGCGTGACGGCCAGCATCCAGGCCAACTGCGCCATTGCTGAACAGGCAGCCGAATTTGCTGCACTGATCAGCACACAGCTCACCAATCCCCCTGCACAAAATTTGTCGGGCAGGCAGGTTATTCTGGAACAGTACAACTGGCAACGCAATTTGGCACAAATTGATGCCTGTTTAACAGGCAGCTCCCCATGAGCAGCGACCGCTTTTCCTCCATACCACTTTATCGCCTCACACCCAGGCTGCATGCCGAATGGCCCATTCATGCCGCTACCACACTGTTGCTGGCGGTAGCTGTCCTGATGATCTATCAACCGGTGGTCCGATTTACTGTTGCTACATGGCTCGGCAATGAAACCTACATGCATGGCTTTCTTATCCCTCTGATCAGCGGATGGTTAATCTGGCGCGAACGTGACAGATTGACTCCCGTACATCCCGCCATAACATACCGACCACTGGCATTGCTTTTTCTGGTGGGTATAGTGTGGGAATTAGGCTATCAATCCGGTTCCATGGTCGTTCAGCAATATAGTGTAGTCAGCATGATTGTACTCATTGCATGGATAATGCTGGGCAACACGGTGTTTCGTATCCTTCGTTTTCCTCTGCTGTTTCTGTTTTTCGCGGTGCCATTTGGTGAGTCACTGATTCCGGCAATGATTCGGTTTACTGCCAATTTTACCGCTGACGCCTTGGCACTCTCTGGCATTCCAGTGTACCGTGACGGCAATTTGATTAGCGTCCCCAGTGGCAATTGGTCAGTGGTCGAAGCCTGCAGCGGATTACGCTATTTTGTGTCGTCCATCACCCTCGGGGTGCTGTATGCCCACTTGGCTTACCGCAGCTGGTTCAGAAAATTCCTGTTTATTCTCGCCGCATTACTGGTGCCTGTTTTTGCCAATGGCGCACGGGCTTATCTGATTGTGATGATCGGTCACCTGAGCAACATGAAATTGGCCGTCGGTGTGGACCATCTGATTTACGGCTGGATATTTTTCGGTATCGTGATGTTATTATTATTTTGGGTGGGTTCATGGTTTCAGGAGGCTCGCTCAGCGCAATCCGACTTGGAGCAAAAATCCACCCTATCCTTGCCAATACAACCGTTTTCCATCAGCCAACTCATCATTGCTGCGATGGCTATCATGGTGTTGGTGATTTTCCCTGTCGGTTATGCCTATTATCTTCAGCAACAGCCGATTACGCCCACATCCATTGTACTCACACCTCTGCCATCTACTTTTGGCAGGTGGCAGACAGGCTACAATCTCGTCAATGATTTGCATCCGCATTACCTGGGCAGCACGGCACGACTCACACAAGGCTATACCACGCCCGACAAGCAAATCATGTCATTATTCGTCGCTTACTACTGTCGACAACATCCTGGTACTGAACTGATCACCATCGACAACAAACTGGTCACCACCCATGATCCAGTCTGGCAGGAAACCCAAGCGACCGGACGTAACATTAGCCTCCATGACAGCACCGTTCCGGTCACAGAAGAAAAGCTTGTTTCCGGCGACCGTCAGTTGTTGGTGTGGGAATGGTATTGGGTAGATGGCCACTGGGTCAATAACCCATATATCGCCAAAATACTGGAAGCCAAATCCAGGTTATGGAATCATCGGGACGATGCCGCCGTTATCGTGATCGCTACTCCCTATATTGATCGAATGGCTGCAGAAGCTAATCTGCATGATTTTCTGCAGCAGATGCTGCCCAGCCTGAATTATTTGCTCAACCACGCTCATCGACAGACGCGCTGAGATGTCCATTCAATCCGCTCAGATAACCCCGCCGTTAGTCGCCCATGTCATCTATCGCCTCGACACCGGTGGATTAGAAAACGGACTGGTCAATTTGATTAACCATATGCCAGAAAACCGCTACCGTCATGCCATCCTGTGCCTCAAAGGCCATACCGAATTTCGTAAGCGACTACGCAGAAGCGACGTTACCCTGTATGACCTGGGAAAACGTGAAGGGCAGGATTTCGGCCTGTACTGGCGACTATGGCATATTTTCCGCACTATTCAACCGCAAATTGTTCACACCCGCAACCTCACCACCCTGGAAGCATCTGTACCCGCTTACCTCGCCGGGATCAAGGTATGCATCCACGGCGAACATGGCCGCGACATGGGTGACCTGGATGGCAGTAACCGAAAAAACATTTTGCTGCGGCGCGCGCTAATGCCTTTTGTCGATCACACCATTGCACTGTCGCGTGATTTGGAATCTTACTTATCGAAAAAAATTCAGGTACCACCCGCCAAGACAACGCAAATCTACAACGGTGTCGATGCCGAAAAATTTCATCCCACTGCAGCTAAGCGCACTGACTTGCCTTTTTCTGATAAAAAATACGTGGTATTTGGCAGTGTGGGGCGGATGCAGCCAGTAAAAGACCATGCCACCCTGGTACGCGCTTTCATTGCACTTGTCCACATCAAACCTGAATACCGGGACACGGCACGCTTGATCATCGTTGGCGATGGACCGCTCCGGCAAGACGCACTCTCACTGTTGGAAACAGCCGGGTGTTCAGAATTGGCGTGGTTTCCGGGCGAGCGTGATGATGTGGCTGATTTGATGCGTCAAATGGATGTGTTTGTATTGCCTTCGCTGGCCGAAGGGATTTCCAATACCATTCTGGAAGCCATGGCCACAGGTTTACCCGTCATCGCCACCCGTGTCGGCGGCAATACAGAACTTGTCCATGAAACTGCGACCGGGCAACTGATACCGGTCGGAGATGCAGTAGCATTAACCCATGCCATGATAAGCTACCTCACCCATCGCCCGTTGATTGAATTGCATGGTCAGCAGGCACGACAAGATATCGAAACCCATTACAGTATGCAGGCCATGGTAAATGCCTACTTGCAGGTATATGACACCCAATTGGCAAACTTAACATGACAGAGAACCCACCATGTGCGGAATCGTAGGTATTTTTGACACCCAAGGC
>VFSW01010385.1_pt1 | contig 13203 bp, 12 predicted proteins | sample 5358111 | NCBI WGS metagenome assembly VFSW01 (sample SAMN11554181, study PRJNA540505) | mine drainage metagenome | isolation source: sediment from site ElyBrook_90M | place: USA: Ely Copper Mine, Vershire, VT | collected 2017 | reverse complement strand
GGTGCTGGGCGGCGAGTTCAGCTACAAGACGAACTTCACCAACCTCACCCGCGATACCGCGGCTTTCGACCCAATCAATGCAGCTTCCGCCGCCAATGGTTCTTGCCTGACGCCAGTTTCGGCGGATCCCGCGAGGAGCATCGTGCCTGCGAACTGCCTGCTTCGGGGCATGCCCGGCACCTACACGCGGTTGACGGCGGAAGCGGACTGGCGCCGGTCGTTCACCGATTCGGCGGGTGAAATCTGGACGCCGTTTGCCAGCGTCCGCGCCGATGCGATCAATGCCGATATTTCGAACCAGCCCGGCGTTTCGAACTTCCTGCCTGTCGGCGACACCCAGGCCCTGCGCGTGATGCCCACCGTCGGCCTCGAATACCGCTATCCCTTCATCAACGTTCAGCCGTGGGGCTCCACGACGGTCGAGCCGATCGCACAGGTCATCATCCGTCCCAACGAAACCTATGCCGGCAAGCTGCCCAACGAGGACGCGCAAAGCATGGTATTCGACACCAGCAATCTGTTCAGCGTCGACAAATTCTCTGGTTATGACCGCGTCGAGGGCGGTAGCCGCGCCAATGCCGGCGTGCAGGCGACAACCCAGTTCGACCGCGGTGGCTCGGTCACGGCGGTGTTCGGCCAGTCCTACCAGCTGTTCGGCTTGAATTCCTTCGCGGTGCAAGACGTGACCAATACCGGTCTTGATTCCGGCCTCCAGACGCCGAGATCGGATTACGTCGCCAGCCTCAGCTATTCACCCAACCGGACCTATACGTTCAGTACGCGCGCGCGAATCGACCAGGCGACCGGGGAAGTTCAGCGCTTCGAGGCTGAAGGCAAGGGCAACTTCGACCGCTGGTCGGTCAGTGTGTTGTACGGCGACTACGCCGCTCAGCCGGAAATAGGATATCTTACCCGCCAACAAGGCATTCTGGTTACCGGATCGTTCAAGATGGCCTCGAACTGGGTGGCGACGGGGGCTGCCCGATGGGATCTCGTCGCGAACCAGATCAACCAATACGTCGTGGGCGCCGGCTATGTGGACGACTGCTTCATACTGGCGGCCAACTATATCACGTCCTTCTCCTACGCAACGCCGACTTCGCCGCCAATACTTGGCCACGCTTTCATGCTGCAGTTCGGGTTGCGGACCCTTGCCAACACCAATTCGTCGACGCAATAAGACCGGAACCGGGCGCGTTCCCGGAAAGCCAATGTCCGGCGCAGCGTTGCCAACCAGGATCGGCTAACGTAGCGAATATGACCATGACCACTACACTCTTCCGTCGGCTTCCAGCTCTCGTGCTGGGTTGCTGCGCGGCCCTTGTCTTGATCGCATCCTGGTCTCCGGCCCATGCCCAAGTCGCCGTCATGGTCAACGGCGACCCCATCACCAATTACGACATCGAGCAGCGCGGCAAGCTGATCTCGCTAAGCACGCACAAGCCTGCGGACCGGCAGCAGGTGATCGACGAGCTGATCGATGAAAAGGTGAAGATCAGGGAGGGGAAGAAATTCGGCATCGACCCTTCTGCCGCCGACGTCGATCAGTCTTATGCCTCGATGAGCACGCGGATGCGAGTCACACCGGAGCAACTGACGAAATCGCTGGAAAGCCAGGGCATTCGTCCTGACACGCTGAAGTCGCGCCTGAAGGCCGATATGGTTTGGTCCAATCTGGTCCGCGGCCGGTACAAGGAAAGCCTCCAGGTCGGTGAAAAGGAGGTTGCTGCCGCCGTCGAGGAACAGGGTGGCGAGCAGAAATCCGACACCCAGAGTTTCGAATACAAGATGCAGCCGATCGTGCTGATCGTGCCGCGGGGATCTACGGCCGATATTGTCGAAACAAGAAAAAAGGAGGCCGAGGCTCTGCGCGCGCGGATACAGACCTGTGTGGAGGCGAACGCTTTCTTCAAGTCGATGCAAAACGCGGCGATACGCGAACTGGTGGTCAAGACCTCGGCCGACATACCGCCCTCGCTTCGTGAAGTGCTCGACGGCACTCCGGTCGGCCATTTGACCCCGCCCGAGGTAACCAAACAGGGCGTGGAAATGGTTGCGGTGTGCGGACGGGACCCGACCACGGTCGACACCCCGAAGAAGAAAGAGATTCGGGAAAAGATGTATACCCAAAAATACGAGGCGAAGTCGAAATCGTACCTGCAGGAAGTTCGCAAAGCGGCGATGATCGAATATCGTTGACGTATGGCAAAGCCTCTCGCGCTGACATCAGGCGAACCCGCAGGCATCGGGCCGGATATCACCATCAAGGCGTGGCTGCGCCGCAATGAGCTGAAGCTCCCGGCATTCTATCTGCTCGGCGATCCCGGCCTTCTCCGTCATCGGGCAAAGGTGCTTGGACTCGATCTCAGGCTCGCCGAGGTTCGCGCGGAGGAGGCATGCGATGCCTTCGCAAACGCTCTGCCGGTGGTGGCCACCGGCCATCCCGCGACGGCTCGGCCGGGTAGCCCTGACGGCACGAGCGCCGATGCCGCCATGGCCTCGATTCGCCAGGCCGTGGCCGACGTCATGGCCGGACGTGCCAGCGCGGTGGTGACCAATCCAATTGCCAAGAACGTTCTCTACCGCGCCGGGTTTCGGCACCCCGGGCATACCGAGTATCTCGCCGAGCTCGCGGCGACAGGAGGCCATACGCCACAGCCCGTCATGATGCTGTGGTCCCCTGCCCTCGTCGTGGTGCCCGTGACGATCCATGTTTCGCTGCGCGATGCGCTGACGCAGCTCTCGATCGAGCTGATCGTCACGACGGCCCGTATCGTGGTGGCGGCTTTGCAAGCCCGCTTCGGCGTTGTAAATCCACGCCTCGCCGTGTCCGGTCTCAATCCGCACGCCGGCGAAGACGGCTCGCTCGGTACCGAGGACAAGACCATCGTGGCGCCCGCCGTCGACATCCTGCGCGGCGAAGGCATCGCGATCAGGGGACCGCTGCCGGCAGACACCATGTTCCATGAGGCGGCGCGCCAAACCTACGACTGCGCGATCTGCATGTATCACGATCAGGCGCTGATCCCGGTCAAGACACTGGCCTTCGAGGACGCCGTCAACGTGACACTGGGATTGCCGTTCATTCGGACGTCCCCCGATCATGGCACCGCCTTTGACATTGCCGGAACCGGCAAGGCGAACCCATCGAGCCTGACCGCTGCGCTACGGCTGGCCGCCCGCATGGCGACGGCCCAGCCGGCATGAGCGCGATCGATGACCTTCCACCGCTCCGCGAGGTCATTCGCCGGCATTCCCTGTCAGCCCGCAAATCGCTCGGCCAGAATTTCCTGCTGGACCTCAACCTTACGGCGCGGATCGCCCGTGCCGCGGGGCTCCTTGAAGATGCAACGGTCGTCGAGATCGGTCCCGGTCCGGGTGGGTTGACGCGCGCGTTGCTGGCGCTGGGCGCCCGGCACGTGATTGCGGTGGAGCGCGACCAGCGCGCCGTTCCGGCTCTCGAGGAGATTTCAAGACGATATCCGGGGCGCCTGGAGATCGTCTGCACCGACGCGCAGCATTTCGATCCGCGGCCACTGCTCGGGGCCACCCCTGCAAAAATTGTCGCCAACCTGCCTTACAACATCGCGACCGCATTGCTGATCGAGTGGTTGTCGGTCGAACCGTGGCCGCCCTGGTACGACACGATGGTGCTGATGTTTCAGCGCGAAGTGGCCGAACGCATCGTCGCGCGCGAGAACGATGCAGCGTATGGGCGGCTGGGCGTGCTGGCGAACTGGCGCGCTGAGACAAAAATCCTGTTCGATATTTCTCCGGCCGCTTTCGTGCCGCAACCCAAGGTCACCTCATCGGTGGTGCGATTGTTGCCCCGCCCTGCCCCGGAGGCGTGCGACCGCCGCGCGCTGGAGCGGGTGGCGGCGGCGGCATTTGGACAACGGCGGAAAATGTTGCGGCAGAGCCTCAAATCACTGGCGGTCGATCCGGCCCGGCTGGCCGCGGCGGCGCAGGTCGATTTGACCCAGCGCGCCGAAACAATTCCGGTGAGCGGCTTTGTTGCCATGGCCCGGGAATTGACCAATATAGGCGGTACAAATTGAAGGTCCCCCGAGGAGGAAATCCATGTCGCTCATGCGCCGTCAATCGCTTGTCAAGTTCGATGCGCCGCTGTGCGAAACCATCGTGGAGACACCGAAGCCGATAGGCAAGGAAGTCCTGGTCCGGATCGAGCGCTGCGGCCTGTGCCATTCCGATCTTCACATCCAGGATGGCTACGCTGATCTCGGCGGCGGCAGGAAGCTCGACACCACGCGCGGCATGACGTTGCCGTTCACGCTGGGGCACGAGATCGCCGGGATTGTCGAGGAGGTCGGTCCCGATGTGTCAAAGGAGCTGATCGGCGCCAGGAAAGCGGTATTCCCCTGGATCGGCTGCGGCCAATGCCGCGACTGTCTCCAGGGCGATGAAAATCTCTGCGCCAAGCAGCGCTTTCTCGGCGTCGCCATCGATGGCGGCTTTGCGAGCCATGTGTTGGTGCCCGACGCAAAATACCTGCTGGATTATGATCCGCTGCCGGTCAATCAGGCAGCGACGCTGATGTGCTCCGGTGTGACCGCCTACGGTGCGCTGAAGCGCCTGGCCGACCGGCCACGACAGCGCAACCTGCTTCTCATCGGGCTCGGCGGCGTCGGCATGATGGGGCTGGCCTTTGCTCAGGCCATGTTCAAGCAAAAGATCTCGGTGGCGGATCTAAGTCCCGCCGCGCGCGAGACGGCGCTGCAGAACGGCGCCACTGTCGCTTACGATCCTTCCGAAGCCGACGTGGTCAAACGCATCATCAAAGAAACCGACGGGGGCTTTGACGAAGTCGTCGATTTCGCCGGCAACGAGAAGTCGATGGCGTTCGCGGTTTCGGTACTCGCCCGCGGCGGCAAGATCGTGGTTTCCGGATTGATGGGGGGCAATTTCAGCTTGCCGATGGTGCAATGGGTCTACAAGCGCATGACCATCGAAGGCTTCATGGTGGGGACGCTGGCCGAGGCGCAGGAGTTGATGGCGCTGGCACGCGCCGGGAAGATCAAGCCGACCCCGATGAAGGAGGAGCCGATGGCGGACGTCCAGAAATGGATCGACGCCTTGCGGGCTGGAAGGGTCGTGGGACGCATTGTGCTGAAAAACTGAGGCGGAGGGTCTCGTCGCCTCGCCGGTCGAGAAGAAGGAGGCTTTCATGGCATCCCGGATTCTTTCGACACCGGGCGCTCCGGGGGTGCCTGCAATCGCGGCGGCGATCTGAGGCGCGAGAATATCATGAAGCGGGCCTCCAGCCTGGACATGGAATTGTCCTTGCTGCTGCCGGGAATTCACCTCAAGGCCAGCCCCTCGGATCTGTGTCCGACCAAACAGATGCGCCTGGTACGCTTCGACGGCGAGCGCTACGTGCCGTTCAGCGACGTGCTCGCGAGCGAGTGACGCCGTCCGAGCCTGGCACATCCCCACGACACAAAAGCGCCCTTTTCTGCCGCTGCCCGGTCCTCAAGGCGGTGAAGGGAGGCCCGAATTAAGCCCAACGCTGTCCGGATTTGCGGCGCATTGCGACCCAAGTTTTTGAGGAGATTTGGCGGGTAGAGTATTGCGTAGGAGATCCACATGCCAAACCGAAGCGCGAAATTCGTGTCAGCTATTTTCGCCAGTATTCTCGCCGGCGCCCCGCTCACTACGGCATCGCACAGCGAGACGGTCGCGGCCGATAATTGCCTTTCCGGTCCGAAGGGCGAGACGCCCCCAGGCCGCCATTGGTATTACCGCATCGATCACTCTACCAATCGCCAGTGCTGGTATCTCCGCGAGGAGGGCGACAAGGTCTCGCAAGCTGCCCCTCCACAAATCGCGCCGCAGCAAGCGGTCCCGCAGAAAGCCTCGCCGTCAGCGCAGCCGCCTGCGCCGCAAGCGGATGCCGGAATGCAACGATCAGTCGCCGATGCCCGCGCCGAGCTACCCCCACGCACGAACCGCAACGACGGGCCAAATACCCCGTTGCCCGCGGTCGCGCCGGCGTTGAACGATCCTCCGCGAGCGAGTGCTGCGGATAAAGACATGGGGTCGACCGTCGTGGCTTCGCGCTGGCCAGATCCGTCGGGTGTCAGCCCGGCATCCAGCCCACGACCGGCGGCGAGTAATCTGGCAGCCAGCGTGCCGCCAAATTCAATAGCCGCGCCGGCGCCTGCCAGTGCCGCGGGTACCGTCGTCGCCGAGGTTTCTGCTTCCCAAAGTCAGCCCGGCCCGATCCCAAGGTGGTTCGTCGCCGTTGTCGCACCCCTTGCTCTCGGTAGCATCGTGGCAGGTCTCATCTTCAAATTTGGCGGCTCGCGACGCCCACGACCAGGTTCAATTCGTGCGCGTCGGCGCCCGGTCTGGGAACAGACCGATGACGATCGCATCGTGCTTTCGGACTATCCTGACGCGGCTGTGCTCCCGCGCCGGCCTCGGTTTTCCCGAGATATCGTTGCAGCCGGCGAACCGGACGACAGGATGGCGGAATTTTACGCGCGAATGCCCGGGCGATCGCCGACGTGATGTTGGGCTATTTCTCCAGTTGCCGCTGCAGTTCCCGCACGAACGTCGTCAAGCCGGTGCGGCGCTCGCGCTTGAGCCGCTCGGCCTTCAGGATCGACTGAACCTCGGCGAACGCCTCATCGATATCGTGGTTGATGACGATATAGTCGTACTCCGCCCAATGGCTCAATTCATGCGAGGCGCGGCTCATGCGCCCGCGTATGACCGCATCGCTATCCTGCGCGCGGCTATGAAGCCGCTTTTCGAGATCGGTGGCCGACGGCGGCAGGATGAACACGCTGACAACGTCCGCCCGAGCCTTTTCCCGCAGCTGCTGGGTGCCTTGCCAGTCTATGTCGAACAGCACATCCTGTCCTGCCGACAGTGCGGCCTCGACGGGCAGGCGCGGCGTGCCGTAGCGATTGTCGAACACGGTGGCCCATTCGAGCAATTCGTCCCGCTTTGCCATCTGTTCGAAGCTGGATTTGTCGACAAACAGGTAGTCGCGGCCATCGACTTCGCCGGGCCGCATCGGCCGCGTCGTTGCCGACACCGACATCTTCAGGCCGGGCATCCGCTCGATCAACAGACGCGACAGCGTGGTCTTTCCCGCGCCCGATGGCGACGACAGCACGAACATCAATCCGCGCCGCTCAACCCTGTCAAAGCCGTGACCAGCCGCCGCCATGCCTCACTCCAGATTCTGGACCTGTTCGCGGAATTGCTCCACCACGTTCTTCATTTCAAGACCGGTATTGGTCAATTCGAGATCGTTGGACTTGGAGCAGCAGGTATTGACCTCGCGATGGAATTCCTGCGCCAGGAAGTCTAATCGCCGTCCGACCGCGCCGCCCTTGGCGATCATCTCGCGAGCCTGCGCGATGTGGGAGGCGATTCGATCCAGTTCTTCGCGGATGTCGGCCTTTGCCGCTATCAGAAGCGCTTCCTGATTGAGCCGATCAGGGTCGAAACGGTCGGACGATTCGAGCAACGCCGCGATCTGTTCGGCAAGCCGCGCCTTGATCGCGTCGGGTTTGCGGCCCGGCGCGGCCTCGGCCCTCTTCGCCAGCCGTTCGATCTCATCCATTCGTTGCGACAAGACCTGCCCGAGCGAGATGCCCTCGCGCTGCCGCATCTCGACGAGATTGGTGAGCGCCTGCTCGAATGCCGCCGCCGCAGCGGCCTTGGCAGCCTTGTCTTCCGCCTCGTCGCTTTCCGGCTCGACAACTTCGATGACGCCTTTGATGCCGAGGAGCCCATCGATGCTTGGCGCCACCGCGTCGATCTTGCCGGCGAGCACGCCCGCCACCCTCACGATCGACGCCAGAACCTCCTCGTTGACACGGATTGCCGACGCCGGATTGGTACGCTTGACGTTCAAGTTGGCGTACACCGTGCCCCGCGACAGCACTTCACCGGCGCGCTTTTTGGCAAATGCCTCGATCTCGTCCCATCCTGGCGGCAGCCGCATGCGAAGATCGAAGCCCTTGGCATTAACCGACTTCAGCTCCCATTCGAACGCGTAGGGTCCGCTGGCGCCGTTGCTTCGGGCAAAGCCCGTCATGCTCGACAGTGCCATCGCGTGAAATTCTCCGGATAAAGGGTACGGGCCCAAGATTCGCAAGCCAGGAACTGCGCGAGCTTAGCGCGTATCGGGCCAAAGTGGAATTTGGTACCGGCCCGTGCGACCTATCGCTGAACCACCGGGGGCGACACCGTCGATTGTGCCGCACCCTGCTTGGCCGGGGACGCACTCCGCGCCGGCTTCTTGGCCGGGGCCGGCTTTGCCGTCGTGGCCGTTGGGTTGGCGTCGGCGGGCGCCGCTGCGGCCGGCGCGGCTTCGTCGGCCGGCTCGACCGTATCGTTCTGAATCTGCTTTTCCATCGCCCGAAGTTTGGCGACGTTCTTCTGGTGCTGGTCGTATGTGTCGCTGAAGGCATGACCGCCGCTGCCGTCGGCGACAAAGAACAGATCGCGGGTTCGCGCGGGATTGGCAGCCGCCTCCAGAGAGGCCCGCCCCGGATTGGCGATGGGACCGGGCGGAAGGCCGTCAACCACATAGGTATTGTAGGGCGACGGCTGCTGGATTTCGCTGCGCTTGATCGGGCGGCCCAGCGTACCCTTCCCGCCGACCAGGCCATAGATGATGGTCGGATCCGACTGCAGCTTTATTTTCTGCCGCAGTCGATTGACGAATACCGCGGCAACGCGGCTGCGCTCATCCGCCTTGCCGGTTTCCTTTTCGACGATCGAGGCCAGCGTGACGAGTTGCTCCGGCGTCTTGATCGGAATATCCGGATTGCGGCGGTCCCAGATCTCCGCCAGCACGCGTTTTTGCGCCTGCTGCATGCGCGCAATCACCTGGTCGCGCGGAGTGCCGCGTGGGAATTTGTAGGTTTCCGGCAATAACGTGCCTTCGCGCGGCACCTCACGCACAGAACCGGAGAAGATATCGTTTTCGGAAAGCCGGGCCACGATCTGTTCGGAGGTCAACCCCTCGGGAATGGTGACGGCATGCTGAACCACCTTGCCTTCCACGATGGTGCCTATGACATCGCGCAAACTGGCGCTTTTCTGAAACAGATATTCGCCCGGCTTCAGCTCAGAACGCGCCTTCAGCGCAAACACGCTGCCGATGAATGCCCAGCGATTGTTATCGATCACGCCTTCGCGCTGCAGGATATCGGCAATGTCGGTCATTCCCGCCCGTGCCGGAATGTTGACGACCTTGTCTTCTTGCAACGGGCCTGGAGCCTCGATCTTCTGCTTGCCATAGATGTATGCGCCGCCGGCGCCGATCATCAGAACCAATACGATGGTGATAATGGCATTGCCGACCACGACGAATGGGTTTCGGGCGCGATCGGATCGCTTTGGCGGCGGCGGAACCTGCTCGGGCTCCAGCGCGGCGCGCGGACTCCGTGGCGATATGGGCGGCCTCTCACTCATCGATGCAACCTAAATCCTGTCGGTTCGATCGCGGCTTCGCAAAATTTCTGCGTAGGCCGGTAGTCTGCGCCCGCATCTGAGAAAATCACCGAAACGCGGCGAAACGGTGGACTTCTGCTCAACAGGACGCGGGTCAGTTGGCCACGCGCTGCAGGATCACGGACGCGTTGGTGCCTCCGAAACCGAAGGAATTCGATAGCACAACGTTGATTTCGCGTTTGCGCGGCACCCGCGGGCCGAGATCGATCGCCGTTTGCACCGACGGGTTCTCAAGGTTGATCGTCGGCGGGGCGATGTTATCGCGAATCGCCAGGATTCCGAAAATCGTCTCGATCGCGCCCGCAGCACCCAATAAATGCCCCGTAGACGACTTGGTCGACGACATCGACACCCGGGAAGCGGCGTTGCCCAGCAGACGCTCCACGGCCCCCAGTTCGATCTCGTCACCGACCTGCGTCGATGTTCCATGCGCGTTGATGTAGTCGATATCGGAAGCGGTGATTCCGGCGCGCTTCACGGCGGCGCCCATGCTGCGGAATGCGCCGTCGCCATCCGGCGATGGCGAGGTGATATGATAGGCATCTCCGGACAACCCGTAACCGATTATCTCGGCGTAGATTTTCGCTCCGCGAATCTTCGCGTGCTCGTATTCCTCGAGCACCACGACGCCCGCGCCCTCACCCATTACAAAGCCGTCGCGATCCTTGTCGTAGGGGCGCGATGCCTTTTCCGGGGTTTCGTTGAATGCGGTCGATAACGCGCGAGACGCGCAAAAACCCGCCATCGCCAGCCGGCAAATCGGCGATTCGGTTCCGCCGGCTACCATCACGTCAGCATCCCCGAGCGCAATCAACCGGCTCGCATCGCCAATCGCGTGCGCGCCGGTCGAACAGGCGGTCACCACGGCATGGTTCGGCCCCTTGAGACCGTGCTCGATCGACACATAACCCGAGGCCAGATTGATCAGGCGCCCGGGTATGAAGAATGGCGATACCTTGCGTGGTCCGCGCTCGCTCAGAAGCAGTGCTGTATCGGCGATGCCTGACAGGCCGCCGATCCCGGAGCCGATCATGGTGCCGGTGGCGCATCGATCGTCTTCAGTGTCGGGATGCCAATTCGCATCATCGAGCGCCTGACGCGCCGCACACATGGCAAAAATGATGAAATCGTCGACCTTGCGCTGATCTTTCGGCTCCATCCACTGGTTGGGATTGAATGTGCCGTTCGTGCCGTCGCCGCGCGGGACCACGCAGGCGATCCGGCTGGTGAGATCGGAGACGTCAAACGTATCAATCTTCCGGGCGCCACTTTCGCTGTTGAGCATGCGCTTCCAGGTCGGCTCGACGCCGCAGCCAAGTGGCGTAACCATGCCGAGGCCCGTGACGACAACCCGCCTCATATTGACCACTCCAGCCCAATATTCGCGGCCCCTGACAATAAGCCGATGGACCGCGCGATCGCGGTCCATCCAGCTCCGTCAATACCGCGCGGGGGCGTCAGCTCTTCGCGTTCTTTTCGAGGAATTTTGTCGCGTCACCGACGGTCAAAATGGTCTCAGCGGCGTCGTCGGGAATCTCACAACCGAATTCTTCTTCAAACGCCATTACAAGCTCGACGGTATCGAGGCTGTCGGCGCCGAGGTCGTCAATGAAGCTTGCGTTGTCGACCACTTTTTCGGGTTCAACACCAAGGTGTTCGACCACGATCTTCTTAACCCGCTCGCCAATCTCACTCATCGTTCAACCTCGTGCTTGTTCCATTGGACCCGACCCCAAGACGTACGAGCCATCGTGGTCGTTAGATTTCCTTCGCAATCGCGCATAGTCTTGATTTGGCCCCGTCATGGCCGACACGGACCCGGCGAACGACGGCAGGCTCCGCACCGCCAATATACAGGGTTTCAATATCCTGCAATGGTGTTCTTTGCCCATCCGCCGGTGGTTCGGTTATCATACTTCCCAAGCCTTGACTATAAGCCTTGATCGGCGGCCACAAGCGGCGTTTCGCCTCCCCGAGGGGATTGCCCGCCGCCTCAGATCATGGCCATTCCGCCGTTGACGTGAATGGTCTGCCCGGTGACATACGCCGCTTCGTTCGAGCTCAGATAGACCGCCGCCGCCGCGATTTCCTCGGGCGTTCCGAGTCGCGCAGCCGGCACCTTGGAAAGGATCGCTTCGCGTTGCTTGTCGTTGAGCGCGTCGGTCATCGGGGTTTTGATGAATCCGGGCGCGATGCAGTTGGCGGTCACGTTGCGCTTGGCGTATTCCGCACCCAGCGTCTTGATCATGCCGATCAGTCCGGCCTTCGACGCGGTGTAATTGCCCTGGCCCGGATTGCCGGTGACGCCGACGACGGACGTGATCGCGATAATGCGGCCGAAACGCTTGCGCATCATGAGCTTGGTGGCAGCGCGGGCCAGACGGAAGGTTGCCGTCAGATTGACCTTGATCACCTCGTCCCAGTCTTCGTCGCGCAGTTGCACAAAAAGATTGTCCCGCGTGATGCCGGCGTTGGCGACGAGAATATCGACCTGGCCCATGGCCTGCTCTGCGGACGGCACCAGCGCCTCGACCTCCGCGGCATCGGAGAGATTGCAAGGCAGCACATGAACGCTCTCGCCCAGCTTCCCGGCAAGCGCGTCCAGCGCCTCGCGGCGCGTCCCGGAGATGGCCACCGTCGCGCCTTGCGCGTGCAGCGCTTGCGCGATTGCGCCACCGATGCCTCCGGTCGCGCCGGTGACGAGCGCCGTCCTGCCGGTGAGATCGAACATCATTTCTTCCCCCCTCAGGCAGCCCGCGCGGCAATGAGCGCGTCTTTCGCCGCGGCGATATCACCGGGACCACCGACCGAAATCCCGATAGCGCCGTCGGCAATGCGCTTGACCAAACCGCTCAGTACCTTGCCGGCGCCGATTTCGAAAAACCGCGTCACCCCGTGGCTTGCCATGTAAGCGACCGACTCGCGCCATCGCACCGTTCCCGTGACCTGTTCGATCAGGCGGCGACGAATCTCGTCGGGCTCGGTGATCGGCGCGGCCAACACGTTCGACACCAGCGGCGATACCGGTCGCTTGATGCTGACACCGGCGAGCGCCTCGGCCATGGCATCGGCGGCGGGCTGCATCAGCCGGCAATGAAACGGCGCCGACACCGGCAGTAACATGGCGCGCTTGGCGCCCCTGGTCCTGGCGATCTCGAGCGCACGCTCGACGGCCGCCTTGTCGCCTGAAACCACAACCTGCCCACCGCCATTGTCGTTGGCGGCCTGGCAGACCTGACCCTGCGCAGCCTCGTTCGCCACCGCCATCGCCGCCTCATAATCGAGACCGAGCAAAGCCGCCATTGCGCCGGCACCCACTGGCACCGCCTTCTGCATGGCGAGGCCTCGAATGCGTAGCAACCGCGCAGTGTCGCTGATGCTGAGGCTGCCGGCTGCGGCGAGCGCGGAATATTCGCCCAGCGAATGACCGGCAACGAAGGCCGCGTCCGAGCCAACCGAGAAGCCGGCTTCGCTTTCCAGCACGCGCAAGGCGGCGAGCGAGACCGCCATCAATGCGGGCTGGGCATTCTCGGTGAGTTGCAGGGTCTCCGCCGGACCGTCCCAAATGATGGCCGTGAGCCTTTCACCGAGCGCCGAATCGACCTCATCGAAGACGGCACGGGCGGCCGGAAAGGCCTCCGCCAAAGCCTTGCCCATGCCGACCGCCTGGGAGCCCTGCCCCGGAAAAGTGAATGCTGCCGTCAT
>VFSW01010384.1_pt1 | contig 13205 bp, 8 predicted proteins | sample 5358111 | NCBI WGS metagenome assembly VFSW01 (sample SAMN11554181, study PRJNA540505) | mine drainage metagenome | isolation source: sediment from site ElyBrook_90M | place: USA: Ely Copper Mine, Vershire, VT | collected 2017 | reverse complement strand
ATCATCCCGGTGAAGAATTCCAGCTCCAAGACGGCGCAGTTCTCCTATCAGGAGGGATTCGCCGACACCTACAGCGCCTTCGGCCGCACCGCCGCGAACGGCATGCTGTTCATCCAGGCAGCCGGCAACTGCCGCGGCACGGAACAGCAGGATACAAACATCGACATGGAGGCAACCTCCCCCTACGTGATCACCGCGGCGGCCCTGGGCAGCGACGGGCGCTACGCCCTCTACAGCAGCTTCGGTTCGCCGGTCTTTGTCACCACCCTGAGCGAGAGCGCGTGGTGGAACGTCACCAACACCGCGACCGCCGCATATGCCAACGGACTGGGAGTCGCCACCACCGACCGGTTCGGCAGCCTGGGAACCAACTATGACGGCAACGGTTCTTCCGTATTCCTGCCCGACCTCGACGATCTGGACTACACCGGCCAGTTCGACGGCACGTCGGCGGCGGCCCCCAGCCTCGCCGGGATGCTGGCGGTGGCGAAGCAGGCGAACCCCAATCTCAACCCGCGCATGGCCAAGCACCTTCTGGCGCGCACGAGCCGCCGCGTGGACCCGGACGATGCATCGTCGAGCGCCGCCTGGAGGGTGAACGGCGATCGCCGCCAGTCCGGCTGGCAGAAGAACAGCGCGGGGTTCTTGTTCAACCCGAACTACGGCTTCGGCCTGCCCGATATGGCTGCACTGGTGAGTGCGCTCTTGCGGACGGCTTACGTCACCGATGAAACCATCTACCATACGGGCTTGCAGACGGTGCCGGCAGGCAGGCAGGCGATCATCGGCGGCGATGCCGCCGGCTCGACCCAGACCATCGGCATTACCGTTCCCGACGGAATGCGACAGAGACTGGAGGCCGTCGAGGTCTATCTCGACATCACCGCTGAGGACCGCCGGGAGGTGCAGGTGGTGCTCAGCAAGGGCGAAACGAGCAGCCGGTTGTTGACTCCCACGAACGGGCTCGGCCAGAGCGGCTCTCCGATGTTCGACGACCGTCACTACTCGGACGGGATCGCCCATTTCTTTCTCTCGAACGCCTTCTGGGGTGAGAATCCCGATGGCGCCTGGTCAATCACCGTTTCTTCCCCCACCGGAGATCACCCTGCGACATGGCAGAGGTGGGGTATCATCCTGCACATGGGCGAATTGGCCTTTGAAGGAGCGGGACCGAAGCAGGTGACCTCTGAGCGGGCGATCCTGGGACTCAGCCTGAATCAGGCGCGGACACACCTGCTGATCCCCGCTTCGCAGACGGTGGAGAGCGCCGGAGACGTCCAGTTGAACGATGGCAGGCTCGAAGTTTCGGGCACGCTGCGCAACGGCAACAGGATAACGGTGACCCGGCTCGACCCGAGCTTTGCCACCGTCACGGATACCCTTTCCTATAACCGCGGCATGCGCACCGAGATCGCCGGCGGATTGCTGACCGGCGCCGGCAGGGTGATCGCCCCGCCGGGAACCGACAGCCGCGGCGGCGTCTTCAATGCCCACGGCACGGTGCGACCCGGCCAGGAGGGCGCAGCCGGCACGCTGAGCCTCGGCAGTGCATCGGAGAACACGAACTACACACAGGGCAGAGACGGTACGCTGACAATCGACGTCCCGGGCCTCCAGAATTTTGGACGGATCGAGGTCAACGGCGCCGTTACACTCGGCGGCACACTCCGGGTTGTCACCGGATCTGATACCGATATCCTCCCCGGGACACGCCTGGAAAATGTCCTCAGCGCCGTAGTCATAGCCGGTCATTTCGACACGGTCCACACGGCTATCCCGGGCTCGGCTGGCCTGCATTGGCGACCGGTGATCGGAGAAACGAGGCTTGACCTGGTGGCGGAACCTGTGGAAGCGGACTGAAGCCCCTTCGTTTTACTTCTTTCCACGTAACTCCTCTGCAAAGGAAGGAACGAATAATATAGTAAAGCAGGGAAAACCAAGCTGGGCAACTTTGCAATGCCGCGCCGATCCCTATTACCGAGATCGTCGGGAGGCTCAAGGCGCTCCTGGAGAAGCCGTCATGAAGCGAAAGACCGATCAACCGAGAGTGGTGCAGGACGCGCCGGCGGGATACGGAGACGAGGCCATTGTAATTTATCAATCTCCCGACGGCATCCGGGGGGATGTAAAGTTGGATCGGGAAACGGTGTGGCTGACCCAAAAACAGATAGCCCAGCTTTTAGATACGGAGCGTAGCGTCGTCACTAAACATCTACGAAACATTTTTAAATCGGGAGAATTAATCGAGGATTCAGTTAGTGCAAATTTTGCACAAACTGCCGCTGATGGGAAAACTTACCAGACGGCTTTTTACAACCTCGACGCTGTGATCTCCGTTGGCTACCGGGTCAACTCGAAACGTGGCACCCAGTTCCGCGTCTGGGCGACATCTGTCTTACAAGACCATCTCCTGAACGGCTACACCGTAAATGAACGCCGCCTGAAGGAGCTCAATCAGGCGATCCGGCTGATCGCCGATGTGGCCGGACGCCGGGACTTGTCCGGCGATGAGGCCAAAGCGCTGCTTTCTGTGGTGGCCGATTATTCGTTTGCCCTTGATCTTCTCGACGATTACGACCACCAGCGTGTCGCTGTCAGCGGCATGACGCCAGGCGCCGTCATCCCCCTGGATTATGCCGAAGCCCGGCGGATCGTGAACCGTCTCCGGGAGAAATTCGGTTCCTCGCCCCTTTTCGGCATTGAAAAGGATAACGGCATGAAAGGCGCTCTCGGGGTAGTCATGCAAACCTTCGGCGGCAAGGATTTATATCCCACTCTGGAGGAGAAAGCCGCGCATCTCTTGTATTTCTTGCTCAAAGACCATGCCTTTGTCGATGGGAACAAACGGATCGGCGCATCCTTATTCCTGTGGTTTCTGGAAAAGAACGGCGCCCTGTACCGACCGGACGGCTCTAAGCGCATTGCCGATGCGGCACTCGTTGCCATGACCCTGCTCATCGCCGAAAGCAAGCCTGCCGAAAAGGATCTCTTGACCCTTGTTCTGGTCAACCTCATCGGCCGGAGGGAGGCATGACCGTGGAATCTGGGTCAGGTCTTGGGGCCTGAATTTCAATCCAATTCCCAATGGCACCTGGCCGGTCACGGTTTCTTCCCCCATCGGGACTCACCCCACGACCTGGCACAAGTGGGGCATCGTCCTGCACATAGCCAGAGACCACTAACTGCACACAGGGCAGAGACGGTACACTGACAATCGACGTCCTGAACCTCCAAAATTTTGGACGGGTTGAGGTCCACGGCGCCGTTACCCTCGGCGGCACGCTCAGGGTCGTCACCGAATCTGATGCCAATATCCTCCCCGGGACACGCCTTGAGAATGTTCTCAGTGCCGCCGCCGTCATAACCGGTCATTTTGACACGGTTGAGACGGCGCCATCCCAGGTTCAGGGGGCCTGCATTGGCGACCAGTGATCGGGGAAACGAGGATTGACCTGGTGGCGGAAGTTGTGGAAGCTGACTGAGGGCCGCCCTTCGCTGCAGCCAACCCAAAAGTCTATTTTCGCGAATGATCCGACCCAGCCGTTCCGTGACAAACGTCTATTTTCCGAATCGTCAGCTTGTAAAGAGAGCATCCGATGAAGAATGCTTAATCGACCGCTGTGGTCGGAACAACCTCTACGTCGACAAATGCTATCCGCAAATACAAATCTGCCCCAGACCTTTTCGAGCCAGCTTATTGAATATGATTTGAAAAGCGTAAGGACTTTGCGACTTATTTTCTGCTCCTCTCAAATCTGTCTGCCACTTTCTTAGCTTATTAAATCTGATGTTACCGAGGGCATGGAAGGATTCAATTGGTAGTAATAATAAAATGCAATACCGGATTAGAACTGATATATAGAAAAAATATTGTGGCACTATCGGAAATCATGCAGCAGACGGAAAGAACAAAAACTTAACCGGCGTATCGAAAGAAGCTGGTATACTCGACTAAAATTTTTATGAGCAGCACTCAATTAATATTAAACTTCCCCAATATCGAACGCAAACCTATCCCTCCGCAGCAGGCCGATGTGGCTATTGATTCTTTCTTTCCTGAAGAGGCCGCTGATAAGCTTGCCCAGATCGAGTCGTACAACAAGCACCTGTTCCGCCCTAATACATATCTTCACAAATGGTGGGCCAGGCGTTCCGGCGTCACGTTCCGTTACATCCTCAAGCAACTCTCATCGGTATCTGATCTGCATAATTTTTATGCCCCAGGAGGCCTTGAAGGTCTTACCATACTGGATCCGATGATGGGAGGGGCAACGACCCTGCATGAGGCCATCAGACTTGGAGCCAATATAATCGGCTATGATGTAGATCCTATACCTGTTCTGCAGGCGCGTGCTTCGCTGACCGAGATAAGCCTTCAAGAAAAACAGGCAGCCTTTAATACATTTCTCGAAAAATTGGATCAGAAACTATCCCCTTATTTTGAAACGAAATGCCCGGAATGTTATGAAAAAAGCGAAATGCAATTTCTACTTTATGGCCTCAGAAGACGGACTGATAAGGGCGAAGCGATATTCGTTGATTCCTTCACCCTGCGAGCGGAAGCAAACGGAGACGAGAAAACCATCCTCGATTTTTATCCTTCCTTAGAAATCATGCGTAAGAACAGAACTTGGTCATTGATCGATAAGGATGAGGGCAGAAAGAGAGGAATAAATGATAAGAATTCAGAGCTTCTGGATATTCCCTTTGCAGACCGTTATGTTCCTCTGGTCATGATGGGGAAATGCGCTCATCATGGTCAATTTTTCAAATCACCTGACGTTAAGGATCTTCAGAATATCGATGCCGCAGCGTCACATATAAATAAATTGGCCGTCCCAGTTGAAAATGGATTTAGAGTTCCTCAAGGCCCTAAATCGAGCGATCTTATTGCCCGGGGCGTGACGAATTTTTTTGAATTATTTTCTCACCGGCAACTCATCTATCTATCCGAAGCAAAGCGGTGCATCGACGAAGCAGCCCCCGAGCATCGGCTATGGCTGGCGTTGCTCGTATCTACATCTTTAGAATTTAACTCCATGCTGTGTGGATACAAAGGTGTCGATCGGCGAAGACCGGGGGCTATACGCCACGTTTTTTCCCATCACGCCTATTCCTTTCCCTGCACAGCATTAGAGAACAATCCTGTCTTTAGGGCCAAAACGTCGGGTACGCTGCGTAATCTATTTGACAATCGCATTTTGAAAGCCGGAATATGGGCGCAGGCTCCGGTCGAACGACGCTGGTCGGGAGCTACATGGGAAAAGATCATTATTGACGGCGAATTAGACGTTGGTCGGGAATGCGCAACTCTAAGTGAGTTCACAGGAAAAACACGATCCTTCCTAGTCAGGCAAAATGATTCTTCGGTGCTTCCATTGCCCGATCAATCCATTGATTACGTCGTTACCGATCCTCCCTATTTTGATAATGTCCAGTACAGCGACTTGTCGCATTTTTTCCGCTGCTGGCTCCGCTGGTTTCTGCCGGACCAAGCCAACTGGCAATACCAGCCATTACTTTCAGCCGTCGCTGAGTCCAAGGCGACTGAAGAAAAATTCGGCGACATCCTCGCTAAAGTCTGGCAAGAATGCCACCGCGTTCTTGTCCGGCCACACGGCAGACTGATCTTTACTTACCATCACTGGCGTGCTGCTGCTTGGTCACAACTCACCATTGCTCTTGCCAGTGCACACTTTCGGCTAATGAATGGTTATGTAGTTCACTCGGAGAATCCAATTTCTGTCCACATCAGAAGCCTTCGCGCTCTTCAGCACGATGCGATTCTGGTGCTAAAACCTCGCGATGATGACGACACAAGGCATTGGGAAAAGCCAGAAGGAAAACAGATGGACGATAGTAGGTCATTCTGCCGCGCGTGTACAGAATACCTCGGCTGGATACTGGACCATGATTTTGATCATGAAAAGATCTGCCTTTTATGGAGAGACTTCATCGGGAGCGACTAATGGCCAAATACCCTTCAGAGATTTTCGGATGTTATCTGCGGAATATGTCACCAGAGGCTGAAGAGATGCGGAGGAAATACTGGTGTCCGTTCCATGAATCAAAGTGCTACAAACAGAGCCGCCTCATCGATTATCCATTCGGCGTCTGCACTGCGCACGTGGATGGTCAGGAAATTGCCCTATGCCCCCGGCGTTTTCTTGAGAAAAATATGGTCTTCCAGAATATTGCGATTTCCCAGTTTGGAACAAGCGACAACGTACTCGTCTTTTCCGAGGTTGGTTTGCCCGGTATAGGAAATTTTGATTTTGTGATGGTTCAACACAAGCCGCTAAGTGCTCATGTGGAGGATTTCGTTGCCATAGAGTTTCAGACTGGCCAAACAACCAGTACGGGCCAATTGGTTGATGGGTTTAAAGCCTTCATGAAAGATCGCCGTTTACGAGAAGACTCTTCATACCATTTTGGAATCAATATGTATGATATCTGGAAAAGGACGTTCACGCAGATCCTCAACAAGGGCATTATCATGGAAAAGTGGGGGAAGAAGATATTCTGGGTAGTTCAAGATCCCGTATTCAATTACTTTCAAAAAAAATTTCGGTTGACAGACATGGGCTATGACAAAAACCATTGTTCCGTATTTTCTCTTTACGATCTTAAAGAAAAAGGCCAGCATCTCGATCTGTTTCCGACTAGGATGTTCTCCTCAACAGTAGACGCCCTTTTTGATGCCTTTCGTAGAAATGACGATATCCCTCCGGTAGAGAAATTTATAGAACGGCTTGAATCAAAGTTGAGCGGCGACATAAAGATCGCCCTTCATTTGAGTCATGAAAAGACACCCGTAAAATTCGATGCCCCGAAACCCGGCGCTACAGGTCGGGTGCGAGAGCCTGCAGACGAATTGTTCAGCTGATTCAATATGTTAATCGTCTCGGTTGTCTCAGCAACATCATGCCAAAAAAAAGCGATGGAACACTCTGTATAGTCCATTGTTAGTGCATTCATTTCACGGAAACGGGTTACCTATCCGGAAATTCTGTACCTGCCTTTACCATAAACCTTCTCCTTACTGTATTAATCAAGCAAAATCCCCTTGACATACCCGGCTTGCCTTCGTATCCTCGCCCTTCCTGAAAACGTATTCTTATCAAGCGGCTTCCTGGTATTCGTACGACGGCACCGCGCCCTGATCGGTCGAAGCCCGGGACAGGCCGGAATCGGTTGACCGGGGCTGAAGCCGGCCGGGGAGGCCGGTAGGGCAACAGAGGTTGAAAAAAGGTATGAGCCGCAAAACCGCCGTGATGGAACAGAGTCAGAAAATCGGCGACATCATAGAGCTAAACGACCTGCTCGAGCTGATCCTGAACAACGTCTATTCGGGCATCATTTTTTGCGACAGCGAATCCCGGATCCTCTTCATGAACCAGGTGTACGCCGACCTGCTCGGTACGGACCGGGACAAGGCCGTGGGCAGGCACATCACCGATTTCTTCCCGTCGTCGCGGCTCCCCGCGGTGCTCCAGAAGGGCCGGGCAGAGCTGGGCGAACGCTGCTCCCTGAAGACCGAAGCCCCCCTCCTGGTCAACCGCATCCCCATCAAGAAGAACGGCGTGACCAAGGGCGTCATCCTGCAGACCATCTTCAAGGATTTTGCCGCGTTCAAGGACCTGGTGGCCAAGTTCAACCTGCTCAAGCAGGAGGCCGACTATTACAAGACCAGCCTGAGCAGCGTCCTGTCGGCCAAGTTCACGTTCGACTCGATCATCGGCCAGACCGAGACCATCAGGAAGGCCAAGGCCATGGCTTTGAAATACGCCCGGACCGACGCGCCGGTGTTGATCCTGGGGCCGACCGGCTCGGGCAAGGAGCTCTTCGCGCAGGCCATCCACCAAGCCAGCGCCCGCAAGGACGGCGCCTTCGTCTGCCTGAACTGCGGGGCGATTCCCCGGGAACTGATCGAGTCGGAGCTCTTCGGCTACGAGTCCGGCGCGTTCACCGGCGCAAGCAAATCGGGGAAACCGGGCAAGATCGAACTGGCCCACGGGGGGACCCTTTACCTCGACGAAATCGGCGACCTGCCGCAGGATGCCCAGGCCGCGCTGCTCCGCGTCCTGGAGACCAAGGTCGTCGACAAGGTCGGCGGCATCAAGACCATCACGGTCGACTTCCGCCTGGTGGCCGCAACGAATCGGGCCTTGAACGACATGATCCGCCGCGGGGAGTTCCGGGAAGACCTGTTCTACCGCCTGAACACCATGATGCTCACGGTTCCCAGCCTGGCCGAGCGGACTGGCGATCTTCCCCTGCTGATCGATCATTTCCTCAAGGCCATGGGGCGGGCCGGGGTGACGCTCAGCGACCGGGCAATGGCGGTGCTGCAGCGATATCCCTGGCCGGGCAATATCCGCGAATTGAAAAACGTCATCGAACGGGCCGTCAGCCTGTCCGAAGGGCAGGTGATCGACCTGGACCTGCTGCCGCCGGACATTTCCGAATGCCCGGGGCGGGGCGCGCCCTCCGCTCGATCCGGGCAGGGTTCGCTCAAGGAGCAGATGGAGAGGTGCGAACAGGAGATCATCAGGTGCGCTGTTTTGAAAAACCGGGATAACATGCGGCAGACCGCCAAGGAACTGGGAATCTCCCGGTCCACCCTGTACGATAAGGCCCGCAAACACAAACTGATATAGCAGCCGAGAAAGGAAAATGTCTTCATGCCGTTCTATCGTTTCGAGGATTTGGAAACCAATTTTCTCACGCCCCACCTCTCGACCGGAAAAGCGCCCGTCATCGAAGGCAACTACCTGTATTTTTGCCTGATCCACAAGATCGCAGGCACCGGTTCGGAGCTGCACTACCATCCGAACGAGCTGCTCGTCTTTCAGGTGCGGGGAAAGGCCGATACGATCGTCGGCAAGGACCGGCGCATCATCGGCCCCGGCATGTTCGTGCACGTCCCGGCCTACGCGCGGCACTCGATAAAGGCGACCGAGGACGGAAACTGCCAATACCTCTACATCAAGGACAAGACCTGGACGGTGGTCGGGCTTGCCCAAAACGAGGCAGTGCCGGAAAAGGCGATGACCGTCGACGAAGTCAACCGGAAATACCAGGCCGGGGAGTTGAAGGAACGCAAGGCGGAAATCGACAAGTCCCGGATCGTCATCGACGGCCTCCATACCTGTTTCTACCCGATCATCGAATCCCTCGATGCCCCGCGCTGCTCGGGGCAACGGGAAAGCCGGGTTGTCGGCGAGCGGCTGGCGTTCGGGTTCTACGAGGTTCCGAAGACCGATGACGCACCGCCTGCTGCCGGCGGGCACGAGATGTTCGTGTATGTGCTTACGGGCACGCTCCACTGCCAGGTAGACGGCGAGAGCGCAGAGATCACCGCCGGCGGCGTCGCGCATGCGCCGCGAGGCGCTCAATGCCGTTTGCGGGTGGAGTCCGAGTTCGCCCGCTACGTCACGGTCTCCTCGACGCCGTTTCTCGAAAACAAGATCGACACCATGTCGCCCGCGGAGCGGGAGCAGGCCCGGATCAATTTAACGGCCAAGTAAATCACTCAGGTAAGGACATATGCCTAAAAAGATGAAGGGTAAGGCAACGAAGACCGCGGGAGCGGTCAAGGCGGGCAACGGCGACTATTATTTTCGCATCGCCGAGATCGAGAAGGTCGCCGCGGGCACCGGTTATTCGACCTCGCACGGCGGCGTCGTCGAGGGCGACCGCATGCTGGTCGGATGGATCCACAAGCCGCGCGGCACCGGCTCGCGCATGCACTCCCATACAAACGAGCAGTTCAACTATGTCGTCAAGTGCACGCTGAAATGCGAGATCGACGGCGTTAAATCGCTGGCGCCCGCGGGGACGCTGATTTTCGTGCCGGCGAACGCGCCGCACACCATGGTGGCGACGCCCGATGAGGACGTCATCTTCATCGCCATCAAGGATCTGTCGCAGGGCATCATCGGCAAGGCCGTCGACGGCACCATGAGCGGCCCCCATTACGAACCGGGGTTTGCATAAAACCGGGCAATGGACGACTCCCGCCCGGGGTGAGGACTTCCGATGAACGCAATGGTTTTGAAAGAATTCAACGCTGCTCTGGTGATCGACACCGCCGCCGAAATACCGGAAATCGGCCCGGACGAGGTGCTGATCAAGGTGAAAGCCTGCGGCATTTGCCGGACGGATTTGAAAATACAAAAAGGGCTCTTCGACAACAGAATCATTCACCTCCAGCACATCATGGGCCACGAGTTCGCGGGTACCGTGGAACGGGCAGGCAGCCGGGTGAGAGGGATGGCGGTCGGTCGGCGCGTCGTGGCGCACTTCTACATTTCCTGCGGGAAATGCAGATTCTGCAAGGAGGGACGTGAAAACCTCTGTAGCCATATCACCCGTCCGGGTTTTGAGCTGGCGGGCGCCTACGCGCAATACGTAAAAGTCCCGGCCGATAACGTTGTCCCGCTGGGCGACCGGATATCCTTTGAAGAGGCGGCAGTTTTACCCGACGCGGTGGCTACGCCTTACCACGCGCTCCGAATGGGCGAACTGAAACCGGGAGAATCCGTGCTGGTCGTTGGTCTCGGAGGTCTGGGAATCCACGCCATACAGATTGCAAAGGCTCTCGGAGGCAGGGTGATAGCCTGCGATATCGATGAAGCACGGCTCAAGGTAGCTGCGGGGTATGGGGCAGACGAGGTGTTCAATGCCCGGGACGATGCCCGTGTGGAGAAGGTGCAGGACCTTACGGACGGAGACGGCGTCGATGTCTGTCTCGACCTGGTCGGAACGCCGGCCAGCTTTGCATGGGCGCTGCCGTCCACCCGGAAGGGCGGAAGATACTTGCTTGTCGGATATGCGCCGAATCAGCCCCTGCAAATCGATACGGTGCTGTATCACGTCTGCGAGTGGAGGCTCTTAGGGTGCCGTGCGTCAACCAGACAGGACCTCGTCGAGGTTGTGGAACTGACCGAAAAGGGACTGATAAAACCGGTTATCGACAGGGTGTATGCACTGGAACGGGCCAATGAGGGCCTGAAAGACCTCGCGGAGGGGAAAATACTGGGACGCGGAGTTCTACGGATGTGAGTGATGATGCGCCCATTGCCGATTTTTTATCCGGATTCCGAAACATGTCCGAATATCCGGACATTCAGTCAGTTCTCTAAACCGGAGCGCCATCTCGCTTTTGGATTTTACCATTTGAAGATTATATATTCTTTAAGCTGTATTTATCGAGTGTTACGGACAATCAGCCCTTGGCTGAACAATCGCTATGTGATTCTGGCATTATTCTTGTGTTATGGTAGAAATGACAGACCGGGGCTTCGGCCGCCGGGCTCAATAGGTGGTTGAGGAGAAGCGCTATGAGTTCGAATTTCGTTAAAAGCCGGGAACTGATCGTCCCGCCTTGCAAGGATGCCTGTCCGGCAGGGGTGGATGCGGCCCGCTATATCCGTGAAATCAAGCTGGGCCGGCCGGATCAGGCCCTCGCCGTGATCCGGGAACGGATCCCCTTTCCCGCGGTATGCGCCGACGCCTGTTTCGCCCCCTGCGAAGACGCCTGCGCATATCGACAATTCGGCGACCCGATCGCTATCCGGGCGCTGAAGCGGGCTGCGGTGGATCGGGGCGGCAATGCCTGGAAGCGCAAAAAGCGAACCGCCGCCAAAACCGGCCGAAAAGTGGCCATCGTGGGGGCCGGGCCGGCGGGTTTGACCGCGGCCTACTATCTGGCCTCCCTGGGGCATGAGGCGACCCTGTTCGACAGCTATCCCGAGCCGGGCGGCACCATGCGCTACGGCATCCCCGAATTCCGGCTGCCCAAGGACCAGCTTAGCCGGGAGATCCAGGACATCCTGGATATGGGGGTGATTTTTCGCGGCGGGGTCACGGTCGGCCGGGAGATCACCGTTGGCGAGCTCAAAGAGGCCTATGACGCCCTTTTCGTTGCCTGCGGGGCAACCAGAAGCGTGGATGCCACCCTCGAGGGCAGAGACAAAAAGGGAGTGTGGTCCGGTTGGCAGCTCCTGCAGGACGTGGCTTCCGGCAAACCGGTGGCCCTCAGGGGCGACGTGCTGGTGATCGGCGGCGGCAACGTCGCCGTCGATGCTGCCCGCACGGCCAAACGCCTGGGCGCGAAAAGCGTTACCATCGTCTACCGCCGCACCCGCGAGGAAATGCCCGCTCACCCGTCGGAGATCGCAGCCGCCGAAGAAGAAGGGGTCCAACTGGTCACCTCATGGGCCCCCCGGAAAATCATCGGCGACGGGTCGGCCCCCGGCTTGGGACTGGTCAAATGCTTCACCGGCGATGGCCGCGAGAGCGAACCGATTTGCGATGAAGGGATCACGCAGCGATTGAAGGCCGATCACGTCATCCTGGCCATCGGCCAAGTGTCCGATCTGGATTTTCTGTCCGCCGAACCCGCACTCGTCAGGAAAGGGTCCAGGATTGAGGTCAACGACGAGGATCTCATGACCGGCTCCCGGGGCGTTTTCGCCGGCGGGGACGCGGTCAGCGGACCGGACACCATCATCAATGCCATCGCGCACGGCCGCCGGGCTGCCCAGGCCATCGACCGCTATCTCGGCGGTCAGGGGAATATCGACGAAACGCTGGCCAAGGCCGAAGACCGGGTGGAGGTGGCCGATGTGCCGCTCTGGGCAGAGCCCCGCCTGGCCATGCCCACACTGAAGGCATGGCAGCGGGCCGCCGGGTTCGACCAGGTCGAGCTGGGCTACGATGAGAGCCAGGCACTGGCCGAGGCCCGGCGATGCCTGACCTGCGACGCCCGCAAGGTTGAAATTAAAGTCAATACCGAAAACTGCAAGGAATGCGGGTACTGCGCCGAGGTCTGCACCCTGGGTGCGTTCGTACCGGCGGATCATTTTAACGCAAAAGGGTACCGGCCGATGGTCTGCAAATCTTCGGACTGGTGCGTGGGGTGCATGAAGTGCTTCTACGCCTGCCCGGATTTCGCCATCGACGTAACGATAAAGTCGGCCTGACGCCGCGGAGGTCAATCCCCATGAAACGATTTTTGGAAACAGGAAACTTCGCCGTGACGGAAGGGGCCATCCTGGCCGGGTGCCGGTTCTTTGCCGGTTATCCCATCACCCCGGCCACGGAAATCGCCGAGGCCATGAGCCGCCGCCTCCCCCAGGTCGGCGGCATCTACGTGCAGGCCGAGGACGAGTGCGCGGCCATGCATATCTGCATCGGGG
>VFSW01010383.1_pt1 | contig 13206 bp, 9 predicted proteins | sample 5358111 | NCBI WGS metagenome assembly VFSW01 (sample SAMN11554181, study PRJNA540505) | mine drainage metagenome | isolation source: sediment from site ElyBrook_90M | place: USA: Ely Copper Mine, Vershire, VT | collected 2017 | reverse complement strand
AACCCGGGTCTCAACCTTGGGAAGGTCGCATTCTGCCACTAAACCATACCCGCTTTCTAAAACCATCCCCAGAAACGCTGCCACCATGTCGGCGTCGTGGTCGGCGTTGCGACAGGCGGCACCACTACGATAACCTCTTCCCCGGGCCTCGCAACCCCAAACGCGGTCCGAATGGCCGCGTCTTGCCCATAAGCAGTATCGAGTGTTGCGAGATTCGCCTCGAGCGTTGCCTTGCGCTTTTCGAGCGCCTGATACTGCCACTGCGTATCATGCGCTTGGGATATCGCCACTTGCGCCTTCTCAGCAAGCCCCCAGATGCTCGACAAGAGCCAGAAAATGACGAGTAGAAGTACGCCGATGACAATCCCTTGCCGCATCTGTTTTGCGCGCATGAATCCAGTATAGCGCGAAGCGGCACGGGAGCGGTACTGTCGGAAACCTTTGTATAGGCTGTTCTGCCGAGCAGGAAGAGAACTCCTCGACAGAGGAAGAGCCGGATCTCGCGGCGTGCGGTTATCGGTCGCTCTCTTGCACCATCTTCATGAAAACTTCTTCGGGAATGTTTACTTTGCCTTTGCCCCGCTCAAGCATCTTCTTTTTGCCGCGTTTCTGTTTGTCGAGAAGCTTATTCTTACGCGACACATCCCCGCCATAGAGATAGCCAGTCACATCCTTTCGCATCGCCGAAAGCGTCTTGGACGCTATGATGCGTCCAAGTGACTTTGCTTGAATCTTGGTAACGAAGAGTTGTTTCGGCAGGATCGCGTACAATCGCTCTACCATTTTTTCCGCCTCTTCTTGCACGCGCCGACGCGCAACCACGCGCGCAAATGCCGGTATCGGTTCTTCCGCGACGAGCACATCGAGCCGTACAACGTCTGCCGGCCGTTCACTCATGAGTTCGTACGAGAGCGACGCGTAACCTGAAGAAATATTTTTCAACGTATCGAAGAAACCGCGCATGAGTTCTCGTAGAGGCATTTCGACTGTCATTTCAATGCGCCCATCCTGATGGGTCTCGGTCGTCAAGGTCTCTCCCTCGTGCTCGTAGAGCACCTGCACGAGCGCGCTGAGGGCGGAGGATGGCGTGAGAATGGTGACTTTCGCCCATGGCTCCTCAATTTTCGCTATATCGCCGTATTCGGGGAATTTTGCAGGTGTATAGATGGTCTCGCGTTTGCCGCTCGTATCGGTGACCACGTAAGAAATGGTCGGGATAGTGACGATGAGCGAAAGGGCGAATTCGCGCTTGAGGCGTTCGGTGATTATTTCAAGATGCAGAAGCCCGAGGAATCCGCAACGGAACCCTCTTCCGAGCACGCCGGAGGATTCTTCTTCAAAAGAGAGTGATGAGTCCGAAAGACGCAGGCGCAAGAGTGATTGCCGCAGGAGCGGCAGATCGTCCTGGCTCTCCGGATACACCGAAGCCCAGACGACCGGACGCGGACGCTCATAGCCCTGCAGTGCGGGCAATTTCCCTTTCACCGCACCGATGGTGTCGCCGACCGCGACGATGCCCGGTTCTTTGATGCCGGTCACGATGTAACCGATTTCGCCGTCCGAAAGCGAGTCGGTGGGGATCTCCTCGGGCGCGAATATGCCCGTTTCAAGCGCGACGAAACTTTTCCCCGCCGCGCGAAACGTGAGCGGCTGACCTTTTTTGAACGTCCCGTCAAAAACCCGCAGAAACACCGTGATACCGCGGTGCGTCGAATAGGAGAAATCAAAAATGAGCCCGCGCGGCTCTCCGCCGGACCCCGGCGAAGAGCCGCGCGGCGGCGGTATGCGGTTCACGATTGTTTGAAGAAGTCCGTCAACGCCCGCGCCCGTTTTGCCGGACACGGTACACACTTCCTCTTTCGGCACCTGGAGGAGTTTTGCGAGCTCGCCAACGACCTCGTCGACGCGCGCGGCCGGAGAATCGATTTTCGAGACGACTGGGATAATGACGCACTTCTGCGCCGCCGCCGCCGCGAGCGTTGTCAGAGTTTGCGCCTGCACGCCTTGCGTCGAGTCGACAAGGAGGAGCACTCCTTCGACTGCGTGGAGCGCGCGCGAAACTTCGTAGGAGAAATCTATATGGCCGGGGGTATCGATTAAATTGAGGATGTAGTCGCCGAAGCGCATACGCACCGGCTGCATCTTTATGGTAATACCCCGCTCCCGTTCAAGATCCATGCGATCAAGCACCTGATCGCGCATCAGGCGCGCCGGAATGGTTCCGGTACGTTCAAGCAGACGGTCGGCAAGCGTCGACTTCCCATGGTCGACGTGTGCGATTATGGAAAAATTGCGAATATGCTCTGGGTTCACGGTTGTGCCGGCTCGTCAGCAGAGGGCGCGAGTACGGTCGCACGTCCGGTCCGCGAATGCATGAGCCTGTCGAACGCATTCACCATGACGCTAAATTCTTCGTTCTTCACGAGAAGGAGCGTGAGCGCCGCAACGGCAAGGCCGACGATACCGGCAATACATCCCTGCGTTAAGACCGAGGTGAGTGTCGTCAAGGGAGCGATACCGCCCTCAAGAGCGAGGGTGGCATGAGCCGCGACGCCACCGAGAAGCGCGGCGGCGAGACCGTCTCTGAGTGGCCGGAAAAGCGTCCGCGCGAGACCCGGAGCAACGCCGTGGAGCGCGAACAAAGAGAGGATCGCAAGGAAAATCTGCCCGAGCGTCGCCGCAAGAGCCAGAAGGAGGATCTCGGTCCCGGGAACGTTGCCCACGCGCAGGTAGGTGGCGAGCGCGAGCGGAAATCCTGTTTTGGGCAGTAGAAGGAATACGATTGCGAGAACCGACGTGAATACGCCGCCGGCAAGCTGATAGAAGAGGGGTCGCCAAGATTGCCGCACCGCGTAGAGCGCCCGAGAAAAAAGGAGGACGAGCCCTTGTGCGACCAACCCCGCTGCGAGGACGGCAAGGATCGCCGCGGTAAGGCGTGTCGCATCCCAACCGAACGCACCGGTGCCGAGAATGACGCGCACAATGTGCGCGCGGAGGACGACAATGAGTCCGAGGAACACGACCGACCAGAGAATGATGTGCCGCGCGCTTGCCGAGAGGATACCTGTAAATTCGGTACGCCGCTCGAGCGCCGATGCTTCAGAAAGCGCGGGGAACGCGGCCACGGCGTACGAACCGCCGATGAGCGCGAGCGGGACCGCTTCAAGATTGCCGGCGAGCGTAAAGACGGATACGGCACCGGTACCGAGCCTCGAGGCGAGCGCGGTAAGTACGAGCGCCGTGAGAGAGCCCATGCCGAGCGCGAGCGAGCGCGGTACCGAATCGCGTACGATCGGCACTATACGCGCGAGAGTCGGGAATCGCAGGCGCGGCATCACGCCCGCATGTATCACGACCGGGATGTGCACGCCGAGGTAGGCAAGCGCGCCGATGACGACACCCGCGCCGATCCCGGGAAGGCCGAAGCGGGGATAGAGAAAGATGATGCCGAAGATAATGCCGAGATTGTAAAGCACAGGCGAAAGCGCAAAGATGAAGAATCGCCGATGTACCTGCGTCACGCTTGCGAGCACGCCTGAAAGACCGAGCAGTATCGGCTGCAAGAGCAGGATGCGCGCGAGCAGTACGAACTCGGCCTGGTGCGCCGAAGTGGCGAGGTTCGGATACAGGAGCGCAAGAAACTGCGGCATGAAGAGCGCGAGCGCCACGCAAATCATCCCGCCGATAGCGAGCAGGAATGACGCCGATTCGGAAAGGAGTTTCCGCGTCGTTTCCCTATCCATTCCCGTGATGCGGGGAATAATGACGTATGCGCTCACGAGCGACGAAACGAGGGCGAAAACAAGATCGGGAACGCGAAACGCGGCATAGTAGAGATCGAGCACCGGCCCGGCCCCGAACGTGTGCGCGAAAGTGCGGTCGCGCAGGAGCGCGAGGGCCTGCGAAGCGAACGTGAGCGCCGCGAGCAAATACGCGGCCTGATGCAGGCCGCGTATCGGTGCCGCGATACGGTTGAGAAGCTTCCGAACCATTCCTTTATGGTATCACTTTGCCTACTTTACTGGTGTTGAGGAAGCGGAGAGGAGATTTGCAGGAAAAGGATCCTTGCCTCCTTGGAGGGTCGCGATCTGCGGCGCGACCGCTTTCGCATTGCTCGCCGAAAGATTCGCAACGGCCTGTAGTTGCAGAAGCGCGTCCTTATAATCATTCTGTTTCGCGTACACGGCCGCAAGGAAGTAGCGTGCGTTCGCAAATTGCGGATTTGCGGCGACCGCTCCTGAGAGCGCGGCAGTGGCGCCAGCAAGATCGCCTTCGGCGGCGCTCAAGATACCGACCTGGAAGAGAATATTCGGATCGTTCGGCGTAAAGTAGGCGGCGGCCTGTGCGGATGCGAGCGCGCCTTTCACGTTACCGTCCTGGACCTCAAGTTGCGAAAGGAGGAAGATCGCGGCCGTGTAATCCTGTTTCAACGCAATCGCCTCTTTCAAACTCGCTTCAGCGGCGGCGTTATCGCCGTTCGCGATGTTGAGCTGAGCGATGATGTAGGGTATCTGCGGATTTGTAGGATTGAGAGCCTGCGCTTTCCCGTATGCGGTTTTCGCGCTGGCATAGGCGCCGGAAATCTTCAGAGGAACCGCCTGAGCGTAGAGATTCCCGAGCATGAGCCAGTTTTGGTAATCAGAGGGCGCAATGTTCGCCGCGGTGAGTGCCGCATTGATGCCGGAAGAGAGCGCCGCTTGAAACGCTTGCTGTGCAACCGTCTTGGACATCGTCGAGGATGCCGCTATCTGCCCGAGTTGCGCGGTAGCGACGCCGGCTTCGACTTGATACGCGGTCGCGCTCGGCGCGAATGCGATCGAGTTCTGGGCTGCCTGGCTTGCGCCGGTGAAATCGCCCGCAGCAAAGGCGTTTTCTGCTTTCGCAAGATCGGTCGTCGCGATGTAATGCCCGACGAGCGCATAGGCGGCAACGACCGACGAAAGCAAGAGGAGGGTCAGGAAGAATACGATAACGAAACCGAGACGGGGACTGCGCGCGAAGATGACTCCCCATTGCCTGCTCCCAGAGGCAAAACGCATTGTTGAGATGAAGAGACCCGCAAAGACGAAAGCGAGCGCGAGAATGACCGTGCTCGGCAGACCGAAAATGGCGGTCGCAAAGAGATAAAGCATCAGGACGAACGACAGTATCGCGACGTAACGGGTGAAGGCATCCTGCGGCGCGCGCAGGATAAGCATGCGCAGTCCGAACACGATAATGAGCAGGAGAAACGCGATCCATGCAAACGCCCCCAGAAGACCGGTCGTCACGAACGAGGTCGGGATGAATCCGATACCGGAAGAGAAATCGATATTCCAGAAGACGGTCGAGTTGAGCGCCGCATCACGATATTTCAGCCACTCGACACCGAAGGTACCCGGACCGGAGCCGAAGACCGGAGCCGTGGCGTACACATTGCGCGCAACCGAGAGCGTTGACTGCAGGGACGGGCGGACGGAGAGCAGGTTGACATGGAGCGCGTTCGAGAGCGCGTTGCCGAGCGTCCCGCCGACGAGAAAGAAAAGAGCGATGGCAAGCACCGCGAGCGGCAGGACGAGCGGCCGGCGTCGCGCGCTCGTTTCTGAAGGCGATTCGCTCAGGACCACCGCCTCGTCAAGATCGGCATCGGCGACTTCCGGAGAGCGGTGCATAATCGTCTCGACGAACAGGCCGAGCGAGACGAGAGCGACCGCTATCCAGACGAATGAAGCGTTCGCAACCGCAAGCAGAACGAGCGCGAGCGCGCCGCTCGCCAGGAGCGCTCGGCGGGCGCGCTCGGGAAGCTCAAGGAACCGGAGCGTGATGAGAATGGCGATAACGCCGAGTCCGAGCAGGGATGCGAGATCGCTGTAAGAACCGATAATCGAAAATGACGGGGCAATCAAAGTCGGCGCGAATTGCCCGACGATAAGGACAAGCATTTCAAGAACGACGATGATGCTAAACACGAAGAAACTCGCAGAGAGGAAAGAACGGTAGTGTTCGGAGCGCCGCAGTACGAGAGCCGCTAGCGTGGCGAGAACCGTCGCCGCGAGCATGAAACCGAGCGTATCCGGCTCAAGCGCATTTCCCCAAAGGGCGCTCATGAACGAAACGCCGGAAAACGCCGCTGAAAGCGCATACGCGATCACGGGAAGCCAGAGTGCGCCGACGAGCGCGAGAGGCGGAAAGATGATGTTGCCGCGCGAGAGTCGGGCAAGGATATAGAGCGCGAGCGTCACGAGCGCGCCTGCCGCAAGAACGAAAGTCTTTGTCGCCGTAAATGGAACCGAAGCGGACGGAATGAAAACGAATAGCGCCGCGATAAGCGTCGCGCTCAGAGCCCACATACTGAACGTTTCGAGCGAACGGGAGTGCGGAACAGTTGTCGATTGTTGGAAAGACATGAGATTCTTATTAATCTTATTCGGTGGTAATACCGTCCAGTATACCCCGCCATCGTCTTTGTCGAGACGCTCGTCCACATGAAATAGGTGTGGTATAATACGCGCAGACCGGGCCAGGCGATCGCCCCTCAAGCAATTGCGGGGAGGAAAGTCCGAACACGGCCCCGCCCAAGAAGCGGGGAGAACGGTAGCGGGTAACACCCGCACGCCGCGAGGCGCGAGGTGCGAGCAGAGACGCTTCTGACGAAAGGCAGGAAGCGTCTTCCGGAACGAATCGGAAGACGAGCTCCCGAGGCGACTCGGGAGGTGAAACGGCTAAATCCTTACCTCCGTGCAAGGCCGTGCGCCAATTGGCGAGTGCCGCTCGAGGCGTTGAGCGATCAACGTCCCAGATAAATGATCGTCTCGGTTTTCTTCACGAGAATCCAGACAGAATTCGGCTTATCGGCCCGGTCAATCGAATGCGAAAACCCACGCTCCTGCGTGGGTTTTCGCTTGAGAAGAGAGGCGCTTGAAGCGATTTAGAGTATATCGCAGGTGCCGCCGGCGCACGCGAGTTCTTTTTTCATCTCCGTCTCGTCTTGGCGTTCGTAGGCGATAAGTTTCGAATAATCGATCTTCGGGAAGCGAGCGACGCGCTCTTCGTACTCTTCTTTTGTGATGGTCTCATAGGGCGCGAGGCGGTACACGTGATTTGAACGCGGAAGGAATGAGAGCCCGCCGATGATGTTCCAGTTCTTCTGGACCCAGTCGACCACGCCAATCCATTCATCCTCGCCGACCGAAATAGTCGCCGAAGGATTGTGTTCGGTATAGTTCAACTTGACACGCTTCCAGTATTCGAGCTGATCAATCGCCGAGAGATCGTCCTTGAACCGGGCTTCCTTTGAAAGATCGGGCGACTTGACCGGAAATTCGAGCACGTAGGTGTTCGCCTCCTCCATCGACTGCCCCACTTCCGGATAGTACGGCACGCCCTGATCGCGCATCATCTTGAAGAGCGAATCGGTCGCACTGATGCGCACGCGGCGAATGTAATAGGGCGCATGGCGCGGATGAATGCCTGACGCGCAGTTGAAGGTCTGAGAGACCGTGCCCGAGGGTTTTACCGCCGTCACCGCCATCGATCGCTCTATGCCGAAACGTTTTGCGTATGTGACGTTCGTTTTCACCGCCATGGCGCGGATCTTCTGCATCACTTCCGCGTTGCGTACGACGGGACTGTCCCACTGCCCGGTTATCGATACGCCGAGGAGCCGTTCGGCGCGATTGTGATCGGTCCAATCCTGTGAGATATATCTGAATTTTGTAAGCGTCGACTGGTAGGTTCCGATGATGGAAGCGAGCCGCGCCTTACGTAAAAGCGATGCTTCAGTATCGTCCGCGCGCGCGATTATTTCCGAAAGGTTGCAGAACTGTTTCGATTGCAGGATGATTTCGGCGCAAGGGTTCGTACCGACCGATCCGCGTACCACGCCGTCCTCCCCGATAAAACCGACTTTCCTGAAATAATCGGCGCGTCGCTTCGGGAACGTTTCGGCAAGCGACCCGCGATTGAAAATACCGCGCTCGCCGGAACCGCTCTTCATGAGCGCGACCCATTCGTCCATAAGCTCGGTATTGGTCGGCTGGGTTTCGTAGACTGCGGAATTGTTTGCGACGGAACGGTGCGGATCGGTCATATAAAACTGGCCTTTTTTGGCATCGCGCATCTCCACATCGTCGAGATCGGAAAGCGAGATCATCGCAGTGCGTCGTACGCCCCCGGCGACCACGCACTCGCCAATCTTACAAATGATGTCGTGCGCATCGATGGCGCGCAGGCGCCGCCCTTGGCGCGCGAGGACGCGCTCACGCGCGAATGCGAGCAGAGAGCGCAGCGGTTCCGGACCGCTCGCCTTTCCTCCCATAGTCTTCAGGCGCGCGCCGGCGGGCCGAATCTGAGAATAATCGAACATAATGTCTTTGCCGGCATACCAGGTCGTGAGTCCGAGCGTGAGCGCATCGCACCAACCTTCCTTCGAATCGCCAATGACATGGGTCGGCAGTTTCTTCTGCCCTTTCTGCTTCATGATTTGCGGAAGCTGTTCGATGTTCTGGCTCTCGACCGCGAAGCCGACGCCGCACCCTTGCATCGAGAGGTACATGATTTCCGCAAAATCTTCGAGTTTCGTCGGCGCGGTAAAAGTGCAGTTATACGCGCAGGTATGACAGCGGCGCGCGGCCTCGCCCGAAAACTGCATAAGACGCATCGACGGCATGACCTCCTGTTTGAGAATGCCGCTACGCACTTCTGAATATTCTTTTTCGGTAAGTTTCGTGCCGAGATTCTCACGCATGAAATGTATGTAGCGATCGACGGTCTCTATCCAGGTCTCGCGTCGGCCTTCCTCGGGAATCCATTTCGCATAGGTGCGCAAATACACGAACTCGCCGAGCGCATTCCCGTCGAAATACTTCTTGCTCTCCGCGACCAGCTTCTCCACATGCTCCGGGATATCAATTTTCGTCGCGCGCAACTGGGAACGTTTGTCGCGGTAGAGGATATAGGCTTTCGCCGTCTTTACATAATCATTCAAGATGAGATATTTCTCGACCGAATCTTGAATGCCGTCGACCGTCGGGAGAAAGTTCTTATATTTCTTTGCAAATCGCCCGAGTTCGCCGGCGACCTGGTGCGCGACAAGGTTCGCGTCGTCCTGGCTGCCGTCTTCAGCCGCAGACATAGCCTTCCAAATCGCCGCCGCAATCTTATCGAAATCAAACGGCACGAGCCGGCCGTCGCGTTTTTCGATTTGAGGAATCATTCCGCGATAGCGGAGCGTTTCTTTCGATATTTTTTCCTGCTCCGTCACTGCGGTATCGCTGAGCATGTGTGTTTTTGCGCGAATCTGAGCCTTGACGATTTTTGACATGAGCAGAAATGGTTAGTGATAATGGCGAGCGTTCATTTTCTTGATACCGGGAGTTTTGGACGCATCGTGGAAGCCATTTTACCCCCGCGTGTGCGAAACGCCCTGTGGACAGCATTACTCTGAAACGCTTGGCCAATTTTGCAATATGAATGGGGTGCCAGTCGCGATATCATTCGCCCGTGCGAAGCCCGAAATGGTCTCAAGGACATAGCGTGCGGGTGCTGAAGGATAAAAGACTTCCGGGTATGTCGACGGGGTGACGTCTTGTGCGATGGATACGACGTGTCCTTTATCATCGAGCCAGAACATGTCGAGCGGCACGAGCGTATTTTTCATCCAAAAGCCGTAATGACCGTCCCTTGAGAAGATAAAGAGCATCCCATAATCGCTTGGGATGCTCTTTCGGCCTCCAAGCCCCCTCGCGCGCGCCGCAGTCGTCGTCGCGAATTCTATTCTCAAGGACACGCCGCCGAACTCGGCCCGTGCGTATCGTTCGATTTTCTGCGGTTGTGTCCTATAGGAGGTCAAAACGAGAAGGGCGGTCAGACCGACGCCGAGGAACAAGAGACTGCGATACAAAAATCGCGACATGCATGCCGAGTGTACAACAAAAAAACATCCCTTACGGGATGTTTTTTTGTTGTACACGTTTTTTAATGTCGCGGAACTGACAGGTCGCGGAATACCGAAGCCGAGACGGTCGAGCTCGCTACCGGTCCCCATACCCGGACCATATCGCCGTTTCGTACCGTGGTACCGAAGTCAAGCGTTGTCCAATTCTTTTGAAGCGTCTTTGCGCCTGAGACGAGCGAGACCGAGTAGCTCGCGCCGCTCGGTACGGTCAGCGTGAAAGTCTCGGCTGATGCATCGAGATTACTCAGCGTGCCCGCGACGATCCTCGGAGTCCCCGAACGCATCGTTTGCCGTACCGCGCGGATATTTTGCGTGATCTCTTGCCGTATGACCCTCCGTGCCGTCCAGTCGCGCACGATCCTCGCATCGACAGTCAAGCTCGCATTTTGATTGACCGCGCCAAGAACCCCGACAAAATCGCCTTGCTGGAAACTCGAGAGTGCGGCACCCTTCGGCAATACTTCTGCACCGATCGGAACGTTCACGGTCCAGCTTCCGCCCCAGCTCTTCACCGTAAGCGTGTCTGCCGAAGCGGATTCGACGGTACCGCGCAGGAGCACTCTCCCGGATGCGCCGACCTCGAGCAACATCGGCTCTTTCCCTGCCCCGCTTGTCGTCGCTGACGGTGCGGCGGCGCTTCCCGTTGCGGCGGTTTGTGCGGACGCAACCCCTGCGGCCACGAAAAATCCGACGATGCCGAGCACTGCTAGTATCTTTCTTGTCATAGGTATTCTCTGTTCATCTGATAAAATAATACGAACCGCTCAGAAACCTTCCTCCAGTATAGCGCACGCCTAGAACTTCTTTTCAAAAAGAGCCGTGGTGGTTGGAGCATTCATGGCACTGAGGTCATAGAGCCGATTCGCCGCCTGTTCCCCGCTAAAGTAGTCCCCGCGCGCGCTCCGGTACCCGGCTTTTTTTACGAGCGCCCGTATGGCGGGGTTATAAGCGCCGAAAGGATACGCGAATTCATTGATGGTGACGCCCAAATGCTTCTCAAGCGTCTTCTTGCTCCCCTCTATTTCATCCCAAAGAGCGGCCCGATTTGTTATGTCCGTAAGGTAGGGATGCGAACGGGTATGGTCGCCGATGGTCATGCCGGCGGCGAGCAACTGGCAAAGCTCATCCCAGGAAAGGAAACCGCGCCGGCCGATGACGTTGGTAAAGACAAAAAAAGTCGCCGGGTAATGGTATTTCACAAGGATCGGGAACGCGTATGCGAATTGGTCGCTCCAGCCGTCATCAAAGGAGAGAATGATCGGTTTCGACGGGAGCGGCGCGCCGGTTCTGAAATAGGCTTCAAGATCGCGGAAAGGCACGACATGGTACCCCGCCGTCCTCAGGTATTTCATCTGCGCGTCGAACGTTCCGGGCGTCAATGCGATGGCGCGCACCGCCCGGTCGTCGCTCGGGTAGCGGGGCCGGACTATGTGGTAGACCAGGATAGGCAGATTGAGCTTTTCCGAAGGAAGAGCGTTCTCTGCCGAAGCTTGCAGAGAGGTGGTCGCTCTTTCAGCGGAGCGCGCCTGATTCCCCCGAGAGGTTTCCGATAGAAGGAGGAGTCCGGGAATCTCCCTGTGGCTCCCTGCGAGAAAAATGACTCCTCCCACGGCACAAAGACCGAGGAGAATGAGAGAAGCGGCCAGAAAACCACGGGTAAGCATAGGACAGAGGACAGTATAGTACGCCGATTGTTTTACGGGGCGTATCAATCAACGGATATGTTGGAGATTGCGCAGGAAAACATCCGCTGAATGTTCCCATGAATATTCGAGCGCTTTGGCACGACAGTCTGCGGGCGAGAGATCAAGGCACCGGAGAGCCGCTTCTCGCAAGTCTTCACTCAAGCATCCGTCCTTCCCGTCGGTGATAATGTCGCGCGGCCCTGTGACCTCGTGCGCGGCGACGGGGATACCGCATGCCAGCGCTTCGAGAACGACCAGACCGAATGTCTCGGTACGGGACGGGAACACGAGCACGTGAGAGAGCGACAGCCAATCGACCAGCTCCTGCCCGTGCTTGTAGCCGACAAACATGTTTTCTTTGCCGTATGTCCTCTCCAACTTCTGCCGGTCGGGACCGTCCCCTATGACGAGCTTGGTGCCGGGCAGTGAAAGCCGGAGGAATTCTTCCGGATTTTTCTCCGGCGCGAGGCGGCTGAAAAACAGGAACACCGGCGGAGGAAGCGCCGGCAGGGGCGGAGCGGGATTGCGGGCAAAACGTCCGGTATCGACACCGAGCGGCACCACGACCATATTCTTCCGAAAACCGGAGGCTTCGAGCTCGTTCTTGAGGCTCTCGGTCGAAACGAAAGTCGCCGCCGCTTTCCGGTGGAACCGCTTCAAATACCAATACACCGGCCGCATGAACATGCCGATGGCCCGCACCTGCGTATAGAGCGCAAAATGCGTGTGGTAGGAAGTAGTAAAGGGGATGTTTTCCTGCACGCAGACCGCGCGCGCCGCAAAACCGAGCGGCCCTTCGGTCATGAGGTGCACGGCATCGGGATTGATCTCCCGGAACATCTTCCTTATGCGAGCGCGCGGGAAAAGCGCGAGCCGGATTTCAGGATACCCGGGCAGTGGCGCCGTTCCGAATTGTCCCGGCTCGATGATGCTGACCTCGTAGCCGCGCGCCGTGAGGGCGGCGGAAAGCGCGCCGAGCGCTTGTACGACACCGTTGACCTGCGGTGCCCAGGTATCGGTCACGAATAGTATTTTCTTCATGCGGATGGGAATGGCTGGAATCATACCAGCGGCGATGGCGGACGCATACTCCGATTCCTCACACGCCTCTCAAGCTTGACTGGATATTTTCGATGCGAAGTTCGTGGCCGCGAACGTCGAGGCATCGAAACAAAACCGCCACGGGCGTGGCGGTTTTGTTTCGCGAATGCGCTTCCTCCTGCGCAAACGAGGGGAAGATTATTGTGCCGAAGTCGAATCCGTTCCCGCGGCGTCCTGATGGCCGCCCTGAACATCCGGGCCGCCCGGTGCATCCAGAGCGCTCTTCTTCTCAAGACCTCCCACTTCAGCCGCACCGGATCCTGTTCCCGCGGCGTCTTGATGGCCGATCTGTACGTCCGGGGCGCCCGGCGCCTCCGGCGTATTTTTCTCGACGCCGCTCCCTTCGGAAGAGGGGCTCAGAGTCTGGATAACCGGTGCCGTGGCAGACGGCGTCTGCGCGAATGCCTGGGCGCCGATGGAAGCGACGCCGCCGACAGCGACCGCGCTCCCGGCGAACAAGGCAAGTGCTTTCTTGGAGATATTCAT
>VFSW01010382.1_pt1 | contig 13209 bp, 10 predicted proteins | sample 5358111 | NCBI WGS metagenome assembly VFSW01 (sample SAMN11554181, study PRJNA540505) | mine drainage metagenome | isolation source: sediment from site ElyBrook_90M | place: USA: Ely Copper Mine, Vershire, VT | collected 2017 | reverse complement strand
CCGACGGGTGCGGCGATATCGACGCCGTCATGCATCGCACCGTTACGCATCCCGAAGGGCGAGGAGACCACGCCGGCAACCACGGGCCATTGGAACTGGCGATCGGCACGCGGCACGGACCAGGGATCGGGCAGGCCGAAGGCGGAGGCCGTCGCGGGTGCGGAGGAATCGTCGATTTCGCCGTTTGGAATGAGCAGCATCCGGCCGACGCGGAGGTCGTGCGGATCGCTCAGGCGATTGGCGGCCATGAGGCTCTCGGGGCTGACCCCGTAGCGCATCGCTAGGCGATAAACGGTTTCGCCGGGAGCGACGAGGTGGGTGGCGGAATGCGAGCTGCGGCGCGAAAGCGACCGGTAAGTCGAGTTGCCCGAGATTGGCGATTGCGGCGCCCGGCTGGCACATCCGGCGCAGGCGATCGTGATCACGAGAACGAACTGGAGTCGCAGCTTTAGAAGTGCGCGCGGCCAATTAAATTGGTTCGCCAATTTCCACCCCACTCCTCATCCCACCGGGCGCACACCGCGCGCGCCACGCATGGCCTAATTCGGGAAGCCGTATTTGCCGGTCATCCGCACGAACCGGCATTCGCCGAAATATTCCTCGCGCCAGGAACCGTTCTCGCGACTGATGCGCACGAGATTCTGTAACTCGTCCTCGCCGATGGGGGCGACGAGCCGCCCATGCGGGGCAAGTTGATCGAGTAACGGGCGCGCGACCCCGGGCATCGCGGCGGTCACGATGATGACATCGAAGGGGGCGGCGTCGGGCCATCCATCGGAACCGTCACCGCATCGAAGATGGACGTTGGTCAGGCCCATCGCAGTCAGGATTGCGCGCGTGCGGTCATGGAGGCTCTCGTGGAATTCGATCGAGTAAACCTCGGCGGCGAGGTGGGCGAGGATCGCGCACTGGTAGCCGGAGCCGGTGCCGACTTCGAGCACGCGCTCGGAGCCGCGCAGCATCGCGACTTCGCTCATCAGGGCGACCATGTAGGGTTGCGAGATAGTCTGGTCGGAGCCGATGGGCAGCGGGGCGTCATCGTAGGCGTGTTCGGCGAGTTCGGCGGGGACGAAGCGATCGCGGGCGACGGCGCGCATCGCGTCGAGGACGCGGGCATCGGTGATGCCGCGTTGCTCGAGTTGATCGGCTACCATCTTCTCGCGCGCCTCGGTCAGGTCCAACGACATTGAATTCCTCGCGGCATTCCTCGCGTTCCTTTCGGAAAGCTAGCGAAGTCATTATAACGCTCTGTGCGAGGTGCAACCAGCGAGGGCGGAGACGATCGGCAGCGGCTATCCCGAGGCCTCAAGGGTGCGCGCGCCGAATGGTTTTCCTTTCAAATCGGCTTCGGGTTATAGTGGCGGCGGCGTCATGAAGAAACGCTTGAGGAATCGACGCGAAGACCGTCAGATCTGGCCGGTGACGCCGTAAGTTGAACAAATCAGAGTGCGGAGAATTCGTTAAATGGCAGAAAAGGGTTTCACCGAAGAGAAGTTTCGCGTCGGCGATACGGAGCTGCAGGTATTGAAGACGGGCACGGGCGCGCCGTTGCTGGTATTTCATGGCGAGATGGGCTTTTCGGGCCTGCTCAAATGGCATACGGCACTGGCCGCCAAGCGCACGCTTTATATTCCGCTGCATCCGGGTTACGGCAAGACGCCGGCGGCGAGCTGGATCATGAATATGCGCGACCTCGGGAGTTTCTATTCGCGCTTCATTCGCGAGCAAAAGCTGACGCCGACGGACGTGATCTGGTTTTCGCTGGGCGGCTGGCTGGCGGCGGAAATGGCGACGGCCAACAGCGCGCAATTCAACAAGATGATCCTGGTAGGCGCGGCGGGACTGCGTCCGCCGAGCGGCGAGATCATGGATATGTTCACGGTGACGGCGCGCGGCTATCTCAACGCGAACGTGATCGATCATCAGAATACGCCGGAGTTTCCGTCGTTGTTTGGCGGCGAGCAGACGCCCCAGCAATACGAGGAGTGGGAAGAGGCGCGCGCGGAGACTGCGCGAATCGCGTGGCAGCCGTACATGTTCACGCAGAGCATGGAGCATTTGCTACATAATGTCGCGGGGCTGCCGACGCTGCTGCTGTGGGGCAAGCAGGATTCGGTGGTGCCGCTGAGCGTCGGCGAGCTTTACCATAAGCAGATCGCGGGCTCGAAGCTGGTGACGTTCGACAAGTGCGGGCATATGCCGGAAATCGAAAAATCGGCGGAGTTTATCAAGGAAGTCGAGAGCTTCCTGGGTTAAGGTCGCTCGATGAGGCGGAGATCGGCGAAGTTGTCGCCATTTCGCGAAACGTTTGCTATGGATCGGAAAGGGCAGGTGAGGCGGCAGAAGAGGATGCGCCGTCCAACGGTTGACGAGATTTGAAGATTGATTGATGAAATTGAAGGCTTTGCGGAGGTCAATTCATGCATATAATGTTTTTTACCGAGCGCGCGTATCACGCCGTCCCCGAGGACGAAGTCTTCAAGCGGCGCAGTTTTTTCGGCGTGCCGAACAAGTTCTTCGACGCCCCCACCGGCGCCCGTCTGCTCAACGAATATATCGATGAGAAGATCCTGTGCGACGAACTGGGCTTCGACGGCCTGATGCTCAACGAACATCACGGGACGCCGTTTTGCATGGGCGCGGTGATGGACGTCGAGGCGGCGGTGCTCGCACGCGCCACCAAGCGCGCGAAGATCGTGCTGCTGGGCAATCCGATTCCGACGGTGGCGAATCCGCTGCGGATGGCCGAAGAGCTCGCCATGATCGACATGATTTCGAACGGGCGGCTGGTGCCCGGCTGGGTGCGCGGCGCGGGCAGCGAACAGCTCGCCAATAACGCGAATCCGGCGTACAACCGCGAATACTTCGACGAGGCTCACGACCTGATACTCGCGGCGTGGACCAAACCGGGTCCGTTCCGCTGGGAAGGCAAGCACTTCCATTATCGGTTCGTGAATCCGTGGGTGCTGCCGCTGCAGAAGCCGCATCCGCCGATCTGGATTCCGGGCCTGATCAGCCCCGAGACCGTGAAGTGGTGCGCGGAGCACAAGTATCCGTACGTGGCATTGGCGACGCTGCTTGGCCCGACGCTCGAAATGTTCAACATGTACGCCAAGCGTGCGGCCGAATTGGGCTACCAGGCCGGGCCGGAGAACTTCGGCTACCTGCAGCCGGTGTTCTGCGCGGACACCGAAGAGAAGGCTGAGGAGCTGGGCAAGAATTTCCTGTTCGGCGGCGGCTTTGCGCATTTTGCCCGTCCCGAATGGATGTTCCCTCCGGGCTACAATTCGCAGGCGGCAACCCGGCGTTTGGCGGCACAGGCGGCGAACCCGAATCTGCCGGGGCAGATCACCGGCATCATGGATCACGATCCGACGGACGACGCCGATCTGCAGAAGCTCAAGAAGCAGCTCTACGATACCTATCCGCAGTGGCTCAAGCAGTCCCAGATGATTACCGGCACGCCGAAGACGATAGTGCCGAAGCTGCGCCACGTGCTCGAAGTGCTGCGCCCTGGAATCTTCTCGTTCTGGCTCGACGGGCCTTCGCCGTTGAAAGATCGGCGTCGATGCGTCGAGCTGCTCGGCAAGGAAGTGGTGCCGGCGCTGAAGGATATCGGCAAAGAGCTGGGTCTCGAGGATCCGTTCTCGCGCACGCCGGGTTCGGTCAAGGTGAGCGGCAAGGCCGAGCCGGTCGGTCGTCCGGATTTGATCGCGGCGGCCTGAACGATCGCGCCCGCGGATTAAATTGCTAAGTGCCCTGCGGCGGATGGCGTGATGAGCGTCGTCCGCCGCAGCTTTTTCGTCGCGTATCGATATGTCGTGGATGCGGACCGTTGACGATCTCGGATTCAAGCTCGACCTTGCGGCTGAGCCGCGGCGAATCGTGTCGCTGGTGCCAAGCTGGACCGAGACGCTATTCGCCTTCGGCCTGTCCGATGAGATCGTCGGCATCACGAAGTTTTGTGTGGAACCGGCGGCGGGGGTCGCCGAGGTGCCAAAAATCGGCGGCACCAAGAATCCGGACATCAAGGCAATTCTGGAGCTCAAGCCCGACCTCGTGATCGCAAACGCCGAGGAAAATCGGCGCGAGGATATCGAGCAACTGCGCGCGGGAGGCGCACAGGTTTTCACGACTTATCCGCGCACGGTGGCGATGGCGGTCGAAGGGATTCTGAAGCTCGGCAACGTCGTCGCACGCCCGGCGGCGGCGGGCGCGATGGCGCGCGAAATCGTGAAGTCGGTCAGCGAGATCGAGACCGGTCTCGGCGCGTGGGCCAAGCTGCGCTTTCGCGTTTTCTGTCCGGTGTGGAAGAACCCATGGATCGCCTTCAACGGCGATACCTATGCACATGATGTGCTGCGGATGCTCGGCTTCAACAACATCTATGCGACGGCCGGCGAGCGCTATCCGCGCGTGACGCTGGAGGAGGCGCTCGAGCTGCGGCCGGACTATGTGCTGCTGCCCAGCGAGCCGTACGAATTCGATGCCAAGGATGTCGAGGAGCTGAAGCCGCTGCTGCCGGCGCCGCTCAGCCGGCGCGTGGTGCTGATCGACGGCCGCAATCTTCATTGGTATGGCGCGCGCATGGTCGATGGCTTGAAGGCGCTGAGCGCGCTGCTGTCGCGGGTGCGCGCCGCTACGGTCTAAAGCCACGTTCGCTCATCTCCGATTCCTTCATATCTCTCGCCGGCAATCGTTGCACACCTCTACCGGTGAAATGGCCCGTGCGCCCTAATCGGCGGCTCGGCGCGCTTGCTTTGAAGGGAGTCGAGTTGAGCGCTTAACATTGACTCTACCCTCACTGCGCGCTGAGAATCAGGGACACTCGTTCAAACTTAGGTATAGTGATCGAGGACCACAGGATAGGAGGAAACGATGTCGGATTCTGTCGGCCGGCGGTCCAATGATTTTCCCGTAGACCCCCTCAGCGAGGGTTCAGGAACTATAAACTCGGAGTATAGGCGGCGGGCGATCGCGGGAATTCTAGAGAGCTATAATAGCAATTACGATGTGCTCAGTGAGGCCGTGCAGAATGCAGTAGACGCAGTCGAGGACGCCGTTCTGCGTGAGGAAAAGCCCCCGTATAGCGTTAGCGTGACAGTCAATCTGCGCGAAAACTGGATCGGGGTCCTCGATACCGGCGTTGGAATGGTTCGGCAGCAAGTGCGAATGGCACTGGCACCGCATGTGACGTTCAAAAATGATCCCGAGCTGTTGAAAAAGAGAACCACAAAAAACGCCTACAGGGGCTATAAGGGCGTTGGGCTTACTTTTCTTGCTTACGGATCCGATGATATCGCGTTTCATTCGAAAAAGGACGGCGAGACAACAAAGGCGCGAATGCAATATGGTCGCGCATGGGCTGCCGGAACTAGAGAAGATGCCGCTCTTCTGGTTGAAGACGCTCGCAGTTCTCCAATCGACAATGTAGGGCGGGGGACCTATATCCAGATCCAATTCTCTGAGCACACCCTTCCGCGTAGCCTTCCACATTTGGGCGGAACTGCGGCCATATGGATTGCATTGTTACGAACGAAGACAGCGATAGGTCAGATCCTTCTGGGTCGAGGGTCGGTCGCGGACTTTACGGTGACGCTCAAAGTCATTACGAGTGACGGAAAGGAAGAGACGCAAGAGGTCGCTCCTCAATTTCTTTATCCGCACACGATCCCGCGCAATCCCCCATTTCGCTTCCTCGATCTGGCGGACTATTACACCAAGCATCCTGAACAAGCCGAACCTGCATCCGACTACATTCGCCAGGATGGCATGTATCTCGTGTGGGACACTGATCGCCTTCGAAAGGAGATGACATCTGATCAGCAAAAGGCATTCGATAATGAACTTAAGCAGTATACGCCTTACCTCTATGCATTCTTGCCCTATCAAGGCAGTGTATGGGCTGACATAAACCAGCAGTCAACGGGAGTCAGAAATAGAAATTATCTCTATCCAGGGCTAATACTCGCTGTTAACCGGCAAAGGCTGGCAGATACCTTCGAGTTTGCACCGACGCGGTTCGAGACCTTTAGTCGAAATGCCTTAATAGTGGTTCATTTCGACGAAGCAAAGCCCGATCAGGGTCGAAAGACAGTCCAAGAGAAGGTTTTAGAACTTGCTCAACGAGCGGCCGATAGAGCTGTTCAATATTTGGCAAAGCAGCGCGCTTTCCTACGGCCGGTCGGCGAGTCTCCCACCCCGGATCAGCGTCAGTTGGAGAAGGATCACCAAGACTGGACCTTCAACGTGAGGACCCATGCGAATAATTCACCTCTTCTAATCCCGCCGGTTACATACATCAGCACTCCGCAGGTAGAACAGGACGTGGTTGGGCTATTTCATCAACTGACTGCGATCGGGGTCTTCCCTGGGATAAAGGTCTACGCCACAAGTCAAATAAAAACATATGACTGTCTAATCGAGTACGAAGTGGGAAGCGACGCTCCAGGAATGCGATACGTAGCTGCGCACGATAATCCGTTGGGTGTCTCGCCGTTTGTACTTGGAGATCGTCCAAAGTTCGAAACCGGCATTCTTACAGTGGAATTCAAGAATAATCTGGACGGGCTCATTGACGATCTTGATAGCGATTCGCCAAAGAAATTCGCGAATATTGATATATGTGTGTGCTGGGGCACCGTGGGGACCTCGTTCAAGGGGTACCAAGTCGAAGAAATCATTGAAGCCAACCTTGACGAGCGACGCTATCCCGGAATCACTCACCTGCTGCGAAAGGACGGCGAAAGTCACGTCGTCCAGGTCACAATGCTCGAGAGAGTGATCGGAATGATCAGCTCCGGTAACCTCAAACTTAGTCCGTAGCGAGCTGCTCAATCCTACGGAGTCCTGTTTGCGCGCGAACCGCGAACAATACTAATGATTCTACATCGACGCCGCCGGTAAATTGCCGACGCGCGCCGCATCGCAGTTTCATTCGCATTCGAGGTATATCGACGATGGCCACTATCGCGCCGCTGACCGGAATCAAGATTATCGATTTAACCAAGCTCGCGCCGGGACCGCATTGCACGATGATCCTCGGCGATCTTGGCGCCGACATCATCAAGGGCGTGGAGCCGGGTGCGCCGCCCGGACGCCGCGCGGAGCAGGCCGGGGCGACCGGCAAGGTCAAACGCGTCGTGGGCTTCGGCTCGGTGCCGACCAACGCGCTCGCACGCAACAAGAAATCGATCGGCCTGAATCTCAAGAGTGAAGCGGGCAAGGAAATCTATCTGCGCATGGCGCAGGGGGCCGACGTCGTGGTCGAGGAGTTCCGCCCCGGCGTGGCGAAGCGCCTGGGCATCGATTACGAGACCTTGTCGGCGACCAATCCCAAGCTGGTCTATTGCGCGGTGACCGGCTTCGGCCAGACCGGCCCGTTCAAGAATTACGTCGGCCATGACCTCAACTACATCGCGACCGCGGGCGCGCTCTCGATGATCGGGCGCAAGGATCAGCCGCCGTCGATCCCGCTGAATCTGCTCGCCGACTATGCGGGTGGCGGGATGCATGCGGCGATCGGGGTACTCGCGGCGCTCCTCGCGCGTCACCAGACCGGGCGCGGGCAGTACGTCGATATCGCGATGCTCGACGGCACCATGCTGCTGATCGCGCAGGCGCTTTCGACCTATTTCACGACCCAGAAGATTCCCCAGCGCGGCTACACCTCGACCGACGGAGCGGCGCCATACTACAATTTGTATGAAACGAAGGACGGCAAGATCATCACGATCGGCTCGGTCGAGCCGTGGTTCTATGCGAATCTGTGCCGCGCGCTCCGCTGCGAGCAATACATCACCGACCAGAACAATCATGCGAAGTGGACCGAGATGCTCGAACATTTCAGCGCGATCTTCAAGACGCGCACGCGCGACGAATGGTTCGATTATCTGAGTCAGTCGGACATTTGTGTCGGCAAGATGCTGACGCTCGACGAACTCGAGCATGACCCGCAAATTCGCGCGCGTAACATGATCGTCGAGGTCGAGACGCCGACCGGCGAGAAGGTCAAGCAGGTCGGTATTTCGGTGAAGTTGTCCGATACGCCGGGCTCGATTCGGATGCTCGCGCCGAAGCTCGGTGAGCATACTGAGGAAGTGCTCGGCGGGCTTGGCTACTCGATGAGCGATATCGAGCGCTGGCGCGCGGACGGCGCGATCCGCTAGGGCGAAGCGATCGCGATGCGCAAAATGAGGTGGGGGTGACGATGGCGGAACAAACATCGATGTTCATGAAGAGCCCCTACGAGCCGCTCGTGATCGAGCGCGCCGAAGGTGCGTGGCTCTATACGCGTGACGGCCGCCGTATCCTCGACGCCGGAGCGGGGGCGGTGGTGGTCAACGTCGGCCAGGGCCGCGAGGAAATCGCGCGGCTGGCGGGCGAAGTCGTCGGCCGGGTGAACTATGTGCTGCCGGTGTGGAACACGCCGGATCGTGAACGGCTGTGCCAGCGGCTCGCGCGTTGGACGCCGCCCGGCCTCAATCACTTTTTTTTCGCTAGCGGCGGTTCGGAGGCGGTCGAGGCGTCGATCAAATTCGCGCTGATGTATCACAAGATCAAAGGCCGCCCGCAGAAAAAGAAAATCATCTCGCGCCAGCTTTCGTATCATGGCAACACGCTCGGCGCGCTGTCGGTGGGCGGCAATGCTTCCCGGCGAGCCGACTACGAGCACGTGCTGTTCGATTGGCCGCACATTCCGCCGTCGTATTGCTACCGCTGCCCGTGGGGCAAGACATATCCGGGCTGCGGAATCGAATGTGCAACGGCGCTCGAAGACGAGATCCGCCGTCATGGCGCCGATTCGATCGCCGCGTTTATAGCAGAGCCGATGATGGGTGCGACGGGCGGCGTGGTGCCGCCGGTCAAGGAATATTGGCCGATGATCGCGGACATCTGCCGCCGCCACGACGTCTTGTTGATCATCGACGAGGTCATGACCGGCTTCGGCCGCACCGGCAAGCGCTTCGCCGTGGAGCATTGGGACCTCAAGCCTGACGTGCTGATCGCGGCGAAAGGCCTGACCGGCGGCTACATGCCGATGGGGATGATTGCGGTCAATGAGAAACTGATCGCCTAGTTCTAAAAACTTGGCGCGTACTTCATGTTCTACACCTACAGTGCGCATCCGCTGGCGTGCGCGATCGCCGACAAGGTGCTCGAAATTATGGAACGCGAGCATCTGGTGGAACGTTCGGCGGAACTCGGCGCGCGGCTTGGAGCGCAAATCAAGGAGACGTTGTCGGGCCATCCGATGGTCGGTGATATTCGCGGCGTCGGGATGTTCTGGGGTATCGAGTTGGTGCGCGATCGCGCGACGCGGACGCCCTACGATCCCGATTTGCGCGTGATAACCAAGGTCCTGGCCGCGGCGATGCGGCAGGGGCTGTTCGTCTATCCTGCGAGTGGGATGGCGGGGAAGGCCGGCGGTGACACAGTGATGGTGACGCCGCCGTTCGTAATTGGCGAGGCCGAAATCGAGTACATCGTGAGCAATCTGCGCACGGCGCTCGACGAAGTTCATGCCGTCGTACAGTGAGCAGCGATCTTAAGTGAGCCGCGATGCCGTTCGGTCACGCTAAGGCCCAATTACCAGCGAACGGCGTCAGCTAAATTTTTGGGGTAAGCATCCGCCGATCACGGGAGAGTCCCATGCCGGACATCATCGGGCCGACCTCGCATTTCTATTATTCGCAGCGTCTGAAGTTGCATTACGTGGACTGGGGAAATCACGACAAACCGCTCGCGATACTGGTGCATGGCGGCCGTGACCATGCGCGCAACTGGGATTTCGTCGCGCTGGCTTTGCGCGATCGTTTTCATATTGTCGCCCCTGATTTGCGCGGGCACGGTGATTCCGACTGGGCCATCGGCGGCGCTTACTCGATAACCGATCACGTCCTCGACCTCGGGCAATTGATGAACGCGCTCGAACCCACCGGGCCGGTGACGCTGATCGGCCATTCGCTCGGCGCGGGCGTGGTCCTGCAACGGGCGGGAGTTTTCCCGGAAGCGGTGAAGGCTATAGTCGCGATTGAAGGACTCGGGCCGCCCGGCGCGATGTTGCGCGAGACGCCCGCTTACGAGCGAATGGAAAGCTGGGTCACCGACATGCGTGCGCTCGCCCAGCGCAAGCCGCGCGAGTACGCGACGATCGAGCAGGCGATGACGCGAATGTGCGAGGCCAATCCGCATCTGAGCGAAGAGATGGCGCACCATCTGACGATTTATGGCGTGCGGCGCAACGAGAACGGCACGTTATCGTGGAAGTACGATAACTACACGCGCGCGACCTCGCCGTATCTGTTCAACCTCAAAGACGCGATGGAGATTTGGTCGCGCATCCGCTGCCCCACGCTGCTGGTGCGCGGCGACTCGTCGTGGGCGGGCGATTGGGAGCGTGATGGGCGTCTGGACGCGTTCCGATCGGCGGAGCTGGTGACGATCAAGAACGCAGGCCATTGGGTCCATCATGATCAGGTCGCCGAGTTTCTGACTGTGGTAAATCGCTTTCTGCAACTTTGAAACCGCCGGCGAAGGTCTCGGGCGCGACCGTCGCTGCGCCGCCAAAACCGCTGATTGACGCGCAGACGTTTTCGCTGCGCGCCGATCAGCTCGAATACCTCGAGCAGATTCTGCTCGCCGTCGCGATCGGCGTCCTCGCGGCACTCGGCAATCTGGGCTTTCGCAACCTCATCGAGTTTTTTTCGTGGGTCTTCCGCACGCTTGAATGGAACGCGCTTGGCATCCGCGAGGGTTCTGCTACCGTTCTGCTGATTCCACTCATCCTGGTGAGCGGCGGCACGGCCATCCTCATCCTCAATTACTTTTTCCCGGGCGACGTCCTCGGCTACGGCTTTCCGAATTTTCTCGAAATGGTGAACCTCGGTCAGGGGCGCATCAAACGCCGCTGGATCGTGGTGAAGGCGCTGGGCGCGGCGTTATCGCTGGGGGCGGGCGCATCGGTTGGCCGTGAGGGTCCCATCGCGCAGATCGGCGGCGCAATCGGATCGGCGGTTGCGCAAATGCGACGGCTTTCACTCGATCTCGCCAAGGTGCTGATCGCGGCCGGCGCCGGAGCGGGCATCGCGACCACTTTCAACGCGCCGATGGGCGGTCTCATGTTCGCCCAGGAAATCGTGCTGATGGGGCAGACCGATGTCACCAACGTGGTGCTGGTCGTCATCGCGACTTTCACCGCGGTGGTGACGTCGCGCACGATGATGGGCCAGGCCAGCGCGGTCTTTCATCCCGCGACTTTCGTTTTCACGAATTACTGGGAGATGGTGACGTACGGCCTGATGGGTGCGGCACTCGGCTTGCTAGGCGCCGGGTACATCAGGTTTTTTCATGGCGCCGGCCGCTACATCCGCAAGATTCAATTACCGCAATGGGCCAAGCTCGTGATGGGACTCGCGGCCGTCGGCGTGATCGCCGTCGTGTTGCCGAAGAATCTGTCCGACGGCTACCCGGTGATCTACCTCGCACTTAACGGCAAGCTTGGTCTCGCGATGCTGTTTGCACTCGCCGCGGCGAAATTTGTCGCCAGCGCGATCTCGCTCGACTCCGGCGCACCGGGCGGAGTTTTCGGGCCGGTCTTTTTTATCGGTGCAATGAGTGGCGGAGCCTTTCGCGGCTTGGTCGCGATGATCGCACCCGGCATCGTCGGGCCTCGCGGATCGTATTCGCTGGTGGGACTCGGAGCCTTCCTCGGCGCGGTTACGCATGCACCGCTGACCGCGCTGTTCCTGTTATTCGAGATGACCCAGCTCAACTACAACGTTGCGCTGCCCGCGATGATCGCGACCGTCATCGCGTTGGTCGTCGCGCGCTCAATCGAAAGCGAATCGATCGACACTTACTCACTCGCGCGCGAAGGCAAAACGCTCGCGATCGGCAAGGAGCGGCTGGTGCTGTCGCAACTGCCGGTCGCCTCCGTGATGCACAAGGACATCGACATCGTCAGCGAGAGCGCAACGCTCGCGGACGTGCTGCGCAAAGCCGGCGAGACTTCACAGGCCACCCTGCCGGTGGTTAACAGCGAGGGCGAACTCGCGGGACTCATCGTCACGCGCGATTTGCTCGGCGTGCTCGCGGGCGGCACCGAACTGGGACCGCTGGTCAACGCGTATGATCTGAGCCGGCGCAATCCGCCGGTGGTTACGCCGGAATCGAATCTCGATCAGGCCGCGCAGATGATGGAATACGAGGCGCTCGACGAAATCCCGGTGGTCGAGCACGCGCACGGGGGACGCTTTCTCGGATTGATTTCGCGGCGCAATGTTTCGCAGGCGTTCAATCGCGTGACGGTGTCGCTATCTGCCCACGAGACCAGCGATCGGGGAATCTTCTGGGCGACCGGCTATCGCGTCTCGCGCGTGCGGATTCCCGCGGGTGCGAATGGCAAGACCATCCGCCAACTCGATCCGCGGGCACGTTATGGCGTGAGCGTCCTCGCGATCCAGGACGGTAGCGATCCTGAGTCCGGATTCTCGCCGCTCGGGCCGGATCGCGCGCTGAAGCCGGGCGACCTGATCGTGGCGGCGGGTCGGCCACAGGATCTCCGTCGCTTTATCCGCGACCTTGATGGCTGAACCCGCTCCGGGAACTCCGAGGGTGGCGGTCGCAGTTCAGATCCGCGTCATCACTTCATCTTTGAAGCGCTTCAATTCGTCCTCGCTGAACGCTCGCATCGGCATGCCCACCAACGCCCGATCGACGCCCATCTCGCCCAGCCGTTTCACTTCGTCGAGCGTCGTCGGATGGCCGGTCCGGAGGCTCAAGGTAATTTCCACCGGCTTCGCCCGATTCGCCGCGCGCTCTAGTTCGCGCAGGCGTTCGATCAACGCGCGCGATTCATCGAGGGTCTTCGCGACCCCGTACCATCCGTCGCCGTAGCGCACCGTCCGCTTGAACGCGAGTTCGCTGGTGCCGCCCACCACGATTGGCGGATGCGGCTTCTGGACCGGCTTCGGATAAAAGCGCACGCCTTCGACCGCGATCGTTTTGCCGCGATAGACCGGCTCGTCGCTGGTCCAAAGCTCCTTCATCAATTCGAGGTACTCGCGCGTGCGCAACGCGCGATCGTCAAACGGCGCCCCGACCTTCGCGAATTCCTCCGCCCACCCGCCGACGCCGACGCCGAAGATCACGCGGCCGCGGCTAAGCACGTCGCGCGCGGCGACGGACTTGGCGGTGGCGATCGCGTTG
>VFSW01010381.1_pt1 | contig 13209 bp, 2 predicted proteins | sample 5358111 | NCBI WGS metagenome assembly VFSW01 (sample SAMN11554181, study PRJNA540505) | mine drainage metagenome | isolation source: sediment from site ElyBrook_90M | place: USA: Ely Copper Mine, Vershire, VT | collected 2017 | reverse complement strand
ATCGACTTCCTCGGTGCAGGCGCGGGCGCCGGGCCGGCGGGCTTCTTGTCCGCGTCAGGCGCCGGGGCGATGAGGTCCGCGTCGCCGACGAGGAGGGCGGCGAGCTCTGCCCACTTCTCTTGCTTCTCCCAACGCACCTGGAGCATTGCACGCAGCCCGGCATTGGACGGCTCGAGCCGCAACCCGCGCTGCAAGGCTTCCTCGGCCCCGTCAGGATCCTTTGCCTTGTCGCGCGCCTCCGCCAGGCGCAGGGCCAGAGGGACGCCCGCCGCATCGGCCGCCAGGCCGAGGAGAGTCGACAGCGCCGAGGAAGCCCGCTCCCAATCGGCGCGCTTCTCGCTCATTCGCGCGATGGACTCCAGGGCGCCTCGATGCGATGCATCCCGCGCCAGCACGAGCTCGTAAGTCTCCTGGGCCGCCGCGACGTCGTTGAGGCGACCTTCCTGCACCTCGCCGAGCCGGACGAGGAGCGCCAGCTCGGCGCTCAAATCCCCTCGATCCTTGGCGGTGTCGAGCTGCGCCCGGAGAAGCTCGGCCAGCTCGGCGTCTCGTCCCGTGCTCTCGTAAAGCTGCGAGAGCGCCAGCACGGCCTCGCCGTGCGCGGCGTCCTCTTCGAGGATCGCGCGCAGCACTTCGATCGCGTCTTCGGGTGCCCGGAAGCGAGTCTCGTGAAGCTTTGCGAGCTCGAGGCGAAGGGAAGCGCGCTGGGCTGGCGTATCGGCGAGGTCGACCAGCCGCGAGAGCAGCTTCGCGAGATCCTTGTCTCGACCCGCTTCGCCGTAAAGCTTCCGGAGCGCGCCGGCGGCATCGGCGTCGCCGGGCTCGATGTCCAGGATCTCCTCGTAGAGCGCGGTCGCGCGCCCCGCGTCGTGCAGCTTCTCGACGAGCGCCTTGGCCGCCTCGTGCTTCAACCGCAGCGCCTCTCCACCGTCGGTGAGAAGCTCGGCGCGCCGCATCAGCAGCTTGACCGCCTCGGCCTCGTCTCCAGCCTCCCGCCGGAGCTTCGTGAGCTCCTCCAGCGCCCACAAATCGCCCTCGTCCTCTACGAGGAGGTCGCGGAGTGCCGCCTCGGCGAGCGCCCGGTCTCCGACAGGCCCTTCGGCGAGCGCCTTCGCCTCCCGCAGAAGCTCGCGCTTGGTGCCGAGATCCGTCTCGAGGCGTGCGCGCGTCCGAAGCGTTTCGACGAGCTCTCGCTCGCGCCCCGGAGCCCTTCGAATGTCCTCGATCGCTCGGAGGATGTCGACGTTCTCCGAGTCGATCGCGAGGGCTTTCACGAAGGCGTCCTCGGCCCGGCGAGGGTCAAGGACCTTGTCGCGCTGCCAGCCGGCGAGGCGTACCCAGAGCTCCGATCGCGCGGGCGCCAGAAGGTCCCCCGCGGACTCCACGGCCGAGGCGAGGGCCTCCGCCGCTCGCTCCCAGCCCGCGTTGATCGCGGCGAGCCTCTCCAGCTCGGAGAGCGCGTCCTCGTCCACTGGGTCTTCGCGGACCGCCGCCTCGACGGCGCGCTGCGCCTGCGCCGGGTCCTTCACGCTCTCCTCGAGGACGCGCGCGAGCTCCAGGCGCGCCCGCGTACGGTCGCGAAGTGCGTGGGATCGCCCGACGCGACGCTCGTAGAGGGTCGCCAGATCGGCGCTCCGGGCGAGCGTCCGGAGCACGAACTCGAGGGCTTCGAAGGCCTCGTCGAAAAGGCTGTCGTCCTCGAGGAGCTTCTCGAGCGCGACGCGGCTGGGGGCATGATCGGGCACACGTTCGAGGGCCTTGCGCAGCGTCGCGAGCCCCTGCGCCGCTTCCCCGAATTCGTCGATCTGAAGCATGGCGAGTCGATGGAGAAGCTCGACCTGCACGCCCGCCTGCGCCTCGATGCCGATTCGTCGTTCGAGGACATCCGCAAGGGACTTGCTGTCGCCGAGCTTCGCGAAGAGCCGATCGAGCGACTCGAGGATTCCGGCGTCGTCGCCCATGCGTTCTGCCGCGGCGACGAACGCCGCCGCGGCCCGGGCCGCATCGTCCAACTTGTCCTCGGCCACGCGGCCGAGCCGGACGAACAGGTCGGCGGCGACGGTCGCGTCGAAGGTCGAGCTAGCGCGCTCGCTCAGAGCGTCGGCGTATCGGCGCCAGCTCTCCGTCCCGCTGAGCCCTGCCAGCCGTTCGACCTCGGCGTGAAGCGACGCGGCGTGCGGCTCTTCGGCAAGCGCCCGCAAGAGCGCGTCCTCGGCGCGCCCGAGGTCGGTGAGCTGCGACTCGGAGACCTCCGCGATCGAGCGGAGCGTTCGCGCGCGCTCGCTGGGCTCTGTCTGCGCCTTGAGCTTCAGCTCGAGCACGTCCGCGAGCTCAGCGTGGCGGCCTGCATGCCGCAGCACGGGCTCGAGTGCCTCGGCCGACTCGGCGCGCAGATCGTCGTGGGCCTCACCTATCGCGCGGATCGCTCCGGCGGCCTCCGCGTCGAATCCCCCGTCGAGGACCTCTCGGTACACTTCGAGCGCCGCCCGCGGGTCCTGGAGCTCGCCGACGTAGAGCGCCGCGATTCGCTTTTTGAGCGTGCGCTTGGAGTCCTCATGGCCAGTGACGCTCGCTTGCAGCTTCAGGTTGTCGAGCAGCTCCGGCCACAGGCGCTCCTGCGTGAAAAGCCGATCGAGGGCCTTTAGCACCTCTTCATTTGCCGAGCGGACGACGAGGGCGTTCGACAGGCACTCGATGGCCTCGCGCCGGTCGGACAGCTCGGTCTCGAGGAGACGCGCGGCCTTCACGAGCAGGTCGAACTTCAGCGCATCGTCCTCTGCGCCCGTGAGCTCCACCCGCCGCCGGTAGAGATCCACGAGGCGCGCCGCCTCGCTCTTCTCCTCGTGCAGCGTGATGAGGTGATCGAGCGTGCCTTGGCTGTCCGGTTCGAGCTCCAGTGCCCGCTCGTACGCTGCAATCGCCCCGGCCGTGTCGCCGAGCATGTCGCGGCGGGCTTCGCCCAGCCGCCGCCACGTCGTCGCGCGCGACTCGTCGTCGGGCAGGAGCTCGGCCTTGCGCGTGAGCACCCGCACGAGCGTCGTCCAGTCGCTCAGGAGGGTCGCGAGCGCGTCCATTTCTTCGAGCGGCTGAAGCTCCGACGGATCGAGGGCGAACAGCCGATCCCACGCGTCGAGCGCCTTCCGCAGGTCGTCGCGCTTGGAGTCGTGCAGGCGTGCGAGGGCGGCCAGAAGCTCGCTCTTGGTGAGCCCGTCTGCGTGCGCGATCGCTTGTTCGTATGCGTCCGCCAGATCGTCCCATCTCTTCGTCAGCCCGGCGAGCCTGTCGAGTTGCTCGCGCGTCTCGCCGTCCTCGGGGTCGAGCGACCAGGCGATGCGGATGGCGTCGAACGCCTTGGCCTCGTTTCGGCCGCGCTCTTCCCAGAGGCGCGCCGTCTCCCGAAGGATCGCGATCCGGTCTCCGTCGTCGTTCGCGAGCCCGAGGCGTTCCTCGTTGACGGTCACCATCTGCCGCCAGTCGTCGGCCCGCTCGTAGATGGGGCGCAAGATGTCGACCACTCGCGCCTTGTGCTCCGGGGACTGCATCGCCCGTTCGAGCGCCCGAACGGCGTCGGCGCCCGGTCCGTTGGCCCCCGGCGGCACGAGGCTGACGATCGTCTGGAGCTCGTCGATGGCCGCGTGCGTGTCCGAGAGCCTTTCGAGCAGCAGCTTCGCGAGCTCCATTCGGAAGCGCGCCTCGTCCTCGGGCAGGGCACTCTGCTCCGCACGTCTCCGCGTCAGGTCGGCCAAATCGCGCCATCGTTCGGTCCGCGCGAAGAGTCGACACAGCGCCTCGAGCGAGTGCGCGTCGCCCTCTTCGACGTCGAGGGCCGCGCGGTAGGTCTCGATGGCCGCCGCGTCGTCCTTCAGCTCCGACTCTTCGAGAAGCGCGATCGAATGCAGCGTCGTCAGCCGCTCCTGGGGGCCGGTGCGGAAGTCGAGCGCCTCCCGATAGAGGTCCACGCGCTCCTTGGCCCGGCCCGCCTGCTGCAGGAGCCGATCGATGGCTTCGAAGGTGCCGCGGTTGGCGGCGGGGTCGAACGCGTAGGCACGCCGGTAGAACCCAAGCGCCTTGTCCACGTTGTTTTGCGCCTCGAAAAGCTCGCCCGTCCGCTGCGCCAGGCGCATAGTGGCAAGCTCGTCGGAAGAGATCTTCTCGAGCTCCGTCGCGTAGATCTCCGCAAGCCGTCCCTCCGCGCTTGCGACGCGCGCGAGGCGCTCGAGCTCCTCCCAGGTCGACTCGTCGGTGAGATCTTCGGCCAAGAGCTTCGCCGTCATCTCGAGCGCGGCCCCGTAGTTCTCCTCCTGCTCTTCGTGCATCTTCGAAAGACGTCGCAGGAGCTGGCGCCGGTCGTCCGGGTCCTGGCTCACTTCGAGACGGGCCTCGAGGGTCGACATCACTCGACGCCAATCGAGGCGAGCGACGTACACCGGCTCGAGCATCTCGGCCGCTCGCCCCGCGCGATCGCGGACGAGGAGAAGAGCCTCCAAGGAAGCCACGGTCGCCGGATTCTTGGGATCGATGGCGAGCGCCGCTGCGTACTCGTCGAAGGCGCGGTCGGTCTCGTGCAGTCGGGCGTCCAGCACGTCGCCCAGCGCGTGATGGAGGTCCGCTTTGTGCGCGCCGGCCGTCTCCGATGCGGCGATCTGTCGTTCGTAGAGCGAAACGAGATCTTCCCATCGCTCCGCGGCGGCATAGAGCCTCTCGAGCGCCGTCACGGCCTCCGGCTCGAGCTCGGCGTCCAGAATCTGCTCGTACACGGTGATCGCGCCGCTCGCATCGCCGAGCTTCTCGTCCGAGAGGCGCGCCTGCTTGAAGAGCAGCCGCCGCCTTTCCGCGTCGTCCGTCGAGGCGTCCACGCGCCGCTTGATGACCTCCAGGAGCGCCGCTTGCTCGCCGGTCTCCTCGTAGAGGGACTCGAGGGCGACGAGGGCTCGCCGGTCGTCGCCCCGCAGGTCCAACGCCTTCGTGTAGAACTCCTTCGCGAGGGCTGTGTCCGCGAGCCTCGTTCTCGCGAGCTCGGCGATCCGAAGCGTGACGTCGAGCTGGACGTCCCCGTCGAGGATCTCTCCGACCACCGAGCGAAAAAGGTCCACCAGCTCGGCGAACTTCCCCGCAGCGGCCGCGAGCCGTTCGGCGCGCTCGATCCAGCTGGGGAGGTCCAACTCGGCGGCCGATTCGCGGAGCCCGCGCGACGCGTACCCGAATGCGAGCGCCGTGTTCCCGAGGGGCCCTTCCGCCACTCGGGCGGCCTGAGCGATCGTCTGCAGCTTGTCGGGGACCGACTCCGCGTGCTCAGCCTCGATGTCCAGGACCTTGAGGAGGCTCTCGTTCTGCCCTTCGGCCTCGTAGAGGGGGCGGAGGATCGATGCGGCCTCCCGACGCGCCGTAGGGTCTTGAAGCATGGCTTCGAGGGCCGCTCGCGAGGGAGCGTGCCCGGCGTCGAGCACCAGCGCCTGCCGGTAGGTCTCGATGGCCGCGGCGTCGTCTCCGAGCCGCTTTTTTCGGACTTCGCCCAGCCTCGCGAGCAGGGGGAGCTTTTCCGCCGCCGACTCGGCGAGCGCCAGGTCTGCCTCGAGTGCGTCGGCCAGGTCTTGCCAGCGCTCGGCAGACTCGTACAGGGACGCGAGCGCCGCGAGCGACGCGCGGTCGGCGCCGAAATCGTCGATGACGATCCGGTAGGCGAGAATGGCCTCGCCGAGTTCGTTCAGCTCGCCGGCCATCGTGGTCGCCACGCGAACCATGAATCCCCGCCGTACCGCCTTGTCGTCGGCCAGGCGCTCGCGAGCCCGCAGCACGTCGACGAGCTCTCGCCAGCGCTGTGTCCTCTCGTACAGACGATCGAGGGCGCCGAGCGCGGCCGTGTCTGCGGGGTCGTCCTCCAGCCGTGCGCGCCACGCGTCGATGGCCCCCGCCGGGTCATCCAGGGCGGTCTCGCAGAGCTCCCCCAGGCGGCCGCGGAGCTCCCGCCTTGCTCCGGTGTCTCCCTCGAGCCCAACCTGAACGCGCAGCACCTCGGCCAGACGGCGGTTGTCGCCCGACGCCGTGTAGATCTGCTCGAGCGCTCGACAAGGCGGCAGCGCGATCGCCGCGTTGTCGGGGGCGAGCTCGAGGAGCTCCCGGTAGACGGACTCGGCCCGCGCCACGTCGTTTCGCTGGTTCTCGTACAGCTTGGCGAGGTCCATCAGAATCTCGGCCCGGGGAACGGGCGTCCCGGCGCGCGCCGCCGCCGCGACGAGCACGTTCGCGGCCCGCTCGGTCGCCCCCATGCGGCGGGCGATGTCGAGAAGGCGGTGCCGGGCGCGCCCGTCGTCGGGATCGAGCGGCAGCAGTCGCGCGTAAGCTTCGAGCGCTCCGGCATCGTCGCGGAGCCTGTCGTCGCGAAGCTCGGCCACGCGGCTCAGGAGCGCGCGCCGCTCGTCGCCGTCGGTCACGAACTCCAGGTGGATCTCGAGCACGCGGACGAGATCGGCGACGTCGTCCCGCGCCGAGTACACCGACTCGAGGACGATCGCCGCCCGCTCCCGCAGCTCGGGCACCTCGAGGATCTTCTCGACCAGCTGCCGAGCCTCGGTCGAGCCTACGCGTTCCGCGAGCACCTGCTCGAGGTAGTGGAGCGCGCGCGTCGCGTCGCCGAGTTTCTCGAAGAGGAGCGTCCCCAGCCGCTGCTGGAGGTCCACCCGCTCGGCGCCCGCATCTTCGAGCCGGCGCTCGAGGAGCTGCGCGAGCCGCTCCCACTGCCCTTCGCGGGCGTAGAGAGAATCGAGCGACCGGATCGCATGTTCGTGGCGGGGATCGATCTGGAGGATGCGCTCGTAGTACGCGATCGCCTTCACCCGGTCCGAAGTGATGTCCTCGGCGACCAGGGCGACCTCCGCCAGCAGCTCGGCGCGCCGCGCAGGGTCCGCCGTGGCCGCCACGACCTGCTCGTACAGCGCCCCGAGCTGGTCCCACTGTTCGCGCGTCGTCAGGATCTGCTTCAGCCGCTGGAACGCACGCTCGTTGGCGGGCTGCAGCCCGAGCATCCGCTCGAGGTATGGGCGCGCTCCGTTCAGGTCCCCGAGCTTCTCGTCGAAGAGGGTCGCGACGCGCTCGGACAGGTCGAGCTCCACGTTGGGCGGCAACGACGCGGGCCCCACCGGCGGGACGACGGCGACGATGGCGTCGACGAGCGCTTGCGTCCGTCCGCTCTTCGCGGCGAGGAGGGCGAGCTTGTCCCACAGAGCCAGATCCACGGGGGACTCGTTGACGGCCCGCGCCACCACGTCGAACGCCGCCTGCGCATCTCCGAGCCTCGACTCGTGCACGTCGGCGAGGCGCGCGTAGAGTAGGAGACGATCCTCCTTCGCCGCCGTCGCCGCAATGAGGACCTCGAGCACCTCGGCCTGCCGACGAGCGTCCCCCCTCGCGCCGTAGGCGTGCTCGAGGATGGCGGCGGCGCGAACCCGCGTCTCCGGGAAGGGGAGGAGCTGCTCGACGACCTCGATCGCATGCGCGTCGTTGGGCGACAAAGCCAGCGCGCGCTCGCAGGCGTCGAGCGCATCGACGTACCGCCGGAGCGGCTCGACGAGCAGGCGCGCAATCTCGATCTCGCGGGAAGCGCGCTCGGCGCCCTGACGGTGGTCGCGGTCGCGCTCGATGACGTCCACGGCCCCCTGCGCGTCGCCCAGGGCACGGAGGAGCCGCGAGAGAGCGCGAAGTGCCCCCCCGTGGCTCGGTACGAGCTCCAGCATGCGGCGGTAGAGCGCGGCGGCGCGTTCGGGCGAGCCGAACGCCTCCTCCTCCAGCATCGCCCACTCGCTCAGGAGGTCGAGCTTCAAGGCGACGTTCCCGCGCTCGACCCGCAGATCGAAGAGCCACCGCAGATCGTCGCGACGGTCGGCCTCTCGAAGCACGCGGTCGAGCGTTTGCACCGCCAGCTCGTCCGTCTCGTCCTCCGACACGAGCGCTCGGTAGGCCGTTACGGCTTCCTCGACCCGCCCCATCTCGCGGGCGTAGACCTCCGCGAGCTTCGCCTTCAGGAGCCGGGCTTCGTCGCGACGGCCCGTGTCGCCGTTGTCCTTCTCGCGCTCCCGGTCCTTTTTCTTCTTTTTCTTGTTTCCCTTCGTCGCCTCCGAGGCTGTCTCGAGGACGCCCAGGCGCGCGATCACCGCCTCGACGAACCCGGTCCACTGGGCCGCCGCTCGCGCCGCCTGCTCGAGGGACGCGAGGGCGGTCTCTCGTTCGGGGGCGAGCTCGTAGGCCTTGCGTGCCCAGTGGAACGCCGTCGGCCGGTCTTGGAGCTGCCGGCCGGTGACCTCCACGAGCTTGGCCAGCAGGTCCAGCCCTCGGTCCGCATCGCCTGCGTGACCGAGGAGGATCTCGTAAAGGACCGGAAGCCGACCCCACTTCTCCTCTTTCTCGTAAAGCGGGACGAGCGCCGATGCGGCCCGCGGGTCGTCGGGCTTGACCGAGAGGACGCGCTCGTACGCGCGGAAGGCGCGTTCGGGGGTCGCGAGCTTCTCTTCGTAGATGGAGGCGCAACGGAAGCTGAGGTCGATCTTCGCTTGCGGGTCGGTCGCCTTGTCGGCGGCGCCCGACAAGACCTCCACGAGGCCCTCCCAGTCTCCGGTATTCGCGTAGAGCTCCGTAAGGCCGTCGTAGTCCCCCACGGCGAGGAGGCTGTCGCGCAGTACGCGCAGCGCCTTGGCGTGCGTCGGCTGGAGCGTGAGCACGCGCCGCCAGGCATCCTTCGCCTTCGCGTGATCGTGCAGGCGCTCGGAGTAGATCGTCCCGAGCTTCTGGAGCACGGTCAGTCGCGAGGCGTCGTCTCCTGCCACGAGCGCGCGGCGTTCGAGCACCTCCGCGACGGTCGCGAAATCCTTGTCGCGCTCCGCTTGCTTCTCCAGAGCGTCGAGGGACGTCGAGGCGGAAGGGTCCTCCTCGAGGACGCGCTTGTAGAGAGCGACCGCCTGCCCTCCCATATCGAGGCGCTCCGCGGCGAGCTTCGCCATCTCCGTCCACAGCTCGCGTCGTTCCGGCCCGGCCGGCAGCACCTCGGCTTCGCGCGCGAGCAGGTCGTAGAGTGGCTTGTACGCCCGGCGCTTGGCGTAGAGCTCCTTGAGGCGGTCCACCGCCTCTCGATCGCGCGGATCGAGCGCGTTGAGCTTCTCGTAGGCCTCGACGGCGTTCTGCACGTTCGAGAACTGTTCCTGCCAGCGCCGCGCGATGGCGCGCCAAAGCTCCGCCTTGACGCTCGGTTGCGGCTCGAGCTCCGCCTGCCGCGCCTGCATCGTCAAAAGGTCACGCCAGCGCTGCAGTGCCTCGTAGACGCGGACGAGCTCGCGCACGCTCCCGAGATCGGACGGATCGAGCTGCACGATCTGCGACAGCACCGTCACGAGCGCCGAGTCGCTCTTCACATGGTCGTGGTACACCTCGGCGACCTCACGCAAGAGCGCGAGCCTGCCCGCCGCGTCGTCCTGCGGTAGCTTCTCGAGCTCTTGCCGCAGCAGGTCGGTCAGCGCGCTGTAGCTCGCCGTCTGGCGGTAGAGGCGCCGCAGGGCCTCGCGCGCCTGCTCGTTGCGCGGATCCTGCCGGAGGACCGTGCGCCACTGCTCGATCGCCTTTTGCGCGTTCGCGCCCTCCTCCGAGAGCTTCGCCACCTCGGCCACGATCGCCGCGCGCTCCGGGCCTTCGGGGACGGCCCGCTGCGCATCGCTCAGGATGGCGGCGAGGCGCGCGTTGTCTCCGCGCGCCCCGCAGACCTCGCGGAAGAAAGACAACATTCCGGGGTGCGCCGGCTCGAGCTTGCGTACCCGCTCGAACCATGACTCGGCGACCTCCGGGTGCCCGCGCATCCGCCAGTGCACCATCGTCACCTGCAGCAGCGCCCCGAGCTCCTCGTCCTTCGCGCGCAGCGCTCCCGTCGCCAACTGCCCCTCGTAGAGGGAGACGAGGTGATCCCACATCTGGTGGGACGTGAAGAAATCAACGAGGAAGTTCGTCGCGTCGGCGTCGGCCGGCGAGAGGTCGATCACGCGCTCGAAGGCTGCCACCGCGCGCTCCGGCGATCCGGCCTTCTTGGCGAAGACGCGCGCCAGCCGCTGCCATGCCGCGATCTTCTCTTCCTTCTGCGTCGCCTCCTCGGCGTACCGCTCGATCGCCTGCGCGAGCTCCTCCCAGCGGCCCTCCTCTCTCTCCACCCGCTCGAGCAGAAGCTCGGCGCGCCGGTTCTTCGCGTCGAGGGCCAGTGCGTCACGAAGGATGGCGACCGTCGGCTCGACCTCGGCTTTCGGAAGCTTCCCGTCGACGCGCCCGAACCGGTAGACCGTCTCCGCGGCGCTGACGAGGAGGGAGCTACGGAACTGCGGCTCGCCGACCCCGTTGGCCTCGGTCACGTATTTGTCGACGAGGTCCCTCCATTTGGAGCGCTTCGCGGCCGCGCGCTCCAGGCGCTCGCTGGCGTCCGCGTCGTCGGGACGGATCTCGAGCAGCCTCTGGTAGGCGATTTGTGCCCGAGGGTCGTCGAGCACTTCCTCCTCGAGCGTCCGCCCTAGCTCCCCCAAAAGCTCGGGCTCCCGCGGCGTGCCGCGCGCCGCCATGGCCTCGCCCGCGAGGGTCCGCGCCATGGCCTCCCCCTAGCGGCGGCCCGCGTGAGCCCGCCGGGCGGACTCGAGGAGGCTCGAGAGCTCTCCCGAGTCCATCTCGGGATTCCCGCTGACCTCGGTCCGGAGCTGTTCCCAAGCCTCCGGGCGGTCCGGATCGTCTTGGAGCAAACCGAGTGCGCTCTTGATCGTCTTCGCGCTCATCCAGCACCTGACACTAGAACGTACGGGGACAGGGACACCCCTTCCGAGGCGTCCGCCAACGAGCCGACAGCGAGTTGCAAAACACTTGAAATTCTGCGGAGAAACACCGCCTCGAACGCTTCGACATGCTACGGACCGTCACTACCGATAGCAAGGGTTCCGGGAGGAGAGCGGCCGCCGACGATTCGTGGTAGCTGAGCAAGGTTTGCCATGTCGCGCATGCCTCCGGAGCCGAGCGCTCTCCTCGGAGGGAAGTCCCTCGCCCTCTCGGTGCGAAACATCTACGAGACATTGCGAATCAGCGTCCCGACGACGATCGACGCCGTCCGGGGAGCGGTCCCCAAGGAGCAGTCGGACCGTCGACTGGCGCAGTGGGCCTCCAGCGTCGTGGAGCATCTCCACCTGCGGCTCGACGTGCGTGGGCGTGAGAACCTGAAACCCGGCGAGACCTACCTCGTCATGAGCAACCACCAGTCGCTCTACGACATCCCCGTCCTTTTCGTGGTGATCGGCTCCGGCATCCGAATGGTGGCCAAGAAAGAGCTTTTTTACGTCCCCGTCTTCGGCAAGGCGCTGGCGGCCGGGGGGTTCATCGCCATCGACCGGCGGAACCGCGACGCCGCCCTTCGGAGCTTGCAGCGCGCGGGCGACCTGCTGGTGAGCGGGACGCACGTGTGGATCGCCCCGGAGGGGACGCGAAGCAAGACCGGGCGGCTTCTCCCTTTCAAGAAGGGGGCCTTTTACCTCGCGCTCGAGGCCGGCCTCCCCATCCTCCCCGTGACGCTCGACGGCACGCGCAATGCTCTTCCGCCGGGGAGCGTGCGGTCGAGCCCCGGTGCGAACGTTTGCGTAACGATCCATCCAAAGATGGATCCCCGCCCCTACGCCGCCCGAGGCAAGCCAGGTCGAGACTCGCTCATGCTCGACGTGCGGCGCACGTTGGAGAGCGCCCTGTGACGGCGGGGGCGCAGTTGGCGCGGGCGGCTTCACGCCCGGCCGAGCCGAAGACGCTCCGCCCGCCTGCGGGAACGGGGGCGGGGTTGGCGATCCTGGTCAACGCCAACGCCAAGCGCGGAGGCCGGCGCGTCGCCGCGCAGATCGGGCGTGCCTTGCCGGGCGCGAGCGTCCGCTTGACGCGGACCGCCGACGAGATGGGGAGCTGGCTGCGGACGCTTCCGCCGCCTCGCGCCGTGCTCGCCGCCGGGGGGGACGGAACGGTCGTGGCGCTGCTCAACACGCTTGCGCGCGTCTTTCCGGCAGGCGCCCCCATGCCCGCCGTCGGAGTCTTGCCTCTCGGGACTGGCAACGGGTGGGCGCACGCCCTCGGGGCGCCGAAGCTCCACCGCTGCTTGAGCCTGCTCGCGAGCGTCTCGGGTCCTCTCCCGTCGCGGCGCTGTGGGCTGGTCGAGGTCGAAGGGATGCTCGCCCATTTCGCGGGCGTCGGCTGGGACGCCATGATCCTCCTCGATTACAAGCGCCAGCTCGAGGGGAGCGTCGGGCCGGGCCGGCATCTCTCGAAGAGCGTCTACGGCTACGTTGCGGCGACGCTGCTGCGGACGGCCCCGCGCGTCACGCTGTTCGGCAATCCGCGCATCGTCATCGAGAACCTCGGCGACCGCGTGTATGCGCCCGACGCGCACGGCGTCCCGCGCCTCCTCGAGGGCGTCGGGCGCGGCGCCGTTCTCTACGACGGGCCCGTCGGCATCGCTTCGGTCGCCACGTGCCCGGAGTTCGGCTACCGCTTCCGCGCGTTCCCGTTCGCCGAGCGGATGCCTGGATTCTTCAGCGTCCGCGCGTACGACCGCGGGGCGCTCGTCGCGGTGACGAAGATCCCCCAGCTCTGGAAGGGCAGCACTCCCCTGGCGGGGATGCACGACTGGTTCGCGACCCACGTCCGCATGACGTTCTCACGCCCCATGCCCCTCCAGATCGGTGGCGATGCGCACGGCTTCCGGCGAACCGTCGAGTACCGCGCCGCGGGCCGCGAGACGAGGATGGTCGACTGGCAGCGCATGCTGTGTCTCGTCTGAGGAGCAGGCGCACGGAGAAACGTCAGAAGGACGCCGTGAGAAGCGGGACGACGAAAGACGGTGCATTGTCGAGCGTAGCGGCCGCAGCGCGGCCCACCGTGTCGGTTCGGCTCTGGCTTGCATCCGCTGGGGAAGGGGCCTTCGGGGCGGGCGTGGACGGCGCGTCGTTTTCGTGAACGACGCTGTGAGCGTTTCGGAGGACGAGCGAGCCGCCGTAGAAAGCAACTGCGAGGCCTGCCAGGACGAGCGTCGTCCCGGCGAGGTAGAAATTCGCCTTCGCGTTCGACGTATTCCCGAAGTCCCCCGGCCCGCCTTGCCCCGCGACCGTCCCTTCGCTGGTGCCCACGGCATCGAGGACGGCTCCGGCGATCACGGCGGCGGCGCCCCCGGAG
>VFSW01010380.1_pt1 | contig 13210 bp, 11 predicted proteins | sample 5358111 | NCBI WGS metagenome assembly VFSW01 (sample SAMN11554181, study PRJNA540505) | mine drainage metagenome | isolation source: sediment from site ElyBrook_90M | place: USA: Ely Copper Mine, Vershire, VT | collected 2017 | reverse complement strand
TTCTGAATGCCGGAAAATGCGCCTATCGAGGGCAGCATGCCCATGAGGCTTTGCAGCGATCCCATCTTGCGCACTTGCCGCAACTGGTCACGGAAATCTTCCAGCGAAAAGCCGTCGCCAGTGAGCATCTTGGAAGCAAGTTCGTTGGCTTTCTTCTTGTCGATCTGCGACGCGGCCTTTTCGAGCAGCGACATGATGGCGCCCATGCCAAGAATGCGCGAGACGATGCGATCGGGATGGAACGGTTCCAGCGCGTCGTATTTTTCGCCGACGCCGATGAACTTGATTGGTTGCCCCGTGACCTGGCGGATCGAGAGCGCCGCGCCGCCGCGCGCGTCGCCGTCCATCTTGGTGAGGACGACGCCGGTGAGCGAGAGCTTCTTGTGAAATTCGTCGGCCGAGTTGACCGCGTCCTGCCCAGTCATGGAATCGGCGACGAACAGAATTTCCTGCGGATTGAGCAGCCGCTTCAATGACTGCATCTCCTCCATGAGTTGGTCGTCGATGTGCAAACGTCCAGCCGTATCGACGATGAGAACGTCGCAACCGGAGTTGATCGCCTCGCGCCGCGCTTCTTTGGCGAGTCGTTCGACGGTCGCCGTATTCGCTTCGCCGACCTCGCCTTCATAGAGGTTAGCCTTGATCGCCGCTGCCACCACTTTGAGTTGCTCGCGCGCCGCGGGACGGTACACGTCAACCGAAACCAGCAGCGGACGGTGTCCGCCATTCTTCAGCCAGTTCGCCAGCTTGCCGGAAGTCGTTGTTTTGCCGGAGCCCTGCAGGCCAGCCATGAGAACGACAGTAGGCGGTTGCGAGGCAAACTTCAGCTTGGCCGTGTCCTTGCCAAGCGTCGCAACCAGTTCGTCGCGGACAATCTTGATAACCTGCTCGCCCGGCGAGAGCGCCGTCAGCACTTCCTGTCCGACGGCTTTCGCCTGGATGCGGTCGATCAGCTCTTTGACAACCTTGAAGTTGACGTCGGCCTCAAGCAGCGCCAGACGAATCTGTTTCAGCGCCTCGGAGATGTTCTCTTCGGTAAGGACAGCCTGTCCGCGAAGAGACTTAAACGCGCGCTGGAGTTTTTCCTGGAGATTCTCGAACATGCGGGACCTGCATTATTTTAGCAGGCGGGAACGTGGACTAAGATTCGGAGGGCTCGTCCTCCTGCCGAGGAACTGCACTTTTCTCGCCTTGCTTGATCAGCGGGACCGAGCCGTTCGGCAGTCCCAGAACAAGCGTATTGCCAGAGGAGTCTGCTAGAGCCAGCAAAGCGCGGAGTTGGAGTAGGTTGGGATTGCCATCCATTGTTCTGGCAGCGTTAGCTAGGCTACGAAGGGCTGCGGTCTCACCACGCGCCCGCTCCAGCGCTGCCATACCGTCTTTCTGGGCTCTGACGACTTGCGCAAACGCCTTCTTCATTTCGCCCGGGAACATGATGTCCTTCACGTCCGCCAAAATGAGTTTCAAACCCAATTCGGAAGCTTTTTGCGACGTAAGTTCCATCATCTTGGCACTGATGCCAGCGCGATTTTCGAGAAGCGTATCGATCTTCTCCTTGCCCACGATTTCCCGAAGGGCCATCTGGAGGGACAAATACAGGCTGGTCCGGAAATTGACGTTCTTGTTGATGGCTACATTTGGATCGGCTACATGAAATTCTGCTGCCAGGCTCACTTTTAATGTCACACCATCCGCGCTGAGAACGTCCTGTCCCTGAATAGTAATGAACTCTGGTCGAATATCAACCGGAACGATCGTCGAAAAACGGGAGACTGTCCAATACTGGCCGGGGTCAAGCGTAGCCACGTAACGCCCTTTTGTGTACTTTAGGGCCTTCTGATATTCGTACACGGTTACGTGCTTAACCGGGAGGGTCTTGAGAGCAACTACAAGAATTACGACCACCAGCGTGAAGATCCAGAGTAACTCGAGCATAATGTTGCAATCTCCAGAGTCCTGCATCGGCGGAACCATCAGTGTTCGGCGGGGGTCTAAACCCGCAGAGCCCAACACCGATTCGCCCGAAGGCTGGTCCCGCCGCGCAGAATGTGGGTAACCATCCCTGAGATTGGATTCGAACCAATAGGTCGGCGGGCAATAGCAGAGCTAGATTGAGATTCAAACTAACTGCGTACCTTGCCGACGGTGCCCTTTATATCATCTTCTTCTTGCAGGGTCCAACGGCGCCTTGCGGTTTTCGTTTGATCGTTTTGGTCACAGCCGATCCTTCCAGTAGCCAGGTTTCCGCCTGCTGTGGGCGATGGCTACGATACTCACTGCGGTAGGTTCGTCCAAATACACGATGGAAAACGGGAAGCGCCACAGTATGAACCGGCGGGTTCCGTGAACGTACTTGGGCCAGCGTTGCGGCCACTGGGCAATTGTTTCGAGGGTATCATAGATAGCCGCGAGAAACCGGACACTTGCCTCGGGGCTGCGTTGCCGGTACCAATCGTCCGCCGTTTCCAGTTCCAGCCATGCTTGTGGATCAAAGCGGTACGGTTTATTTGCCGGCATCCGCCAGTCGGGCCGCCAGGCGGCGGCGCACCTCTTCGTACGGGATCATTTTGGTTTTGCCGGATTGAATGTCATCGACGCGGCGCTTGATTTCTTCGGCCCATGCCTCTTCCGCTCCTGCTTCGACCGGCCCTTCATTGACTTCTTGATCTAGGTTCGAGAACAGAGAATTGGCCAACGCCTCTCGCTCCTCGGGCGAGAGGGACAAGGCTTGTTCCAGCAACTTCGTAACTTCAGGCGTCAGGTGTCCCATGTCGTGCCCCTCTCCTGAACTATTCTAAACGTTTCAGATATCAACTAACCGGCGATTTCAGCATAACAATCCTAACCTACTTTCGGCCTTACCATCTCAAACCGCTGCGTCGTCCGCGTGTACTGCATGCCGCCCATGCGTCCGATCACATCAAGCGAATCACGGTCAATGCGGCCCTCTTTCAGACGATGCTCGTCGATATGAATCGAGACGATTTCGCCAATTACCAGGCTGCCTCCCTCCGGATCGGGATTGAAGTCAAGAATCTGGTGAAGCTTGCATTCAAAGCTGACGGGAGACTCCGCCACCCGCCGTGGTCGCACGACCCTCGATGGCGCCGACTCCAGTTTTGCAACCTCGAATTCGTTGATGCGAGCTTCATAGTCGCCGCTGGTCAGGTTCATGGCCTCGGCCAGTTCGAAAGTGACTACGCTGATGACGAACTCTCCGGTGTCGCGAACATTCCGCAGCGTATCTTTCGGCTCTCCTCTGGCATTTCCCGCCGCGGCTGCCGCCTTCTTCGGCGAACGCATTCCCGGCGCGAATGCCAATAGCGGAGGGTCGGCGCACACCGCATTGAAAAATGAAAACGGCGCCAGATTGGGTTGTCCGTAAGCACTGAGGCTCGAAACCCAGGCAATCGGCCTCGGCGCCACGGCGCTGATCAGAATGTTATAGAACTCGCGGTGCGCAAGCTGAGAAGGGACGACGTCCATGGGGTCGAGTATATCTTTTGCACTTCGTGGCCATTCGGTCAGACCCCACCGAACACTTCTTTCGCGGCAACCACGGTGTTGCAGTGAATCGTAATCGTGTCTTCAACATTCAGGGCGTAGCCGCCGGCGAGCGTGACCATCACGGGGATCCCCCGAGCTTTCGCCACGCGGAAGACGAGTTCGTCGCGCTTTTTCAACCCCTGAATAGTGAGCGAAAGGCCGCCGAGTTGATCTTCGCGATAAGGATCAGCCCCGGCGAGGTAGCAGATCAACTCCGGTTGCAACTGCCGCAAGCCGGAACTGAGCGCGTTGTCGAGCCAGGCGAGGTAGTCGTCGTCGCCAATTTCGTCAGGGAGATCCACGTCAATCGATGAAGGGGGTTTCCACTCCGGGTAGTTATTCTCCTGGTGGAGCGAGATCGTGAAGACGTCTCCGGCAAAGCCGCTGTGCATCCTGGATTTGGCCGATGTATGCGTCGCTACCGTCGGATGGTGCGTGAAATGGGGTACTGACGGCAGGGGTTCGCTGGCCATTCGTGTGCCCGCAAAAATTGTTGCCGTCCCATTGCCCTGGTGTACGTCGCAATCGACCGTCATCGCCGTGCGGATCTTGTCGTCTCGCTGCATGGTGCGGATGGCAATGGCCACATCATGGATCACGCAGAATCCCTCGCCGTGATCGGGGAACGCATGATGGAACCCTCCGCCAATACTGATGCCGATGCCGTCGTTGAGCGCAAGATCAGCGGCCAAAATCGATCCGCCCGCCGCCAGCCAGAATGCGTCCACCAACTCCGGCGAATAGGGTACTTCGAGTTCCAACTCTTCTTTTGCGCTGAGTGTGCCCGTCTGTAGCTTCTCCACATACGCTGGAGTGTGCACCAGCAGCACGTCGCGGTCCGTGGCTGGGCGAGGTGCGACAAAATCAGATTGCGTCGCGATGCTCGAAGCCAGCAGCCGCTCGTGAATGCGCCGGTACTTCTCGGCAGGGAAAACATGGGAGCCGATCGGCAGGTAGTAGTCGCCGCTGTAGACGAGCTTGAAGGGCAGCATACGGTAGTCAGTGCAGCGCTCTGTGTTCGAGGGCTGAAAACTCCATATGATACGCGATTGCCGGGTTTTTGCAGTGAGCGCGTGGTTCGTCGCTTGGACGGGCTAGTGGAAGAAGATGTCCCCCGTGTCCCTCTGCGTATCCCGTGGTGAAGAATTTTAGCTGCTAAACTTGGCGAATTGCCTCCTAAGAAGAAATCGCCGCCGCAAGACAGTGCCGTGCCCGGCGCTTCGCATGCCACCGCTCCAGGCAAAGGCCGGATTTTTCTGATTGATACAATGTCGTTCATTTTCCGCGCCTATCACGCGATGTCGCGGCAGCGGCCGATGACCACAAAAACCGGAGTTCCAACCGCGGCAACCTACGTTTTCGTCAACATGCTGCGCAAGCTGCGAGACGATTTTTCGCCCGAGTATCTCGCGGCGGTGTTCGACGTGGGCGCGCCAACGATCCGCAACCAGCAGGCGGAAGCGATCACCACCATCCGCAAGTTCGACATCAAGACGCAGACCTTCAAAGAGGCTGAGTATGGCGGATACAAGGCGAACCGGGCCGAAATGCCGGGCGATCTCGTGCAACAGATTCCCTACATTCGGAAGGCGCTCGAGGGATATCGCATCCCGATTTTGCAGCTGGAGGGCTATGAAGCCGACGACGTAATCGGAACCCTGGCACGAAAAGCGGCCGCGGAATCGTATCCCGTCTTTGTTGTATCCAGCGACAAAGACATGTTGCAACTGGTCAACGACAAAGTGTCCGTACTCAATCCGCCGAAAGACAACCTGATTTGCGATGCAGCGAAGGTGGAAGAAATTCTGGGCGTGCCTCCGTCGAAAGTGGTGGATGTGATGGCGCTGCGCGGCGACTCGGTTGACAACATTCCCGGAGCTCCGGGAATCGGCGACAAGGGGTCGGTCGAACTCATTCAGCGTTTTGGAAGCGTGGAAGCCGCGCTCGACCGCGCTGCGGAGGTGCAGAAGAAGACCTACCGCGAATCGCTGCAGAACAATCGCGACAATATTCTCTACAGCAAACAGCTGGTGACGATTGATACCGATGTTGCGGTGGAGTTTGACGTCGCCGCGATGAAAGCGGGCGAGCCGGATGTTGAAGCCTTGCGCTCTCTGTTCGCCGAGCTGGAGTTCACCTCCTTGCTGAAAGAACTGCTTCCCACCACGGAAGTGAACGACGGTGACTACCGGGAGATCACGTCAAAGGCCGAATTTGACGAGTATTTGCGGCATGTGGCGGCCGCTACGCCGCTTGCCTTCGCGATTGAACCAGAGTCGGCTGGCACTACGGACTCCGAGAGCACCGCGGAAGAAGACGAACCAAAGCCGCAACAGTCAGGCTTTCTGGCGTTGCAACACGCAGATGCAGAGGTCCAGAGCGCCGCTCCTGCCAAGCGTATTTCCGTTTCGAATGCGCCGGGTGCAGGAGCCATCATCACGCTGGAAGATCGTGGTGTCGCCGAGCATGTGAAAAAAGTGCTCGAAGATTCCGCCGTGCCGAAGACCATCCACGATCTCAAGTTGGCGCTGCACTATTTCGGCGAGCAGGGAATCGCGCTGGCGGGAGTGAATCATGATCCAATGCTGTACTCCTATCTCATCGACCCAACCTACTCGTCTCACGCGCTGCCCGAAGTCGCTCTACGCAGGCTCAACTTGAAGTTGAGTGGCAACCTGGCGGAAGCGGCCGACATAACGGGCCGGTTGGCGCGCACGCTTCGCAAGGAAGTTGAGGAACAGGCGCTGACCTCGGTCTACGAAGAGATCGATTTACCGCTTGTGCCCGTGCTCGCGCGCATGGAAGAAGCGGGAGTGAAGATCGACCTGGCGGCGCTCGAGCAGATGTCGGGCATGTTGCAGCGCGAGGCCGCGGTCAGAGCGCGAGACATTTACGAGCGTTGCGGCGTCGAGTTCAACATCAATTCGCCAAAGCAGCTGGGTGATGTGCTCTTCAATAAGCTGGCTCTCCCGATGCCGGTGAAATACGGCAAAGGAAAAAAGATCTCAACGGCGGTCGACGTCCTCGAAGGTCTGGCTGCGGAACATGAAGTTCCGCGGCTGGTGCTCGACTACCGGCAACTCACCAAGCTCAAGTCGACATATGTGGATGCACTGCCGGCGCTCATTCGCGGCAGCAGTGGCCGCGTCCATACGACGTTTGGACAGACGGGGACGGCGACGGGAAGGCTGTCGTCGACCAACCCGAACCTCCAGAATATTCCCATTCGCACGGAACTAGGACGGGAGATTCGCGCCGCGTTCATTGCCGAACCGGGGCACGTACTGCTCGCCGCCGATTATTCGCAGATCGAGTTGCGTCTGCTGGCCCATTATTCGCAAGACAAACTGCTGGTCGAGGCGTTTCGCCGCGGGGACGACATTCATACCCTGACCGCATCGCAGGTTTTTGGCGTGCCGCCGTTGATGGTCACGCCCGAACACCGCCGCGCCGCAAAGGTCGTGAACTTTGGCATCGTCTATGGGCTCTCTGCGTTTGGGCTGTCGCAGAATTTAGGCATCGAACCGAGCGAAGCGCGAAAATTTATCGATGCCTATTTTGAAAAGTATGCCGGAGTGCGGGCGTTCATCGACGCCACTCTCGAACAAACGCGCCGCGATCAGAAAGTGAAAACCTTGTTCGGACGTATTCGCCCCATTCCCGATATCAATAGCAAAAACGCCACGCAGCGCGGGTTTGCGGAGCGCACGGCGGTCAACACGCCGTTGCAGGGAACCGCCGCCGACCTGATCAAGCTGGCGATGATCCGGATTGACGAGGAAATCCGGAAGCGGAAGCTTACTTCGCGAATGACTCTCCAGGTGCATGATGAACTTGTCTTCGAGGTGCCCGAAAAAGAAGTGGAAGCGATGAAGCCGCTCGTCCGGGAGCATATGGAGAAGGCCTATATTCTCGACGTTCCCCTGCTGGTGGAAATTGGCGTGGGGTCCAACTGGCGGGACATGGAATAGGCCCCAAGCGGCAATTTGCACTCCGGTCGCCTGAGGAAAACTTCCCGCCTCTCTGTTACCGCGTTCCGTTATACTTTTCACAGCGAGGTTTTAGCGCCACTTCCTAATGTTGATTCCAGCCGCATGACACGACATTCAATCCTGCGGAGGCTGTTTTATGAGTGCAGCTCCATTGCCGGCGTTCGAAGAAACGCCGCAACGCCGCTTCCCCCGGCACCCAATCAATGTACCTCTCGATCTGATCGCCTTGCGGTCGGGAATCCCTGAGACTTTGCCCGGTCGCTGCACTGACATCAGCGAAACTGGGTTAGGCGCGGTCGTCGCCGGTGAGCTCGCCGTCGGCCAACAGGTGGCGCTCGAACTGCGACTCCCGAATGTTGGCGTGCCGGTTCGCGCTCGCTCGCTGGTTCGCTATCAGACCGGACTTCGCTGCGGGCTTGAGTTTTCCAACCTGTCGGTTGAGCAGCGGGAGATGATCCGGTACTGGGTTTACCGCTCTTCGCCCTCGATGGTTCTGAAATCAGCAGTTCTCGAGACTAAACAGAATGTTGCAGAGTCCGACGACAAAGCGCCTGAGGTTTCCGCGGAAGTAGCGGTTGTACCCGTGCGGAAGGTTCGCATTGGACAGCGGGGCTTCTATGTGCTCCTCGCCTGCGTGCTCGCTCTGGCCGGTCTGGGATGGTGGCAGTGGCAGAGATCATGGAACGAATTGGAAACGCGTGCCCATGCCGCCGAATCGCGGTTGCGAGTCCCTTTCGACACCATGAACAAGCGAATTGTGACCAAGGTGGACCCCGTTTATCCGGAGGCGGCGCGCAAAGCCGGCACCGCAGGCCTGGTCGTGCTGGATGCGGTCATTCGGCCCGATGGTAGCGTGAAAACCTTGCGGCCGGTTTCCGGACCCGCCCCGCTGGTGCAGTCGGCTACTCAGGCCGTGCAGTCCTGGAAGTTTGAGCCCTATCTTTCCAATGGCAAAGCAGTCGAGGTTGAAACTACGATTGCGGTCGAGTTCCGCCTGAACTGAAGTGTGGGCGAAAAGTCTGAATCTCTGGACTGGATGCGTCTCAGCGAGTCTTCGGGGTCCCCCGTGTAACTCCGGGTACTCCGTGGTTCAAGCTCTTTGTCGGCACTGGAATCGAATCGTCCCTACTCGAATTTTTCCGCGTCCGCAAAAGGCAAGCCGCGCTGGTCCTTTGCGGAGACGGTTGGCGCGCCGTCCAGTTCCCACGCAATTGTTAGTGCAGGGTCATCCCACGCCACTGTACGTTCGTGTTGCGGCGCATAAAAGTCCGTCGTCTTGTAGAGGACATGCGCTGTCTCTGAGACGACCCGGAAGCCGTGAGCAAACCCGCGCGGTACCCACAACATGCGCTTGTTCTCGCCGGAGAGTTTGAAGGATTCCCATTTTCCGAAACCAGGAGAACTGCGGCGCATGTCGAGCGCCACGTCCAGAATCTCACCGGTAATGGCACGCACCAGTTTTCCCTGAGGCTGCTGAATCTGGTAGTGCAAGCCGCGAACGACGTTTCTTTCGGAAAAGGAGTGATTGTCCTGCACGAACGCCTCGCGAATGCCAAGCTCAGCAAATGTGCGCTGGTTGTAGCTCTCCAGAAAGAAGCCGCGGTCGTCGCCGAACACGCGCGGTTCCAGCAGTAAGACTCCGGGGAGACTGGTGGCAATCTTCTTCATGCTCGAGTTTCCATCATTAGAAAACGCGTTCCCGCAGCAGTTGTAGAAGGTAAGCACCGTATCCATTGTTGCGCATCGGTTGCGCCAGCGCTTCCAGTTGCGCAGGTGTGATGTAACCGGAGCGGTACGCGATTTCTTCCGGGCAAGCGACCATCAGGCCCTGCCGTTTTTCCAGCGTCTGGATGAATAAGGATGCTTCCATCAAGGCTTCATGCGTGCCGGTGTCGAGCCAGGCTGTTCCACGACCCATCACGCAGACGTTCAGTTGATTGCGATCGAGGTACACACGGTTGACGTCGGTAATCTCCAGTTCGCCGCGCGTCGAAGGCTTGAGACTGGCGGCAATCTCTACAACCTGCCGATCGTAGAAATAAAGTCCGGTGACCGCGTATCGCGATTTTGGATGCCTCGGCTTCTCTTCAATACTGAGTGCTTTACCATCCGCATCGACATCCACCACTCCGTACCGCTCTGGGTCGTGGACGGGATAGGCGAAAACGCGGGCACCCGCCGGTTGCAACGTGGCCGCGCGCAATTCCTTGACCAGGTCGTGCCCGTAGAAAATGTTGTCGCCGAGCACGAGCGCGCAGCCGCTTGAGCCGATAAATTCCTTTCCTATAAGAAACGCCTGGGCAATCCCTTCGGGCTTCGGTTGCACGGCGTACTGGAAATGTACACCGTAGCGCGTGCCATCGCCGAGCAGATGCTGAAAGCGGTGCAGATCCTCTGGCGTGGAGATGAGCAGAATGTCGCGAATGCCAGCCAGCATCAGCGTGGAGAGCGGGTAATACACCATCGGTTTGTCATAAACCGGCAGCAGGCTCTTCGGGAGCACATGGGTGACGGGATAAAGGCGCGTGCCCGAGCCTCCCGCGAGAATGATGCCTTTATAAGTGGATGCCGCCATGTTGGTCATTGAGCCGTTGGCCTCAGCGTTCTGTAGCGTAGTTTTTCGCGATCCATTGCCGATAGCTGCCGCTGGTGACATCCCGCACCCAGTCTTCGTGTTCGAGATACCAGCGGACGGTCTTGCGGATCCCGCTCTCAAACGTTTCCTGCGGCTGCCAGCCCAATTCGCGCTCAATCTTTCGCGTGTCCATTGCGTAGCGCCGGTCGTGGCCGGGGCGATCCTTCACGAACGTTACCAACTCATTATGCGGGACCACGGGATCGTGGGGACGCATCCGGTCGAGCAATTCGCAAACCGCCGCAATAATGTCGAGGTTCTTCTTTTCGCTTCGTCCCCCGATGTTGTAGGTCTCGCCGCAGCGGCCACGCGCGAGCACTGTGCGAATGGCGGTGCAGTGATCTTCCACGTACAGCCAGTCCCTGACATTTTTCCCATCGCCATATACCGGCAGCGGCTTGCCCGCGCAGGCATTAAGAATCATCAGCGGGATCAGCTTTTCGGGAAACTGGTGCGGCCCGTAATTATTCGAGCAATTGGTGGTGAGAACCGGCAGGCCGTAGGTATGGTGATAGGCGCGCACAAGATGATCGGAAGCCGCCTTGGACGCCGAGTACGGGCTATTTGGAGCGTAGGGAGTGGTTTCACTGAAAGCTGGGTCGTCGGGCCCGAGCGAGCCGTAAACTTCATCGGTCGAAACGTGCAGAAAGCGGAAGGATGCGCGGTCCGTTTCCGGAAGCGCCAACCAATACGCCCGCACTTCTTCGAGCAGGCTGAATGTGCCGTTGACGTTGGTGCGCACGAAGTCGTCCGGCCCATGGATGGAGCGGTCGACATGGCTTTCGGCCGCAAAGTGGACGATGGCGCGTGGTTTTTCGCGCTGCAGCAGGTCACGCACAAAATCGCGATCGACAATGTCGCCCTGCTCGAAGCGGTAGCGCGGGTTGTTTTCGACGGCGCGTAAATTATTGAGATTGCCCGCGTACGTCAGTTTATCGAGATTCACCACGCGTGCCGGTTCCGTGGCCATCCATTGCAGGACGAAGTTCGAGCCAATGAATCCGGCACCGCCGGTGACGAGGATCAGATCTTCCATGCTGGATATACCGCGCCGCACACGCATTTCGATTCTAATCGAAGCCAGAGGGGAAGTTGTAAACGATCAGGTGTTTACCGTCTGACTAGGGACGACAGCTTCAGTGTCGAACACGGTCGCCAGTCCATGAATGACCGATGCCAAGCGTACCGCCGCCAGAATCGATTCCTCCGGCATGCCCTTGTCGCGCAGCACCTGCTCGTGAGAGTCGACACAGGCTCCGCAACCATTGATCGCTGATACGGCCGTGCACCACAGTTCGAAATCGACCGGGTCCACGCCGTGGGTGCGCAAAACGTTCATGCGCAATCGCGCCGGCAGAGTCGCATACTTCGGGTTCTTAGCCAGATGCTGGAAGCGGTAATAGACGTTATTCATTCCCATCACCGCAGCGGCGCTCTTTGCCGCTTCCAGCGCCTGCGGCGTCAGGTGAGTAGCCGCTTCCGCCAGCGTAGTCTCAATAACCTGCGGGTTGCGGGAAGCGATAGCCGATGCAGCCACCGTCCCCCAGATCTGCTGCTCGGTCAGTTCCTGCTGTTGCAACAGAGATGACAAGTTGAGCTTCAGATCTTTTGCGTATGAGGGTACGGTGTCTAGAAGTTCATTCAAGGTCATAGGGCGCTCACGTTGCACTTCCATGCCGGCATAAACATCCCGGGCCGAACGCCATTAGCGTGATTCGGCCCAGGGCTGCCGGAATTTCGCGTCAGTAATCAGACCACCAGCGTCGCTTCGCCCTTCTTCCAGTTACAGGGGCAGAGTTCATCGGTCTGCAGAGCATCGAGCACGCGCAGAACTTCCTGTGGATTTCGTCCCACGGAAAGGTCGGTCACCATCACGAAACGAATGACTCCTTCCGGATCGACGATGAACGTGGCGCGCTGCGCGACACCGGCCTTTGCATCAAGAATGCCCAGCGATTCGCAAAGATCGCGTTTAATGTCCGCCAGCATCGGAAAAGGCAGGTTATGCAAGTCTTCGTGGTGAACTCGCCAGGCGCGATGTACGAACTCGGAGTCCGTGCTGCCGCCAAGAATTTGTGTGTCGCGGTCCAGGAATTCTTTGTTTAGCTTGCCGAACGCCGCGATTTCCGTCGGACAGACGAAAGTAAAATCCTTGGGCCAGAAGAAATACACTTTCCACTTGCCGCTATAGTCCTGGTCGGTAATAGTTTTGAATGCTTTGTCGCTGTTGTCGGTGCTGACGGTGGCCGTCAACGAGTAAGAAGGGAATTGTTCGCCTACTGCTAACATTGTGGTCCTCCTTGAAATTTCCGGATCTAAAATCTGCTTACAAACCTGTGCGAAACTGACTTTGCCCCTGCGACCTTCATCACAGCAGTAGTCGCGTGCGATTCAGTCCAGAGTGGGCCTTAACGCGCGACGGAGTGGGACGCGGGAATTTCGGCGTCGGACAGAACAAATCTGGACTCACCGCAATTATAGTGGCTCCTCTGTTAGACAGGCGAGGGGGCGGGCGGGATGCAAATTTTCGTGACTCTACGAAAGTTCAGCGAGCCGGCAATCCAAGGTCAAACGGCCGAAAGCCGGTCCGACGGCGCAATTTGCACGGTCGCACTTTCCTTGCCGCCGGTCCCTTCGTCCAGCCTCCAGCCCAGCACTTTGTAATAGGTGGCTTCGATTGACCGGGCTACGGCGGGCCAGAGATATTGACCCTGAATCCGTTCCCGCTCTCTGGCGGCCGCCCGCCGGCGAAGCCCGGGGCTATGGATGAGCAAGTCAAGCACGCGCTCTAGATCGTCCTGATCGCCGCGTCTGAAAGTGAAACCGGCGCCCTCCACTACCTCATTATTCTCCGGAATATCGCTCGTAAGTACGCACACTCCAGCCGCCATGGCATCGAGAAGAGCCAGCGACAGGCCCTCCAGGTCCGAGGGCAGAACGAACAGTGCGGCATTCGCGAGAAGCTCTTCGAGATCACTTCCCGAGACCCAGGGCAGGAAGCGGATCTGGTCCGATTCGTGGCTGCGCAAGTTGTTGG
>VFSW01010379.1_pt1 | contig 13210 bp, 13 predicted proteins | sample 5358111 | NCBI WGS metagenome assembly VFSW01 (sample SAMN11554181, study PRJNA540505) | mine drainage metagenome | isolation source: sediment from site ElyBrook_90M | place: USA: Ely Copper Mine, Vershire, VT | collected 2017 | reverse complement strand
GAGTTCAGCCGTTCCAGGTGCTTGTGGGCGTTTTCGATCATGACGATGGCCGCGTCCACCATCGCGCCGATGGCGATGGCGATGCCGCTCAGGCTCATGATGTTGGAGCTCATGCCGAGCAGCCGCATGGCGATGAAGGCGATCAGCACGCCCACCGGCAGCATGATGATGGCGACCAGGGCGCTGCGCACATGCAGCAGGAATATCACACAGACCAGCGCGACGATGAGGCTTTCTTCCAGCAGTGTGTGCTTGAGGTTGGTGATGGCGCGGATGATCAGGTCGGAGCGATCGTACACCGCTTCGATCCTGACCCCTTTCGGCAGGCCGCTGGCGATTTCCTTGATCTTGGCCTTGACGTTGGCGATCACCTCCAGTGCATTCTGTCCGTAGCGCGCCATGACGATACCCGAAACCACTTCGCCCTCGCCGTTGAGTTCGGTCAGCCCGCGCCGTTCGTCGGGGCCGATTTCGATCCGGGCGATGTCGCGCAACAGGACCGGAACGCCTCCTTCGCTCTTGACCACGAGCTGTTCGAGGTCGCCTTTGCCGCGCAGGTAGCCCATGCCGCGCACCATGTACTCGGATTCGGCCATTTCTATTACGCGCCCGCCGACATCGCGGTTGGAGTCGCGGATCACCTGCGTCACGCGCGAAAGCGGCACGCCGTAAGCCTGCAGCTTGCGCGGATCGACCACCACCTGATATTGCTGCACGAAGCCGCCGATGCTGGCGACTTCCGCCACGCCCGGCGCCTTGGTCAGCTGGTAGCGCAGATACCAGTCCTGGAGGGTGCGCAGTTCGGCCAGGGTCTTGTTCTTCGCCAGCACCACGTACTGATAGACCCAGCCTACACCGGTGGCATCCGGCCCGAGCTGGGGCGTGACGCCTTTCGGCAGACGACCGGCGACGGTGCTGAGGTACTCCAGCACTCGCGAACGCGCCCAGTAGATGTCGGTGCCATCCTCAAAGATGACATAGACGAAGGAAGCGCCGAAGAAGGAGAAGCCGCGCACGACTTTCGATTTCGGCACCGACATCATGGCCGTGGTGAGCGGATAGGTGACCTGGTCTTCCACCACTTGGGGCGCCTGGCCGGAATACTCCGTGTAGATGATGACCTGGGCGTCAGAGAGGTCGGGCAGGGCGTCGAGCGGTGTTTTGAGAACCGCGTAGATGCCACCGCAGATGATGGCGAAGGTGGCCAGCAGCACCAGGAAGACGTTGCGCGCCGACCATTCGATGAGGCGATTGAGCATGTCAGTGCCCTTCGTGAGCGGTGGCGGGTGTTGCTGCCGGTAAAGTTTCGGTTTTCGCCGGGGCGCTGCTCATGCCGCCGAAGGCCGCCTTGAGGTTGCTCTCGGAATCGATCAGGAAGTTGGCTGCTACCACTACCTTTTCGCCTTCGCCCACCCCATCCAGCACCTCGACATAATCGGTGCCCTGGACGCCGAGCTTTACTTCGCGCGGTTCGAAGCGGCCTTCGGCCAGTTCCACCAGCACGGTCTGGCGTGTGCCGCCGAATATGACCGCCGAGGTGGGAATGGTCAGAACTTTCCCCTTTGTCGGGGCAGCCAGTTCGATGTCGGCATACATCGCCGGTTTGAGCAGGCCGCCGGGGTTGGCGAGCTCCAGCCGCACCGGCACGGTGCGCGTCTGCGCATTCATGGTCGGATAAACGTAAGTTACCTTGGCGGAAAATATCTGGCCGGGGTAGGCGTCGAACTTGACCTTCGCCGTCTGGCCGGTTTTCACCAAAGCCAGGTCCTGCTCGAATACGTCGGCCATGATCCACACCGATGACAGGTCGGCAATCTGGTAGAGCACATCGCCGGGCATGAAGCGCATGCCTTGAACCGCCTTTTTCTCAATCACGATGCCGTTGACCGGCGAGCGGTAGGTGAGCGTCCGCCGGGATTCGCTGTTTTTGCTCAAGGCTTTCACCTGCTCGTCGGAAATGTCCCAGTTTTTCAGGCGAGTCAGGCTGGCCTTGGCGAGCTGTTTCATGCTCGCTTGTTCTTCGGGGCCGGCATTCTGCAGGGCATGCTGACCCTGGCTGGCGATGGCGTATTCTTCCTGCGCCGATACTAGTTCCGGGCTGTAAACTTCCAGCAGCGGCTGGCCGCGTTTCACCGTTTGGCCGGTGGTGTTGACATGCAGTTTTTCGATCCAGCCTTCGAACTTGGGGGCCACAGTGTAGGTCAGACGTTCATCGGCCTCGACCTGTCCGACGGCGCGGACGATGCGCGACAGGTCTCGCATTGCAGCGGCCTCGGAGCGCACGCCGAGCTTCTGGATTTTTTCGGTGCTGATCTTGACCTGGTTCCGGGCCTCGGGTGAAGTGTCCTTCTCTCCCTCGTAGACCGGGATGTAATCCATCCCCATCGGGTCTTTTTTCGGTGTTTGCGAGGTGTCCGGCAGCCCCATCGGGTTGCGGTAGAAGAGAATTCTGGGTTCCTTCTTCGCCGGCTCTGTGGTGGTGGCAACCTGGGCCGTTGGTCTTGCCCCGCTGCCTATGGTTTCTTTGGCGCCAAGCCAATATCCGGCCCCCAGCGCCATAGCGATGGCGGCCACGGTCAATGCGATTCCCGCTCTCTTGTTCATAAGTCTTCTCCCAACAGTCGTTCGATGTCGGCCAGACGCGTTTGCTCATCGGTCTGTGCCTTGAGTTCATCCAGTCTGGCCTTGCGGATCTGGCGCTGGGCGTCGAGCAGGGTGGCGAAATCCACCTTGCCGGTTTCATAGCCGGCCAGCGCTGATTTGAAAGTAAGCTCGGCCTGCGGCAGAAGGCTGTCCCGCGCCAGTGCTTCGACCCGGCGTGACGCTTCGAGCGCCGAAAGGTTCTCGGCAAGATCGGCGAGCAACTGGTTCTGGGTCGCTTCCCTGCGCGACTGGGCCGCTGCCAGCATGGCTTGCGCCTCGCGCTCCTGGGAGCGGCGGCTTTCCTGTTGCAGGGGGATGTTTAACTCGATCATTAATCCCCACTCGTTGATCCGGCTTCCGGTCTGGGTTGGCGATAGCCCCAGGTTGAAATCGGGATAGCGGTTTTTATCAACGAGTTCGCGGTTTTTCTCGGCGGCGACCACGCCCGCCCGGTCGGAGAAAAGCTGCGGGTTGCTTGCGCGCAGGCGTTTCTCCAGGGTGTTGTAATCGAGCTTGGCCGGCGCAGGAATCGGGCGCAGTCGTTCGGGCTCGGCCAGTGGCGCCATTGTCGGCCGTTCCAACAAGGCATTCAGACGGACTTGGGCATGGTGGTGTTCGTTCTGAATGTCGATCAGTTCGCTACGCAGGCCGGTCTGCTCGATTTGGGCGCGGATCACGTCCTGCTGCGGCACCAGGCCATTCGCGTAGCGGGTTTGGGTGATTTTTTCCAGCTTTTCCACCAGACCGAGGATTTCCCGTGTCAGCGTCTCGGAACGGGCAAGCAGGTAATACTGCGCATAGTCCGTCTTGATGCGCACCGACAATTCAGCCCACTTTGCCGCAGCAAGTCCCTTGGCCTGATCGGCTTCAGCTTCGGCCACTCCGCGCCTGAGATCGCGTTTACCCCAGAATGGCACAGGCTGGATCAGGGTGTACTTGGTACTGCCGATGCGGTTGGGCAGCAGGCTGGGGCTGGCATCCGTGCCCTGGTTGGTGATGTCTTGCAGCTCGGTACGCAGGATCGGGTCGGGCAGGGCGCCGGCGGGATAAACCCGTTCAGATGCGGCTTCCGCCTCGTGACGCACGGCGGCGAGCTCGTGGTTCCGGCTGCGCGCCAGTTCCAGCAGGCTTTCCAGGCTGGACCCAGGCGGGGATGCTGCGGATTCGGCCAGCGCCGGCGTGGTGGCCAGCACCAAAACGAGCGCAACCGTGTGCAGCTTTCCAAGCTTGATTGGATAGCGATGAGGTTTCATTGGCCTCTGTCCTTAAGAAGAAGAAAATCGGTATCAGCAACGGGAAGCCCTGCGGCTTCCAGTCGGTCGGCTTATTTCGCGGGTTCGATGTGCGAAATCACGTAACCGTTTTTCGCTTCCTTGGCGAGGCCAAAAGTGACCGCCTGGCCAGCTTTGATGCCCGACAGAAGCTTCTTGTCGGCCACTTTGAAGTCCATCGTCATGGCGGGCCATTGGATAGAGGGGATGGCCTGGTGAGAGATGTTCACGGTAGCCGTGGCGGCGTCGATTTGGTTGACAGTGCCTTTGCCGTTCGCCACATCCGCGGCCTGGACGGTGGAAACCGCCGTCAGCATGGAGGCGGCAGCGAAGAGGGCGATCAATGCTTTTTTCATGATTTGCTCCTTGAAATTAAAGTAGTGCATGCGGCTGACCATGGGCAGAATAGCCCATAGCCCTGCATTGCAAGTCAAAATTCGGCAGAATTCGGGAAAAAAGCGCGTGAGGGGGTCGCTGAGGTTGTTCGGGAAAGAATTGCGGGAAGTGCGTCTCAAAAGCGAATTTGAAAGAGAAGCTGGCGTTATCGCTCAGGCCGGTGGGCGTGTGCAGGAGGGCGGGCGCGCCGGCCAGGTGGCAATAGCCGCAATCGTCGCACTGAGTTTGGTGTTTGGCGCAGGAAGTGTTCTGATGATGGTCGCAATCATGGCCGGCATGATGGTATTGCATTGTGGCCTGCATGGCTGGCGGCGGGACGTGGTTGTGACGGCAGAATGACATCCCGGGCGCGGCGAACCCCTGCAATGGGAACCACAGCAGCAGAAAGCCGATGATGAAATTGCGTACGCAGTGCCTCATGATTTTTTGAGTATTGATTTTGATTTTCTTGTGTTTCTTGTGCGTTTGTTTGATGAGCATAAAACAAAAGAGTTCTTTCCGCAACACAAGTTCCAGAATGTAATCATTGGGTGACGCAGAGGACAGGTTCTCACCTGCTCTCCCTCATCCTCGCCTTTTCCAAAACGCCACTGGAATTGCGATAGTGGAAGTGGTTCACCCACCCGCGAAGGGTGGCGTTCATACTCCCGACAATATTTTCCAGCGGTACCAGTTCGGTGAAGTAGTCCGCCAACTGTTGCTCTGACAAATTGTCAATTTGCCGATCAAAACGCTCACCGATTCGGCGGATGGCGCGGGAGTAGGCTTCAACCGTCTTTAGGTGCAGCCCCTTGAGTTTCAGGTGCTGCAGATGCAACGGGGCGTTCTGTTTGCAATTTGCATCGGACGATGCTTCCATCTTAAGATAACCTCATAGTTCATTATCCTTGAAACCTCTTTTCATCCACGAAAAACACGAAATTCACGAAATAAATCAATGCCATGAAATAAAATGCCGACTCACCGGTTGGGTGGCAAAAAATATCGGGTTAGGTGTTTGAATGTTTTCGTGTTTTTCGTGACTTTCGTGGACAACTAAGTTTTTAAGGATTATGGAACAATCCCTCGCGAAGGGGGTGAGGCTATATTTTGAATTCAGATCGTTACCCCCTCAAAATTAGGACGTTAGGCCATATTTCTTTAACACTGCGAATCCATTTGGTATTTTCATTCCTCTTAGCCGCAGAGGAATGTCCTCGATAACGCGTGAAAGGAATAAAAAATGCTTTACGTAAAGAATTTGCCCTTGTGGGAACGGTTGTTGCGTATCGGTGCGGGTGTGGCGCTGGCGGTTTATGCGCTCATGAGTGTGGGCGGCACGCTGGGCTGGGTAATTGCGGCTAGCGGTGCGGGCATCGCGCTGACCGGCATATTGGGATTTTGTCCGGCCTGCGCATTGGCCGGCCGGCGGCTGGCAAGACAGGCGCAGCAAAGAAAGAATGGATAGCCAATGGCTATCTCTGGACAGCATTATCCTTTGCTTGAGGCCGCCCGCCTGGGCGATGCCGCCGCGCTCGATAATTTGTTACGGCTTTGCCAGCCTGATATTCGTCGTTATGCACACCGGAATTGCTTAATCAGCGATGTGGATGATGCGGTACAGGAGACGTTGCTGATTGTGGCGCGTCGGTTACGGACGCTGCAAGCCATAGCCGCGTTCTCCGGCTGGTTGTTTAGCATTGTGCGGCGTGAATGCCTCCGTTTGGAGCGGCGCGTGTTCGGCCTCGATCCCTACGACGAAGAAAAGATGGCGCATTGGCTGGTGATTCATTCAGACGACGCATTACGCCTTGATCTGGTCAGCGCGCTGGAATCGCTGCCGGAACATTACCGTGAGATTATCCTGCTGAGGGATTTTGATGGCATGAGCATCAGTGAGATTGCTGCACGGATACGACTGACGGCAACGGCAACGAAAAGCCGCTTGCACCGGGCGCGTCAATTGGTGAGGGAGTATTTGTTGACGTGAGCATGGAGCGTCTTGCAACCAACCGGATACCACGCGATAAAGCTGCGCAGTTCCGGAACTTTGAATATGTTAAGGCTCTCCAAGAGGATGCCGCGATGGGAAATTTCAAGTGGTCCGAAACCGAGAAGAAAATCGCACGACGGGCGTTTGACTCCGCACTGAAAAGAGAGTGTGCGGCCGTCATGGAAAAGTTGAAAGGCTTGGCTGTAACAGCGGAAAAACCCGAAGACATATGGGCCATCCACGACTACCTGACCGATCAACGAAAAGTGATCGATGGGAAGTACGACTACCGCTATTCGCAGCTCATCATCGTATTCGGCAGACTGCTGATGGAAAAATGGATTGAAGACACAGACCTTGAAGGGCTGAATGAGGAAAAGCTTCAAGCCATTCATCGCATCGCTACGTTTTGAAGCACCCGAACAAACCATGGCGAACAAGAGCATGATATTAAAAGATGTTCATATTATAATGAATGGCGCGTTTAAATAGCGCATGGCTCCCACAGACCCAACCCGGTGAAACAACCCTCGGCATCGACGATCGGGCAAACAAATCCCGCCCAAGCGCAAACCCTTCAGACGCTTGGGTTCTGTACCGTGCGCACGCCTCTTTTAAGTCCAAAAAATACACCCTACTGAAAGCACCATGTCAACTAAAGCCAAATCCATTCTTTATGTTCGCCTGCCCTGCTGGAAAATCTATCCTGGCGGCGTCATTTATGTCGCCGACTACATTCACAAACAACGACCGGACATTCAACAGCACCTCCTTGACCTGGCGTTGGTTGCGCCATCCGACCGCAAGCGTGTTTTAAAGGAACATCTGAGCGCCATGCGTCCGGACATGGTGGCCTTTTCCTGGCGCAACATGCAGTCATTCGGCCCCCATCCTGAAGACGACGCCCTCGGCGTGGTGATGAATTTCGACCATTCGCCAAATTTGTATCGAAGACTGAAAGCGGCCAAGGATGCGCTGTCGATTATCTATGACTATATTGCCAGCCGGCTGCGCAACTTCGGCTACATGAAGCTGGTCCGGCAGATGCTGCCCGCCACGCGCGTTGTGGTCGGCGGGACGGCAGTGTCGATATTTGGCAAATATGTCGCCGAGAAATGTCCGCCCGATACGGTGATCGTCATCGGCGAAGGCGAGGACACCATGCTGTCGATAGTCGATGGTTTCACCCAGCCGGTCGGCGAGTATTTCCACAAGAACCGCTCCGGCCAGGTCAATCATCGCGTCCGGGCGGAAACCTTCGATCTGCGCCAGCTTACGGCGGTCGATTTCACTTACGTCGAATCGATTTTTCCCGACTTCCATCGTTACATCGGCGACGACATCGGCGTGCATACCAAGCGGGGATGCCCTCTTCAATGCCATTTCTGCCTGTACAACAAAATCGAGGGCGCCAATCAGCGCTACCGCGAGCCGGTCGAGATCGTCAATGAGGTGGAAACACTGCACAGGCGGTACGGCGTCAAGCGAATCTGGTTCACCGACGCGCAGTTCTGTTCGACGAAAAGAAGCACTGCGCACGTCGAACAGATACTGGACGAATTGCTGGCAAGAAAACTCGACATCAACTGGTCGGGGTATCTGCGGCTGAACCACCTGACGCCGGAAATCGCGCGGAAAATGATAGCCACGGGGATGTGCAGCGTAGACCTGTCTTTCGCCGGATCGCAGGAGATCATCGACAAGCTGACCCTGGGCTATTCGCTGGAGCAGCAGATGGATGCTTTTCGCATGTTCCAGGCGAACGGCCACACCGATCAGAAGATCAAACTTTACATGCCTTTGAATGCTCCCGGCGAAACGGTGCAAACGCTGCAAAAGACCATCGACAAGATCAAGGAACTGTATGCAATGTTCGGCCGCGACAACGTGCTGCCGTTCATTTTTTTCATCGGCATTCAACCCGGCACACCGGTGGAAAGTCTGCTGATCAGCCAAGGCTATCTCAAGCGGGGCTATAACCCGCTCACGTTCAATCCCTTTCTCATCAAAAAGCTGCTATACAACCCGAAGCCTCTCGGTCGCCTGATCGGTCGCGCCTACCTCGAAGCGATCGAAACCTCCGATCCGAACAGCGAGTATATTGGCCGGGCCACGATGGATATCATCGAGCGGGAATTGGCCAAGCCGGAGGTGGTGGCCGCTTGCGGGGGCGATTCTTCCCTCCAGCCCGCCGATGAGCCGGCTTCATGTTCATGCAAGGCATAAATATGCGCGCCCATCACCTCTGAACAAAAAAGGCTGATGTTGCTTGTTGCGCTGGCGCCGTTTTTTGTCAACAATGACGCTATGCCCAACACGGTAACCTCCATGCTCGACCAACCCGTTCCAGACTTTGAGCTTCCCGCGACCGGGGACAAGCCATTCCGCTTATCCTCGACCAAAGGGAAACCCGTCGTTCTGTACTTCTATCCCAAAGACTCCACACCCGGCTGCACCACCGAAGCACAACAGTTCCGCGACCTATATCCGGAATTTCGGGCTCTTGGCTGCCAGATTTACGGCATCTCGCGCGACAGCCTGATGTCCCACGAGAATTTCAAGGCGAAACAGAATTTGCCGTTCGAGTTGCTCAGCGACAAGGAAGAAGCCGCCTGCAATCTGTTCGGTGTCATCAAAATGAAGAATATGTATGGTAAACAGGTCAGGGGCATCGAACGCAGCACCTTCGTCATCGACGGCGGAGGCGTGCTGCGGCGCGAGTGGCGCGGCGTGAAGGTCGCCGGCCATGCTCAGGAAGTGATTGATTTCATCGAGACGCTTAAATAAAGGGTTACCAATGGCACGAAAGTCACATATCCATTCCAAGATATTTGTTCTCGACACCAATGTGCTGATGCACGATCCGTCGAGCCTGTTCCATTTCGAAGAGCACGACATCTTCCTGCCGATGATTACCCTGGAAGAGCTGGACAACAACAAGAAAGGCATGACCGAGGTCGCGCGCAACGCGCGCCAGGCCAGCCGCTTCCTGGATGAAATCGTCACCGGCGCCCAGACCGCGATGGAAGACGGCTTTCCCCTTTCCACCCACAATCAAAGCTGTAGCGGATGCCTGTTCCTGCAGACCAGGCAGATGAACGGCGAACTGCCTGCCGGCATGCCGACCAGCAAGGCTGACAACCAGATCATCAGCGTCGTGATGAGTTTGCAGGCGCAATTCCCCAAGCGCGAGGTCATCCTGGTGTCGAAGGACATCAACATGCGCATCAAGGCCCGCGCCCTGGGCTATGCTGCGGAGGATTACTTCAACGACAAGGTGCTGGAGGACACCGATCTGCTTTATACCGGTCTCAAGGCGCTGCCGCAGGATTTCTGGGAACACCACGGCAAGGGCATGGAATCCTGGCAGGAAGCCGGCCATACCTTTTACCGGGTCAAGGGGCCGCTTTGCACCAGCCTGCTGATCAACGAATTCGTCTATTTTGAATATGACAAGCCGTTCCACGCCATCGTCAGGGAATTAAACGGCAACACCGCCGTGCTGGAAACGATCAAGGATTTTAGCCATCTCAAAAACAACGTCTGGGGCATTATCGCTCGCAACCGCGAACAGAATTTCGCCCTGAACCTGCTGATGAACCCGGAAGTGGACTTCATCACCCTGCTCGGCCAGGCCGGTACCGGCAAGACACTGCTCACCCTGGCCTCCGCCCTGACGCAGACGCTGGACCAGAAACTTTACAGCGAAATTATCATGACCCGTGTCACCGTCCCGGTCGGGGAAGACATCGGCTTTCTCCCCGGTACCGAGGAAGAAAAAATGGCCCCATTGATGGGCGCGCTGGAAGACAATCTGGACGTGCTCAACAAGACCGACGAGGATGCCGGCGACTGGGGTCGGGCCGCGACGCAGGACTTGATCCGCTCCCGAGTCAAGATCAAGTCGCTCAACTTCATGCGTGGGAGAACCTTCCTGAAGAAATTCCTGATCATCGACGAGGCGCAGAACCTGACGCCCAAGCAGATGAAAACTCTGGTCACCCGCGCCGGCCCCGGCACCAAGGTGGTCTGTCTCGGCAACATCGCGCAGATCGACACGCCTTATCTGACCGAGGGCAGTTCCGGGCTGACTTACGTGGTGGATCGGTTCAAGGGGTGGGAACACTCCGGTCACGTCACGCTGATGCGTGGTGAACGTTCAAGGCTGGCGGATTATGCGGCGGAGGTGCTTTAACTATTCCGCCACATTCAAACGTAAAACTGTAGGTCGGCATTCATGCCGACATGTCGGGCTGAAGCCCGACCTACATACTAACCCAACCTACATGATGTGCGATTCATAATACCGGGCAAACAAGGCTTCCAGTTCGTCGATTACCTCGGCAGCTGGCTTGCCATGCATGACGTGTTTCATCATTAAACCAGAGGTTTCGTGCAGCAGCTTGTCGAGATCCAGCATCGGGTAGGTTTCCCGCACCCGCTCGATCGCCTTGCTCACGGATTCTTCGGCGCGACCTGGCATAGCCAGGGGTTCCTGAGGAACGGCACCGTCTACAGACGGATTACGGGCGGCAAGAAATTCGACGAAGGCGAACACGGTATCCTGCTGCTCCGCAGAAAGCGTCTCTAACCGGCGCAGCAGCTTCTTCTCTTCGGGTTTCACGGATTACTTCAATGCTGCGGTCGCGAAGTCCAGGAAGGCCTGTAACAATTTGGAGCGGAATTTTTCCGTGGCATAAACTACCGATAGCGGTCGTATCAGACGCGGTTCCAATGGCACGGCGACCAGATCGCCGAGTTTGACTTCCTTGAGGATGGTGGCGCGAGAAACTATCGCAATGCCCAGCCCCGCCTCAACCGCCCCCTTGATCGCTTCCGGGCTACCCAGTTCCATCGCGATATTCAGGTCATCCGGCGAGATGCCCGCGCGCCTGAAATAATCGTCCACCACCTCGCGCGTGCCTGAACCGGCTTCACGGCTGATATAGGGCTGAACGGCAAGCTTCTCGGCCGTTGCCGAGAAAAGCTCGGACAGTTCGTGCTGAGCCGAGCAGATCATCACCAGTTCATCTTCGCTGCACACTTCCGATTTCAGGCCGGGATGATGGGAAGGCGCCTCGATCAGGCCGATATCGAGGGTGTGGTCGGCGACCTTGACTTCGACCGTTTCCGAGTTTGCCACCGTGAGTCGTGCCTGGACTTGGGGGTAGCGCGCCATAAAATCTCCCAGCATGCGCGGCAGCATGTATTCCGCGATGGTCGTACTGGCGCCGATCAGCAGCGTGCCGCCGACCTCTCCCGTCATTTCCGTCAACCGGGTTTCCATCTCTGCGGTCAAGTTCAGGATGCGCTCGGCGTATTCCATCGCCAGACGCCCTGCCGGTGTCAGTGCAATCTTGCTGTGGCTGCGCTCGAACAAACGAGTATTGAAATGTTCTTCCAGCTGCTTGACCTGGAACGTGACCGCAGGCTGGGTCATGAACAGGATCTCGGCCGCCTTGGTGAAGCTCAATTGTTTAGCAACGGCGTAAAAAACCTGAAGTCGTCGGTCTGCCATAAGAGATCATAAGCAAATTTAATTAGGTAATATATTCAATCACAAATTGAGGCGAAAAGATAGGCTACACCCCAACTTTGATTGGCCGCATGGCACCCCACATGGTTTCATGGTATAAAACCGAGGGTTTACTCCCTGTCCCTGAAAAAACGAATGGAACCCGACCCAAAAACATCCGATGAAGCGTAGTTTTTACATTATTCTGTCGGCCCAGTTTTTTTCCGCACTGGCCGATAATGCTCTGCTGATCGTCGCCATCTTCGCCCTGCGCGATATGCATGCGCCGCAAGAATACGAACCCCTGCTCAAGCTGTTTTTCACCCTTTCCTATGTCTTGCTCGCCGCATTTGTCGGCGCTTTTGCCGACTCGATGCCCAAAGGTCGGGTGATGCTCATCAGCAACGGCGTCAAAATCCTCGGCTGCCTGATGATGTTTGCCGGCGTACACCCGTTGGCCGCCTATGCGATCGTTGGCCTGGGCGCCGCCGTTTACTCCCCCGCCAAGTACGGCATACTCACCGAACTGCTGCCGCATCGCCTGCTGGTGGTCGCCAACGGCTGGATCGAAGGGCTGACAGTGATGGCAATTATTCTTGGCACCGTAGTAGGCGGTCTGCTGGTCAAACCGGACATCGCCCAGGCCCTGTTGAACTTCGATTTCCCGATAATCAACACCGGTATCGACACGATTCCGGAGATGAGCATCGGCATCATCGGCAGCATTTACCTGATTGCCGCAGCATTCAACCTGTACATCCCCGACACCGGAGTGGATCACCGGATACTGAAGAAAAATCCGCTCTATCTGTTACACGATTTCAACCACTGCCTGAAGCTGCTGTGGCGCGACAAGCTGGGCCAGATATCGCTCGCTGTCACCACCCTCTTCTGGGGTGCAGGCGCAGCGCTGCAATTTATTGTCCTGAAGTGGGCGGACGCGGCGCTAAATATGGGTTTGTCCAAAGCCAGCATGTTACAGGGGGTGGTAGCGATAGGCGTCGCCATCGGTGCGGTACTGGCGGCAAAAATGGTTTCGATGCGAAAATCGGTAAAAGTGATTCCTCTCGGCATCGCCATGGGACTGATCGTTCTTGGCATGATTTTCGTGCGCGACCTGTGGATTGCCGTGCCGCTGCTCGTCCTCATCGGCGCGCTGTCAGGATTTTTTGTTGTGCCGATGAATGCGCTGTTGCAGCATCGCGGCCATATTCTGATGGGCGCGGGCCATTCGATTGCGGTGCAGAATTTCAACGAAAATCTGTCGATCCTCATCATGACCGGTCTCTATGCGCTGCTGATCTATTTGAATTTATCGATCTACGCAATCATCACACTATTTGGGCTATTCGTGAGCGGCATTATGTATTATCTGAAAATACGGCACCATAAAAATCAGCGCCAGTTCGACGA
>VFSW01010378.1_pt1 | contig 13211 bp, 8 predicted proteins | sample 5358111 | NCBI WGS metagenome assembly VFSW01 (sample SAMN11554181, study PRJNA540505) | mine drainage metagenome | isolation source: sediment from site ElyBrook_90M | place: USA: Ely Copper Mine, Vershire, VT | collected 2017 | reverse complement strand
TGTAATATATGTTATTGATTCCAAATATAGTTAGTCGACTTTTCAGGATCGACTAGTTAAGCTCCTAAAGCCGCCGCGGGAGCAACTTCCCTGCTTGCCGTTGCGCGGGCGTTACTTTGCTGGCTCTTCAATCTGAACAATGCGATCGACTGCCAGATCGCGGAGAACCTGCCGGATGCCGCTTGGCCAACGAACTTCAATTTCTCTGATCGCGTTGTTCTTGCCCAGGCCGAAATGCACGCGTGGATCGCTCGATGAAGCGTAGCCCACTGCGGTCGTCACTTCGTTCCACTGCACCGATCCATCGGCCGTGGTGAGCTTTACCTGTGCGCCAATTGCCATGCGGTTGCTCTTGTTTCCCACCAGTTTCAGCAGAATCCAGTGATTCCCTGTCTCTGAAATGTTGTGGAAGAGCTCCGCCGGGCCATTCAACACGGACACAACCATGTCGATGCGCCCATCGTTGTCCAGATCGCCGAACGCGACTCCGCGATGTGCCGCCTCCTTTTGAAAACCCGGGCCGGCTTTCGCGCTCACATCCTGAAATTTCCCCCAACCCAGATTTCTGAATACCGCGTTGGGTTCCGGGTAGCGCCGGGCGGGATTGACTTCGCTGATATTGTCCATCACATTTGCGCGCGCGACAAACAGATCCTTCCACCCGTCATTGTCGAAGTCCGCCATCCCGTTTCCCCAGCCCGACATATCGGTAGTCGTCGCCAGGCCGTTGGCCACCGTCATGTCGACAAAATCGCCTTTCCCGGTGTTGACCGCGAGTGGGAACCCCTCGCGATCCACGGCGGTATACCAGATGTCCGGCAGCCCGTCATTATTGATATCGCGAAAGTCCGCGCCCATGCTGGAGAGCGCATCGCCGTCTGCCGAGTAAGCCACGCCCGCCTGCGCCGCAACCTCTTCGAACTTCTTGCCGTGCAAATTGTGGAAGAGAAAATTTGGCGTGGTGTCGTTGGTTACGAAGGCATCCAGATATCCGTCGCCATCATAGTCCGCAAACGTCACACTCATCCCTTTGCCGGCATACTGCCCAATTCCCGTTTCCACTGAAACATCGGTAAAGGTCCCATCGCCGTTGTTGCGGTAGAGAGTATTGTGCAGCGGCTTATACAGGTTGGGATGGCAAAAGCCGCGAACGCCCTCCTTCAGCATGCATACGGGATCCTTGTTGGCCTCCCAATCGCAGTAGTTCACGACGAAAAGGTCAAGATTGCCGTCGTTGTTGTAGTCGAACCACCCGGCTCCAACCGACCACATCTTCTTCCCGTTCAACCTGGCTCCCGACAATCCCGCCTTGGCCGTCACATCCGAGACCGGTCCATCGCCGTTGTTGTGGAACAGCTGATTCCCCGTCACGTTGGCCAGGAAGATATCGGGCCAGCCGTCGTTGTCAAAGTCGCCTACGGCCACGCCGCTGCCGTAGCCCGCTCCTGCAAGCCCGGTCTTCACCGTGACGTCGGTGAATGTTCCGTCGCGGTTGTTGTGGAAGAGACGATTCCAATAAACGGGCGAATCCTTGATGAGCGAAGGGAGCGATGCCCCGCCGACAAGATAGACGTCCAGATAGCCGTCGCCGTCGTAGTCCAGCAGCGCCACGCCAGCCACCATGGTCTGCGGCTGGTTCTTGTTTTCGGTGCTTGCCGTCGCGGTCACGTAGTGCAGCCCCGACTTTGCCGCGATCTCTTCAAATCGTATGGAGCCTGATTCAGTCGAACTCTGCCCCGCCGCCGGCGAAGCGGACTGACCGCTTGCGGACGCTGTGAGGAGCGCCATGAGGATGAGGGTCCCCAGCGCCGGCTTACTCACGGTAGAAAGTCGTCTCTTGCGTGAATTCAATTGCACAGGAGTTCTTTTTGTACCGATTGCACTTGAAAAGGTTGCGCATTCCGAGCGATGGCCATCGAGCGTCCCTGCGGCCCCCATGGCGCCCGCGTCGTATTAGAAGTCTAAATCTCCCGCTTCGATCCCGTTCTTGTTCTCCAGCTCCTGCGCCTCGGGCCGTCCGCGGCAGTCCCGCCTCCGAATCTCAGTTCCTCGGGCCTTGTTCTGCCGCGTCCGTCACGTTGATGGGCGCAGCCGGCGGCCCGCCTGCGTTCGCGCTGCCTTTGCCCTCTTGCTGCTCCGCGGACTTCTTGGAGAGCCGCGCAATCTCGGCGCGGGCCTTGGCTGCGTCCTCCATGCGGCCCGCATGGGCGTAAGCAGCCGCAAGCGCCCAGTAGACTCTCATATCCTGCGGGAATGCCCTGCGCGCGGCCTCAAGCTCAGGGATCGCCTTCTCGTCGGCGCCCGTATTCGCCAGCAGAAGTCCCAGCAGGTAGTGCGCGAAGGGCAAATGCGGCGCCAGGGCGACTGCCTGCTCGGCGTAGGACAGTCCCGCGGCGGAGTCGACCTTATACTCGGCGGCCGCCATCTGCAGCATCGGCAGTACTCGGTCGTGGCCTTCGTCGATCTCGCGCTTGAACTCCGCGACCGCTCCAGGAACGTCCTGCGCATCAAGCAGCACTCTGCCGAAGGCGTAGTGTACATACGGGAAGTGCGGATGGGCGTCCGTGGCTGACGTGAACTCCCGGCGGGCGGAATCGAAGTCCTTTTGCGCGGCCACGCAGGCGGCGTGGCCCACCTGCTCCGTCACAGTTGCGGCTTCGCTGCCTGCCGCTGGAAATTGCCTGTCGCGCATGCGCAACGCAGCCATGCCAAAGGCGCGCGCCACGTCGTCGCCTCCCGCGCCGCCAAGGCACAGTGAGGCAAGGGGCTTCTCGGCGGCAACGAACTGCCCGGCGCGCTGCAGTAATACGCCCTCGTGATAAAACACCACGGAGCGCAACTGCGGGTCCAGGTCGATGCCTAGGTCCTTGCTGGCTTCGATGTCGCGCAGTGCGGCTTTGTCGTCGCCCAGTTCAAACTCGCAAAAACCCAGCAAAGCATGCGCCGTGCCATGCTTGGGATCGATGGCGACCACATGTTGGAAGGCTAGTTCGGCTTCCGCATAGCTTTCCTGATCGTAGTAGGCGGTGCCCAGCGACCACCAGCCCTCAACCCAGCGCGGATTCAGGCCCAGCGCCTTGCGAAACAGCGGAATCGCCTCTTGAAGCTTGTCGGCGTCCAGCGCCTCCATGGCGCGCTTTGAAAGCGACTGGAATTCGGCGGAAGGCTGTGCACTGGTGCGCGCCAACCTGTCTCCGCATTGCGCCGCCTGCAGCCAGGCGACCGCGTGAGAGCCGCACAGCAGAACAATTGCCGCCAGCGCGCGAAGCACACGCCGCGCGCCCGGCAAGCAGGTGCGAGTTTTCTGCAATGCAGCCATGGGAGTAGAGGGCGATCTTTTCTGCTCTGCAGGGAGCATAACCATCATAAAAGAAACACCGCCGGCGATGCGCCCATCCTGCAGGCCAGCGCCGGCGGTACAAAAGAAGAAATCGTGAAATCCCGCGCCCAGCCGCAAAGCCTGGGCGCGGGAGGGTTGACCAACGATTAGAACTTGAAGTGAGCCTCAACCTCAATCGTGCGTGAACCGAGAACGCTGTTGGCGCGACCGAAGGTATTACTCGAAATGTTCGTGTCGATGTTCGTGAGGTTCACCTTGTTGAACAGGTTGTAGGCATTGCCGCGCAACTCGAACCTCGCGCCTTCACCCAGCACTTTCATCCTCGGAAGTCCGAAGGCCTTGGTTATAGCCAGATCCAGATCCGAGTACTGCGGCCCGAAAAACGCGTTGCGGCCGAGCCCCGGAGCCCCGGTAAGCGGTCCAGGGGTCGGAGCAGTCGTCCCGGTAAATTGCACGGACTGGTTGACGACGGCGGGAGCGGTGAAGTATGAGAGCCCGCCATTGGGGAAGTTAGGTCCGGGCGTGTGGGGAGCGCTCTGGAAGGCGCTGTTCTTCTGGCTCCTGCCCGCTTGCCCTGAATAGGCAGCAGGGCGCAGGCTACAATCGCCGCTGTTGACATAGAAGGCGTTGCAGCCTAAACCGCCAAAGGTGGGGTTGAAAGGAAAGCCGGAGTGATAGTTGAAGATGGGGCTGAGGGTCCAGCCGCCCGCCAGTTTCTCCAGCATCGAATTGCCGTGGAAGATGGTCGGGGACCACACGCCGAACATCTTGATCATGTTGCGGGAATCGTAGTCCGACGGCCCCCAGGCGTAGCCCGGCAGGAACTGGTAATCGGGCTCCGCGTAGGGCTGCGATCCCGTATCCATCGTACGTGCCCAACGGTACTGCACGTCTGCCTCGAAGGTGTGAGCGAACTGGTGGCGCAGTTCCGCCAGCATTGCGTCGAAGTTCGACACGCCTGTGTCCTCATACCAGTCGACGTTGTTCACGATGGGGTTGAAGGCTACCTGGCCGGCGAGGATCGCAGGCGCGTACTTGTTATACAGGTTGTATTGGATCGGCAGGTGGCGGCCGGTGCTGGCCTGGTAGCCCAGCGTGGCCACCCAGTCGCGTCCGAGATCGTACTGTCCTTCCAGCGAGTAGCGGAAAACGTACGCTGTAGGCAAATTGACGGGGATGCCGGTGAGACCGACGGTGCCGTTGGTGGGCAGGTTGGCGGAGTTGAAGGTTGTAATCAGATTCGAATTGGGGGGAAGATCGAAGGGCGTGTGGATGTCGCCGGCGGTGCCATAGACGATCTGAGATCCAGTGAGCAAATTGCTGTTTGTATCGAATGGCGGATTGAAGCGCGTATTGGTGGTGATGGCAAATTCAAGCCCATCGAAGCCCACACCGAAACCGCCGCGAATGACCAGCTTGCCGGAGTCGCGAGCCGGACTCCATGCAAAGCCGAACTGGGGGCCGAAGTTGGCCTTTGGCGCGTTGGTCTGGGCACGGTTTAGAACCACCGCCATGTCGGTGAAGGTGTTAGCGCCGGTGCCGAGAACGACCACCGGGTTGTTCCCCTTCTTCTCGGTCATGCCGGCAAAGTACTCCCAGCGCAGCCCGAGGTTGATGGTCAGGTTGGGCTTGACCTTCCAGTCGTCCTGGGCAAAGTACGACTCGACATACGCCCGGTCGTCTTTTCTTGACATGGTGGGAACACCGGTGAGGGGGTTGGCGCCAGAGACACTTTCCGTCTGCGGTGCGTCGTTCAGGAAGTCCCAAAAGTTGTTGAAGTAGAAGTTGGCGCTGGCCGCCCAGGGCGCTGCGTCGAGGAAGCCGAGACGCGTATATTGGCCGCCGAACTTCAGGTTGTGACTCTTGTAAACTTTGGTGGCCACATCCTTGAAGTTCAATGTCCACTGGGAGAAGATACCGCCGATGCTTGGACCAAAACCGGCTGTACTAACGTTGGCGAAGGAATTCGCATTGTTGAGTGCGATGAAGTCGTTCGGCAGGCCGAGCGGCGACTGCGGGTTGGACTTGAACTGGTTGTACCTCCATCCGGCCATGTCGGCGCGCGCCTCGTTGAGCAGCGAGTTCGAGAAAGTGTGGTTGTAGAGCAGGCCTGTCGAGTAGTTGAGCGTGTGGGAGTAGAAGATGTTGGAGGCGCGGATCGGACCGTTATAGCTGGTGCTATCGGTGGGCACATCATAGAGGGTGGCGGCAATCAGATCCTTCGGCGTCACCTGGAAGTCGAGCCTGCCATTGAACTGCTGATTGACGATCTGGCTGGGGCTGACTGTCTGGATGTAGAACATGTCCGCGTTGCCGTCCATGTTCGTGGCGAAGTTGCCGGTGCCATCACCGCCCAGTCCGGGTGTGTATACGCCGGTGCTGGCGTTCTCCACCGCGAACGAAGGGTCGTGCTTGCCGATGCCGATGGTGAGCGGCTTGCCAAGATCGAGGCCCTGTCCCTGAATCCAGTTGCAGTTCACGCCCTGCACAAGGTTGATGCTCGCGCAATCACGCCCATCGCCGGCGCCTTCAAGGATCTTGTTGTATACGGCACTGGCACCAGGGATGGTCAGGAACTTGGTGGCGATGGGACCACTGGAAGACGCAAGACCGTCGAAGGTTGGCGTGTCATACCAGCCGGTGCCAACCGAAGTACTGCTATTGCGGATGGTCTCATAGGAGAAGAATCCGAAGATCTTGTTGTGGAGGATAGGCCCGCCGGCTGTTCCACCCATCTGATTGAAGCGGGCGTTGTCCCGACCGCTGAGGGGGGAACCATTGGGATCGTAGCGCGGCGCCGCATTCAATCCGGGACGGTCAAGCTTGATGAACGCCGTGCCGTGGTAGCTGTTGGTGCCATTCTCTGAGATCATCTGGATCTGCGATCCGCTGGTACGGCCAAATTCGGCGTCATACGGGTTGGAAGAAACCTTCATTTCCTTGATGGAGTCTTCAGCGGGCGTGATGACCGCCGCGCCACCCCAGCTCACGCTGGTGATCGCCACTCCATCCAGAGCGATGCCGTTGGTATTCATGCGTCCGCCAGCGCCGAAGACCTGGGCCTGGTTTTCAGTTTTGAAGATGCCGTCGGTGCTTCCAGAACCGGCAAGGTTACTTCCGGGCAGGCTGTAGGTGCCGCCGCCAGAGGCCTGTGAACCGTCGCCGAACATGCCGGGCGCCAACTGTGCAAGCTGGAGTATATCGCGGCCGAATGAAGGCATCTTGGCAATGTCGTTCCGGTCAATGGTTCCGCTGATGCTTCCGGTGTCGGTGTCCATCACCGGCGCTTCGGCCGCGTTCACGGTAACCGTCTCGGTCGCCGCACCCACTTCCAGCTTCGCCGTCAACGAGTTCGCCTGCTCGGCCAGAATCGCAACGTTGTCCAGTATCTTCTTCTTGAACCCGTCGCGGGTGATCGTGATGGTGTACTTGCTCGGGGAAAGCTCGTTGAATGTAAACAGGCCGGTGTCGCCGCTGACGGCGCTCGCGGTGCGGTTCGTTTCTTTGTCGACCAGGGTAATGGTGGCTCCGGGTACAGCCGCTCCGGTGGTGTCTTCCACGGTTCCCTGCAGGCTGGCGCGATACTGCGAATGAGCCGGCACGGCCATGAAAATCAGCATCAGCATCGCGGCAGCACACCTGCCTGCGATGGCTGGGAAGGCTGGCCCATTCCGCAATCCACACCGTGGAACGCGTTTTGATTCAGTTGGTTGCATGATGGTCTCCTCAGTAATGCAGTTGCGGTGTATCGGGTGGATAATCCGGTCTTTCAACAGCGCATCGGGAAAGATCGTGAAATTGCACAATCGATTGCGCAACGGCATAATTCGTAACACCGTCGATAGTTGATTGTCAACAGGCTTGTTTTTAGCGTATGTACTAAATAGATCAGTTTTGGCGGAAAATCCCGGGAAAGTCCCCAAAATCAGCGGTGTGGCCTCCCCCTCCGAGGCAAGCCCGCGACCGCCTTGTCCTGTCGAAGCTGGTTTCCCCGAGCCACGGACACCTCGGGCGAGCCAACGCTGGAATCTGGCCCTGACGGATTGTCGAATGCGTAAAATTGCCCTTTGTAAAATTGCCCTTTCTTGACGCACAATGGATCTGAAGAGGTTGAGCGGATCTAAAGAGGTTGAGCAAAGCAGATCGCTTCGCAATCCCGGAATGCCTCTGCCTTGGCGCGCAGGTTGCCCTCGGCGCCCTGCCTCCGCAGGCGAAGGACATGCGAGCTTGCCGGCGCTGAACAACGTGCCCGCTCTGGGAAGGATGAGCGAGCAGGACAGCTTGGCCGCCCTGGACAAGACGAGCGAGCCAGGGCAGGGCGGGGGTTGATCATGGCTTGGGCTTCGGTCTGGCGCGCGCGCGAGGGTTTTGTGTGCGGAAGGATGGAGACACCTGGTTCAAATCCGAGTAAGTCTTTTAAACCGTGAAATGCCGATCCTGCATGCGGATGACGGACTCCCGTGTCTTCTTGACGCGATTCAGGATCTTCTCGTACTCGATCTCCAGTTCGGTATTGTCCTGGGCCTGTCTGCCCACGCGCTGCCGGTAGGTGTTGTACTCCCGTGAATAGGGCGCCACATCGGCCAGGATGGCCATCTTGTGGATGTCGGGATAGTCTTCCGGGTCGACGTCCTTGAGTTCCGGGTGCAGCGCGGCATAGCCTTCACCGGGCAGTCGGGCATATCCCTCATCCACCTTGATGAATGGATCACCTTCATGAAAGTTGGTGTAGTAGTCATCTCCTGGCAGCCAGCTGGCGGCCGTGTTGGGGATCTCGTTGGCCTGGGGCGAAAAGGTCTCATGCTGAACAAAGCGGCGGAAGGGTTCGGTATAGCCGAGGGGTTCTTTGAGGGAGGGGAATGGTCCTACTCCTGCGCCCAGTTCCTTCTCGTAATAACGACGAGTGAAGCTATCGATCTGTCGGGATCCCTGATAGTCGACTTCCTTGCCCAGCGAGTTGGTGTTGGGGAACAGTCCCTGGTAGGTGCTCTTGGCCACGAAGCCATAGAGACCTGTGTACTCGGCGAAGATGTTGGCTTCCTTGCTGAACACGGTTGGAGCTTTGGTGCCTTGCTCCGTGGGCACATGATGATCTTGTAACTCAATTCACCGCGGCGCGGATTTTGCTTGACAGGTTCGCCCATCAGGAGTAATACTCATATGATCATGCTATCCGACATGCAAGATGACCTCCGTCTCACCCTGCGCCAGTCCTGGGGCCGGCTTTTTGGCAGCTGCATCGAGAAAACCCGTGAAGCGTGCGGCAAGTCCGTCGAGGAAGCTGCCCGCCTGGCCGGCATGGAGACGTCTGAGTGGTTGGCCATCGGGGCCGGCTTCGTTCCCGATCCAGGGCAACTGCATCCGATGGCCGATGCGCTTGGGCTTCGCTACGACAAGATCGCCATGCTGGCCTTCATCTGCCAGGGCGCCTGGGAACAGTAAACCTGCCCAACCGCCGCCCCGGACCCTTCCGGGGCACTGGCGGCAGGTCCTCACAGCCGTATAAGCTCATCCCAGAGGAAGGGGGTGAGAACAATCGCGGAGCAGGAAGCATCAGGAGTCAAGCGAGTGAACGTCAATATTCCAACAGATCTCCACAACAGATTTAAGGCCGCAACCGCAGCGCAGGGCCTCGAGATGACGGTAGTGCTCATTGGTTTAATCGAGAACTACGTCGCCAAACATGGATCCATTACCCCGCCGAAGAAGGGACGGCGGTGATGACGCGCGCCGTCCTTTATATGCGGGTCTCGACCGTCGAACAGCACCCCGAGACCCAGCTACTCGACCTGCGCCAGATGGCAGCCCAGCGCGGCTATACCATCATCCACGAATACACGGACCGTATCAGCGGCGCGAAGGCCAGACGGCCCGGGCTCGATGCCATGATGGCCGACGCCCGCCGCGGCAAATTCGATGTCGTCCTAGTATGGGCGGGTGACCGGTTAGCTCGCAATACGCGCCATTTTCTTACCACCCTTGACGAGTTGAACAGGCTGCAAGTCGAGTTCCTCTCGTTCAGAGAGAAGATCGATACCGCTGGACCACTGGGCCGAGCCATCGTGGTGATTATCGGTGTCGTCGCCGAACTGGAACGCGCCTTGATCGTCGAGAGGGTGCGGGCCGGCATGCGGCGCGCCCGCCTCGAAGGCCAACATATCGGCCGCACCCGTTGGTCCTGGATGACGCCGCCATCCAACGAGACCGTCAGCATGGCCAGAGTATCCGTCAGATTGCCAAAGGGCATCGCGTCTCGACGGCCACTGTGCAGCGCGTGCTTCGCAAGCAACCGGTCCAGGCCCAGATCCACCCACAGATCCTGGATAAGACAGCCTGAACCTGGCCATTTCGGCCTGTGACAAAAAGCTCGTCGCAGGCTACCCCGCAAACCCAATGAAATCAAGGCCGGATCTGCAGGATCCGGCCGTGACAAAAGGTGCGGGTTATGGCACACGTCGAATGCACTAAATAGGGGCTCCGCAGCGCTTAATGAGTACCTTGACCCGTCGGCAACAACGGGCGAATACTTCCGCCTTAGCGGTTATCCGCTCAGAATTCGACAGGTTCGACCCTCATCCTCGACTTTATAGCCAATTTGTCGCTGAGTGACTTGGCGATTTTGCGTAAACCGAAACCTCAGCAATTTCAGATGTTCGAGGTGTGATCTCTAGGTTGTGACATCCGATAGGAACATATCCTCTACAAGCTGTGTCGTTGTCGCTATTCGTCTCGCAACGTCTTTGCCGGTTCAATGCGCGCAATGCGCAAAGTGGGCACGGTGGTGGCCAGCAGGGTGACGGCGGCAAGCGTGAGCACTACGGCTGCGATGGTCGGCGCGTCGTAGACGCCGACGCCGTAGAGTGCGCTGCGCATGGCGCGGAGAGCACCGGAGCACAGGATGAGTCCTACGACCAAGCCGGCGACTGAGGCGCGTAGGCCTGGTGAGCATACGTGAATCATGGCGCGGCGGACGCTTGAGCCGAGCGCAATGCGAATGCCGATCTCGCGGGTCTTCTGCACCACCATGTTGGAGACGAGAGCGAAGATGCCGACCGCACTTAGGAGCAGGGCCAGGCCGGCCATGGCGCTGAGCAGGGCCACCTCAATGCGCTGCGTGGCGAGGGTCGCCGCCAGCAGATCGCTCATGCTGTAGAAGCCCGAAAAAGGCAGGCTCGGATCGGCGCTCGAAAGCGCGCGCTGCATCTGGCCGGTCAGGCCGTCAATGGGCGCGGCGGTGCGGACGATCCAACTGGGCTGGAACCAGGTGTGGACGAGGGGGAGAAGCCGCGCATTTACCTGTGTGGCGGGCATGTACGCAGTCCGCTCGCTGGTGATAGGGCCGGAGTCGTCAATGCCGGGCGCAGTGGCGACGTCGGCCACCATTCCCACAATCGTGACGCCCTTGTTAAACGTGCGGCCGATGGGATCGGCTCCGTTAAAAAAACGGCGCGCAAAGGCTTTGTTCACGATGGCTACCGGCTGGGAGTGTGCGGTGTCAGAGCCGGTGAAGGCGCGGCCACGCAGCAGGGATATTTGTAGAGCGTCGAAGTAGCCGGGCGTAACGTAGACCACGTCGGTTCCGGCCTCCAGTCCAGCTTCAGGTCCGTCGCCGATCTTCACCGAGTCGTTCAGGGCGCGCTCGTAAGGAAGCGTCAATCCAACCGCTGCGGTCTGCACTCCGGGAATCTGCTGCATCGCCGCGATGGATGTGTCGAGCAGGTGGGCGAAAGCGGCTGGGTCGTGATAGCGCGCGTCGTCGAGCGAGGCTTTGGCGGTAATCACGCCGTTTGGATTGAAACCCGGTGGCAGCGTTTCCAGGTGAATGAGCGTGCGGGTGAGCAGGCCGGAAGCAGCAAGCAGTACGACGGTCAAAGCCACTTCAACGGCAATCAGCGCCTGCCTCAGCCGCAAGCGATCACCGCCGGCTCCTGCGCGCGTGGCCATGGAGGAACGCAGGTCAACCTTGCGCGAGGCGAGGGCGGGCAGAATGCCGAATAGCAGGCAGGTGAATACGGCGACAGCCAGCGTAAACGCAAGCACGCGGCCATCAAGAGGCACGCTGGCGACGGGCAGAAAGCCCTCAGGGAGCATTGACAGCATGCCGCGCAGGGCAACAAATCCTACACCGATGCCGGCTGATCCGCCCATGAGGGCCAGCAGCAGATTTTCAACCCAAAGCTGCTTTTGAATCTGGCCGCGTGACGCGCCGAGGGCCATGCGGATTGCGATTTCCGGCGTGCGGCGCAGCATGCGCACCAGGGTGAGGCCGGCCAGGTTGGAGCAGGCGATGAGCAGGATGATGCCGGCGGCCAGCATGAGGGTGATCGCCTTGGGGCGTAGATCTTCGGTCTGGCCTTTTTGCAGGGGCACGGAATACCAAGTGAGTTGCGCGCCGGCAACGTGTCCCGCGAAACGCGCGGCCTGCGCAGCCCAGGCTCGGTTGATCTCCGCGTCTGCCTGCTGCCAGGTGGCTCCGTCGCGCAGGCGTGTAATCACATCGAAGTTCGTTCCGCCGCCTTCCCCCTCCCGGCTTGGCTGGAGAGCTGTGTAAATGTCGGCGTTGGAAGGCGTGACTGCGCCCTGGGGCAGAACGCCGATCACGGTGTAGGGCTCGCCTTTCAGATGAATGGTCTGTCCGAGAAGATTGCGATCGGCGCCAAAGGTGGTGCGCCAGAGGTTGTAGCTCAGAATCGCGGATTTTGGGCCGTGCGGCTGGTCTTCCGTGGCAGTAAAGTTGCGCCCGACGAGCGGCTGAATATCGAGCACGTCAAGGTAGTGCGCCGAGATGCGCGCCGCGTGAAGATACTGGACCTGTCCGCCGGCCTGTGAGGAGCCTGAGCGGACCGGGTCGGCCTGAAGATTGACGCCGCTGGCCATGCCGCTTGAAATCGCCGAGATTAACGAGGGAACATTGTCGCGCAGAGCTTCCCACTGCTCCCCGTCGAGGGCAATCATGTCCTGTGAGGGATGGGGGCCGGTGGCGCGTTCGTAGATCACGCCCAGGCGCTCGGGATGCACGTAAGGCAGGCTCTTGAGCATCAGCGCATTCACGATGGAAAAGATTGCGGTGTTCGCGCCGATGGAGAGCGCAAGCGTGAGGACGGCCGTGAGTGTGAAGCCGGGGTTGCGACGCAGTTGGCGCAAGCCAAAGCGCGCATCCAGCCACAGAAGCTCCACATGCGTGCCAGCGCGATGATCGCGTACAGCCTGCTTCACCTGCTCAATACCGCCGAACTCTGCCTGCGCGGTACGTCGAGCTTCGGATGCGGACATGCCCGCAGCGGTCCTTTCGTCGGTAAGCATATTCACGTAGGCATGCACTTCATCGTCAAGTTGGTCCTCCACCTGGCGGTTTCGGAAGAGATTTCGCAGCATGCTGGTGGTACGCGACCAGAGTTTCATCGGTCACTCCTTAACTTGCCCTCAAAGCGTTCGTCATGGCGACGGCAACCCGCGTCCATTGTTCCGTTTCTACTTCAAGCTGGCCCCTTCCGGCTTTAGTGAGCCGGTAAAACTTTGCACGTCGATTATTCCCCGATTCCCCCCACAAGGAACTCAGCCAGCCTGCTTCCTCCAGGCGGTGAAGGGCCGGAAATAACGAGCCAGGCTTGACGAGAAATGTCCCTTGCGTGATCTGCTCGATGCGGCGCGAAACACCCAGACCGTGGAGTTCTCCCGCCCCGAGCGCCTTCAGGATGAGGAGATCGAGAGTGCCTTGCAGGAGACTTGTCTGTTTAGAACTCATTTGTCCTGTCCTATCGAATAACTATATGAGCTTGAACTTCTTCGTACAGATTGTCAATAGGAGATGGAGTTCAGCCCAGGGCAATCGCATTTGAAATTGGTCTGAACCAGAGTCGCCACGGATCGT
>VFSW01010377.1_pt1 | contig 13212 bp, 13 predicted proteins | sample 5358111 | NCBI WGS metagenome assembly VFSW01 (sample SAMN11554181, study PRJNA540505) | mine drainage metagenome | isolation source: sediment from site ElyBrook_90M | place: USA: Ely Copper Mine, Vershire, VT | collected 2017 | reverse complement strand
CTCCGATCCGGACAAATTCACCGCCGCCACGCCGTACACATTCCTTTTCGCCTCCCTGATAGTCCTGATTTTCGGACCGGGGAAGCTGGCGGTCGACGAGTGGATCGAGCGGCGGATGAATTAGGGATGCTCAAAGTCGTCCGCATGCGGGATTACTTTAAGGAGGACGCGATCGGGAAGATCGGTATCCCAACGGCCTGAAATCTGGCCGTAGGCGTATGCGCCGAAAAACATCGCGGCGATTCCGGCCGCGACGGCCCACGACGGCACGCGCCTGCGCTGGGGCGCCGAGAGAAACAGCGCGCCTTCGGCGGGGCAGGACGCGACGCATTGCAGGCACGTGATGCACTCCGCGGATTGGATCGTAATCAGCCGGTCGACGGGCAAGGCGGCGGGACACGCCTTGGCGCACTTCGCGCAGTCGATGCAAAGATCCTTGTCGCGGCGAATCCGCAGCGGACTGGGGAGCGAAATCAGGCCCATGAATGCCCCGTAGGGGCAGAAGTACCGGCACCAGAAACCTTGAATAAAAATCGAGCCGAGAGCCAGGCCGCCCAGTACGATCGCGCCTGTCAGTTCCAACTCGCGGAAGAAATTGAGCATCTTCACGTCGTCAACCAGGCCGTACGGGCTTTCAAGAAACTGGTGGATCGACTCCACGGACATGGAACCGACGGCGTATAGGAATAGAGCGAGCAATAGATATTTGATGCCGCGTAACGCGACGTCGAGAAATCGCGGCAGGCGGAAATTTCGTCTGAATGTCTGGCGTCCCACGCGGGCCAGGTATTCCGAGATCGTTCCCACCGGGCACAGCCAGCCACAGAAGCTTTTCCGGAAGATCAAGGAGGAGGCGGCGAACGCGATCAACAGCAGTGTTCCGGCCGGATGAATCACCGGCAGAGCTCCAGTGACGAACCACGCTTTCAGATTCATCAGAGAGGCGATCGGCAGCCAGCCCTCGACGCCGGCGGGACGGCTCACGCGGAGGGACCGGCCGCCGGTTTCGAAATAGCGGACAAACAGGTAGCACTGAACGCCTATCCAGAGGTTTAACGCGAGAACCACGAGGTGGACCGAGCGGCGCAGCGTCTGCGACCGCGCCGGCAGCGCCCGCTTTTCGAGCTTTTTTCGCGCGGACATGGGCCGTCAGCGGGCTTCCATGGCGATCGCGCGCGGAAACAGGATGTTGTTTTCCAGATGCACGTGGCGATGGAGGTCGCGCTCGAAGTCCTCCAGCCCTTTGTAGACGGCTACGAAGGTCGGACACGCTCCGGCGGGAGGCGCGAAACCGCCCGACAGATGGCGAATCCGGGAAAGCAACTCCCCGGCGTCTTCATGTTCGGCCACCATGTTGGCGATGGGCTGTTCAACCGACCCGAAACACGACTGGGGCCGGCGCGCGCCTGCCGCCGCGGCCTGCTCCATTTGCTCGATGTACGGGAACAGAATCCGCTCTTCCTTCATCATGTGCGTTGACAATTCCTGGCTCATGGCGAGAAAGAGCTGTCCGATGCTCGCGACTTCCGGGTGCAACGGGCCGTGCTTGCCGGCCACCTTGGCCAGCAGCGGCTCCAGGCGCGCCGACTCGCGCCGCACGAATCCGTGATGTTTTTCCACGATGTGCGCGATCAGCGCGGCCAGCGGCTCTCCGGTCCAGTCCTGCGCATCGCGAGCCTGTGAGCCCCGCTCGGCCTCGGCCAGAAGATCCAGCACACGGCTCATCTCGTGGCCGGTGTGCGCGCAAGCGTCGCTCAAGCTCTTCCTGCCGCCGCAGCAATAATCGATGCCGAGCGTCTCGAAGACCCGGATACTCGAAGGGTTCTCGATCGCGATTTCCCGGATGGTTTTCTCCGTCACGGTTGTCATGGTGTCCGCCTCTCTGCATTGAGATTACGGCGGACGGCCGTGTATCGCAGTGACTTTGGTCACTCCGCGATGCTAGACCATCGAGCTTAAATCCGCTTCCAGGCCGTCGGAGTCCAGAATCGTGATTTCGCGCCCGTTGACTTCGAGAAAGCCCTGCGCCTGGAGCCTGGCCAGATTCCGGGACACCAGTTCGCGCACGGTGCCGATCTGCGCGGCCAGTTCCTGATGGCTGGCATCCAGGGAAATGACGATCCCGCGATCGCTTTTCTGTCCCTTCGCTTTGCCTTCGCGGATCAGCCAGGAGATCAGGCGGTGGCGGACCGTGGTGAAGGAGAGTTCCTCAATGATGCCCACCAGCCGGCGCAAGCGCGCGCCCACCACTTGCAGCATCTTAAGCGCGACCGCAGGTTTCTCCAAGCAGATCGCGCGAAGATCGGCGCGCGACACGAACAGGGCTTCGGTTTTTTCCACCGCCGCTCCCGATGCCGGGTAGTTTCCGCCGTCGAACACCGGCAGTTCGGCCACGGAAGCGCCGGGCCCTTCCAATGCGAGAACCTGTTCGCGTCCGTTCAAAGAGGTTTTGAAAATCCGGACACGGCCGCTGACAACGATATAGAGACCCTTGCAGCGCTCGCCTTCGGAGAAGAGCACTTCGCCGGCCGCGTACGAGTGAATCCCGCACCGATCCGCGAGCGAGGCAAGCTCCGCCTCGTCGAGGGCCGCGAAGAGCGGAGTGGTTTTGAGAATCTGCCGGGGAGAAGGCGCGCCTTGGAGCATGCTCCATTTTCGCGCAAGTTCGGCGGATTTCGGGGTGATCGCCGGCCTTAGGAGCCAGTCGCGCACACATCGGCGCAATGGACGCGCGGGAACCGCGTCCAACTGATGCGGCATTGGGCGTAGGCAAAGACAAGCAGGGAAAGAACATCGGCGCGCTGAAACGGCCGGAACAGGACGTCGAACCCGCCTCGGCGGGCCACTTCCTCGCGGAGGCGGCGGTCGGCTGCGGCGGACCCCTGCGGACTCGCCAGGACACTCACACAGACGCCGCGGCGGCGGGACCGCAGGAGGCGAAGCGTTTCCAACCAGCGGGAGCCCGGCAAATCCTGATCGATCAGCACGATTGGGGCGCGCATGCCCCGAATGCTGGCGGCCGCATCGGCGGCGTTGGCCACTTCGGCGAATGTCCAGGGCGTGCCTGTGACAGCCTCTCTCAGGCTCTCACCATCGCCTTCGGTGGCCAGGAGCACTTCGAGCGCCAGCGGCGACCGCTCTTCCTTGCCGGATCGGGCCAGGATTTCTGGCACCGGCTGAGGCCCAAACGTTTCCAGCATGTCCAGCGAGCTGATGTGAGATGTTGCCATATAGACCTTTCCTCCTACTGAAATTGAGGCACTAGAAGCTCAGGCCAAACTCCACCGAGACATTCGCCCAGTGATCGGTCGTCCTGTTTCCGGGCACGCTTCCCACCGGCGGTCCGTTGGTGGATCCGACGATATACTGAAACGTCGTGCCGACGCTGAAGTTGTGATTGCCATCCAGGTAGTAGCGGGCGGTGACCAGCCCATAGCCGCCCCAGCCGCCCCGCGCCGTGCAGGAAAAGCAGGTCGGCGAATAGTAGCTGCCCCCGGACGAGACGGTCTCCGCATAATGCAGATAAACCGCGCCTCCACCAGCGGAGATCTCGATTCGCTTGTAGGGCTGAGGGATATAAACTCTCCCTCCCAGGGGAACCATGAACTCGTGGTCGCCGCCTTGGACGGTCCCGAAGTTCGTGACTTCGCCATTCTGGTTGTTGGCGGCGCCGAAAGCGATCTGGATACCTGCGTCGGCCTGAAAAAGCTGATTAAAGCGGTATCCGTAATTCAGGGTGACGAGCGGCGCAGTTTGTAAATAGGAAGTGTCAGACCCGACGGGAATCGCCCCGCCGATGCCCACCGTGATGTTGTTGTGATGATAATCCTGGGCGAAACCGGTAAAAGAAACCGCAACGGTGGCGGTCAGCAGCGTGAGCACGCGTTTCATGGCTTGAGTGTACGGCTCAGAGTGCCGATTAGCATATACCGGCCTCCTGCGATTTTCGATCTCACTAACTGGGTAGGTCTGGCGGCGGGGCGGCCGCTTGCCTTCGGCTCTGCCCGTTCCCGGTCTGGAGGGAGACCAGATGACTTTACCCCGCCGTAACTTGAACATACCGGTTCAAAAGGCACTGGAAAACTCCGGCGTGGCCTCATGGAAGACCGCGGCCTGATCCTCCGCTTCTTGGCAGCCGATACAAAGCGCCGCCCAAGGCAGCGCCGTCAGGCGCTTCGCGGAGATCGGCTGGCCGCAATGGAGGCAAACTCCAAACTCCCCGGCCTCGATCCGCTTGAGGGCCCGGTTGATCTGGTGATACGCAAGGGCGTGCCGGTTTAAGGAGTCCACCGCTAGTTCGCGTTCGTTGGCGAACACCAACTGATCCATGGAATCGGGTGCCTGTTCGATCACCAGAGCCTCCGCGCCGCGGCTTCTCGCGGCCAATTCGCGGCGCTGGGCGTGAAGTAGTTCCGCATAACCTGCCAGTTGACTCTCTGTCATCGCCTTCACCTTCCACGTTCAACTCTAGTGCGCCCGCGAGCCGGCAACTATCCCATTGACTTGGTAATTTCCCGTAAATTCCGGGGTAGACGGGGGTTGCATTCGCGCCGCTACCGTACCCGATGGCTGGCGAATACCACCCTCCCGGTATTCCTCTGGCGAAACATCGACGGTACTCTTATCTCGGGATGCAGCAGCCAGCGCGCCGCAACCGTATCCGCATGTTGACCTCATGGCAACTGATCCGTTCTTTTTTCTCCGGCCACTCGCGCCGGAACCCGGGCAGCCGGACCAGCGCTTCCGGTCCGGCCGGCTCACGGAAGCCGCCACCAGCACGGCTGGTGATCGTGGCCATGGTCGCCGGTCACGAGCAGCGCGAGGTACTCTCCGCGCTCAGCGAGGAGTCCTGGGATATCCGGTTCGCCGAATCGCGAACCGACGCCTGGGAATCCGCCCGGCGCTTCACTGCCCCGGTCATCCTCTATGATCGCGACTGGCCGGACCTTCAGTGGCGCTCCGAGGTCCAGTACCTGGCTTCCCTTCCCCATCGGCCCTGTGTGATCCTCACCTCGCGCGTCTCCGACGATTATCTGTGGGAGGAACTGATCCGCCAGGGAGGCTACGAATTGCTTGCCAAGCCGCTGCGCGCGCCCGATGCGGCCCGCGTGATCCGGTTGGCCATTATCTATTGGAAAAATATGGCAGGGGCCGTCGTCGAGGAATCGAAAACGCTGCATAGCAGCCGGAGTTGAGTTTGTTCTTATCCCGGTTTTTCAAAAAGCGGCCCGAGGTTCCCCTTGATCCCCCGGAACAGTTGAGTATTCTCGCGGTTTGTCTGTCTCTGGAGGACCGCTTCCTGCTGGAGCGTCTGGCGGACCGGCACGGCTGGAATATCCACTTCGTCGAGTCGCCCGGCGGAGGGTTCACGCTGGCATCGAAGTACCTTTTCGACGTGATCCTGTGTGACCGCAATCAGCCTGGATACCCGTGGCGGGAGGTGCTCGATCATCTGTCGGAGCGTTCACCGCGGAGTTGTCTCTTACTGGTTTCTCCCCTCCATGACGATTACTTGTGGGGCGAGGTGGTGCAGCATGGGGGACACGATATCGTGGTTCGTCCGCTGCGTGAATCGGAGACCGTAATGGCGATTGAGACCGCGCGGCTCCGGCAATGGTTCGACGCTCCCTGCGGCGCGGCGGCTAGGAAATGACGCCTTTTCGAACAGCGTAAAGAATCAGTTCGGCGAAGCTGTGCAAATTTAGTTTCTCCTGAAGGTTGCGGCGGTGGGTTTCCACCGTGTAGGGGCTCAAATTCAGCGCCGTGGCGATTTCCTTGTTCGACCGGCGCTCGGCCAGAAGCTGCAGGATCTCCCGCTCCCCCGAAGTCAGCAGATCGTAGCTCTCCTCCGCGCCGCGGGTGCGGATTTCGCGGATGTAGTCCTCCACCAGCATGCGGCTGATGTCTGGGCTGAAGAACGTCTTGCCCTGATGCACGGTCCGGATGGCCTGGATCAGGTCGTCCTCGGCGCATCCCTTGAGGACGTAGCCTTTGACGCCGGCCTTGAGGGCGCGCAGCACATAACCTTCGTCGGAATGCATGCTGAGGATCACGATGGCGACGTTGGGCAGCACGGCGCTGATGCGCTGGGCGGCCTCGATGCCGCTCAGGTTGGGCATCGCGATGTCCATCACCGCGACGTCGGGCGTCGTCGCCTCGGCCTGTTCGATCGCCTGTCTGCCGTCGGCGGCTTCGGCGACCACGCACAAATCAGGCTGGCTCTCCAGAAGCAGTCGCAAACCCCGGCGCATCACCGTATGATCGTCCGCCAAAAGAATACTGATCGAACTCACGTGTTTCGGACTCCCGGCGCGTCAGGACAAGCAACTCTCATCATAAGGCTACTCAATGCTAACCGAGACTGGCGCGATTGAGGCTCGTCTACCATGGTTTTTGGAGTAAAATACAAACTTCGGGGTATGGGGAAAGCACTGCCTCAGATCGTACAGTGAGAAAGTGACGCTCACCCGCGACCGGTCTGCCCGGGTTTGGACTACTCAACCACCGACAGCCAGATGACACAACGAAACGTTCTTTCGGCCGAAATCCTTGAAAAGCTGCGAAGTTTGGACAGCTGCACCATCTCCAACGCCATTGAGCGGCTGGATGTGCGTCCTCGTAATGAAGGATTCATTTCCGGCGCGCTCACCTGCAGGTTCCCTCAGCTCGGGCCGATGGTCGGCTACGCGGCCACGGGAAGGATCCGGACGGCGTCGCCGCCTACGTCGCGCCGCTGCTACTACGACCGGATGGACTGGTGGAGCTACGTCGCAACCGTCCCGGAGCCGAGGATTCTTGTCCTCGAGGACACCGATCATAAGTCGGGCGTCGGCGCGTTTGTCGGCGAGATCCATGCGGAGATCGGACGGGCGCTGCACTGCGTGGGCTGCGTCACCAACGGCGCCGTGCGCGATCTGCCGGCGGGGGAGGCCATGGGCTTTCATTTATTCGCAGGCGGCGTCTCGGTGTCCCACTCCTACGCCCATATCATCGAATTCGGCGAACCGGTCGAGATCGGATCCTTGAAGATTTCTTCGGGAGACTTGCTCCACGGAGACCGGCATGGAGTGCTGCAAGTCCCGCTGTCCACTGCCGACAAGCTTCCGGAGACGGCCGCCCAACTGATGGCCGACGAAACAGCTTTGATCGAATTTTGCCAATCGCCGGAGTTTTCTCTAGAAGAATTGACGGTCCGGATACAAAAAATGAGCAACATGTGCGACCTGCCTTGGAGGCGGGGATGAATTACAAACTTCTATTACTCCCGGTGGCCATCGCCGCCGGATTCCTGACCGGCTGCGGAGGAGATCGCGGCGTTGAAGCGAAGAATCCCGCCGTCACGGCGGTAAACGACGTTTCGGTCGGCGTGGTCAGCGTGGGCCGGAAAAACCTCCAACGTACGCTGACCGTTTCCTCCGAATTGGTGCCGTTCCAGGAGATCGACATCTTCGCGAAGGAATCCGGCTACGTCAAGGAACTGTTCGTCGACTACGGCTCGCGCGTCAAAGCGAACCAGATCCTGGCGACACTGGAAATTCCGGAGTTGGAGTCGCAGTTGAAGCAGGACGACGCGGCGATCAAGAACGCATCGGACCAGATCACCCACGCGGCCAAGGAATTGAGCCGCGTCGAGGCGCAGCACAGGGTGCAGCAGGACTACTACAAGCGCCTGGACGGAGTAGCCAAGGCGAACCCCGGCCTGGTGTCGCTGCAGGAGATTGAGGATGCGGAGGGCAAAGCCCTGGCGTCGGAAGCGCAAGTGGAAGCGGCGCGCTCCAATTACGAATCGTCGCAAAGCCAATTGGCCGCCATGCAGGCCAAGCGCGAGCATGACCAGGTGCTGTTCGATTATTCCAAAATCACCGCGCCGTTCGCCGGGATCGTGACGCAGCGTTTCGCCAACCAGGGCACGCTCGTGCAAGCAGGAACCAGTTCCAGCACCCAGGTGATCCCGATCGTGCGCCTGTCCCAGGACAGTTTGTTCCGGCTGGTGATTCCGGTGCCGGAAACTTACGTCCGCTTCATCCACATCGGCGACCCCGTGCAAGTGACGGTGCCGTCTTTGAACCAGAGTTTCCCCGGCCGGATCTCGCGCTTTTCGGTGGACGTAAAGGAAGACACGCGCACCATGCACACCGAGGTGGACGTGCCCAACCCCAAAGGCGTCCTGCTGCCTGGACTGTACGCCGATGCAACGATCGCGCTCGAGAACAGACGCAACGCCGTCTCGGTTCCCACGCAGGCGATCGACCGCAACGGGGAGCGCGTGACCGTGGACGTGGTGAAGCCGGACCACACCGTGGAGATCCGTCCTGTCACGATCGGCGTGCAGACGGAGACGGACGTCGAGATCCTGTCCGGTTTACAGGAAGGCGAGTCGATCGTGGTCAGCGACCGGAACAGCCTGAAGGCGGGCCAGAAGGTCGCGCCGAAAGCGGTCGAACTGATGCAGTATCAGGAACAACACTAGGACAGCCGCCAAATGCCAGGTTTTTCGATTCGTAATCCCTATTTCATCGTTGTCCTCTGTCTTGCGCTGGCCGTCGTGGGCGTCAATTCCGTCCTGCGTATGCCCATCGACCTTTTCCCGCCGATCAACCTCCCCGTGGTTGTGGTGGCGACGTTCTATAGCGGCATGCCTCCGCAGGATATTGAGGTGGATATCACCAATCCCCTGGAGCGATTCTTCACTCAGGCCAGCGGCATCGACCATATGGAATCCCGTTCGCTGCTGGGCGTGAGCATCATCAAGGTATTTTTCCAGCCCGGTACCGACGCCGACGCCGACGTGACGCAGCTTTCCAACCTCGCGCTGGCGGATTTGAAGCGCCTTCCGCCGGGCACACTGCCGCCGCTGGTGCTGAAATTAGACGCATCGAGCCTGGCGGTCTGCCTGGTGCAGGTTAACGGCGAGGGCTTATCCGCAACTGAACTCCACGCTCTGGCGCAGTTCCAGATCCGCAACCAAATCGCGGTAGTCAAGGGAGCGTCGATTCCGGCCGTGTTTGGTGGAAAGTACCGCCAGGCGATGGTCTACGTGGATCCGTTCAAGCTGATGTCGCGCCAGATGAGCGTGATGGACGTGGTGGACGCGGTCAACAACAGTAACCTGATTCTGCCCGCCGGCGACGTAAAGATCGGCTCCAGCGATTACTATGTCTACTCCAACAGCCTGGTGCAAAATATTCCCGACCTGAACAGCGTCCCGATCAAGAGCGTGGGTACAAGCTGGGTTTCACTCGGCGACGTCGGCGAGGCCAAGGATTCGAGCCAGCTTCAGTACAACATTGTCCGGATCGACGGCCAGAAATCGGCGGACATCCCGATCATGAAGTCGGGCGGCGACAGCAACACCATTCAAGTGGTTAACGATGTGAAGGCGCTGGTGCAGAAACTGTTCGATATGCCAGCGCAGTTGGTGACCGACGTGGTGTTCGATCAGTCGATCTTCGTCAAGAACGCCCTGAACACGGTGCTGCACGAAGGTCTCATGGGCCTGGTACTCACCAGTCTGATGATTTTGCTGTTCCTCGGCAGCCCGCGCGCCACCGGCGCAGTGCTGCTGTCGATCCCGATTTCGGCGGCCGCCACCATCGTCGCGCTGTATATGCTGGGCAGCACGCTGAACACCATGATTTTCGGCGGCCTGGCGCTGGCGTTTTCGCGCGTGATCGACAACTCGGTCATTTCGCTCGAAAACATCTACCGCCATCTGGAAATGGGCTCCTCGCCCGAGATCGCGGCCGAGCAGGGCGGAGCGGAAGTGAACCTGGCCGTGCTGGCCGCCACTTTGGTAGACGTGGTGGACTTTTTCCCGGTGACGTTTCTGTTCGGCGTCAGCAAGTTCCTGTTTTCCGCGCTGGCGCTGGCGTTCTGCCTGGCGCTGCTTGCCTCCTTCGTGGTGGCGATGACCGTGATTCCGCTGTTCTGTTCGAAGTTCCTGAAAGCGGTCCCCGGCGGCCATGGCGAGCACGCCGAAACCAAGGGTTTTAACGCCTGGTTCAACCGGCAGTTCAACAAACTTCTGGATCTTTACGAGTGGATGGTGAGAGGGTGCCTGAAGTTCCCGGGGTTGACCGTACTGGCGCTTTCCGGCGTTTTCCTGGCCAGCCTGTTGATTTATCCGCTGCTCGGCCGGGCGTTCTTCCCGCAGACCGATGCCGGCCAGTTCACGGTGAACCTGAAGGTGCCGACCGGAACCCGCATCGAGCTGACCAACGAATACGTGGCCAAGATCGAGGACGTGATCCGCCAGCAGGTGGATAAGAAGGATCTGAAAATGATCCTCTCCAACATCGGCGTGGTGAACGATATTTCGTCGCTCTACACCAGCAACGCCGGCATGTACACGGCTACCATCCAGGTGGCGCTGAATGAGGGCCACGAAGGCAGCAGCTTCGAGTACATGGACCGCGTCCGCAAACAGGTGGCCGACAAGTTTCCCGACGTCCGCACGTTCTTCCAGAGCGGCTCCATGCAGGACGCCATTCTGAATCAGGGACAGCCCGCGCCTATCGACGTCCAGGTAAACACGCGCGATCTGGGCATTACGTACAGCGTGGCGCAGGATCTGGCGACCCGCATCCGGCTGCTTCCGGGCGTCGATCAGATTTACATCCCGCAGGATATGAATTATCCGTCGATCCGCATGGATGTGGATCGCGTGCACGCGGGCGAGCTGGGGCTGAGCCAGAAAGACGTGGTTTACAACGTCATCACCGCCCTCAATTCGAACATCATGATCGCGCCCAATTACTGGGTGGACTATAAGACGGGCAACGACTACTTCCTGAGCGTCCAGTACGCCGAGCACGGCAAGGAGTCGATTCAGAACCTGGTGGACCTGAAGCAGATTCCGTTGCGCGCGCCGAATCTGAAGGAGCCTACGACGCTCGATTCGGTGGTGAAACTGGTGCACCTGCAATCCCCCACCGAAGTCGACCATTACCAGATCCAGCGCGTTGTGGACGTCTTTGTCACGCCGCAGGGAGAGGACCTGGCGCGGCTGCGCACCGAAATCCTGAAGACCATCGCCGACGCGCATCTGCCGTCAAACATCCGCGTGACGTTGCGCGGCATGGTGAACAGCATGGACGAGTCGTTCAAGAGCTTCGCCATCGGCTTCAGCCTGTCCTTCATCCTTCTGTTACTGATTCTGGTGGCGCAGTTTAGATCCTGGATCGATCCGTTCCTCATCATGCTGGCGATTCCCATGGGCTTCGTCGGGGTTCTGATCATCCTGCCGCTGACGCATACGACGATGAACGTGATGTCGCTGATGGGCGTGCTGATGCTGATCGGCATCGCCGATTCCAACAGCATCCTGATCGTCGACTTCGCGCATCGCCTTGAAGAGCAGGGCCTGTCGGTCGCCGACGCCGTGATCACTGCGTGCCGCGTCCGCCTCCGTCCTATTCTGATGACGACCCTCGCGACCATCTTCGGCATGATTCCCATGGCAATGAAGCTCGGCGAGGGCGGCGAACAGTATACGCCCATGGCGCGAGCCATCATCGGCGGCCTCACGTCCTCGGTGATTCTCACCGTGTTTATCGTGCCGGCCGCATACTTGCTGGTATACGGGAGAAAGAAACAACCCAATGCGACTACCGCTTCGTAGCACGATTTTTGCCCTTTTCGCCGCTGCGCTGGCCGCCCAAACGCCGCCGCCCGCGCAGCAGCCCCTGACTCTGCAGCAGGCCGAGGCGCTGGCGATCCAGAATCACCCGCAAGTCCAGGCAGCGCAGAATGAGATCAATTACGCCAACCAACAGGTGGTGGTGAACCGCTCCTGTTACTACCCGACGATCAGCGGAGACCTCACCGGATCGCAAGGCAACGACTCATCGCGGATCGGCGCGGGCGATCTGGCGGCCTCGCGCCTGTTCGACCGCGTGGGCCAAGGCATCATCGTCCGGCAGCTCATCACCGATTCCGGCCGCACGCCAAACCTGGTGGCCAGCGCCCGCCTGCAAGCGCGGGCGGCGGAACAAAATTCCCAGGCGACGAAATACAGCGTGTTGCTGCAGACGGTCCGCTCTTACTTCGACGTGCTCCGGTCGCAGGCGGTGGTGAAGGTGGCCCAGCAGACCGTCGCCGCGCGCCGTCTTCTGGCGGATCAGGTGACGGAATTGGGCAAGAACAACCTGCGCTCGCAACTGGATGTGAGCCTCGCCGACGTGAACGTCTCCGAAGCGAAGCTGCTGCTGCTGCGCGCCGAGGATAGCGTGCAGGCGGCGCTGGCGGAACTTGTACGCGCCATGGGCTCCGACCAGCCGGCCAATTATGCGCTCGTCGACGAAGCACTGCCCCCAAGCCCTCCGCAGAACCCCGAGGGATTGATTTCGGAGGCGCTGGCCAACCGGCCCGAACTGGCCAGCCTGCGCTTCTCGCGCGATTCCGCGTACAAATTCGCCGACGCCGAGAAGGACTTGTCCCGTCCCACGGTCAGCGCGATCGCGGTGGGCGGATTTCTGCCCTATATCAATTCCACCGCGTCCTCGCCCGCCCCGGCGGAGTACGAAGGTGTCGCCGCCAACGTCAGCATCCCCGTGTTCAACGGGCACCTGTTTTCCGCCCGGCGTGAAGCGGCGCATCAGCGGGCGATGGAGTCCGATCAGCGCCTGCGCGACGAGCAGCAGCGCGTGGCTCGCGACGTGCGCGTGGCTTGGGCCGCAGCCAACGACGCCTATCAGCGCATCGACGTGACGGCGCAATTCCTCAGGCAAGCCGCCCTGTCGCTCGACCTGGCCCAGCAGCGTTACACGCTCGGCCTGGCCTCGATCGTCGAGCTGACCATCGCGCAATTGAACATCACCACGGCCGAGATCGAGAATCTGAACGCCAAGTACGATTATCATACGCAGTACTCCGCGCTCCAATACACCATCGGATCGCTGCGTTAGGCATGGCCGCGAAACCGGGGCCGTTTCACGAGACGCAGTATCTGCCCAGGCGGCGGACCGCGCTGGTGCTGGCCGCGCCGCCGTGCTTCATGCTCGGGTTGGTGTTCTGGCAGGTTGTCATGGGCCATCCCTGGGGCAGACAGCCCATGTCGAACGGCAGGGTCATCGGATGGACCATCTTTCTCTGGCTGGTCTATGCCCGCTTGCTGATGGTGAGCCTGGTGACCGAGGTTGACGGCGGCGAACTGGCCCTTAAGCTGAAAGGCCTGTGGCGCGCCCGGCGCATTCCCCTCTCTTCCATCCGTTC
>VFSW01010376.1_pt1 | contig 13212 bp, 13 predicted proteins | sample 5358111 | NCBI WGS metagenome assembly VFSW01 (sample SAMN11554181, study PRJNA540505) | mine drainage metagenome | isolation source: sediment from site ElyBrook_90M | place: USA: Ely Copper Mine, Vershire, VT | collected 2017 | reverse complement strand
TATGTCATACCACTCAAGATTAGCTTGAGTGTTGCACTTACTTATTGAACTAACAATGAGGCAATTACATGGCTCGGTCTCAATCCTGCTGACAAGAAGATCTTCTCAGCCAACCAGATATATGCGCTCAAGGGTATCAATGTAGGTGACTGTGTGCGGCTCACCTTTGCCGAAGGAGCCGTCAAGCGATCGGGGCTATAATCGTTCGAATATCGTCCCAGACGGCCAGCAAACGATTTTAGCCTTTATCTATCCGCAGAAATCGGTTCGAATCCAAGATACGAAAACGTCTCTGGTATAAAAAGCGAAGCCGAGGGTGTTCCTCGGCTTAAGTTCAAACGGATTTCTTATTAGCAAGAATCGCCCTCGCTTTCTGAAGGATCTCTTTTGTAACCGGCTCGCGAAGAACAACGTCCAAAATTTGTTCGTGTGACAGTTCTTCTTTTTTGCTGGAGAGCAGAGCAAACCTGGAGTGATGAGCACCGTCGAGACTATCGATGATCGCGAAGACTTCTTCAACCGAGTGCTGATTCTTCATGACTATCGGAGATGCTACACACTCATCGACGAGGCGACGCTCATGGTCATTAAGTATTATTCGAGCGAGCATGATGACCTGATCCATATCCTCCTTCGAGAGCGCCACGTGCTTGGCCACCCAAGCGAAAGGAGCGATTCTCTTGGACTCCTTCAGCGCGGCAAGACATTCCTCCTTGTCCCAAAAATCAGCATCGAAATGCTCATTGAGGAATTCGCGAAAGTCCTGGACGTAAGACGAGATATGGAAGAAAATCTCCATTCCTCTCGTCAACACATCCATGACACTCAATCTTCCTGATGTGAGCACAGCGGTGGAGAATTTCTCAGACCGAGCACGCTCAGCCACGTAGAACATCTGATCAACTGAAAGAAGCTTGCTGTCCACTGAGGCCGCCACGGCTCGCCACATGTCTACATGACCCTCCTTCTGCGTGGCAAGCATTGCATAGTCAAAGAGCTTGTCGCTCTGGAAGACTGCGGACTTAAAGAAGGTGGTCCACACCTCGCTGTCTGCCGCAATACAACCGACATCATAGGCCTTATCCGCACTCAGCTTCCCGGTCCCCGCGAGCAAACGCCATGCTTTGACGATTTCCTCATGATCCCGATCCTCGGTGGCGTACTTTGCTTGAGAAACGATTGCGGCGATTACCTGGTCTTCGGAGAGACCGTCTCCTTTGAATTTCTCGATGATATTTCCAATATGGCTCATGAATGCCTCCCAAGACTTGAAAAGAGCGAAAAAGAAAAGTAGGGTCTTTCGACCCTACTACCAAAGAGAACTTTATGACTTTTAATGCGGCCTGTCAAATGCACGGCCGAAAGGTTCAAGTGCCCGAGGGAGAAAGGCTGCGCGCGATACATTCTTCCACCACGCATTGCTCAATGACCCATGGTCCGTACTGAGCTGCCAGGACGGTCACTTCGCCGATGATGAAGGTAATGATCGGCTCGAGTTCCCGTTGACGTGCAAGCCGTTCGAGCCGTTGACGCTCAAGCCTCTCCTGCTCAGCCCTGGTGCGAATAGCGATTATCGCTTCCTGGGCCTCCTGCTTGGCAACCGCAATCCGTTCGTCGATATCGGCCAATAGGCCGGGCTCAAGTTCCGGAAAGCTCAGTGCTTCGCATTGAAGCGTCACTGAAAGGTCGACCTTCCCGCTCAACCGATGAAGCACCTTCCCGACTTCGGCGGGCGGTGCCGGGAAGAGAACTTTGGTCGTGTGCCCGCCGCGGGTGAGTTCAACGTATTCCGGAAAGAGATCCTGAGCGAGTTTCCGCTGATCGGATTCGGCGAAATACTTCCGAACCGTAACCGCCTCTTGCCGGAGAGCCCGCAGCCTCGCTTCGAGGCTCGTGGCAACTTCCTGCTCGCTGGAGAACAGCCACGACTTTTTCTTCGGCGCCGGCTCTGAGGAAGGCGCCTGGGAAATCGCCGCCGAAAGCTTCTGCAAAGACACACGAGCCATTGAATCCTTGCTCGGCTTCAAAGTGAAGAGACCGGCCTTAACGCACGCTTCTTTCCACGCCGAGGTGGGCAAGATAGCGAGCGGAGTGATGCCGATTTCTGCACAGAAACGAGAGGCCTTTGATGCGTGATCTGCAATCAGTTGCATTTGCTGCAGAAAACGTTTCGTCTCCGCAACGTTCTTCATCGGGAAGCCGAAAGCGCTTCCATATTGATCCTGCGCGATTGAGCCGAAATCTTCCAGCTCTTTCTTTGCATGATTCCCAGCAGCGAGAATGGCTTTTTCAGCCTTCCCTCGAAGCCAGGATAGATCTGAACCTGAAACGGCGGCTAATACAGGCATTTTCTAACTCCTTTTCTGAATGAACTTTCAATCGGGATTTGCACCCCGCCAACCGTAGGTACTTTACAAGACGAATCGTGGTTTGACAACGATGCGCGACCTGCTCGCTATGTATACGTTCAGCTATCACAATAGAGATGAGCGAATGATCAATTCCGTTCCAATTTCGTACCACACCCGCAGCTAATTAGTGCTCGTACGAATGTCGCTCGAAATCATTTCAATAATTTGGTCGGTATTAAAATTTTCTGAGTCTACAGTTTTCGCAGCAGAGCAAGGATTCTCCATATGGAATTTATAATTCGGTTCAAACAACCCCTCAAGCTCTGTAATTTTTTCAGACGGCAACTCAGCAACATCCATCATCAACCGCGTTCTTTCCTTAACGCGATCAAACAAAAGTGATTCAGGTGCAGTAAGTTTGTATGCGAAACAATGGGCATTATATTTCTTGGCGATTTGCGCGAACGACTCAACGCCCTCGGCTTTCATAATGCATTCCACCACAACACTTATTCCAAGTTCCAGATATTTCTCCGTCATCACTTTTATTACCTCCTGGCTTATTTTTGTGTAGCTCTCACTTTTTTCATAACCAGAAATAAATCGTTTTACGTCAGCCAGCGAAATACGTGCCGTCCCCTCGAGTTTTGCGTTTAATGCCTTTGAGGTCGTAGTCTTGCCAGAACCCATTGGGCCATCGATAAGGACTATAAAGAGGCCGTTTTTCGTTTCCATTCGTCTAGTATATCCTCCTGGTCCCTGTTGAGCGAGGTTCTAATATCGTCCCAGACGGCCAGCAAAATAGAACGCAGTGAGATTTTGCTGCGGGAAGCAGAGCGAAGCTCTGCGGCAGGGACGAGAAGACCTTGAGCATGTCGCAGCGAGCCGAAGGCGAAGCGAGACGCGAAAGGTGTACAGAAACTGTAAGTTTCGAGAAATGTAATCATGGTCCCTGACCCGCAGCCAAGTCGTGCTAGGTTATCGCGCACGAGACGCGTCGCTTACCTAATCTGCAGGAAGCGATATAATCAAAGAAATGGAGCTGCATCAGATTCGTAGCGGTAACAAAGAAGAGCTTGAAGCAAAAGCCTATAACATAGGTGTCGGTATCAGTCTCGGAAACAAATGTTTTACTCCCGAGACCATTGTTGATCTTGTAAAATGGTCACTTCAGTACACACGAGAGCAGGTAATCGTCTATATAGCAGATTCTATTCACGCAATTAATGAGGAGGTTCGCGGAAGAATGTCTCCGGAACGTGCGATGGCGCGTTCGCTCAGAAAAGGAACCGAGATACTTCAGGAAGTAAAAAACATTATCGATCAGAATTTTGCTGAAGAGGACAAGCAAAGAATCGTATACGTTACCTGGAATGAGATTGTCGATGCTGAGTACGAAAAGAAACTCGCCTGGCTCATGCGATTCTTTTACGAATCACCAGTATTTGCTGATCGGATAAAGAACATCGTCCGCGCCAATATTTCAAGAGAGCAGCGTTCTTTCAATGAAGAAGATATTTCAAGACTAGCTATGTACATTATTTCTGAAATGCCAGAGGTATTGTGTCGAGTCCCGATGAGGCAATACGCTTGTGACGCGTATGTATACCCGCTCGATGGAGAACTAACCCAGTTAGTTGAACAAATCCAGAATGGAGAAGTATTTCCAGAAGTGAAAGTAAACATTATTGATACAGAACCAAAAGTTTTTCTTGAGGTTAGATAGACGCTCGAGACGCGTCGTTTAGAAATAGCTTTCACTAGCCAAACGGACCAACCCGGACTTGACCGACCACGGTTCTAACTCGAGACGGCCAGCTCGTCTTTGTGCTAAATTTAACTCATGAGAAACGCCATCATTCTTCACGGCACAGGAACCAAAAATACAGAATTCTGGTTTCCGTATTTGAAAAAGAAGCTCGAAGAAAAAGATTTTGAAGTATGGCTTCCTCAACTTCCGAATGATGAAACGCCAAATATAAATGAATGGCTTTCGTTTGTATTGGAGGGTGGTAAATTCACGACAGAAACCGTTCTAATTGGACACTCGGCTGGTTCACAACTTATTCTCAGCATTTTGGAAAAAGTGACTGTCAAAGTTAAGCAAGCCATATTAGTTTCCGGATATGCAGAATCTTTGAGAGAAAGTTCTGAATCTGAAAATAAACCAGAACTGGATTGGAGAAAGATAAAAGAAAACGTACAAGATATCATTTTTATAAACTCTGATAATGATCCCTGGGGTTGTGATGATACCCAGGGCAGAATTATGTTCGATAAACTGGGCGGAACACAGATCATTAGGCACGGAGAGGGACATATGGGTTCGACCACCTACAACCAGCCATACAAAGAGTTTCCCTTTTTAACCAAACTGGTTTAATTTCGTTCTAATATCGTCCCCACGTCCAGCCCGTAAGGTAGAATAATCGGCATGACTAAATTCATTCTTCATGGGGGCTTTGAGCGCGAAGACAACGAGCTCAACCGAACTTTCTATCAAGAGATAGTTTCAGGACTTCCAGAGAATGCGATTGTATTGCTTGTATACTTTGCATCCGAATATGACGACCATCGAGAGGCATTCGAAGAGCAGAAAAAAAGAATCACAGAAATCGTAAATAAAAGTATCAATGTCGAATTAGCAACCAAAGAGGATTTTACTGAACAAGTGTTGCGAGCAGACGCTGTTCATTTCCGAGGCGGACACACACCTAAGCTTCTCGAACAATTAGCCAAGTACCCTGAATTAAAATCGCTCTTGAAGAAGAAACTAACTATATCTGGTTCCTCGGCAGGTGCATATGCTTTGGCAAAATATGGGCCTGGGCATTCTGAAAAAGGTATCCGAGAAGGTCTAGGACTTATTCCAGTACGAGTGGTTTGTCATTACGAAAGTGAGACGATGCCGCCTAACGCAGAATCTTACGCAGAACTTGTGAACACTGCTCCAGAGCTCGAGTTGGTCCAGCTGCGAGATTTCGAGTGGCGCGTATTTAATTAAGGTCGTACCACACGACCAGCAGCATTGAATTTGAGGCGTTTAAAGGGGTCTTGCTTAACGAAATCACTTATGGCTAACGATACTTCTGGAAATCGATTGAGCACAAGGATGTGATCTATATCAGGTAGCACGATAAGTAATGATCCTTGAATATGTGTGCGTATGATGAACGAATTCTCCACAGGAAAGATGGTATCGCGCTTGCCGTGCATGAGTAACACCGGAATGGAAATTTGATCCAACCACGGTCCGGCGTCGAATGCATAGGATTGCAAAGTACAGAACAGATATACTCGTAATGTCGTACTTCGAATGTTGGCCCACATGATTGGAATATCCCAATCAGTAGTATTAGGAAACTTTGCATAGTCTACATGCCAACCGATTCTTCCGGAGAAAGGAAGGGGTCTGACAGCGAGAGACGCCATATAAGTGAAGGGATATGTCAGTCGTGCTAATGCACTTGTGTATGGTGCAACGCTTGGGCTCAGAAAAACAGCCCTGGTCACAGGGTCAGGGTGGTCGTGAAGGAACTGGAAAGCTATGAGCGTGCCAAACGAATGGCTAATCAGAACGCAACCCTCAATACCGAGATGCGAGAGTAATGCCTCAAGATCGCGCGAAAATTCCTTTATCGCATAATCAGTATAGGTCTTCGGTTTGCGCGATTTGCCATGACCACGAATGTCGTAGGTGAGTATGTTATACGAATCTTTAAATCGCTCTTCATATAACTCCCATGCGGAAAGACTCCCTGAAAGACCGTGAATGAAAACCAACGTCTCGCGGTCGGCAGAAAAAACATTTGTCCGATACCAAATACCACATTCCGGAAATAAATGATCACTCATGATCTGGCAGTAGCGAATAATAGAGGTTTTCCAACTGCGCAACGCTGCGGGTGATGTTGTATTGTTTACTTTCTATAAGCGACAGTGCGGCACACTGTGCGAGCAGCCTCTCATCGGTCAACAATTGCAACGCCTTAGCTGCAAGATCCTCTGAGTCACGAGGACGAAATAGAAATCCATTTCCCTCTACGAAATGTGTTGCTGCGCTTTCTTCCGCATTGGCAATCAGGACAGGCTTGCCACAAGCCATCGCTTCAAGTACGGTCATACCCTCTAGCTCGGCAAGCGAGGGTAGCACATATATATCGCATGCGTTGTACGCAAACACAACCTCCTCATCACTCAGCGCGCCACAAAAAGTAATCTGTTTCGATATGCCGAGACTTTCGGCAAGCTCTTGTAACGCCGAATCTAAGTAGCCAGGACCGACGATAAGAAAATGTGTATTTGGCGCCTCTTTGAGGACAAGGGGGATCGCACGAATAAGCGTATCAACTGATTTCTCTGGGTGAAGCCTACCGAGATAAAGTATCTGTTTCTGATTGCGATCAAGATTGAACTTCGTAAAGAATACTGCTGCATCCATCGGATGGAATATCTTTGTATCTACACCGTTGCTAATTACCATCCGCTTCGCTCCCCCATCAAGCATGGCAAACTTGCTCTGTGCAAACTTTGAAGGAAAAACGATGGCATCTGCTTGCCTGTAGAGCCAATACACATAACGGCCGAACATACGATTGAGACTCTTTTTCGGAAGGAATCGAGGTAGATTGAGAAAAAGATTTTCGGGTTGTGTATGAGAATGCATCACAACGGGAATACCAAGAGCTTTTGCTGCTTTCATCGCCGATATCGCAGCAAATGTTGGGATCATTATATGAACGACATCTACGTTTTCCTTCTGGAAGATCTTCTGTAGCTCTTTGGAAGTTGGAAATCCTAGATAAAATTTCCCTTCTGATTTTGGCAAGAGAAATGAGCGGAATCGATAGATGGGAATATCACGATGAATATCGGACACGGGATGCTTCCGGGAGCCTGCAGCAATAAAAAGCACTTTGTGTCCACGTACAGAAAGAAGTTCTGCAAAACGGTTTGTGGAGATAAAGGACCCGGCAACATATTCAGTTACCGCATCATTGACCATCGCAATCGTGAGCCTCGGCAGTTGCTGCTTATTGTCTTTTATCATCGTGATCCAATCCGTTCCCAGTCTTTTCTGAAAATGCTTTTTGCTAAAGTGAAAATAGTGAAAGTTATAAAGAACGCTGAGACGACGTCAATCGTATAGTGCAAATGCCCGAGTAAGACGACTGCGCCAAAAAGTATAGAAAGCCCCAGAAAGAGAGTCCTCAGCCACAACGTGTCCCAGAAAATGAGTGCGAGCAAGAATGGCAACCCTGTATGTCCGGAAAAGAACAGGTCAGCACCGGTGAAAGCTGACGGGAACCAGGTGGTGAAAAAATTCGCTGTAATAGCAGTATGTTGCGGGAATGGACTTATGTGAGTTAAGGATACGAAGAATGAGCGAATGACAGTAAAAAGGGCAACGCTCTTAAGCACGAAAGGGGCTCGTTCAAGCCTTGCCAAACAGACCATCGTAATAATGAAAATGAGGAGTACAGCTCCATACACGAAGAACCCGTCGACGTTATAGACCGGAGTATTGCTCAAGACAATGTCGGTCACCGGATTGCTAATCGAGTCGGTTGCGTACGTGACAGCATAGGCATTGATGACGCAACTGAGCGTCACCAGGAAAAAACCCATGATCAGGGAACTTACGAACCTTCTGTCTTTAAGAAGATGCATATGTGTCATACATATGATACCAGTTAGTAGGTTGCGTCTGATCTAAATCCCCACCTCCCATAATTGTCATCGGCTAGGAGAATTGAATAATTGACCCTTCTCGGACTCGAACCATTTTGCAAAAAAATCAATTACCGAACTTGAGTATCTAGTCGTTGCTGCCTGAGACCGGCTCTTGCTTGCGTAAGAACTAATGGTTGCTCCGGCAATTGTAGACCCGGGTGTTGCCCGAACACTCAAATCCTAACCATTATTGCAAAAGGACTCCAATTTCGCATAAGACGGCGAGTAAATCTGAGCGAAGATGTCCTGCTCGAGACGCGTCGAAATTTACCGCCGCCTCAGAGGCTATTTTATATGGACGCGTTGCTCAACGCTGTTCAAAAGTGCAGTATAGTTACGAGTATGGTGAAAAAATTTACAAGCCAAATACAATTTGAAATAGGGCTGCTCATCGCACTTTTCGCAACGCTTGGGTTCTATTACACGGGCGTTCTCACCGCAGACCTGCATTTCGTCCTCATCGGCATGGCTATTGCGGGCACTCTGCCAGTCGTCATCAGCGCAAAAATAAACTTTCTCCATGGTGAGTGGGCGTCTATGGACATGCTCGCCTCGATCGCGCTTGTATTCTCGCTATGGAGCCAAGAGTGGACCTCGGCGGTGTTCATCGCTCTCATGCTCTCCGCTGCACGACTCCTTTCGATACTGACCGAAGCGCGCACCGAAGAGAGCATCGAGAGTCTCCTGGAGCTCCGACCCGATACGGTAAATGTGGAGCACGACGGACGCGTCGAAGCAGTCCCTTTTGCTGCGCTCGCGATAGGCGACGTCGTCGTAGTCGATGCGGGCGACCGCGTACCAGTAGACGGTATCGTTCTCAACGGCGAGGCGGCAGTCGATGAATCGTCGCTCACGGGTGAATCTCTCCCTGTTGATAAAGAAAAAGACTCCCCTGTCTTCAGCTCGACACTCGTATCCTCGGGAAACCTGCACATCCGCGCAGAGAAAGTGGGCAAGGACACGACCCTTGAGAAAATAGTCGAATTGGTGAAGTCATCGCGCAAACAGCGTTCCAAGATACACACGCTCGGAGAACTGTTCGGCAAGACGTATCTCATTTCCATCCTGGCTTTCTCGGGAGTGCTTCTCTATTTCACCCATGACACGCCGCTCGTGCTCGCAGTAGTCCTCGTGGTGTGTGCCGACGATATCGCTGTCGCGGTACCGCTCGCGTTCCTCGGCGCCATCGGCTCTTCTGCGAAGCGCGGCGTCATCGTAAAAGGCGGCGCCTATCTGGAGGCGCTTACGCGCGCAAAGATATTTGTATTTGATAAAACCGGCACTCTCTCGAAAGGCACACTGGTCGTGTCTTGTGTCTCTCCCGCGCAAGGCAGCACTGAATCCGACCTCCTCCACTACTCGGCAATCGCGTCGCGTGTTTCAAAACATCCGCTCTCCCGCGCAATCACGCAGTGTGCAAATGAACGCGGCGTGGAAGAGATATTCCCCGACATGAGCCGCTCGGTAGGCGGGAAAGGTCTCGTCGCGACCTATAAAAATTCGACTATCATCCTCGGTCATGCCCGATTCATGGCGTCTCAAGGTATCGCTGTCCCCCAGGAGTTGCAGGACGAGGCAGACCGCCTGAGCCGAAATGGCGACAGCATCTCGTTCACTGCGCGCGATGGTATCGTGTTGGGCATCATCGCGCTTCATGATGAAATAAAAGACGAAGCAAAGGAGTCGCTCGAAAAACTTCGCGCGCTCGGCGCTGAACGCATCATAATGCTCACCGGAGATAACGCTCAAGTCGCACAGACCGTGGCTGAATCCATCGGCATCACCGAGTTTTACCCGAACCTGCTCCCCGAAGACAAAGTGGCGCGGGTGCTGGAACTCAGCAAGAGCGGCGAAGTCGTCATGGTGGGAGATGGCATTAATGATGCGGCGGCACTCTCTGCTGCGACGGTCGGTGTCGCAATGGGCGCACTCGGTTACGACACCGCAATTGAGTCGGCACACATCGTCCTCATGACTGATGATCTCGCCAAACTCGTCGAGACGGTGGAGCGTGCGCGCCGTGTACAGGAAATCGCGATTGGGGATTTCTGGATCTGGGGTGCGACAAATGCTTTCGGGCTGGCACTCGTGTTCTTCGGTATCATCGGCCCTGCAGGCGCGGCAGCCTACAACTTCATCTCAGACTTCTTCCCTCTTGGGAATTCGCTTCGCGCATGGAAGACAGAATAGGTATCTAAGCTGCTCCCTGAGGTGTATACTATTGGCATAGTTATTGAACTATTTTATGAAAATACCGACGCAATGCGTGTTGTGGAATAAGAAAGATTTAACGCCGACCGACCTCAATCTTCAATTGCTTGACGTATTTCTCCGAGGGCCCCACAAAGAACGCGATCTTTTCAAATGCCGCGAGTGCGGGCAGCTCTATTTTCATGAGTGGTATGACCACGAGGACTTCAACCACGATGCTTTTATGTATGAGACCTATATCCCTATCGAATCGACAGATGAGGTTCCCCAGCTCCTGAAGGCAGAGAGCTCAGCCGATCTCGGACAGTTCGTCCCGCAACTTCACGGCAGTTTCACCAACGAAGCCGACGCCACACTGCACTGGATCGAACGTGCCGAGCAATAAAACAAGCCGCCCATCCCATCCCCGCCGCAGAGCGGACGCGGCATTCTGACCGATTCCAGTAGGAATCATACCGCCGCGCCCCACGTCGCGTAGAAATGGCGCTTTGCGAGTTCGACGCACACAAGATACACGAGCGTTATTCCGATAATCGAGGATACGACGCCAAGAGAAATAGGGACGAAGGAGAAGAGATGCGCCCACGGGCTCCAGACGATCGCCCATGCGAGGAGCACGACGCCGAGCGTACTGAGGGTGAGTATCGTCGCGGGTGCACTCTCGATGAAAGGGAGTTTCCGTGTGCGGATGATGTACACCACGAACGTCTGCGTCGCGATCGATTCGAGGAACCATCCCGTTTGGAATGCAGAACCCGAAAGGTGGAACACCAGCGCGAGGACGAAGAATGTCATTACGTCAAATACTGAAGAGATGAGTCCGAAATAAATCATGAACCGGCGGAGGAATGTCGCGTTTATTTTGCGCGGGCGAAGCGTGTCGGCCACGTCGACCTTATCGAGTGGAATAGCTGCTTGAGAATTATCGTAGAGGAGATTGCCGAGAAGGATCTGGGTGGACTGCATCGGCAGAAACGGCAACACAAGCGAGGCGCCTGCCATCGAGAACATATTGCCAAAGTTTGAACTGAGACTCATGAGGAGATACTTAAGCGTATTTGCGAATGTACGACGGCCTTCGATGACTCCCTCGACGAGATCGGCGAGGGATTTGCGCAACAGGATGAGGTCTGCTGTCGCGCGTGCCACATCGACTGCGTTATTGACCGAGATGCCCACGTCCGCGGCCTGAAGCGAAGGAGCATCGTTCACTCCGTCACCGAGATAGCCGACGACATGCCCATTTGCGCGAAGTGCCTCGATGATACGGCGCTTCTGGTCCGGCTTGAGGCGTGCAAATATCGTGTGACTTTCAACCGCAACTGCAAGTGCCTCGCGAGAGAGATGCTCGATGGCTGGTCCCTCAAGAACGCCCGACACCGGCAAGCCGATGTCTTTTGCGATTCTCAACGTCACTGCAGCATTGTCGCCCGTGAGGATCTTGGTGCTGATGCCATGGGCGCTCATGCGCGCGAGCGCCTGACTCGCGGTCTTCTTCGGCGGATCGAGAAAAGCGATGAATCCGGCAAAAACCAGATTTTTTTCGTCTTCCTTTTCATACTGTTTCTTCGCTCCCGTCACACAGGTGACCACTGCAAGCACGCGGAAACCATCAGCAGAAAGCTTCTCATATTCCTCAAGTGCGCGCCGTTTCGCTTCTGCAGAGAAGCGAGTATGCGTCGTGCCGAGATAGACCGAATCGTGCACCAGCTCTTCAGGCGCTCCCTTGGCGATGAGCAAATAGGTGTCGCCTTTCTCAACAACGACGGTGTCGCGCTTACGCTCATAATCGAACGGAATCTCGTCGATCTTCCGATATTCGCTGGTGTCGACTTTCTTATGGGCGCAAATAGCCGCATCGATCGGCGTCTCGAGCCGGGAGTGAAATATCGTCGTGAGATAGGCATAGTGAAATACGTCTGCATCGTCTTCGCCCTTCGCATTGACCGCCTTCACGAGGGTGATGCGATCTTCGGTCAGCGTGCCTGTCTTGTCAGTCGCGAGGATATCGATGCTGCCGAAATTCTGAATTGCAGAAAGCCGCTTCACGATAACGCCGCGCTTCGCCATCGCGAGCGACCCTTTGGTGAGATTGAGGGTGATGATCATCGGCAAGAGCTCGGGTGTGAGGCCGACCGCGAGTGCAGCTGAGAACAGGAGCGACTCGAGAAGCTCGTGTCGAAAGAGCGCATTGACAAAAAAGATAATGACGACAAGCACAAGTGTCGTCCGCATGACAAGGGTGCTGAAATCCTTAATACCGCGATCAAACTCGGTTGGGACTTCGGGCATCTCGAGTGCCGTGGTTATGGCGCCATATTTCGTCGCTTTTCCGGTCTTCTCGACGAGCATGACTGCGGTGCCGGTGACAACCGACGCACCGAGATAGCACGGTTCTCCCGCAACCGATTCTCGCGGAAACGATTCTCCCGTGAGCGACGACTCGTTCATGAAGAAGTCCTTTGCTTCGAGCACTGTGCCGTCGGCTGGGACGAGGTCGCCGGCAGAGAGGAGCGCGACATCGCCTGGCACGACTTCGGCGAACGGCACTTCCTGCGCAACGCCGTCGCGCTTCACCGTCGCGGTGACGCGGATCTGTGCGATAAGCATTTGGACTGCTTTTTCAGACCGATAGGTATTCGTATAATCAAGTCCCGCAGAAATGATAACTATACCGACGATGATAGACGCAGAAATAGTGTCGCCAAACGTCGCAGATACGAGAGCGGCAAAAAGCAAAATGATAATCAGCGGATTGCCGAGGCGAGCGAAGAAGGCACGGACACCCGGGATGTGACTCGCGGGACCGATCGTGTTGCTTGCGTTCGCGGGGCGCCCCCCCCCGGGGGGGGGGGCCGCCCGGGAGCGGGGGGGGGGGGGGTGGGGGGGGGGGGAGAATTGGTTTCACCAAATTAAA
>VFSW01010375.1_pt1 | contig 13212 bp, 15 predicted proteins | sample 5358111 | NCBI WGS metagenome assembly VFSW01 (sample SAMN11554181, study PRJNA540505) | mine drainage metagenome | isolation source: sediment from site ElyBrook_90M | place: USA: Ely Copper Mine, Vershire, VT | collected 2017 | reverse complement strand
TACCTTGCCCATCACGCTAACGCCACATGACCTGGAACGGTGCCGGGCGATTTATCCGCTATAATGTACAACCCTGGCTAAGAACTTTTCATGCTCGTTCTCGAATCCGAATCCATCGAAATCATCCGCGAAGCGGTTGCTGCTGCCCGCAACCCGGTGATGCTCTATTCCATCGGCAAGGATTCCTCGGTCATGCTGCATTTGGCCAGAAAGGCGTTTTATCCGGCACCGCCACCGTTTCCGTTGCTGCATGTGGACACTGGCTGGAAATTCAAGGCCATGTACGCCCACCGCGAACGCATGGTAGCGGAAAGCGGCATGAAGCTTCTCGTGCACACCAATCCGGAAGGGCTTGCTGCTGGGGTGGGCCCGTTTACCCATGGCAGCAATTACCATACGGACGTGATGAAAACCCAGGCCCTCAAACAGGCTCTGGACCAGTATGGTTTCGACGTGGTGTTTGGCGGGGCCCGTCGTGACGAAGAAAAATCCCGCGCCAAGGAACGCATCTTCTCCTTCCGCGCCCCAGGCCACCGCTGGGATCCGAAGGCACAACGGCCCGAACTCTGGAACCTCTACAACACCCATGTGCATGAGGGCGAAACCATTCGCGTGTTTCCCTTAAGCAACTGGACTGAACTCGACATCTGGCAATACATCCAGGCAGAGCGCATTCCCATCGTGCCCTTGTACCTTGCCGCCGCCCGCCCGGTAGTCCAGCGTAGCGGTCAATGGATCATGATTGACGATGAGCGTTTTCCCTTCGCCCCGGGAGAGCAAGCCGAAATCCGGCGAGTGCGCTTTCGAACTCTTGGTTGCTGGCCGCTCACTGCAGCCATTGAGTCCGAGGCCGATACCCTGGAGGCGGTCATCGCAGAAACCTTCGGCGCTCGCAGTTCCGAACGTCAGGGACGGCTCATTGATACCGATACGCCGGGATCTATGGAAAAGAAAAAGCAGGAGGGGTATTTCTGATATTGCGCAACTGCCCCACAGCGGCATCACCCCGTTCGGATACGGTAGATGAGAGGCGGTGATTCGGTTTACCAAGGAAGCGCTGCTGGCAGCAGGGCAGGGGATTACGTCGGGCTCCAAAAAGATTAATCCTGACGGCCAATCATGAAATTGTTCTTTATTGGCTTGATCAAAATAAAGGCTGAAGGTTGAACCAGCCCAAAGTCCGAATCTAAAGGTTTTGTAAATAACGTACCCTACACCGTACCAATCCTGGTACGATAATCGCAATGGAACCCGTCCTTGTTATTCGTTTTTTCGCACAGACGCAGGTGCCGAACCTGTCCATGACTGGCTGAAGGGATTGCCGGCAAGCGACCGCAAGCACATCGGTGAGAGCATCAAGACAGTGCAGTTTGGCTGGCCATTGGGGATGCCGTTGGTGGATCACTTGGGCGGCGACATTTGGGAGGTACGGATCAGGTTAGACAACCGCGTCGCCCGTGTCCTATTCGCGTTGGATGGTCAGACGATGGTGCTGCTACATGGTTTCATCAAAAAGCAGCAGGCCACGCCAAAACCTGATCTCGATCTTGCAAAGGATCGGCTGAAACAACTGAAACGGAGGTAACGATGAGCAAGAAGAACATCGGCAGCAGTTTTGATGACTTCCTGAAAGAAGAGGCGATGCTTGAGGATGTTACGGCCACAGCGATGAAGCGTGTGATCGCCTGGCAGATCGCCGTGGAGATGAAGGCACAGGGGGTAACAAAAACCGAACTGGCCAAGCGTATGCATACCAGCAGGGCCGCGCTGAATCGCTTGCTGGATGAGAATGACACCAGCTTAACGCTGACCACATTGGCCAGCGCCGCTGCCGCCCTTGGAAAGAAAGTCAATATTCTGCTTGCTGAAGCTGCCTGAACGGTAACCTTTGGCGCACGCAGTTCCGAACGCCAGGGTCGGCTCATTGATACTGATACGCCAGGCTCCATGGAAAAGAAAAAGCAGGAGGGGTATTTCTGATGTTGCGCAGCCCGTCGGCCTTTACGCAACCTTGCGCATTTCTTCGCGGATCGCTTTGCGGACCACGGTTTCCAGGTTTTCTGCCTGCATCGCCTGCTTGAGCGTTTCGTTTATGAGGGTTTGGTAGCCGCGCCCGCCTGCCTTGGCCTTGAAGTAATCCAGCGTGGCACTATCCAGAATTTATTCGCCTTTCGCATGGAAATGATGCGTATCGATTTGTCGGTTTCCGTCGTGGCGATGATAACCACCACACCATGCAGCACCCCCAGCGTAATGAAGCGGCCTTCCCAGACATGCGGTCATTTGTGTTGGGGGTCATTTGTTGCAAATCCAGTGAAATAATAGTAAATTACTAAATTAGTAGATTAGTGTATTAGTGCGGCACACATTAAAGGGGTTTCCATGGCGACAGCAACGACACATCCTAGTGTTAAAGTCATCGGCGCAAATGGACAAGTGTCCTTGGGCAAGAAGTTCGCTGGTCGGCAGGTGCTCGTTGAAGAGCAGGAGCCTGGGGTGTGGCTGGTGCGTACCGCTACCGTTACTCCCGACAATGAGCGCTGGCTGCATCAGGCACAAGGTGCAGCGGATTTGCAAAATGCTCTGGCATGGGCACAGACCAATCCGCCGGACGATGCCTCTGTAGGTGTCATCCTGGAAAAAATGGGTGGCTAAATCTGACCAGGGCGCGCTGGTCAGGCTAGACCTCAACAATCCGGTGTTCCAGCAGCATCTTTTGACGCTGCATGCAAAAGCCCGAACGGCACACGGCACTTGATACGCTAAACAAGCTGCGCCAGATGACATGGATTCAGGTTTACCGGGACACTGGCTTGAAGTGGGAGAAGGTTGTCAGCGTGAAACCTCCGATGGGGGTGGATGCTATTTACTCACTACGTATTTCACTAAATCGGCGAGCCACTGCTTACCGTGACGGCGACTTCATTCGACTATTGACCATTGCGCCAGACCACAACAGCACCTACGGCAAAAAATAGGTGGATCTCAAGTCGTGAGAGCCTGTACAAAGCGCTATCCCCGGCAGGTAACTGCGTATTCCACATAATGTAGCTACCCATTCCCGCAACATGTAGCCGCGCACGATTCGCGTTTCGTCGGCAACCACGAAGGTGCGGGATGCGCCTGTCTCATGGTCAGCGCTCAGCAAAGCGCTAAATCGGGCGAACGCAGTGTCGTCTAGCGCAAAAAATGTGCGGTCCAGGACGATCGCCTGGGCTTTTTCGCAGGCGGCCTCAAGCATAAAGTCAGACCGGTTCTTGCCCAGTGTACCGGCAGCCCGGCCGATCAGATCACGCTGCACGGAGCGTGCCCGAAGGTTAATGGTGATGTCGAGCATGATGGTGCCTTCACAATGAATCAATAATTGATGCTGTGTTGGTTTATGGTTATTTTTTGTAGACGGTATTAATATATAACTTATTGATAATAAATATATAAATACATATACGTTCCCGTATGACAGAGTAAGTCAATATAGCGATACCAGAGTAAATAAAACAGGCTATACTAAAGTAAGAGAAGCGATCATTAAAGACGGTTAATAGGGTTCATGGGGATAAAAAACGAAAAACTGGCAGGGGCCCTGAAAGCGCTCAGGCGGTTGCAAGACAAGCATAGCGGCGTGGTCGAATCAGAGGACTTGTCCGAAGCTCACCGGGCCATTCTAGTGGAAACTGGGTTTTTGCACCAAGTGACCAAGGGATGGTACATCTGTGCTAATCCAAAAGATGGCCCAGGTGATAGCACTGCTTGGTACGCAAGTTTCTGGGCCTTTTTGTCTGGATATTTAAGCAAGCGATTTGGAAAGCGTTACTGCCTCAATGCCGAATCGTCTTTGTTGCTTCAAACCGGAAGCACGACTGTTCCCCGCCAAGTCATAGCGATTGCCAAAGAAACCGGAAACCAGGTCTTGACCCTTCCATTCAACACTTCTTTGATGGTGTACCAGGACGAGAAACGAGTTCCTAGAACACGTGTAGAAATTAAAGGGCTTCAAGTATTTCCGCTACCAGAAGCGCTTTGTCGAATTGCTCCTGGATTTTTCATTCCCAATTCGCAGGAGATAGAGATTGCCCTGGCTCAGATTCGCGATGTATCCGAGTTATTGACCACATTACTTGTCGGTGAGGGAATGGGCGCTGCTGCTGGGCGTTTGGCAGGTGCGCTGAAACAGGTGGCGCGAGAAGATGAGGCCAACCGAATCATTCAAGCGATGGAGGCTGCCGGGCGCAAAGTTCCCCGGATTAACCCTTTTGAAGAACTTGCAGATTTTGTGCCAACGCTCAGTGCCACCCGGGAGCGGTCGCCTTATGTACTTCGCCTGAAATCCATGTGGGCTGGGTGGCGGGATGTTGTTTTATCCGTGTTCCCTCAGGCACCCGGCTTTCCTGCCGATGTTAACGTTTACCTGCGACAGGTACAGGATCGGTATGTTGCAGATGCCTACAACTCTTTATCTATTGAGGGTTACCAGGTGACCGATGATCTGATTGAACGAGTGGCAAAAGCCGGGTGGGATCCGGATAATCGACCGGAGGATAAAGAGAGCCGGAATGCGATGGCTGCGCGTGGATACTTTCAGGCATTCCAGGAGGTTCGAGAAACTATTTCCAGAGTGCTGAATGGTGAGCCCGCAGGAAAGGCGGTGCAGCGGGATCACCATGAGTGGTATCGAGAATTGTTTGCTCCTGCGGTTACATTGGGGATCATTGAAAAGCACCATCTCGCCGGATATCGTACTGGCCCCGTATTTATTCGCAACTCATTGCACACACCCCTGCCGCAGGGAGCACTTATCGATACAATGGAAGCGCTTTTCGGTCTGATCAGCGAGGAATCAGAGGCCTCGGTCCGAGCCGTCCTTGGGCACCACTTGTTTGTATTTATTCATCCCTACTTTGATGGGAATGGCAGAATGGGTCGCTTTCTCCTGAACGTAATGTTGGCATCTGGGGGTTACCCCTGGACAGTAGTGCGGATGAAATGTCGGGATGCATATATGGCGGCTCTCGAAGAGGCGAGTGTGAGAGGAAACATCAGACCACTTGCCGAATTTCTGCGGGCTGAAATGATGGGTTGGAATCCAGAAAACATTGGCGCAAATGACTATTGATACCGCCCCCCTGCGTTTCATCACCTGCGGTAGCGTAGATGATGGCAAAAGCACGTTGATCGGGCGCCTGCTCTATGAAAGCAAGGCCATTTTTGACGATCAGTTGCAGTCTCTCGCCAGCGACTCCCGCCAATATGGCACCCAGGGTGAGAACATCGATCTGGCGCTGCTGGTGGATGGTTTGCAGGCCGAGCGCGAGCAGGGCATTACCATCGATGTGGCCTATCGATTTTTTGCTACCGACCAGCGTCGCTTCATCGTCGCCGACACGCCCGGCCATGAACAATACACCCGCAACATGGCTACCGGCGCTTCTACGGCGGACCTTGCTGTAATTCTGATCGACGCGCGCAAAGGCGTGCTGGTCCAGACCCGGCGCCACAGCAGGATCGTGGCCATGATGGGGATTCGTCATGTGGTACTGGCAGTCAACAAGATGGATCTGGTGGGTTTTGAGGAAGCAGTTTTCAACACCATCGTGGCCGATTACCGCACCTTCGCGGCTGGGTTGGATTTCACCAGTATCCAGGCGATTCCGCTTTCGGGACTTACCGGGGATAACGTGCTGAATAAAAGTGCCAATACACCCTGGTACAACGGCCCAACCCTGATGGCTTATTTGAATACGGTGGTGGTGCGCAATGACCAGCGGCGTGATGCTTTTCGCATGCCGGTACAGTGGGTCAATCGGCCCAACCTGGATTTTCGGGGGTTTTGCGGGCGCATTGCTGAAGGCGTGGTTCACCCGGGAGATTCGGTGCGGGTCTTGCCCTCCGGGGTACAAACGCGCGTCAAAACCATCCTGGCGGGATTTGACGAAGTGGCGAGTGCTGCGGCAGGCGATGCCGTGACCCTGACGCTCGCGGATGAGGTGGATGTCAGCCGCGGCGATGTGTTGGTAGCGCTTTCTGCACCGCCTGAGGTAGCTGACCAGTTTGAGGCGAGGATGTTGTGGATGGGCGAGCATGGCTTGGCCCCCGGACGGCAATATCTGATGAAGCTTGCCTCCAGGGAAGTGGTGGCAACCATTACGGATATCAAATATCGCGAGGATATTGATACCGGCGCCCATCTGGCAGCCAAGACCCTGGAGCTAAACGAGATTGCCATGGTCAATCTCTCCACCAGTGCGCCGGTGGTGTTTGAGCCTTATCATGTCAACCGCACTTTGGGCGGCTTCATCCTGATGGATAAACTGACCTTCGAAACTGTGGGGTCAGGCATGATTGTCTTTGCGCTGCGCCGTGCCAGCAATATCCACTGGCAGGCTCTCGAGCTCAACAAGGCCACCCGGGCCGCACAAAAGCACCAGAAACCACGCTGCGTGTGGTTTACCGGCCTGTCCGGGTCGGGCAAATCCACCATTGCCAACCTGCTTGAAAAACGCCTGCATGCCGAGGGCCGGCACACCTACCTGCTTGACGGTGACAACGTGCGTCACGGACTCAACCGGGATTTGGGGTTTACCGAAGCGGACCGTGTGGAGAATATCCGGCGCGTGGCTGAAGTGGCAAAGCTGATGGTGGATGCGGGGCTGATCGTACTGGTCAGTTTTATTTCTCCCTTCAAAACGGAGCGACGCATGGCGCGCAGCCTGTTTGGTGAGGGAGAGTTTGTTGAAGTCTATGTGGATGCGCCGATCGAGGAGTGCGAACGCCGTGATACAAAAGGGCTTTATGCCAAGGCCCGCTCAGGACACCTTAAAAACTTCACCGGCATTGACAGTCCCTATGAGCCCCCCGAGACGCCTGAGGTGCATGTAGAAACCAATTCAGCAAGTCCTGAAGCTTGCGCTGAGCGCATTTTGAGAGCACTGGGCTAAGGCATGGATTGGATGCTGATTGTGGCCGGGGCCAGCACGGGCCTGATGGTTGGACTGACCGGCGCCGGTGGCGGTGCGCTGATGACACCGATTTTGCTGCTGCTGTTTGGGGTGGCGCCTGCAGCGGCGATTGGCACGGATTTATGGTTTGCGGCCATCACCAAGATGGTGGCTACGCGTATCCACCATGGTCATGGATTGATTGACTGGCCGGTGGTGAAACGTTTATGGATGGGGAGTCTATCGGCCTCGGCACTGACTTTGCTGTGGATGAAGCTTCATCCCCCGGATCAAACGGCAGCCACTTTTTTGAAGACAGTTGTTGCCGGCGCGGTCTTGGTCACGGCGCTGGGGATGCTGTTCCAGAAGCCCCTGCATGCCCTGGGCCGCAAGTTGCGCACCACCGATGGGGATCACTTCAAGACATGGCAGGCACCGCTTACGGTACTGGCCGGGTCTATGCTGGGCATGTTGGTGACAATGACTTCGGTCGGCGCTGGGGCGCTTGGCGCAGTGTTTCTGGCGTACCTGTACCCGCTACGTTTAACCCCGCCGCGCCTCATTGCCACCGACATCGTGCACGCCATCCCGCTGGCTGTCTTTGCGGGTCTCGGACATCTGCTCCTTGGCAATGTAGATTTTGGGTTGCTGGGCAATTTGTTGCTGGGCTCTGTTCCAGCCGTGATTGTGGGCGCGATGCTGTCCGCGCGGTTGCCTCATGGACTGCTGCGCGGCATTTTGGCCGGGGTATTGCTGTTGATCGGGGCAAAACTATGGTGGACGGTGGCAGGACCTCATTGACCGAGACTCAACTGAAAAGCCTATGCGCTATTGCCGAGGCGGCGGGGCGTGAGGTGATGTCGGTCTATGACAGCGATTTTATTGTCTGGCACAAGGACGATGCCACACCGATAACCCAGGCCGACTTGCGTGCTGACGCGGTGATTCGCCAGGGGTTGAGCACCTTGTTTCCGGGCATACCCATTTTGTCTGAAGAATCATCTGCAATCGGTGCGGCGCCATCGGACACCTTTTTTCTTGTGGATCCTCTGGACGGCACCAAAGAGTTTTTGAAACGCAATGGCGAATTCACCGTAAACATTGCGCTAATCCGTGGCGGCGAGCCCATCGCGGGGGTAGTGCTGGCGCCAGCCCTGGGCGAACTCTTTTTTGCGGCCCAAGAGATGGGGGCCTGGAAACGGGATGCCACTGCAGTGAAGGCGCTGCAGGTGGTCCCGTGGGACAGCGGGAGAGCGCTGCGCGTGATCGGCAGCCGCTCGCACGGGAATGATGCGTTGTTGGCGTGGCTTGCCAAACTGCCTTGCGAATATACGTTTGTCGTCGCCGGAAGCTCGCTGAAATTTTGTCGCATCGCTGAAGGGCGCGCGGATATTTACCCCCGGTTCGGACCCACCAGCCAGTGGGATACAGCAGCGGCACAGTGCGTTCTGGAATGTGCCGGCGGCACCGTGACCGACCTCGCCACAGGGCGACCCCTGATCTATGGGCTGGAGCGGCCTATGCTCAACCCGGAGTTTGTGGCCAGTGGTTTTAGTTGGGGTCAGACCTCAGAGGGTCATCGAGGTCTGACCCCAACTAACCCCAACTAACAAGGTTGCAATAGCCTTGCTATCTCATTTTTGATATAATCAAAATATGACGGGGTGGACTGTAGAAACATTAGGGACGGCAGTTGACTTGGAATTAGAAAGTCTGCCACCCGATATGCGGGGCCGATTTGTAAGAATCGCGGGTTTGATTGAAGAATTTGGGCCAGATAAAGTGGGGATGCCGCATATTAAGAGCTTGGATAACAAGCTATGGGAAATAAGGGTGGCTGGGCGTGATGGGATCGCCCGAGGAATTTATGTAACAGCAAAAGGGAAGCATGTTGTCGTGGTTCATGTTTTCATCAAGAAGACCCAGAAAACACCACAATCAGCATTGCAAACTGCTATTAGGCGAGCCAAGAAGGCAAATTTACTATGACCAAGATTTCAGCTCTTCACAAGCGTTGGATGAAAGCCCCGGGCTATAAACATGCCTATGAGGAATCACGTCTTGAATTTGAATTGGCACGTGAACTTATTGAAGCGCGGATCAAGAGTGGATTGTCGCAGGAGGAATTGGCGAAACGCATGAAAACCTCTCAGTCTGCAATCGCACGGCTTGAGAGCGGGGCGACCCTGCCATCAATGAGATCCTTGGCCAAATATGCTGAGGCGACGAATTCAGAAATTCAGATCCAGTTAAAGCCAGCAAGGGGAGGGAAGCAGAAGATGGCGAGTCGTGAGGTGGTGTTGACAGTCAAAACTCAATAGGCCACATAAGGCCCCGTGGCACTGCCAGCAGGGAAATTTTCGATGGCGGTAAAGACGGAACGCCCGTAAAAAAATGGCAATCCCCAGTCAAAAGAACCGGCTGAAGAATTGGTAACGCCCAGATCGAAAGCAGTCAGATTTTGATTGTTAAACAAGATCGTTGCGTCGGCAATCGTGAAGGTGACGCTACCCGAGACCCCGTTCTGGCCCTGGTTTGTGGCTTCTGTTTGCTGCAGACTTAATGTTTGCGTCGGGCAATAGCTGGCGCCATCAAACTGGCAGATATTGATATTGGGGTTGTTGAAGAAAAGCGCGGATGAACCGCTGTCCACAAAGCTGTTCGCCAGCGTTTGTCGATTGTAGATTGTCGTGAAATTGCCCGTTGTGGGATCCAAAGTGAAGATTAAGGCGCTGCCCAGACTATTATTACTTTCAGTGCCAATCCCGAAAGTCAGTACACCCGGTACGTTAGACGCGCCGCTGGCAGGGATGGCAGGGAGTTGGATCACCGTACCATTGTTGTCGCTGGGGAAAAAAGCCACCGGGTTGGGGACCTGTTGATTAAGCGGGATCAGGATCGACTCGCAATTTGCTCCGGAACAGGTGTAATAAGTACCTGGGATGGCTGGAGGGGTCACACAGGCCGTCCCGCAATCGTAGATAAAGTTTCCAACACCAATGATTCCGTTCGCCCCGAACGTATCTACCGTGTTCATCGAGGCACCACCGTTGCTGGAGCAGGAGGAGGGCACATTCGGGTTGTCGCCAATGACCTGGATGGGAATATTCCTGGCAACTTTTCCGCCAATTTGCACATCCGCAAGCCTGACCGAACCCCAATCGTAGCTGTTCACAAACTGCGTACATTCGAAGACGGCTTGGTCATTGCTCGTTACAGCAGGCAGGTTCAAACTGGGCATGACCTGTGACGAGAGGACGCGAAACCCCGTGGACCCGGTATCCACCGTAATGTGGTCGAAATTCTGGCAGTTTTGCGTACCCGGCTGGCAGATCGTTACGGTGGTGTAAGCCACATTGGCACTCCCCAGGAGTTGCCCATTAAAAACCGGGCCGTTGTCCACGATCAGCGGTGCCATGTTCGATGGGGTAGGCGTGGTACCACACCCTGTGCAGCCACCCACCGATTCCACTACATATGTGCTACCCAGCTTGACTTCCACATTTTGATATATGGCCGAGTTCACATTGACCAGTGGCACGGTAAGCAGTAGGTTAACGCCATCAAAGACGTCGACGGTCGTCACCGGCCCCGTGGCAGGAGTGGTAACGGATGCGGCATTTAACACCTGAAAGTCGCTCCCCAGGTTGACTTTTACATTGGTATACGTGGCAAGCCCAACCTGGACCGATGGGATGATCAGCAGGTTCGATGCGGGAACATAGGTGTCGGCATAGAGATCCGGGCCTGATGCCATCAGGATCGACAGGACAAAAGTGGTTAGAATTTTGTTCATCGGATTGCGTTGCGTTATTGCAATTCGTTTTCTGTTAAGCCCACAGGCAATTGGTCAGGGAGATAGACCACGCCCGAAAACGCACGCATGTGTCCAGTAGCCTGGATTACCAGGTGGGGATCTTTAAGGGAGACCGGATGGTGAAACGCACGGGATTTGTCAGCTGCCGTAGCGGCATAGCGATCGAAATACCTTCCTAACAATTGGCGGAGATCAGGAATAAACGGCCCCTGCCATGAGACCGCGAAAACATTACCACCAGGGGCCGCGTATTCTCGAACCACGGTCTTCGAAGCCAGGGTATATTCGTTTACCGTATAACGCGCTCGAGGAGTAGCCCGCAGTTCGCCCACAGCTTTGGCCAGTTTCGGAGATTGCGGCAAAAACGCCTCGCCAAGGGTCGCGTGCGCGGGCAACCCAAGGAGGGCAGCGCAAACACAGAACAGACCGCGGGTCAAAAATTGGGAGGGGTACATTGCCGTGATTTTTTCCAAAAGTGGTGACTTCGCCAACCCGATGCTGCCTCGCTATTATATTGCATAGGCGTATCGGGGTGGGCCCGCGAATTTAAATTAAAATAGTGGGGGGACCCACAGGGGGTTTTTTTTTATAATTTATATTTTTATTTATTATTTGGGTTTTGGGGTGAATACTTATTTTAATATAAAATTTTGGTTTGACCCCAACTGTCTTTCTTTTGTCTCACCATGACCCTCTGCACCACAACCCACGAAGTATTCAATCAAACCCCAGTGCTGAAAGGGCATAACCGCTATGCCGGAAATGTCGTTTTACAGGAAGGAGTGGCGCGCGAAGGTGCCGGTTGGGCGCACGCCTGGTTGACTGAACGGGGTCTTGAACTTGGCAGCGAACAGATGCAGGAATGGGCGAGAGAAGCCAATCGCAATCCGCCGCAATTGCAGGCGTTTAGCGCCACCGGAGAACGCAGCGACACCGTGCTCTATCATCCGGCCTACCATGAGTTGATGGCTTACCTCAAACGACATGGTGTTTCCAGCGGGCCATGGGCTGACCCTAAACCGGGCGCCCATGTGGCACGGGCAGCGCTGTTCCAGTTGTTTGCCGAAGTGGAAGGTGGGGCGTTGTGCCCCACCACCATGACCTACGCCTCTGTACCGGCCATAACGCGCCAACCAAAGCTAGCCGCCACCTGGCTGCCCAAGGTGCTTTCACCAGAGTATGACCCCCGCTTTCTACCTGGGCTCCAAAAAACAGGTGCCACCCTGGGAATGGGCATGACTGAAAAGCAAGGGGGCTCGGACGTGCGCAGCAACACTACATTCGCCGAGCCAGCGGGTCACGATGCATGGGGAGAAATCTACAATCTTACCGGCCATAAATGGTTTCTCTCGGCCCCCATGTCGGATGCTTTTCTGGTGCTTGCCCAGACAGCGCCGGGACCATCCTGTTTTTTTGTGCCGCGCTTTCTTCCCGATGGCAGCGTTAACGACATCCGTATAGAGCGCCTTAAGGACAAACTGGGGGATCGCTCCAACGCAAGCTCGGAAGTCGAGTTCTGGAATGCCCAGGGCTGGCTTGTGGGTGAAGCCGGGCGCGGCATTCCTACCATACTTGAAATGGGCACCTGGACCCGGCTGGACTGCGTGCTGGGCAGCGCAGGCCTGATGCGAGGAGCCACCGCCATCGCGCTTCATCACGCCCATCATCGCAGCGCTTTTGGCAAATTGTTGGTACAGCAACCGTTGATGATGAATGTGCTGGCAGATCTTGCTCTGGAAACGGAAGCCGCCCAGTCCCTGGCGCTGCGGTTGGCCGGGGCCTTCGACCGGCGCAGTAACGAACGGGAGGCGCTTTTGTTGCGCCTAATTACTCCCGCCGCAAAATACTGGGTCTGCAAACGGGGCCCGACCCTGGCGGCCGAAGCCATGGAAGTGCTGGGTGGCAATGGTTATGTGGAAGAAAATCTGGCTGCAGGCATCTACCGCCAGATCCCGGTCAATTCCATTTGGGAGGGCTCGGGCAACGTGATGTGCCTTGATGTTTTGCGTGCACTTCGCAAACATCCCGATACGGTCAATGCGTTACTTTCCGAAATCGAGCCAGCACTAGGGCGGCATGAGGCGTTTGACCGTCACGTGTCCTGGCTTAAGGACAGCCTTCACTCCCGGGAGCACAATGAGGCCTCCGGGCGCAGGCTCACTCAAGGCATTGCTCTTGGCATGCAAAGCGCCCTGCTGTTACGCTACTCGTCCGATGACGTTGCAGACGCTTTCTGTACTTCCCGCTTCGGCAGCGATGCCGCGCAATCCTGCGGAACCTTCGGCAACCTTCTTCTTCCTTCGCACAACCTCGAAGGGTTGATTGCGAGGGCGTGGCGTTAGTTGGCGTTAGTTGGCGTTAGTTGGGGGTGAAAACACCAACAATAGGGGTGAGCCCCCCCAAGGTAAAAAAGTTTAAACCCCTGTATAAAAAACCCAACACCCACAAAAAAAAGTGTTT
>VFSW01010374.1_pt1 | contig 13214 bp, 11 predicted proteins | sample 5358111 | NCBI WGS metagenome assembly VFSW01 (sample SAMN11554181, study PRJNA540505) | mine drainage metagenome | isolation source: sediment from site ElyBrook_90M | place: USA: Ely Copper Mine, Vershire, VT | collected 2017 | reverse complement strand
ATTAAAGATAGATTACTCTTGATTAGGCAGTTTGTCACCGCCAATAACCCTATGGATGCCATCGAAATCATTTACCAACTGCGTCGCCTCGGCAAATCGCAAGCCCAGCTTGCCCGCGAGCTGGGTGTTTCGGGCGGGGTGGTCAACAACGTAATCCATGACCGGATTACCGCGCATGCGGTTGCCACACACATTGCCGCATTGCTGGGCCATGAAGTGGGAGAGGTCTGGCCGGACAGATATGTCTTCAAGCCGCGCGGGGTGGCCGCAAATCGCGGCAAGGCAAACTGTTCGCATAGCGCGGATGGAGGTGCGACATGAGATAAGCAATCACCCTGAGTAATGTGGGCCGAGAATCGGCATAGGGGGCAGTCTATTTGACTGCGCCCCTGCCACACCACCCGGCATGCGGGTCCGCACCGGGCGGTTCGAGGAGTTGCGGTTAGGAGAGACGTGGTACACCGAGGCGGTCGAAGTAGGCGATGGTCAACACGGAATTCAGCAGACCGTCGCTATTGCGCCACCACCGCCGAGAGTTTCCAGCCACTTGTCTCGCCACACTTTCAGACGCCCCAAGGGCTTTCAACTCGCGGTACATCGTCGTTCCACGCTTCCAGTGCTTAAGCTGGATCGCACGAAGTCGGTGCCGAAGCCACTCATCCAGACTGAGCCAGATGCGGGGCGTTTGCGCCAACCCGAAATACGCTTTCCAACCCAGCAGATAAGGCCGCAAACTTTCGACGACCTCATCCATGCTACGCCCGCCAGAACGCCGCGTCAGTTCCCGCACCCGTTGCTTGAATGTCGCCAATGGCTTGGCGGCAACCTTGCGCTTGATCGCCCCTTTTGGGGCAAACCAGAAGCTATAGCCCAGAAACTTGCGTCCCGCAACACCGGCCACCGCGCTTTTGGTCTCGTTGACCGTCAAACGCAGTTTCGCGTAGCACCGGCGCAGCAGCGCCATTACCCGTTCGCCCGCACGACGACTGTGCACATAGACGTTGCAGTCGTCCGCGTAACGCACGAAACAATGGCCGCGTCGTTCCAGTTCCTTATCCACCTCGTCAAGCAAGACGTTCGCCAGTAACGGCGACAGTGGCCCGCCTTGCGGTGTGCCCTGATGCCTCTCCTGCACCACGCCATTACACATGATCCCGCTGTTCAGGTACGCACGAATCAGCCGGATGACTCCGGTGTCGCCAATGCGTTTCTGTAAACGGTCAATGAGAATGTCGTGATTGACCCGGTCAAAGAATTTCTCCAGATCAACGTCCACCACGATTCGCCGTCCCGATTGCACGTACGTCTGGGCGGTCAAGACCGCGTCATGCGCACGCCGCCCGGGCCGAAAGCCGTAGCTATGCTCACTAAAAGTAGGATCGAGAATCGGTTGCAGCACTTGCAGTAGCGCTTGCTGGATCAGTCGATCCGTCACCGTCGGGATGCCCAGCTCGCGCTCGCCCCCGTCCGGTTTCGGAATCGTTACCCGCCGTACCGGACTGGGCCGGTACGTCCCCGACAATAGTTGTTCACGAATCGTCGGCCACGCTGTTACCAGATGGCGGCCCGTCTGGATAATATCCAGACCGTCCACACCCGATGCTCCTTTGTTGGCCTTGACCCGCTTGAACGCCCGTTGCAGGTTCTCTCTCGTCAGCGCCGCCGTCAGCAGCGCCGACCCTGTGCTCTTGGTGTCATGCCGCGGGCAACCCGCTTCGTCGCTGGCATGATCACACCCGGCTTCACCGCGCGCTTCCCCCGCCCGCCCAGCTTGCGCTGGCATCTGACGCTTTGCTTGTTGCATCGACATGTCCTTGAACACTCCTCCTCGTTCGGCCCTTCGCCCCAGACTGGCAGCTAATACGGCCTCTGCTGACTTCTCGCTCCGGTTCAACACCGTCGCCCTTTCGAGCGCGAGGCGAGATCTCCCCAGGTAAGAGCGCACTCCTTCACTGCACAACCGCCGGATCTACGCCGCCTGACCCTTGACCACAAAAGCTTCGCGGTTCTTTGCCCGCTCGCCTTGGTCGGCAACGCCTTCTATCCGATTCTTGTTCATCGGCTCGCAGCTTCGCTCCACGCTTCCTCCCCACACTCGGTCACCCTCATGCAGTTGCGCTTCGCTTCGTTCGCTGTGGTCAGCTTACGGGAGGACTTACACCTCCAAGAGTGCGCCCATGCTGGGCGCACAAAGCAAAGGGTTCGGAGCAATCGCGCCGAACCCTTTTTGAATACGCTTGAAATGGGGATTTCGATGCGTATTCTGCGGTTTCTCATGCCAGCCTGTCAAGGCGGGCAGCCTGTATTTTTTCCCAATTGAAAGATCTGATCGCGCCGCGAGGGTGGCGCACGTCAGTACGACTTGGAGAAATCGGCCAGCACGCGGATATCCGGCATTCCGGATGAGCACGCCGACCTTGCAAACATGAGTAACAGGAGAATCGATATGAGACAAATCCGGCAGGTGTTGCGACTGCACCATGAATCCGGCCAAAGCATCCGGGCCATCGCCAGAAGCCTGGGAGTGTCGCGCGACGCGGTGACGGACTACCTTACGCGCGCAGCGGCAGCCAGGCTGCGCTGGCCGCTGCCGCCAGACATGGACGATGTTGCACTCGAACAAAGGCTTTTTCCTCCCCGTGCCATCAAGAATATTCTTAGAAAACCCGAGCCTGAATGGGTTGGGATCCATGAGGAATTGAAGCGCAAGGGAGCGACCTTGCAGGTGCTGCATGAGGAGTATCTGGCCGAGCATCCCGATGGCATCAATTACAGCCTGTTTTGCCAGCGTCACAGAGAATTCAAGCAAACCCTGAAAAGCCATATGCGACAGACCTATGTGGCTGGCGACCGGGTATTTGTCGACTACGCGGGTCCCACCATGCCCGTCTTTGATCAGGTATCGGGCAACACGCTTCACGCGCAGATCTTTGTCGGGGTATTGGGAGCATCCAACTATATATATGCCGAGGCTCACTGGTCGCAAAAACTGCCCGACTGGATCGCAGCGCATGTTCGGATGTTCGAACATTTTGGCGGGACAACCGGTGTCATAGTCTGCGACAACCTCAAGTCGGCGGTCATCAAGGCCAGCCGGACGGAGCCGGTGATCAACGCCACTTACCAGAACATGGCCGACAACTACGGCACGGTCATTTTGCCCGCGCGTGCGCGCAAACCCAAAGACAAGTCGAAGGCGGAAAACGGTGTATTGATCATCGAACGCTGGATTCTGTTCCGGTTGCGCAAGCGTGTGTTCAATAGCCTCGGAGAATTAAACGAGGCGATACGATCCTTGCTGGTCGAGGTCAATTCCCGTCCTTTCAAGAAATTGCCCGGTAACCGCCAAAGCGCTTTCGAGTCGATCGACAAACCGGCTTTGATGCCATTGCCAAACGCTCGATATGAGTATGCCGAATTTCGCAAGGTGCGCGTCGGGCTGGATTACACGGTCGAGGTGGATGGGCGTCCTTACAGTGTCCCAGACGCGCTACGCGGTCGTGAGGTGGAGTTGCGGCTAACTGCCACTACTGTGGAAGTACTTTACAAAGGGCGGCGGGTGGCAAGCCATGTGCGTAGCGCAAGCAATAAGCCGTCCATCGATCCCCTGCACATGAAAGATGCACACCGCCACTTCGGGTTGTGGAATGCGGCCGATTCGCTGGAATGGGCACAGCAGGCAGGTGCGCAGGTGCATGGGTTTCTGCAGGTGCTGTTGGCGGCGGCGCGCACGCATGAGCATGGCTACCGCGCAACGATTGGCCTGAAAAAACTGGCAGGCGATTTTGGTAAAGAACGGCTGAATGCAGCATGCCAGCGTGGCGTTGAGATCGGCGCAACAACGCTGTCCAGTATCCGTTCGATCCTGCGCAACGGGCTGGATCAACAACCCTCCGAAAAGACAACAAACCTGGAAGCGGATTTCGAGCACCCCAATGTGCGCGGCTCCGGTTACTACCACTAAACGAAAGGAAGAACACAATGATGACGCAAGACACTATACGGAAACTGAACGAGATGAAGCTGTTTGGCATGGCCCAAGGCTTTGAGAACCAAATGGCCAGTGCGGGCGCGATGCACCTCAGTTTCGAGGAACGCTTCGGGCTGCTGGTCGATCAGGAGGCAACTTATCGCGACAACCGGCGGCTCATGAGTTTGTTGCGCAGTGCCAAGTTGCGCGAAAACGCCTACATCGAAGACATCGATTATCGAGCAGGACGCGGGCTGGATCGCAGTGAAGTGGCATCGCTGGCATTGTGCAACTGGATCGGGCATGGCACCAATTTGATCATTACCGGCCCAACCGGGGGAGGCAAAACCTGGCTGGGATGCGCACTGGGCAATCAGGCATGCCGTCTGGGACTGTCAGTGTCATTCCAACGCTTGCCGCTGCTGCTGGAGGATCTGGCAGTTTCACATGGGGACGGCAGTTTCCGCAAACGGCTCACACAGCTGGCCAAGGTCGATTTGCTGATTCTGGACGACTTCGGCATGGCAACTCTCAATGCGGTTGGACGCAATGACCTGTTGGAGGTGATCGAGCAGCGTTGCGGCAATCGTTCGACTTTGATTACCAGTCAATTACCTGTAAATCGGTGGCACGATTATTTGAGTGGCGGCAATCCAACGGTGGCGGATGCAATCCTGGATCGGCTGGTCAGCGGGGCAAACCGGATCGAGCTCAAGGGCGAGTCGATGAGGAAGACGCGGGCCAAGAATAAAACCGGCGCCGCGTGAAAATTGAATACTGACTGACCAGATTACCAAGGAGTCCGATATGCCTGAAACTTCCAAACCGAATCCATTGTTGCCGTCCGATTTACCGCATCTCTCTGACGCGGCTGCCGTTGAAGTGCTCGATTTCCTTCATGAGTTGATCTTCCGGTTCGAGGCGCATTATGCCGGGCAAATTCGCCGACATTACGATCAGCTACGGCAGGACGATGGCATTTCGCAAATCCCTCCCATACGCCATCGCAAGCCACCAAACTGACTTTAGTGGAATGGCGATCGCTTGACGAACCCGCCCTCGTGGCGGGTTTATATCGTTATGAGTGGCGGTTTTGCGATTGGAATCGGTGGCCGACTTTGGATCGTTATAGATGGCGGGTTTGCTATCGTTTTGGGTGGCGCTTTTGGGATCGTTTTCAGTGGCGGGTTTGGGGTGTAATACGCACTCCCTTCCTCTCAATGAAACTAAAAGCTGTATTTGATTTCCATAAACACGGACGAGTTATCCTTCAGCCGTCCATAAAATGAGTTGTCTTCGCCGCGAAACAGGTTCGCTCCGAACGAGCTTTTCCAGTGGTCATCAATCGAATAAACCAGTTTTGGCTTCAAGGCGAAGTCCCGTCTGGTAAATGAAGCGATGCCGACGATCTCGCCTTCCAAAGTTTCGTTTAGCCATTTGTTGCTGACACGAAACGTCATGCCGTGCTGAAAACGGTCCAACTGATTGCTGATTACGGCTTCCTGGATCGCAATTGTCCTTAGTGCGAAATTGTTTAGCATTGACGGATCCTGATAATTCGAGACATAGCGGACGTAATACTGCAAATTGATGTTGAGATATTCAAAGAATGTGCGATCCCCGCCGGCAACGAGGTAATAGAACGGATTCTTTACGAATGGATCTTGCCCGTTGTTATCCTCGGTTCGTGTGTACGCCACTTCCGTACGCAGGGCATAGCGCCCGATTACGGTGGCGGCATCCGCACCAAAGACGTCAATGCGATGATGATCCAGGCGCAGACTAAGCCCGCTGTTGCTAACTGATCCAAGGCTGAGGTCGGGGTTGAGATCCAGGCCATTGTAATAAGACACCGACCAGTCGATGGCTTTACCTGATTGTTCGGCCTTGATGGCACCTCCTTGGCCTTGCGGTATGCGCTCGCTGAAATTCAAACCCGGGGTATGAGGCAATGGCAACACATTTGGCCTGAATTCCGGCAACCAGATGCCGGTTAGTGACCAATCATTGAAGTTGTAAGTGGCTTTTGCCGCATTGGCACCTGATCGCTGATCATCGTCTTCTGGTGCCAGCAGCGTATAGTCGCGCGGGCTAAGATTGTCGGTGGGATTGATCTTGTCAGCCCTTCCCCAGACGATAATCTGCTTGCCGAAGCGGAAATCAGCGTTATCGGCACCCAGGTTCAGATATTCCTCACGCAACTTGCGCTGTCGACCATCACCACGAGTGGCATCTGCGTTCATCAGCCAGCCCTCCAGCACCAGACCTGCGTTGTTGCCCAACTTGGGCTCGGCCTTGAGCCAGAGCGCTCGGGAGTACAGATCGCTCCTGCCGTCGAGATTCATGGAAGACGACCAGTATCCCCCGCGCACAGAGCCGCTGGCGCCCAATGTCTGGATTACATTTTGCTGTTCGGGAGGGTTTTCTTCAGCCCATCCAACATGGCAATTCAATAAGACGCCACCCAGAACAAACATGGGCAAGCGAAAATACTTCAATGCTCTTTCTCCATGTAGCGCGTTGTGAAGAAGTCATCCTTCACTTTCTGATTCACTTTGAAGTTGCCGTACTGGATGACGGTGCGATGCCCGGTCTGGACGTTGTCGGCTTCCAGTCGCATAGCTTGCCACTTGTCGTGCTCGGAATCGACCTTTCGAATATCGGTAAAGGTGTTGGTTTTGAGAAGCTGTCCCGACTCATCCCAGAACTCGGCCTTGACGCTCATGAAGTTGTCTTTGCGTACCCAACCTTTGCGCTTGGAATAGCCGCTACCAGACTTGATGTCATCGGTCTTCGGCAACGACTCAATTACATAGCAAGGGTTACCATCGACGACTTCATCACTCAACAGTTGATGGTTCCACTCGCTGACCTTGTGGCCGATCACGTCGCCGTAGGAAAAATCGGTGCCAACGAAGCTATCCTTCTTGTTGCTGGCCACCATACGTCTCACTTTCTTCAAGGCCGGAAGGTATATCCAGATGTCGTCGTCCTTGTCTGCGTGTTCTACCAGCAGCGACACGGTACCCTTGATGTCGGCAGGTGACATGAAGCGCGTCATCCGCATGTTGTCGATGCCATTGGCTTGCAACTTGGTAGTACCGAAAGTTTGTCTAACCCGTTCCTGCCCGGATTTATTGGCAAGGGTAAAGGTCGCGTCGGAAATGGAATCGGCAACTTTGTTCACAACAAAGTTCTTTTGCATTATTTCCGTGGCTGTTGGCTCGGCCCCCCAAGTTCTCCCTGCATATAATGCTAACCCAAAGGTAATCACAAAAACGCCGATTGCAGCGGAAACTGGATTAAGTTTCATAGCAGATTTCCTAAATATGAAATTAGGACGAAAGCTAAGAATGAGCGCTGGAATCAGTAACAACGCAGCAAAAGCACTGACCATCATGGCGACCGCAATCAAGATAGCCATCCATATGTGTATGTAGAATCCAAAGGAGAACAACAACACTCCGTAACCAGCGGCAATAGCCGTAGCAACAAATAGCGTTGCCGTCCCCGCAGACTCAAGTACACGACGAGTGGCTGCGACTTCATCATTGCCGTTGGCCAACTCCTCGCGCAATCGGAAAATCAGATAGATCGCATAGTCTGCGCCTATGCCAACCGCCATGGCAGACGTGAGAGAAATTGGAATGTTCAGAAGAATGCCGCTCCAGCCTATCACACCGAAATTGGCGATCACGGCGATCAGCAGCGGTACGAGAACCAGGAAACCAGCAACGATGGAGCGGAATACCAGAGCAGAGATGACGAACACTACCGCGCCGATCTGCAGGATGTTGAGTATCTTGCCATGAACCATAGCTTCATTGAGTGCTGCGGCCTCCGCTACATTCCCACCAATACTGAAATGCACGCTACTATCAAATCTTGTTGCTGCATAGGCATTCAGCTTTGCAATCAGAGATTCGATGTAGGCACTGCTATCCGTTTTCAAATAGGCTGTAATATTTGCAGAGCGGTAGCCATAATCTACATAAGAATCGAAATCGCCCGGTTCACCCGACATCGAATACAGCAGCAGGTACTGCGATACCAGATCGCGGCTTTCGGGAATTTTGAAATAGCTTGGATTGTCACTGTTCATTGACTGATTCATGCGCTTGATAAAATCAGTGATTGAAATCGTCTTGCCAACGTAGGGTTGGGTTTCCAGAAAACGCTGCACGTCATCCATCGCTTGCAGGTTTTTTGGATCTTTAATGGCATCATCGTCCATGCCTTCGACCAAAAAATATAGCGTATTAGTGCCACCCAAACGCTCATTGAGAATTCTGTCTTCCTGTTGAAATGGCAGGTCACTGGAGAAGTATCTCTTTGTTGAGTTGTCCACTACAACTCTATCCATTCCCACGACAGCAAGGACGATAAAAGCGGCTACGCCCAAATATACCTTCTTCCGTTGAGGCCCCGTAACCCAGCCCGCAATGGTGCTGGTTATCCTTTCCGCAATATTCTTCTTATGTTCGGGGCTAAGCTGGATATCGTTCGGCGGAGTGAGCAAAGATCGAACAGCAGGTGTGAAAGTCATTTCCAGAATCAAGGCGGAGAGAATGCCAATTCCGGTGAAGATGCCGAAGGTTTTCACAGTGCTAATCTCAAAAATGATCAGCGAGAAGAATCCCAGTGATGCAATCAGCCCGGCGGTGATCATGACGGGACCAACATAGACGAGCGAATCGATCACTGCCTGGTGATTGGCTTCTCTCGCTGTCAGACCGGTCGTTTTGCGCAGGCGGTAATACTCTTCATAGAATCGTTTTAGCAGTTGCACTGCGTGCCCCGACGCGACGGCCAGAATCAGAATCGGCGTGGATGCATTGAAGACATCCATAGGAATCCCTGCTGCCCCCATGACACCCACGCCCCAGGCAACCGCCAAGCCGGCAGTAGTGAGCGGTAGAATCAGCCCCTGTTTGGAACGGAATGCCCAGTACAGCACTAGGCCAACCACTGCGAGCGATATAGGAAGCAGAAACGCCATGCGCTCTGAATAGACTTCAAGTCTGGCCACAAAACTAGGCATCCCACCAATATTGATTTCAACATCAGCATCACGTTCACGCTCGACAATAGGTGTGACCTTGTCGATCATTGAGCGGAACCCGCCTGGCGAATCTCTGAATTCAGCAATGATGGCTGTGGTGTGCCCATCACTTGACACAAGAGCGTTCAAATAGACGGGGTTGCTGTTGATCGCTTGCCTCAATTCAGTCATCTGCGTTGGAGAGCGCGGCACTGTCTCCATGAGCGGTCTTACTTCCAGACCGTCGGCAGAGGCTGCAATGTTTTTGGCTCTGCGTGCCGACAGACTAAGCAGATTTTCCTTCACAACGCCCGGGGTCTGTAGCAAGGCGGCCGTGATGTGCTGCACTTTTTCCAGTACCGCGGTCTGATAGATATCCCCCCTTTTTGGAGTGATGCCCACGACCACCAAATACTTCGATCCGAAAATCTTCTCGACCTTGGTATTCGTCATTACATAGGGATGTGACTGCGGCAACAGGGTGTTGGGGTCAATGACGATTTTTAGATGCCTGGCCTGACTGGTAGCAACGGCGGTGATTATCAAAATAACTGCAATAACTGCCGCACGATTACGTAATATCCACTCTATGTACTTTTTCATGAAGACCTCTTTACATTGTGTTAATTTCTGCGTCGTCGTTGGTATCGACGGGTAACTTCTGCGGCTCTACACTTAGAATTTCGTTCGTTTTATTTTTCCGATGTCGTTGCGAGAAAGCAATAACACTTTTGGCATAAGCGCATTGGCATCAAACGAGTCATGATCTCGCCGGGTTATTCTTGTCCATATGACTAGCCCCGCATTTTCTTTCAGTAAATAGAATGTCATTTTCTCGGTAGGCAGCTTACGTAGGTAAAATCCACCAGCTACGTCAGATCCCTAAGCCTCCCGCCACGCATAAATGTGATTCAGTACACCAACCAACCAACTGTAAAGCACAGAGTGCCTAAAGCGATTCCAATTGATGGAATGCGAAACCAATAGAGGATTGAAAGCCAAAGATAGATAGCGCCAATTGCTACCGGCACCAGCAATGCTACCTTCGGCAAAGCTAATGAGCCCAGCGATATGCCCACAACAATGCAGGCAAAACCGAATAACACAGCACCTAGGCTATGGCTAAAGTTAAAACCCAACCACGCACGCCACATTGTGGTCTGCCCCCGAGCAAGACGAACACATGAGGCGGACATGGCCTCAATAATCACTGGGCTGTCTGGTACGAGTCGTCTAGGATTTGATATATCGGTAAACATATAGAGTGCGTGCAGAAGGCCAAGAATGCAAAACAGCGAACCGCCCAAAATAAGCAAAATTGATGTCATACTAGTATTCCTTTTGTGGTCTATGGTTGAGAATAGCCAAACGACAGGTCGCGCAGCTTCGGATGCCGGATGGACGATCCTCATTCCGGTGATATATAGATCGTGCACAACAATAATGAAGCCAGCCCAGGTTTCACGTTAGTAACAATTTGCTATTGGTACTGGGGTTTAGTTAGGCGCATTTCTATTCACAGCGCTGCCACACCTGCGAGAGACCTAGAAGATGGACTGCGCCTATGGTGAAGCAAATAACAGAGCTCCAGATGACAAATTGTGTTGCTCTAACTCGCTTGAACATAAACAACGGAATGACGATCAAGCCACGAAATAGATAAACTGACGTAATGATGCAAAGAACGAGCATATTCAGCGGGAGTGCTCGAAAAACACCCGCGCACGAAAGGGCGTAAGCCGCCCAAAGCGCCAATACAAAAGCAATAACTGAGGTGACGACAGTAGGATAGTAACGTCCGGCGGTGGCTGCTGCTGCCATACGCTCACCGGCACCGAAATATCGGTACCACGGCGCACCGCCGAAGATAATCCCCACGTGAAGCAGCGAGGCAACAGCGCTCAGGCTCGCAGCAATGATTAGCGGAATATTGTAGCCACTGACAATAATGTTTTGAAACGCAGCAGCAGTTGTCATTTTGTTTTGGTCGAAAACGTTATTAATCGACTACTAGTTTTGTATTTTGCAAGCGTGAAGAGTCTGCCATGCTATTAATCCGTTAACACCCTGTAGCCTTGCATCGAGTACCGTGATTTTCAGTTGCACAACATGTTTGCCATTTCCATTTACGACATATAGTGTTTTCCAAGCACGTCATGTTTTAGCCGCTTGCCTATGACCAAAGACGCTGCTTCTACGCCTGACATCATCGCACCAAAAATTCCGTGACCAGATCGCAAAGAGGCTCCACATAGAAATAGCCCCTTAATCTCCGTGCGCGCTCCTGGCCGCCGATGAAGGAACTGCCAAGGTACAAATGACATCCCATACGATGTACCGTTACTTGCTCCCGTATAACGCATCAGAGTTATAGGGGTCGATATTTCTTTGAATACAATATCTCTTGAGAGATTCGGTATTACTCGCTCGGTTTCCAAAATTAGAGAATCGGCGAAACGCTCTTTAGTTTCGTTGTAGGCTCTATTTCTTCGATAGCTGCCATCTCTGAATTCGCTTTCAGTAATATTCCAAGCATCAAAGCTTGATGGTGCGAGCGACATCAGTTGAATGTTGCTAACACCTACTGGAGCAACATCTGGATTGCCAGGATCCTTAAGAGACGCATTGCCAACAAAAACATGTGGACGCTGGGAAAATTTGTTATCAACCACGTCCTTATATGCTAATTCGTAATCATAACTAGGATAGATTCTAAGGTTTGTATTGGGCATACCTTCAGCACGAAAATCACGCTTTACACCAAGATAAACCACTCCCATTGCGGGAGACATTTCATACCGACGTGTTTTGTCTGCTACTGCATTTGACAGCTTTGCCTCACCCACCAATTGAAGCATTGTTTGCTTTAGATCAGCATTCGAGATGATGATCGGAGCATATGCAACCTGGGTGCCATGCGTATTATTCTCAAACTCCACACCGATTGCACGGCCACCTTCGACTAAAATGCGGTTAACTTTAGTTCGCAACAATATTTTGCCGCCTTTACCCTCAACGGAGTCTGCGAGACGATCCGACAGAACCTGTCCTCCCCCTGCCGGATAATATGAACCTTGCAAGAAGTGCATACTGACTCCAGCATGACCCATCAAAGATGCGCGACTAGGCGGTTGATGATAGACGCCTAATTGCCCAGTTAGAACGGCCCTCAACTTTACGTCTTTTGTGCAAGTGTCGAGAAACTCTCCCACAGTTGAATTAATGTTCCAAAGAGCTAACAACGATTTCGGAATGACACGAAGTGCTGTCATCGGATTCGAATGAATTCCCATAATCCCCCATACTTGGTTTAGCAACTTAATGTAGCGGTCTATGCCTCTAGCTTCGCTTGGAAACATCTCGACAAGATTCTGACGAAACTCTTCTATACCGCGAGGGATCCGGAATTCGAAATCAGGAAAATATAGGGTGTCAAACCCTCCCCGATCTTGCTCAATAAACTTGATATCATCGACACCAGCCCCCTTCAAGATGCGCGGAATCAGCCCCCCCGACTCACAGTCTCCGACGTAGTGAAGGCCGACATCGAATTTGTATCCTTGTCCTTTTCCCTTTCGATCGAACACAGTTGCACACCCGCCTAGTTCATAATGCATTTCGACAACCAACACCGAAAGCCCCTGTTTGGAAAGCAAGGCTGCGGTTGTTAGGCCTCCGATGCCCGCACCAATAACAATCGCATCATATTTTTCGCTGTTATATTCCCGAAACCGATCTGGTGTACTTGTTTTCATTGATTTTCCACTCTACTAAATAGTTATGGGATGCGATAAGGTCAGTTGACTTAGCGTTTCAGAAACTCAAGCTTATTCTTCAAATCGGCCCATTCATCTGCATCAGGAAGTGGGTCTTTCTTCTCAGTAATCTTAGGCCAAAGTTTAGCCAACTCCCCATTCAGCGCCATCATGTGAAATTGATCCTGCGGCAACTCACTTTCAGAGCAGATTGCATCAATAGGACATTCAATTTCACATAGTCCACAATCAACACATCCGTCGGGATCAATTACAATAAAATTGTCACCTTCATAAAAGCAGTCAACAGGACATACTTGGACGCAGTCTGAATGCTTGCATCCGATACATCTTTCAGTTACAACATAAGTCATAATTTTCTCTACTATCCCAATAATTTTAATTAGTAATTCATGCTCAGTCTGCAGCAATAGCAATTGCTATGTCA
>VFSW01010373.1_pt1 | contig 13214 bp, 11 predicted proteins | sample 5358111 | NCBI WGS metagenome assembly VFSW01 (sample SAMN11554181, study PRJNA540505) | mine drainage metagenome | isolation source: sediment from site ElyBrook_90M | place: USA: Ely Copper Mine, Vershire, VT | collected 2017 | reverse complement strand
TCACGAGAGTTCGATTCTCTCCGGGCACCCCAAGAGAGAATAAGTTGCGCGAAAGCGGCATTTCGTGTTGCCGTGTCTAGGTTTTTGTCCAGTTCTAATCGGTTATATTCTTCTTCCAACGCCGGATAGGCTTTTTCTATCGGGACGAACCATTCGTTAGGCTTTATAACGATTTTTTTTCCTTTCATCAAAAAGTTCTGACCAAGCGCCGAGAATATCTCTCGCTTCTTGTCCAAACCGCCAAAAAGAAATTCTTTGCGCGCGTAACAGGCGAAGTTGAAGGTTCGCTCCGTAAGCTCCAGCCATTTCTCGGCTCTACTCTCGGTCCCTCGCAGATTTGCCTTGAACCGCTCTATCTTGGCCTTGAGCCCGTCGCGCTCTTTAATGAATGTCTCGTCATCAATGAGGTCTCGATAGCGCATCTTTGTGAGGGTGTCGAGTTCTTTCTGGGCCTCGGCAAGGGTCTTGTACTGATTTTCATATATCTTGGTCCGTTCCTCGATTTCTTTGTCATTGTCGCGGTTTAGTATTTCAAGCGCCCATTCTCTGAACTTCGGAAGGATGGTATACCGCTCAAGCTCGATGTCAATTTGTTCTTCCACTTCCTCAAGCGTCAGACGCTCCTTCTGGACGCAGGGGTGGTCCTTTTTCTGATGGCCGCAGTGGTAGTAAACATACGATTTTAACTGTCCAGTTTTTTTCACTATTTTCATCTTCTCGGATGCAGTTATCATGCGGCCACAGGCATCGCATACTATGATGCCCGTATAGGCGAAATCATGTGTTTTGGAACGAGGCTTTCCTTTGCGCCCGAGGATAACTTGCACTCGGTCATATTCTTCCGGCGTAATCATCGGTTTATGGTTGCCGTTGGTATAAAGTTTGCCGGACCATTCAAACATTCCTGTGTAAAAAATGTTATTGAACATCTTGTAGATGACGCTGTTTGCGATTTCAACACCGCCGCCACGTTTCGTTTTTGGTGTGAGGAAGCCCCACTCTTTGTTTGCAATTTCTCGTATTTGCGGAGGCGTGTAGTTTCCGGTGAGCATCATGTCCCACATTTTTCTGACCAGATGAAATCGCTCTGGGTCTTCAATGATGGTATGTTCGAGTTTGTCGTTCAAGTATCCCATAGGGGCACGAGAGGGAAATCCTCCTCGGTCCGCCTTGCCAACCATTCCTCTCATGCTGTTCTTCTTGAGGTCTATGATGAATTGATTTGCCATGCCACTCTCGACATTGAATAGGAGCACATTGTCATCGGGGAGGTATTGTCGGTCCATCGTCTGTATGGATTTCAAAGCGCCCTGCTGGAGCATCCATCCGAGCGTGCCGCTATCAACGGGATTTCTTGAGAGGCGATTTATTTGCCAGCAGAGGATGCCTCGAGCTTCTCCTTTCTCGATGCGCTCAAGCATGTCCGTGAAGATAGGGCGGCAGTTCGGTTTCTTGGCCGACTTCGCCTCGGTGAGCACCTCTTTAATAGAAATGCCGAGACTGTTGGCAAGCTCTTTCAAGCGGTTCACTTGGTCTTCGATGGATTGGACCTGCCTATCCTCACTTTCTGAAGATTTCCGAGCGTAGAGGAAATATGTGATTTTTTCGTTCGTTTTGTTCATATAAACTCAAAGGGACGGTCTGGCACCCAATTCACTTGCTCCGAAGAGTAGCCACATTGGCAGACCGCCCCTTAAAGGCAACGTGGTAATAAAAAACTCCTCGGACGTTGGGTGAATTTGGGTGCATGGTTATTTTACCATTATTTCTTTCGTCCAGCCAGATGCTTGTCCATCCGAGCGGCCACTGCAATCCAACCTCTGTTAAATTTATCCAAAACTTTCAGATACCGTCTATACTTTCTAGTGGGTTTGCCCCTGTAATAATATCGCTTGACCTCTTGCTCCGCTTTTTCTGTATCGGGGATAGAGACAAAACCCTTGTTACTTCCACCCTGCATTTGGGAGTTGTAGGCAATATCCGCACAGTGTCGGCAACCGAACCACTTATCAACGCTGAAAAGCACTCCCACCCGCCGTCCGCAATAGACCCCGTTTGTTGAAAGTTCGCAGACAAACCAATATCTCTTGCCTCCATAATGACAGCGAGTTGTTACGAGCGGCACTTTATATTCCATGCTTGCTTTCTCGCCAGAATGATAGACGGTAACGTTATATATCAATTCAACGTAGCTATTCTCTTTTGTTTCATAATTGTTGCCACTTGTTTTGACGTAAAAATTTATATTATTCTCCCAATCCCCACGAGACCATCTAATTCCACCGTATCGTAGAGACTCTTCTTGCGGTAAGTAGCCGTGTTTTTTTAGAAAGAAAATACTCAATCTATTCGTTTGTTCAGCTATATCCTTTGCCATATTTTTTCCAAAAACCTGCCGAAATCATTAGAGATTAGACGCCTGATTTTTCGGATGTTTTTTCGTCTGAACAAGCGTATTTTCGACTTTTTGATTGCATATGATAAATGCCGGTTATCTTTCTTCTTTTTGCGGAACGAACCCATTAGCACCCTCACCCGACACGCTCACATCAATGGCGACTGGAGGGGGTACCGCTTCTCCATTTCGAGCGGCTTGGATGCGTTGAAGCTCATGGAGTGCTTTGTACAACCTGTTCTCGATGGTGGTCTCGTAGCGGAGGTAGATGTCTGACAGTTTTTCGACATTATATTCGTTGATTTTTGCGGTGTAGCCTTCGTTCTCGACTACAGTCTCCGTGAACTGCATGTCGCCGCCGATGAGACTTTTTTCATAGGTTTTCCGAGGATTGAGGAGGGAGCGCATGTACTCGTTCTCGGCTCTGGCGACACGGTAGAGCTTCAAGTAATACACGCCGATGCGGTCCACGAGCATCTTTTCAAGAACGCCGACGGGCTGGAACTGGTCCTCCAGCCGCTCTATGACGCTTTCATAGAAGTCTCGCTCGTAATCGGATACCACCTCTTTCAAGATGCCATGCTTCAAGGCATTGTATTTGCTGACGGCCTTGCCTTCGTCGGTCTTCACGCCGCCTTTCTTGCCATTTTCTCGGTTGGCTTCTGTTTGTTTTTGTGATGTTTCACTCATGTTTTTAGCTGTTATCTAACTGATAAGCAGTATCATTCGCTATCGCGCGTAGTCGTGTCTGAAAACTCGTCGAGCTCCTCGTCGCTGTTTTTTACCCCACCCTCCGTTTCGCTATTCTTTTTTTCATCAGAAAGCAGAAGTATGGAGGAGGGGAATATCATCATCTTGCGTTTGTCGCTCGGGTCCTGCTCCTGCATGATGAGTCCTGCCGTCTCCAGCATGGGGAGTATCTGCTGACGGAGTTGATGGCCGTCGAGCATGCGCCCGTACACGGCAAAATGTTTCGCAAGAACTTCTTGGCGCGACAGGCCGAGCTTGCCCGTGAGCTCCTCGATGGCGTTGTTCCTGCCGTTGTTCTTGGCCTCCCACGCTGGCAGGATGACTTCCTTGTAGAGGTTGTAGATGTACGGCGGCAGATTGAGCTCTTGGCTTACGGCTATCTTTTCCCAGAGCTTGAACGCCTCGTTTACATCGTTCTCGTTGGCCGTAATCGTGGACCCGTCCTTTTCCCTCCACCAGACATTCAAGAGGGCGAAAGACTTGATGATGGACAGCAGGCGTTTGACATCGCGCTGATGGCGCGGCTTGAGCGTCTTATTGTTCTTCAAAAATCTCTCCTCAATCGTCTCTGGCGAGGCGATGTTTATCTCCTTCACATTCTCCAGCTTGATGGCACGGATGCGCTCCTTGAGCAGGATGCGGTCTGGATTTTCCTCAAGCCAGCTCACGAAGCTCTCGCTGTCGGCCTCCTTGCGGATAGTGGCGGCGATGCCTTGATGTATCTTGTCTTGATTGACCTCTGGCGAGAGGAGCAGGAAGCGTGTGGCCTCTTGTTCGTCTATGCGGAGCCCTGCCGTGCAGAAGATGACGGACGGATAGCCGCGCAGGAGTATGTTCTTGGTCTTGGTCCCGTTCTTCTGGGTCTTGTCCGTGATTTTGATGGCAATCTCTTTCTTGTCGTGCGAGAGGAGCGGGCGGAGGCGAGCGAGCAGTTCGTTGTGCGGCTGGTCGAGGAAAATCAGTATCTTGTGCGACAGGTCCACGAGTTGCTGATTTTTCTCCTTGTCGTACTGCCCGACATCGTGGAAAAAAGCCGTAGGCGAGCAGTATGCGATTTCCATCACATCGTCTTGCGGAAAAAGGCGCGCTATCTCCGTAGGGATAAAGCTCTTGCCTGTAGAGGACGGCGCGTTGAAGCTGATATTGTACTGTGCGCTCTCGGTATATGCGGAGAGCTGGCAGAGGAAGGTGGCGAGCTTGTTCTCGGCATCATACTTGATGGTAAGACCGAGGGTGTCGAGGAGCTGGGCCGAGCTCATCTCCTTGAACTGGCTGGTATCAATCCTCTCTGGGTAGGGCTTGGCGTATTTTCCGAACAGGTCGTCCACGGAGCCGCCGAGCTTCACGAAATAATCAGTGATGTCGCCCTTGTCGCCGACTTCCTCGGGCAAGGTAATGATGTAGGTCTCGCATCCACCTTTTTCCACCATTTTCGCCACGCGCTCGGCTCCCTTCCTCCCAGCGTCGTCGTTGTCGAAGCAGATGTGGACCTTCCTACCTTTTCCGACTTTTTCTACCCATTCGTCCTTGAATGTCATAGCCCCGTGCGTAGAGGTGATTGCCGAAATCGTTTGAGATACGAGAAGCAGGCGGTCCAGCTCGCCCTCGCAGATGACGATGGGAATGTTAGGTTTTGTTAGGGTATCCCAGTCATAGAGCTGTGCCTCCACGCCCTTCGGATAAGTGATTTTATCGTTGCCGAAGGCTGGGTCCTGTCGCAGTTTGAAAAAGGTGTAATTGCCGTAGATGTCCTTAATGGGTATGGTAATCCACGGCTTTCGGTAGAACTGGCCGTACCCGAGCTTGTATTCGTCAATTACGGCATCCGTGAGCCCTCGCTTGCGGAGGTATTCTCGGATATGCGGCGGCAACGCCTCATGGCACTTGTCCACGAGCTCCGCGTTGAAGGCGTTGGCCTTGCGCGGTTTCGGTCCCGTGTCGCCGAAGTGCTTGGCGAGCGTGAGGAGGTTGCCTTTCTCGCCGCATTTCTTGCAGTCATACTGTCCCGTCTCGCTGTTGAAATATAGATGCGCTTCATCGCCCTTGCTGTCTCTGTCGCAATCATTGAAAAGGCACTTGGCGATGAGTTCTTTGCCGCTCTCACGAAAGGCGATGCCTTTTTCCGTGAGGTATTCTCTGATAGTAATGTTAGATAGGTTCATAGTTGTGTAATTCGTTGTTGTAATAATGGGAGCGTGTCCTTGCGATGCTTCTCGATGGCCTCGTACTCCTTCTCGGTCATTGGCCTGTAGACGGCGGACATCAATCGCAAGAGCTTGATGCCCTTGTCGTAGGCATCCTTCCTGCTTATTTCCATTCCCAGCTCGCTCTTGTAGAGGGCTTGAAACTTTGTGATGTCCTCGTCCGTGAGTGCCATTTTATTCGGAGTAGAGCTTGTTCTTGAGGGCCTTGAGATGGTCAAAGAATGACCTTGCTTTGACTTCCAGTCGGTCCGAAAAATAGCGGTCCGTCACATCCTCAATGCCATCGGCTTTCTTGAAGATGAACATGGCCTTTTTCGGATTTTCTTTGTCTAACGACAAAAGCTCAAAACCCGCGCATAGAAGTGCGGTTGATACGCCGAGGTCGTAAGTCGTGAAGACGACTGACGGGTCATCAAGTGGGATGTACTGCCACTCCTCGTTCGCAGACGACTTTTTTGTTTTCCTATTTTTCATGTAGGGTGATTTTAATTTTTAGTAATATCTTCGTACCTTCCTCGCGAGAAAAGGTATAATGATATTTCATCACCCCGTAAATGTTCTGTAGATTTCTGGCTCTCTCGGCCAAGACGAAAAATAACCAAGCAGAGCTTGGCTATTTCGGAAATGATGCTATTTATTTTTCAAGAATAAACTAGAACTACGAGATGCTGTTGTTGAAAGTGATACCCTTGCCCCTATTCACTGACAAAAGCGGTTTGCTGTTGTCTTCGTATGCTGGCACGTTCGCGTAGTGCATGAAGCCGTTGCTGTTGTCTGTTAGGTTCGTCTGTATGAACTTGCGCATCATCTTCGCATTGTACTTTTTTGTTTTACTGATGACGCTCTTTATCTGTGTGCCGAGCTTGCCATAGGCGATGTCTCCGCCGTCTGGGATGAGGTCGTATAAGGCGGAGAAGACTTTGTACCAGTCGTTATTCTTCGAGAGATTGAGCGCGTTACCTTTATAGTGGAACTCCCCGTCTTTTTTCCTGATACGGAACTTGCTGGCTTCGCTTGATGCAAACACTGTCTGCTCGAACACTGATTTTTTGATGATGGGCTTCTTCGAGTTCACATTTTTAATCAGAACATCTCTGTTTATAGTCCATATTTTCATCTCATCTTGGTCTACGATGCGGCGGCTTCCAGAGCAGGATGCCACAAGCTCACCCTTTGCGTTTCGGAAGGGCTGTATGAGATGGTCATCGTCGCACAGGTCGCAATGGATGACCTCAAGCTGTTGAGAGTATTTGATGATATTTAGGTCGAGGAGCTTTTTGAAATCGCCGCCATGATTATGCAGGTCTTGATAATCAAGGGTGGGGCTGGCCTGCCGTAGTCGTTCAATAAACCAGTCCATAGCTTTAGGAGATGAAGCCCTTTGCCTTGAGGAACTGCCTTATTTTGTGGTCTTCTGGGGTGCCCTTGAGGTTTGCTCCCTTCTTGCTAAGGTGGGCCGTTATCTGACGCTTCCTGCCCTTCGTCTCGTCCGCTTTTTTGAATATGAATTTTATCTCAAACCGCTTCGGTTGCCACTCATTTTCCTTGATGCCCGATGCTTTGATGAGCCCTTCCATTGCTTCCGTGCCTGTGTAATTTTGCCGTCCGCCGACATCGAGGCGGAGCGTCTTCGTGGTGTCTCCCATCCTGCCGTATACCACTGCCTTTAGGTAGCATCTTTCAATATCGCTCGTCGGGTCTGGCGTAAGCTCAAGCGTCTGGACGCTTCCTCTGTTTTCGACATTGTACTTTCGCTCTACCAAGTCCGCATAAGTGCAGGCCAAGAATGTCTTGCAGAACAAGTCTGCCAGTAATGGCACGTTCTCTGCTGGCTTGTCCGTTCGTATGCCGAGCACTTTTTCGACGGGGTCGTATACCATAACAATACTGAAAAGGGAGCGGATGCTCGGCGTGCGTGCCACATTCGGCTGTTTCTCATTACCCTCAACGAAGATGAGCTCGTTATTCGGCAGATTTTGAAGGTAGACGCGCACGAGTATGCGTTCTTTGTCCATGAAATGCGACACCTTGAACTTCTTGCCACGCAGGGTGCTCTCATGTATCTTCGCTACGCCTTCGCCGAACGCGGCGAGCTTGCTTGTGTCCGTAATCTTTTCCTTCGCCACGATATGCTTGTCTGGGATTAAGAGCTCCTTCAAGCCAGCGAGGTTTTCTGTATCCGCCTTTTCATAGTATTTGTCAAAAATATCCTTGTGATGGATATACCACCATAGTGCCCGTTCGTCTTCGCACCCGCATGTTCCGTAGTTAGCAATGTCATAGGCGACGCCGTCTTCGAGGGCTCGGCTTTCAAGGTTGGTCGTGTGCTGTTCCGAAGAAAGCTCATTGATGTACAGCATTTCCGTGAAAAGCCACTCGGCCTTACTCTTATCAGACAGTTCATCAATTGCTTTGATGAAGCTGTTTACCGCATCATCGCTCACACGCTTCTTTTTTGTCGGCTTATCTCCGACAAGAGTGAAGGTGATAGGTGGGTCCTGTATACGCAGTAACTCCGCCAGCATCTTCTCGTTGATGTGTTGAGCAAAATCTCTTGGGTCTGTGATGGTCGAGGCCATAGTAATGTAGGGTAATAGTAATTTTGCGTGCTCAATCCACAGCACGCTTTTTGGTAAAGAGAGCACTATGCTGTATGATAATGGTATCAAAAGGTATGTAGAAATCAAGTAATCCACGATTATGTCAAGCAACAACAAAAAGCTAGGGCAGGAGGTTCCCGAGCTCATCACGCTCAAGGAAGCGTGCGAGATACTCAAAGTCCATCCGAATACGTTACGCCAGTGGGATAAAAATGGCGTGCTTCCAGCCATCCGTATTGGGACCAAGAGAGTGCGGAGATACCGCAAAGAAGACATTATCAAGTTCTTGCAGTCCAAGTCGTAGGGCGCAAAATCAGTCAAAATTAAAATTACTATGAAAAATGAATATCAAAAAGTAGAACAGGCGAAAGGTCGTCCGCTTCTCCAGTGGGTAAGCAAGAAGCCGCTCGAAAGCGTTCAATTCTATCCTGCACAGGAGACCGAGGTGTACGGAGACAAGGCGGCAAAAGATTTCAATAAGCTATTCTGGGGAGATAATCTGCAAGTGCTATCGCATCTCTTGAAAAATAATCGTGGGGCAATAAACCTAATATACATTGACCCTCCTTTTGGAACGGGTGTTGATTATTTCAAGAAAATTAAAATACGAGGGGAGATAATAGAGGGTTCTTACAGCATTTTTGAGGAAAAACAGTATGTAAATGTATTTGAGATTGATTATTTTTTACAATTTATGTATGAGCTTATCCTATTGATGAGAGAGATTTTAGCGGATGATGGAAACATATTTATCAGATTTGATTACCATTTTTCTCATTATATAAAAGTTATTTCAGATGAGATTTTTGGTGAAGATAACTTTATAAACGAAATTGTAATTAAGCGAAGCCGAAATGAGGCGGGCTCGTCAAATAAGCTTGAGACATCCACTGAAACAATCATTGTTTATAGAAAAACAGAAAAAGCGGTCTTGAATAAGATACAGGTCAAAAGGTCGCTTGCTAATGTGCAGTGGACTGATTTTACGATGGCAGGAGACAGAAATCCGCCACAAAGAACTTTTTTTGGGATGATAATTTATCCTGCAAAAGGACAGCATTTTTCTCTGGTACAAGAGAAAGTAGATAGGATAATGAAGGACAATTATTTACGATTGAAGTGTAAGGATTGCGGAGCATGTTACTACTATGCCGCTTCAGAAGCTGACTTGCACAAGCGAATGAAAAATCAGAAAAACCGCTTTAAGTTTTACGATATTACAAATGATACAAAAATGTATGCAGTTGAAACTGTGGAGAAATGTCTTTCTTGTGGGAAAAAAAACTTCAAAGTTGAATATCTAGGTTCAGAAGATGTAACGATTGGGAATAACTGGATGGATATACCATCATACTCATCTACGACTGGGTATCCTACGGAAAACTCTGAACAATTGTTGGAGCGGGTGATACAAATTGGCTCTAATGAGGGCGATACGGTAGCAGATTTCTTTATGGGTTCTGGAGCAACACAGGCTGTTGCTCAAAAACTTGGACGAAAGTGGATAGGTTGCGACATCAATATCAACTCAATACAGACTGCTACGAAGCGTCTCAATCAAATCATTGAGGACCAGCAGAAAGAAAAGACAAAAGTCTTCAAGGGCTCGCTCGGTTTCAAGGTGCTCAATGTGAACGATTACGATGTCTTCAAGAATGAGATTGAAGCGAAAGAGATTGTGATGGAGATGTACGGCGTTGAGCCCGTGAAGCGGACCTACTTTGACGGTATACTCGATAAGAACTTCGTGAAGGTAATGCCGCTCAATCGCGTCCTCAATAAGATGGACATCCGGACACTCATCAAGAGCGTTGGCGACAAAATTGATAGCTTCACAGTCAAAGCGAAGTCTAAAGCAGGAGAGGCGGTATACGAGGAGGGTGTGCTCGTTATCTGCTCTGGTATGGAGCTCGATGTGCCTGATTTTATCAAGAAGGAGAACAAAACAGGCGTGAAGATAGAGGTCCGCGACATCCTGACCGACAAGAAAAATCTCATCTTCAAGAAGAAGCCCGAGGCGAAAATCGAGGTGAAGGCGAAGGACAAGAAGCTCGCTATTGAGCTCAAAGACTTCTACTCGCCGATATTGATGCGTAAGCTGGAAATCGAGAATGAGAATGTGCTCAAGAAGGACCACAAGGCGAAGGTCGAGGATTTCAAACAAATCATTGATAGCGTGGCGATTGATGTGGACTATAACGGCAAGCTATTCAACGCCGAGGTGATGGACCTGCCCGAGAAGAGGGACGTCATCAAGGCAAAGTATTCATGGGAGTATCCGAAGAAAGGCAAGTACACTGTCGCCATCAAGGTCGTGGATGTGCTTGGCGAGGAATACTTCGAGACCTTTGATGTAAACGCATAACGCTATGGACAGTCTATTCCTACAGAACATCCAGACGCAGGTGGCCCAGTGGCGCACGGACGGCTACAAAGGGGTCCAGAAGGAGACGGAGGGCATACTCGCGCACATACGCCGCGTGGCTTTCCTGCATGAGCCGCAGATAGAAGCACTTGAGACCTATATCTATCTCAAAGAGGTGATAGGCAACAAGCCGTCCGTTGAGGTATTCCGCCAGTCATTCGGCAACGAGCTGGACCTCATCCGTGCTCTCGGCATTTCCGACAAAGAGGCGTTCGAGCTTGCCTATGACAAGAAGAAGGACGAGAAGATACAGGCCATCCTTGATGAGAAGTTCGGGACATCCGACTACGCAAATCAAGTGTACGCTCTCACTATGGGCTCGGGTAAGACGATTTTGATGGCGGTGATGATGCTCTATGACTTCGTGCTCTCGTTCTATCACAAGAATGACACACGCTTTGCCAAAAACGCCCTCGTGTTCGCCCCAGATACCACGATTATAGAGAGCTTGAAGGAGATAAAGACCTTTGACTACTCAAAGGTACTCCCGAAGGAATACGAGAACATCATTTTGAACATCAAGTACCACTACCTTCAGAGCACTGACACGGTGCTTGCTCCGAATGGTAATTACAATGTCATCGTCTCTAACTCGCAGAAGATAATTTTGAAGACGAGGAATGGCAACGGCGGCAACGCCTCGGCCCGTCTCTTTGGCGACAGAAACGAGCTTGAGAAGCGAGAAGTGGAGAATATGAGATTGCAAGCCATCCGGCAACTCGGCTCGCTCCAGATTTTCGTGGACGAAGCACATCACTCTTACGGCAAGACCCTTGAGGGCACTCTGAAGAAGACACGCCAGACGATTGATTACCTGCACAAGCATACGCCGCTCATTTCCGTCGTGAACCTCACGGGCACGCCGTATGTGAACAATAAGATGATTTCCGATGTTGTCTATCACTTCGGCTTGAAGCAGGGAATTGAGATGGGCATCTTGAAGCAGGTCCGCATCCTCGACTACGGCGTAGTGCGGTCCCAGAAGTTCCTTGAAGAAGTCATTGATACATTCATATCTGAATATGGCACAAAGCGACTTGAAGGACGACTGCCGAAAGTAGCTTTTTACGCTTCGAGCATAAGCGACTTGCAGACTGACTTGAAGCCGAAGCTGGAGCGCGTCCTTACGGAGAGGAACATATCGCCAAGCGCTATACTGGAATATCACACGGAAGCGGAAGAAAATGCCGATGAGTTCAAGCGGCTCGATACAGCAGAGAGCAAAAAGCAGTTCGTTTTGCTCGTTGGTAAGGGGACCGAGGGCTGGAACTGTCGCTCGCTCGTGGCCGTGGCCCTCTATAAGAAGCCGAAAAGTACCATCCTTGTGCTTCAATCAACGACGCGCTGTCTCCGCTCCATCGGCGACAACACTACCCGTGCTCACATATTCCTCTCGAAGGAGAACTACAAGATACTCGACGAGGAGCTCAAGAATAACTTTGCCTCAAGCATCAGTGAGCTGAACGCGCAGGACCAGAAGACAGTGGAGCATACCCTCGAAGTACAGAAGCGCAAGACAATCAAGGTGAAGAAAATCCTCAAGGAGATTTTGGCGGTGCAGGAAGCGAACGCCGAGAGTATTAAAATTGATTTCAAGAAGTTCAAGCCAGAGCTGTATCAGTCGTTTGTGAGCGAAGGCGGCATCTTTCTCGGAGATGAGGGCAAGGCTGACTACAGCGAAGCTCGTGCGGTCCGAAAGATAGAGGACAAGAGCGATTTCACCTTCTATGAGGTAGCAGAAATCATCAACCGCTATACGCATCTGCCGTGTGTCGTGATTGATAGCATCATAGCTGGCAGTGGCAAGAAGCGCGGTGAGTTTGTGAAGATGGCAAACGACAACCTCGCTCTCGTGCCTTTCGTGATACAGGAGATTCTCAAGAGCGCGTATACCTACAAAGAAAAGACGGAGACAGTCGAGGAGGACCTTGAGCTCACAAAGCTCTTTCCATTCAAAATCAGTGTCCAGCAGGGCCGAAACGCCCTTGTCGTCTACAAGGATGCAGAAGAACAAGACGGGCGAAAAGGTCGTCTGGGCTTCCATATCAACCCGTATGCCTTCGATAGCAGTGAGGAAAAGGACCTGTTCCGATACTTGAGAGGCGTGCTCGACAAAGACGAGACTATCAAAGATGTCTACTTCACAGGTGCCCGTGTTTGTGCGGACCCGAGCCGTACCGACTTTTACTTTGAATACTGGAGCCCCGAGCAGAAGCGCGTGGGGCGGTACTTCCCAGACTTTTTGATTGAGACCTCGAAGGAACGCTTTATCGTCATTGAGGCAAAGAGTGGAGGGGAGCAAGGCGACTACGAGGCGAACAAGCGGTCCTACGACGGCAAGCTGGAGAACCTCACGAACGAGGTGCTGGCAAAGGAAATCGGCTTTAACGACTTCAAGGCCGTAAATAAGAACTTCGAGTATCGCATCATCTTCAATGCTTCACTCCAGCGCGAGCAGGTACGGCTGTTTGAGGAATTGAAAAAACAATAATAGTGTATATTAAACACGAAGCGGTCGAGAAATGGAAAAAAGTATTTAAGGAACAGTGCGGCATTGATTACACTGACAACGAGGCGTGGGAGGCCGCCCATAACCTTATAGGTGTCTTTGACCTTCTTCTGAAAATGGACCGCAAGCAACATCCAGAAAATTACGTTGAAGGAATAGTGAAATCAAGAGTGGGGTAAGGTTGTTTCTTCATCGAGATACCACTTGCTGGAACTCTGGTATGAAGATTGTCGCATCATTTCTACTCTCAAAAATAGTTCTAACATCCTCCACGACGGCACCCCAAGAGAGAATAAGTTGCGCGAAAGAAGAAATAAAGCGCGGTTGCCGG
>VFSW01010372.1_pt1 | contig 13214 bp, 9 predicted proteins | sample 5358111 | NCBI WGS metagenome assembly VFSW01 (sample SAMN11554181, study PRJNA540505) | mine drainage metagenome | isolation source: sediment from site ElyBrook_90M | place: USA: Ely Copper Mine, Vershire, VT | collected 2017 | reverse complement strand
GGCGCGGAGCAAGGCTCCGCTTCGATCGATCCCGGGCGGTTGGAGCTAGCGACCTCCGCCGCCGAGGATCCGTGGATCGACGTGGGAGGACTCCGAGATCGGCATCCCGGGCGTCTCGGCTGGATGCCGGTCGCTCGCGCCCCAGGCCTCACCGCCGGCGCGGTGTCGCTCGCGCGCGACTCGCCGGCGCTCGGCGCGTGGCGCGAGCGTCACCGGGCGGAGACCCGACGACAGCCAGGTCAGCAGACGTCCCAGGCGAGGTCGAAGTCCCATCGGAGCACATCCTACAAGGCTGCGCGCTTCCATCTCCGCGGTGCTGCGCGCCACGATCTCCGCGCCTGAAGTCCGCCTGGCACGTTCAGGCGCTACGATTGGGCAGCCAGCGACTTCGGATCGCCCAGGAGGAGGAATTCGTGCCCAAAGAGGGTTTCGTCACCAGCATTACGCGCCAGTCCGAAGACTTCTCGGGCTGGTACAACGACGTCGTCCTCAAGGCTCAGCTGGCCGACTACTCACCGGTTCGCGGCTGCATGATCATCCGGCCCTACGGCTACGCCATCTGGGAATCGATGCAGGGCGAGCTGGATCGCCACATCAAGGCGACGGGGCACGAGAACGTCTACTTCCCGCTGTTCGTTCCGCGCTCGCTCCTGGAGAAGGAAGCGGAGCACGTCGAAGGCTTCAACCCTCAGGTCGCCTGGGTGACCCACGCCGGCGGCAAAGCCCTCGACGAGTGGCTGGCAATTCGTCCCACTTCGGAAGCGATCATCGCCGACAGCGTGAAGGACTGGATCCAGTCCTACCGCGATCTGCCGCTGCTCATGAACCTGTGGAACAACGTGGTCCGCTGGGAGATGCGGACCCGGCTGTTCCTGCGCACTACTGAGTTTCTCTGGCAGGAAGCGCACACGTTCCACGCCACTCAGGAAGAGGCGGCCGAAGAAGTCGCCACGGGTCTGGAGTGCTACCGCGCGGTCTCGGAGGACTGGCTGGCCATCCCGGTCATCAAAGGCCGCAAGACCGACAGCGAGAAGTTCCCGGGCGCGGACTGGACCTGGTCGATCGAAACCATGATGAGAGACCGGAAGGCGCTCCAGGCGGGAACGAGTCACATGCTCGGCCAGAACTTCGCCCGGGCCGCCGGGATCGAGTTCCTGGACCGGGACAACGTCCGCAAGAATCCGTTCGGAACGTCGTGGGGCTACACAACCCGTATGGTCGGCGCCACTGTGATGGTCCACGGCGACGACTCGGGCCTGGTCCTGCCGCCCAACGCCGCGCCGGTCCAGGTGGTGATCGTGCCCATCTTCCGCAAGGACGAAGAGCGCGCGGCCGTCGCCGAGGCGATCGATCGCTTCCAGGCGGCCCTTGCCGGCACCCCCGAGGGCAAGGCCGTTCGGGTCAAGGTGGACTGGCGCGACGAGTCCCCAGGCTTCAAATACAACCACTGGGAACTGCGCGGGGTGCCGTTCCGGATGGAAGTCGGTCCTCGCGACGTGGCGGCCAACCAGGCGATGCTCGTCAAGCGCGTGGACCGATCCAAGGAGGCCGTCCCGCTCGACCGGCTGGCGGCCGAGCTGCCGGCTCGCCTCAAGGCCTACCAGGCCGAGCTGTTCGGGCGCGCCCTGGAGTTCCGAGAATCCAACACCTTCCACGTCGACACTTACCAGCGGCTCAAGGACGGGTTGGACGGCACCGGCGGCTTCTTCATGGCTCCGTGGTGCGGCGACACGAAATGCGAGAAGCAGGTCAACGACGAAACCGGGGCAACCATCCGGTGCATCCCCTTCGACTCCCCGGACGAGAAGGGCAAGTGCATCGTCTGCGGTCGCGAGTCCGAGCGACGGGTTCTGTTCGCCCGGGCCTACTGAGGAGTTGCGATGAATATCCGTCGCGTGCCGGTGCCGCATCGAGTCGCGACCAATCCGGGCGCGATGTAACCCATCGAGAGCCGGAGTCGCTGCGGCGGGCTTCTACGGCCCGAACGAAAACGAGGGAGGGTCCGATGTCCGAGGGCTCGGGAGGCGATCCCAGGGAAGCCGATCGGTTCGATTGGGGACGAGGCGGCGCGCCGGCTCCGAATCCGCCGGGCCTCGCAGATCCGCCCTCGCCTGCCGCCGGTCCGGGTCCGAACATAGGCCCGTCACAGCCGCCAGCTCCACCCCAGGCGCAGCCTCAGCGCTCGGATCAGCCGCCCACCGGCTACCCCCAGTACCCGGGCTACCCGCAGTACCCCGGCTACCCCCAATACCCCGGCTACGCGCAGTTCCCCGGCTACTCTCAGTACCCGGCCCAGCAATCCGGTTCGCCATACTGGCCCGCCTGGCCGCCCCCGCCGCAGCCGATCTCGAAGGCCGGGCGCAACGGCTGCCTGCTGGGCTGCGGCATCGCGATGGCCGCCTTTGTGTTGTTCGTGGTCGGCGTGATCGCCCTGATGGCGACGATCCTCTTCCCGGCAATCAGTACCTCGCAGCAGATAACCGACGCCTCGGGCGGCCAGGTCCGATACACGAGCTACAGCTGGTACAACGGCGTGGGGGAGTTCTCCGTGTACCTTGCGCAGGACGTTCCGGATTCCGCGGGGGCCCAGGTCGCCTGCCAGGTCGTGAGGCCGACCCTGCGAGGGACCAGGTTCGAGGGCGACCACTTTGCCGTCTACAACAACGACGGCTATCTCGTTGCCGACTGGCGCACGCCCTGCGGGTAGACTTCCGGCCCGTCCGTAGGCGTTCTCGTGAGCTTCGGCTCACTCCGCCGAAATTCGCCTCTCAACCCGGTTCACGTGCGGGTTCCACGAGGGCCGTCCCTTGGATGGTCCGGTAGGGCCGTGTATACTCTGCGCAAATTACCGGCCGCTCTGACGTGGGTGACCCCCACGTCTTTTGTTGAGCGGCTGGTGGCACCGGCGGCGAGTCGTCGGTCGAGGTCCAACCAGCCGGCGCCCGCGCAGGGCCCGGCGTAAGCGGACGGTAGGCGCGAAGTGAGTCGAGATTTCGTCGGCGCCCTTCTGCAGCTAAACGCTGAAAAGGGCGTCTCTCGGGAGCAGCTGATTCGGACCGTTGAAGAAGCGATCCAGTCGGCTTATCGGCGCACGCCCGGCGACGAGGACGTCCAGGTCCGGATCGACGGCGACTCCGGCAAGGTGCGCGTCTTTCGAGCCCGTTTCGTGGTCGAGGAGATCGAGGATCCGGCCACGCAGATGACGGTCGAAGAAGCGCGCAAGGTCCAGCCGGACGCCGAGCTCGGCGATCTGATCGAAACCGAGCAACTCGACCAGGAGGCTTTCGGCCGGATCCACGCCCAGACCGCCAAGCAGGTGGTTCTCCAGCGGCTCCACGAGGCCGAGCGGAACGTCGTCTTCGATCAGTACGCCAGCCGCGAGGGCGAGCTGATCACCGGGACCGTCTCCCGAATCGAGCCCCGCGCCATCATCCTGGACGTCGGCAAGGCCGAAGCCATCCTCTCCACCACGGAGCAGTCGCCCCTGGAGCACTACCGCATCGGCCAGAACGTGAAGGCCTACGTGCTCGAGGTGCGGCGCAGCGCCAAGGGCCCGCAGATCTACGTCAGCCGAACGCACAAGGGCTTCCTGCGACGCCTCTTTGAGCTCGAAGTGCCGGAGATCCATGCCGGCACGGTCGAGATCAAGGCAATCGCCCGGGAAGCCGGCAGCCGGTCCAAGGTTGCTGTGGCCAGCCGCCAGCCGGGCCTGGATCCGGTCGGCGCCACGGTCGGCCAGCGCGGCGCCCGAGTGCAGGCAGTCGTGGCCGAGCTCGGCGGCGAGAAGATAGACGTCATCGAATGGTTCGAGGACGCGTCGGCCTTCGTCGCCAAGGCGTTGAGCCCGGCCCAGGTCATCGAAGTCCGGATAGACGAAGAGCACCGCATCGCCAATGTGGTCGTCCCGGAGCGGATGCTTTCGCTGGCCATCGGGCGAGAGGGGCAGAACGCACGGCTCGCGGCCAAGCTGACGGGCTGGCGCATCGACATCCGAAGCGACGTCTCGGTGGCGGAAGCCGCCCGGGCGGATCATCACGACGAGATATCGGGCAACGGGACGGTCATCGCCGAACCCGAGTCCGAGCCCGAGCCCGAGCAGGAGCCAGTCGCCGAGCCCGAAAGCGCGACGGCAGCGACGGCGGCCCCGGTCGAGGCGGAGGGCGACGCGCAGCCTGTGGCGGCGGCCTCTCCGGAACCTGATAAGGAGCCCGTCGAGGCAGCCGCGGCGCGGCCGAGCAGGCGAAAAGCGGCTCGAACGGCCAAACCGGACGACGAGGAGGTGTCCCCGTAGTCCGGGGCGCGCCGCCGCGGCGCTTCCCGACCCGGACGTGCGTCGTCTGCCGGACGGCGCGGCAGAAGCGAGAGCTCCTGCGAGTGGTTCGCACGCCCGACGGGCGGATCGTCGTCGATCCCAGCGGCCGGATGGCCGGCCGCGGGGCATACCTGTGTGATAGAGAAGAATGCCGGCAGAATGCTGTCGACAAGGGATCTCTCCAGCGAGCGCTGGAGGTGCCAATCCCGGCGGAGCTCCGGGCCGAGCTGACAGGGGAGGCGATTCTGAGGATCGAAGGAGGAGATAGTCGTGGCCAAGAGTAGGAGCGGTACCAGGGGCAGACGAGGCCCTCGAAAGCCCGTCCGCCGCGACCTCAACGGCCAGGGCGTCGCGGCTCAGGTCGCCGAGCCGCGTGAGCGCGGCGCGATCGAGCTTCCTTCGACGATCACCGTCAAGGACCTCGCGGATCTGCTGGACGTCAACCCCGCGGACGTGATCCGCGAGCTGATCAAGAGCGGCATCTTCGCCAACATCAACCAGGGCATCGACCGTGAGACTGCGTCGCTCGTCGCCGAAGAGCTCGGCTTCGAGACCGCGGAGGCAGCTCCGGTCGGCGTTGCCGCGAATACGGACGGCTCCTCGGCCGAGACCGCTCCCGTCAGCGCCGCCACCAAGGAGCAGCTCTACGAGGAGGACGATCCGAGCCTCCTCCAGCCGCGCGCCCCGATCGTGACCGTCATGGGCCACGTCGACCACGGCAAGACGTCGCTCCTGGACGCCATCCGGACCACCAAGGTCGCGGCCGGCGAGCGCGGCGGCATAACCCAGCACATCGGCGCGAGCGAAGTCGTCAAGGACGGCCGGCACATCGTCTTCCTGGATACCCCGGGCCACGAAGCCTTCACCGCCATGCGTGCTCGCGGCGCGAAGGTGACGGACATCGCGATCGTCGTGGTCGCGGCCGACGACGGTGTCATGCCCCAGACGCTCGAGGCGATCGACCATTCGCGCGCCGCCAAGGTGCCGATCATCATCGCCCTCAACAAGATCGACAAGCCGGACGCGAACCCGGACAAGGTCAAGAACGAGCTCGCCGAAGCGGGCGTGGTGGTCGAGGAGTACGGCGGCGACGTGCCGATGGTTCCCGTGTCCGCGAAGGCGCGATTGGGCCTCGACGAGCTGCTCGAGATGATCAACCTGGTGGCGGACCTCCAGGAGCTCAAGGCCAACCCGAAGCGGCCCGCGATCGGCACGATCGTGGAAGCCGAGCTCGACAAGGGCCGCGGCCCGGTCGCCACGGCGCTGGTCCAGACCGGAACGCTGCGCGTCGGCGACGTGATCGTCGTCGGGGAGACCTACGGCAAGGTGCGCGCTCTCGAGAACGCGGCCGGGAAGCGCATCACGAAGGCCGGACCGTCGAGCCCGGCGGTCGTGCTCGGTCTCGCGGACGTTCCCCAGGCGGGCGACATTCTGCGCGTCGTGGATGACGAGAAGACGGCCCGAACCATGGTCGAAGAGCGAAAGGCCGCCACGGCGGCGCGCTCCGAGGGCACGGGCAAGACCACTCTCGAAGACCTTTACGCCCAGATCCAGGCCGGCCAGACCAAGGAGCTTCGGATCATCCTCAAGGCCGACGTGTCGGGTTCTCTCGGCGCGATCGTTCACGCGCTCCAGCAGCTCTCGACCGAGGAAGTCCGCATCAACGTCATCCACGAAGGCGCGGGCGACATCACGGACAACGACATCATGCTGGCGTCTGCGTCGAACGCGATCGTGGTCGGCTTCAACACCAAGGTGACGGACACGGCTCGCCGCGCCTCCGAATCCGAGAAGGTGGACGTCCGCCTCTACGACATCATCTACAAGCTCACGGACGACATCTCCGCGGCTCTCCGCGGCATGCTCGAACCGGAGATGGTCGAGACGGTCGAAGGACGGGCGGAGGTCCGGCAGATCTTCCGCGTCGGGAAGTCGGCGGTCATCGCGGGCTGCTACGTCACGGACGGCCGGATCGTCCGCGGCGGCGGCGCGCGGATCTGGCGAGGCGGCCGGATCGTGCTCACGGACCGTATCGAGGGTCTGCGCCGCTTCCGGGACGATGTGCGGGAAGTGGCCACGAACTTCGAATGTGGCATCAGTCTTGCCGGCTCGAACGACATCGTGGAAGGTGACATCATCGAGTGCTTCACCCAGCAGATGGTGAGCCGGGCGGCCCGTTGAGCCCTACCGACCCCCGCAGCGGGAGCGGCCAACTCGGATGACGCAAAGAACCGATCGGATCGACGAGCTTCTCCGCCAGGAGATCGGCCGGGCGCTGGAACGCGAAGTGACCGACCCTCGGATCGGCTTCGTCACCGTGACCGACGTCGAAACCAGTCCCGATCTGGCCCATGCGCGAGTCTGGGTGAGCATCATCGGGACGGCCGAGCAGCGCAAAGCCAGCATGGCCGCGCTGCGCAAGGCGATGCCGTTCATCAGGCACGGTCTCGGCTCCAAGATCCGGATACGCCGCATCCCCGAGCTCGAGGTACGGCTGGACGAGACGGCCGAACGCGGGACGCGGGTGATGCACCTCCTCGACGAGCTCGCCGCCGGCCACGACGCCGGCGACGTCACCCCGCTGCCCGAATCGCTGCCCACGCCGGTGCCGCGCCTGCCGCACGCCGGCGACTCGGAGGATCCGGTGGCCGCGCAATCGGCCGCCGAACCGTCCGCTCAGCCGCCGGCCGAACGTAGCCGTCGGAGGCCGACTCGACAGCGGACCCGATCCGTGCCCGATCAGCGGAGGCGTCGATGACGGAGGTCGCGGCCCGAGTGGATCTGAGCGCGTACGCGGCCGCGGTCCCCGACGAAGTCCTGGCGCGCCTGCGGAGCGCGAAGCGGGTTCTGACGGTCTGCCACGAAAACCCCGAGGCAGACGCGCTCGGCTCCGCGCTGGCAACGGCGCTGCTCGTGGAGAGCCTCGGCGGAACCGCCACGCCTGTATGCGCCGATCCGATGCCGGAGATGTACAAGTTCCTGCCCGGCATGGATCGATTCCGTCGCGAGCCGGACCCCTCGATCGACTACGACCTCCTCGTCGTCGTCGACTGCGGCGAGCTGGAGCGCGTCGGCCCGATCCTGGAGACGCACAAGGAACTGTTCGAGCGGCTGCCGATCCTCGACATCGACCATCACGCCTCCAATCGCCGCTTCGGCGCCTTCGACTGGATCGACCCGCGCAGCTCGGCGACGTGCGAGATGGCGACGCTGGTGGCGTGGCGCCTGGGCGTGCCCCTGGATTCCTTCGGCGGGATGCTGGCCAGCGCCCTGGCGGGCGGGGTGATCATGGACACGGGCAGCTTCCAGCACCCCAACGTCACGCCCCGAACAATGGTCGTGGCTGCGGCTCTGAGGGAAGCCGGCGCGCCGCTCAGTGAGATCGCGCGGCGGCTCTACCGTTCCAAGCCCAACACCCAGCTGGTTCTGTTCGGCCGCGTCCTCGCCCGGATGGGCTCGCAGCTGGACGGGCGCCTCGTCTGGTCCACTCTCGAACTCGCGGATCTCGTCGCCAGTGGCGCGGATTCGGCCGAGTCGGAGGGCCTGATCGACCTGCTCGCCCAATCGTCCACGTCGGAGGCCGCGATCCTGTTCAAGGAAGGGACCAACGGTGTGACCCGGATCAGCGTTCGAACGCGCGACGGCGGCGTGGACGCCACCGTGCTGACCGGCGCGTTCGGCGGCGGCGGGCACGCCAGGGCGGCCGGCGCGACGGTGGATCTGCCGCTCGGCGAGGCCCGGCAAGCCGTACTGGCGCGGGCGGCCGAGCTCGTGGCCGTGGTCAAGCGTTAGCCGTGGACGAGGCCGCTCTTACGCCTGCCGCGCTGCGCCCGCTTTCCACACAGAGAGCTCCGGGCCGCGGCGTGGACGGAATCCTCGTTGTCGCCAAGGAACCCGGCCACACGTCGCACGACGTCGTGGCGCTCGTCCGGCGTCTGACCGGCACCAAGCGTGTGGGTCACGGCGGCACGCTCGATCCGTTCGCCGCCGGAGTGCTGCCTGTATTCGTCGGAATGGCGACACGCCTGGTCGAGTACCACATGGCCGACGACAAGGCCTACCGCGCCACGGTCTGCTTCGGTGCCACCTCGGAGACGGACGATCGCGACGCCGAGCTCGTCTGGACGGGTGCGCCGTCGCCGTCGCGCGCCGCCGTGGAGGCTGCGCTGGCCGATTTCCGCGGCCCTATTCTCCAGCGGCCCCCGGCTTACAGCGCCCTGAAGGTCGGCGGGCGTCGGGCCTATCAGCTCGCCCGGGCGGGGACTCCGCTCGAGCTCGCGCCCCGGGCCGTCGTGATCCACCGATTGGACCTGGTGGAATGGGACGACACGGACCCGACCCGGCCGCTCGCCGTCGTCGAGGTGGTCTGCGGCGCCGGGACCTACATCCGGTCGCTCGCCAGAGACCTCGGGGCGAAGCTGGGTTGCGGCGCATACCTTGGAGCCCTGACCAGGACCGCCTCTGGTCCGTTCGACCTGGCGGCCGCGCACTCGCTCGACGAGGTACGGCGGGCGGCCGCCGAGGGGCCGGCTGCGGTCGCGGCGTTGATGGTGCCGATCGACGCGGGCCTGGACGGGCTGCCGAACGCGGTGCTGTCTCCGGCTGAGGTCCTGGCCGTGGCCAAGGGCCAGCAGATCAAGCCCGAACGGCACCTGACGCTCGAGCAGGGGGCGAGAGTGCGGCTCCTCGCCGAGGACCGCTCGTTGGTCGGCATAGGCACCTGGAAGGCCGGCCGCATCGTTCCGGAGAAGATCTTCGTGGCCGTGCCGGGTTCTCGCCCGGACGCCTCCGACGCCGTGGCCCCGTCTCGGCCTCGGGTAGAACCGCCCCTGCGGATCGTCCGGCCGGCCAATCGGATGGCAGTCGTGCCGGGCATCGAGGCCTTGAGCGCGGACCTCGGCCGGTTGTACGTGGCAGTGGGCGTCTTCGACGGCCTGCATCGGGGCCACCAGTACCTGCTCCGCGAGCTGCGGCACGCGGCAGAGAAGGCGGGCGCCCGGCCCGCGGTCATCACTTTCGACGCCCATCCGGAGGAGCTGATCGAGGGTCTCGCGCCGCCCTTGCTGTGCGACCCGGACGAACGTCTGATACGGCTCCAGGCGGCCGCGGTCGAGGTCACGGTCGTCCAGCACTTCGACCATGCGCTCCGAACGACCACGTACGACCGGTTCGTCGCGGCGCTCCGCGAGCACGTCGAAATTGCCGGCTTCGTGATGACGCCGGACGCCGCGTTCGGCTTCGAGCGTCGCGGTACGCCGGAGGCCCTGGCCGAGCTCGGCCTGCGCGAGGGTTTCTCGGTGACGGTCGTGCCGTCGTTCCTCTCGAACGGCGAGCAGGTACGCAGCTCGGAGATCCGCCGCCGCATCGCCGCCGGCGACCTGGAGGGCGCTCGCACGCTGCTCGGCCGGCCGCTGTCGCTCACCGGCGTCGTCCGGGCAATGGACGAATCGTCCGACGGCGGGCTGCCGGTCGTGTTCGAGCTGCCGGTTCAGCTTCCACCCGACGGCCGGTACGACGTCCTCGTGGGTCCGCCCTGGTCGATCGGTCGCCGTCCACTCCCGGCCACGCGGCCGGCCCTGGGTGTCGTCTGGGCCGGTTCCGTGGCGCTCGAGTCCGCACCGGCTCTTTCCCCCGGATGCGTTCGCGTGGTGTTCGCCGGCGGGGCCGCGTAATCGGGCGAGACACCTCTCCACAGCGGAGGCCGTCCTCGCGATTTGGCACGCGCGGTCCAAGCCTGCTACCATCCGCCAGGCATTTAGAGAGAAGCAAGACAGTCATAGAGAGCTATTCGGAGGATCGTGTGCCGCTCGCGCGGGAGACGAAAGAACAGGTGATATCGGAGTACGCCGTCAACGATGGCGATACAGGCTCCGCAGAAGTGCAGATTGCGCTCTTGACCACAAGGATCAAGGAGCTCAACCAGCACCTGACAGCATTTCCGAAGGACAGTCAGTCCCGCCGCGGCCTCCTCAAGCTCGTCGGACAGCGACGACGCCTTCTTGCCTACCTGATCAAGAAGGACAACGCCCGCTATCGCGCCGTCATCGCACGGCTCGGACTTCGCCGCTAGCGCATCGCTTCGCGCGGGTGCGCCCGTGCAGTCACAGAATGCGCCCGGCCAGTCCAGGCGAGATCAAAGGACACGCCCCTCCTCCTGGCTCAGGAGGAACGTAAACCCGTGTCTCAAACATTCGAGACGCAATTCGCCGGTAGAACGCTGACCATCGAAACCGGCAAGCTGGCAATGCTTGCCGGCGGCTCGGTTACCGTCCGTTTCGGCGACACCATGGTCCTGGGAACCGCCAACCGGTCCGATCCTCGGCCCGGCCTGGACTTCTTCCCGCTCACAGTCGAGTTCGAAGAGCGGATGTACGCCGCCGGCAAGATCCCGGGCGGCTTCATCAAGCGCGAGTCGCGCCCGTCCGAACAGGCCATCCTGGCCTGCCGGCTGACCGACCGCCCGATCCGGCCGCTCTTCCCCGAGGGGTACAAGGACGACATCCAGATCGTCATCACCGTCCTCTCGACGGATCAGGAGAACCACACCGACGTGCTGGGCACGTTCGCCGCGTCGTGCGCGCTGACGATCAGCTCCATCCCGTTCCTGGGCCCCATCGGCGCGGTCCGGATCGGTCGCATCGACGGCGAATTCGTGGTCAACCCCACGGTCGGCGATCTCGAGCACTCGGACATAGACCTCGTCGTGTCGGGCACGCGGGACGCGATCATGATGGTCGAGGCGGGCGCCTCGATCGTGCCCGAGGACGTGATGGCCGACGCCATCCTCTTCGGCCACCGCGCTCTTCAGCCGCTCATCGACATCCAGGAAGAGATGCGCGCCGCCGTTGGCAAGCCCAAGTCGATCGCGTACCTCGAGCCCGGCACCGGCTCCGTCCTGGAGTTCGTGAAAAAGGTTCGCCAGCCCGGCGCCGAGCTCGTCATCGTGGACGTCGAGACCACCGGCCGCGACCCCAAGGTTGCCGACCTCATCGAGATCGGTGCCGTCAAGGTTCGCGACGGCCAGGTCGTCGACACTTTCTCGACGCTGGTGAACCCCGCCCGCACCATCTTCGGCGTCCAGATGCACGGCATCACGGACTCCGACGTGGCCGGCGCGCCCGTTGCCAGTGAGGCCGTGGCGAAGTTCGCGGAGTTCGCCGGCGACGTGCCGCTGGTCGGCCACAACGTCGGCTTCGATCTCTCGTTCCTCGACCAGGCCGCCGGGCAGCCCGGCAAGTTCACGACCGCCGCCAGCTTCGACACGCTGGCCATCGTGCGCGACGGCTATCCGGATCTCGACTCCTACAAGCTCGGCGACGTGGCCCGGTTCTTCGGCGTATCGATGGAGAGCGCCCACCGCGGCCTCGCCGACGCGCAGGCAACCGCCGAAGTCCTCATGAAGATCGCCGCCGATCTGCCCGGTCGCATCGAGACCCTGCAGGACGCCATCAGGATCTCCATCCGAGCCACTCGCAATGAAGGCGCGGATGCCGGGGCTGCTCTGCTCGATGAGGCGCGCCGCCAGGCCCGCGTCAGCAAGAGCCTCTTCCAGCTCGTCCAGAAGAAGACCACCCGCAACGTGGTCCTCGACGAAGGGATCCGGATGGACGGCCGCGGAGTCGACGAGCTTCGACCGATCTCCGTGGAAGTCGGCGTCCTGCCGCGCGCCCACGGCTCCGGTCTCTTCACTCGCGGCCAGACCCAGGCGCTGACAGTGGCCACGCTCGGACCCAACTCGGACGTCCAGCGGATCGACACGATCAGCCCTGAGACCGAGAAGCGGTATCTCCACCACTACAACATGCCGCCCTACAGCACCGGCGAGAACAAGCCGATGCGCGGCCCCGGCCGTCGAGAGATCGGCCACGGACACCTCGCCGAGCGGGCACTCCTGCCCGTCCTGCCGTCCGAGGAGGAGTTCCCGTACGTCATCCGCCTCGTCTCCGAGTGCGTGACGTCCAACGGCTCCACCTCGATGGCTTCGACGTGCGGCTCCAGCCTCGCGCTCATGGACGCCGGTGTGCCGATCAAGGCCGCCGTCGGCGGCGCGGCGATGGGCCTCATCAGCGAGCCCGACGGCCGGTTCGTCGTCCTGACGGACATCCTCGGCAAGGAAGACGCCTTCGGCGACATGGACTTCAAGGTGACCGGCACCCGCGAGGGCGTCACGGCGCTGCAGATGGACATCAAGGTCAAGGGCATCAGCGAAGCGATCATCCGCCAGGGTCTCGAGAAGGCGCATGCCGCCCGAATGGCGATCCTGGACAAGATGGACGCGGTCATGCCGGCCAGCCGGACGGAGATGAGCCGCTTCGCGCCTCGGATCATCACCATCAAGATCAACCCCGAGAAGATCCGCGACATCATCGGCAAGGGCGGCTCCGTGATCCGCAAGATCCAGGAGGAGACCGGCACCGAGATCAACGTCGAGGACGACGGCACGGTCCAGATTGCCGCGGTGTCGGGCGACAGCTCGCGCAAGGCGGTCCAGTGGATCGAGTCGATCACCCGAGACGTGGAGATCGGCGGCCTCTACCTGGGCAAGGTCACCCGGATCATGGGCTTCGGCTGCTTCGTCGAGATCCTGCCGGGCAAGGAAGGCCTGGTCCGGATCGGCGAGCTCGCGGACTATCACGTTCCTTCAGTTGAGGACGTGGTGTCCGTCGGCGACGAGGTCATGGTCGTCGTGACCGAGATCGACCGCCAGGGCCGCATCAACCTGAGCCGCAAGGCCGCGATGCAGCGCCACCTGGCCCGGGTCGACGGCCAGTAGTCAAACCCCTTTCAGAAACGCGAAGAGCCCGCGGGCCACCCCCCGCGCGTCGATTCCCGGGGGTTCGCCCCCGGGCGGCACCCCCGAACGGCCGCCCCCGCCCGGTGACCGCATGGGCACCGGCGTGCG
>VFSW01010371.1_pt1 | contig 13216 bp, 12 predicted proteins | sample 5358111 | NCBI WGS metagenome assembly VFSW01 (sample SAMN11554181, study PRJNA540505) | mine drainage metagenome | isolation source: sediment from site ElyBrook_90M | place: USA: Ely Copper Mine, Vershire, VT | collected 2017 | reverse complement strand
CGAGCGGGCGGCCGACACGCTCGACCTCCTCGAGCGCCTGCTCACCCTCGATGGCGACAGCGACGGGCTGGCCAGGGTCGAGGCCTTCCGGCGCGGCGCAACGCCCCCGGCAGGGCTGCCCTGAACGGTCCCCGGCCGATCGCGCGAGGTCGGCCGCCGGGGGCCCACTGCTACACTAGCGCCCGATGTCGCAACTCGTGGACCTGTTCTCGGGGATCCAGCCGAAGCCGACGACCTTCATCGATATCGGGCTCACGGCGCTGCTGATCTACGGCCTGTTCAGCCTGATCCGGGATACCCGGGCGGTTCGCCTCGTGATCGGCGTCACCGTCCTGTACGGCGTGTACGTAGTCGCCCAGCTGCTGGGGCTCCAGCTCCTGTCGCAGATCCTGCAGGCGGGCGCGGTGGTCGGGCTGTTCGCCCTCGTGGTGGTCTTCCAGCCCGAGCTGCGCAGGGCGCTCGAGCGGCTGGGCCACGTGGGATCGCTCGGCTGGCTGCTCGCGGCCGGCCAGCAGGGGGCCATCGACCACATCGCGGCGGAGATCGCGCACGCCTCCAGCGGATTCGCCGCCGACCGGCACGGCGCCCTGATCGTCCTGGAGCGCGAGACCGGGCTGGAGGACTTTGCCGAGAGCGGGGTAATGATGCACGCCGACCTGTCGGCGGAGCTGTTGCGGACCATCTTCATGCCGCGCTCGCCTCTCCACGACGGCGCGGTGATCGTGCGCGGGGGGCGCATCCTGGCGGCGGGCACGGTGCTGCCCCTCGCCGAGGTCTCCCCGGGAACCGAGCGGTACGGGACCCGGCATCGGGCCGCGTTCGGCATCACGGAGGAGACGGACGCCCTCGTGGTCGTGGTGAGCGAGGAGACCGGGGCCATCAGCCTCGTCGAGCGCGGCCGGATCGTGCGGAACCTGGACGAGGAGCAGCTGCGGGTGGCGCTCGCCACCCTGCTCCGCCTCGCTTCCTCGCTGCAGGCCGAGGTCCCCGTGAGCCCCGGCGACCACTGGCCGCGCCTCCACCGCCCCGGCCGCCCCTGGCCGCACTACGGGATCCGGCGTCGGACCGGCCGGGGAGGGCAGAAACCCGGGGCGGCGGGAGCCGCGGCAGCGGGGCGGGCCGACCGCCCGTGACGGCTCGCCGGTTCCTCCACATCCTCGTCCGCAACTGGCCCCTGCGTCTCGGAGCCATCGCCCTGGCGGTGGTCCTGTACCTCGGGCTGGTGATCTCGCAGAACGCGCGCACCTGGACGGGCCCGGTCACGATCGACGCGATCGACCAGCCGGCGGGCACGTTCCTGCTGGGCAGCCTCGGCTATGTCACCTCGGTCCAGTACATCGCGCCGATCGACGTCGCCGCCCAGGTGACGAGCGCATCCTTCGTCGCCACCGCCGACCTGGCCGGGGTGGGGACGCAGCCGGGCGGCGCACCGGTCAGCGTCCCGGTGCGGGTCGTGGCGCGTGACCAGCGGATCCAGATCGTCAGCTGGGAGCCGGCCACGGTGGTGGCCCGCCTCGACCCCGTCATCAGCGAGCAGGTGCCCGTCCAGGTCGAGCGCGGGACCGTCCCCGCAGGGCTCACAGCCGGCCAGGCGACGGTCAGCCCCACCGCCGTCACGGTGCGGGGCGCCAGTTCGCTGGTGTCCCAGGTCGTCGCGGCAGAAGCGAGGGTCGCGATCGACCCGAGCGGGACCAACGTGGACGCCAACGTGGACCTGGTCGCGGTCGACGGCCGCGGCGCCGTCATCTCGCCGGTGGAGATCGACCCGTCCACCGCGCACGTGACGATTGCGGTCGGAGAGCAGCAGGTGAACCGGACCGTGCCGATCGTGCCGAACGTGACGGGTCAACTCGCGACCGGCTACACGGTCCGGGACGTCACGGTGACGCCGCTTGCCGTGACCGTCAGCGGCCCGGCGACCGCGATCGGCGCGCTCGACGGCGTCCCGACCGCGCCCGTCTCCGTGACGGGACGGAGCTCGGACCTGCTGACCTCGGTGGCTCTCCAGCCTCCGAAGGGCGTGGCCGTGCTGGGGGCGACCAGGGTGCAGGTCCGCGTCCGGCTGACGGTCGAGACCGGGTCGCGGAGCTTCGGCGCCGGCGTCGTGCTGAGCGGAGCGCAGCCCAACCGCACGTACATCCTGGCTGTGCCGGACGTGCTGGTCACGCTGGGCGGCACCAGCTCCGCCCTCGACGTCATCGACCCCGCGACGCTCTTCGTCACGGTCAACGTCACCGGGCTCGACTCCGGAACGTTCACGCTGCCGGCCAGGTTCTCGGCCCCGGCCGGCACCTCGCTGGTCGCGATCAGCCCCGGATCCGTCCAGGTGACGATCACCGCGCCGGCGCCCAGCCCGAGCCCGTCCGCGACCTCCAGCCCGGGAGCCTGACCATGGCGCGACTCTTCGGCACCGACGGGATCCGCGGTGTCGCCAACGTGGACCTCAAGCCGGCCCTGGCCTATGCGCTCGGCCGTGCGACGGCCCACCTCCTCGCCAGCGGGCGGGGACCGATCGTCCTGGGGCAGGACACCCGGCGCTCCGGCGACATGCTCGCGGCCGCGATCGTGGCCGGCGCGGCGTCGATGGGGGTCGACGTGTACCGGGCGGGCGTGCTCCCCACCCCGGCCCTCGCGCACCTGGCGGGCACCGGCGAGTTCGCCGCCGGGATCGTGGTCTCCGCCTCCCACAACCCGGCCGACGACAACGGCCTCAAGGTGCTCGACCATCGCGGCATCAAGCTCGACGACGCCCTGGAGGACGAGCTCGACACGCTCATCTGGCGGGCCGAGGAGTTGCCCAGTCCGACCAACGCCGGGATCGGGCGGGAGGTGGACGCGCGCGACCTGGTGGAACGGTACGTGGCCCACCGGGTGGAGCTGGCTCGGCGGAACCCGAACGACCTGCGGGTGGTGGTCGACTGCGCCAACGGCTCGGGCTGTCGGGTGGCGGAGCGCATCATCGGCGCGAGCGGCGCGCGCGTATCGACCATCCACGACAACCCGGACGGCGTGAACATCAACCTCGACTGCGGGGCCACGCACCCCGAATCGCTCGCCGCCGAGGTGGCCGCGCGCGGCGCGGACGTCGGCTTCGCGCTGGACGGGGACGCGGACCGGTGCGTGGCCGTCGACGAGCGGGGCAGGGTCGTCGACGGCGACCGGCTCATCGGCCTCATCGCGCTGGACCGCCTGGAGCGCAGGGCGCTCGCCGGGTACACGGTGGTCGTGAGCGTCCTCTCGAACGGCGGCCTCGTGTCGGCCATCCAGCGAATCGGCGGTCAGATCGTGCGCACGCCCGTCGGTGACAAGTACATCCTCGACGCGATGCTCGTCTCGGGCGCCGGGCTGGGGGGCGAGAAGAGCGGGCACGTGATCATCGCGGAGCATGCCAATGCCGGCGACGGGATCGTCACCGCGCTCGAGGTGCTGGGGATCCTCGCCCGCCGCGGACGCCCGCTCTCCGAGCTTGCCGACCGGATCGTGCTGTACCCTCAGCAGCAGCGCAGCGTCCGGGTCCGCCACAAGGACCAGTGGGACGCGGACCCGGCGATCACGGCCGCGATCCGTGCCGCCGAGGCCGAGCTCGCCGACGGTGGCAGGGTGCTGGTACGGCCGTCGGGCACGGAGCCCGTGCTGCGCATCATGGTCGAGGGTGAGCACGAGGAGATCGTCACGACACTCGCGGACCGGCTCGCGGCGCTCGTCGCGGACCGTCTCAACCAGCCCGCCTGACCCGGGCACAGGAGGGCGCCACCATGTGCGGCATCGTCGGATACACCGGTCCCCGCGAGGCGGCGCCGATCCTGCTCGAGGGGCTCGCTCGCCTCGAGTACCGCGGCTACGACTCGGCAGGGATCGCCCTCGTCCGGAGCGACGGATCCCTCTTCATCGAGAAGCGGGCCGGCAAGCTGGGGACTCTCCTCACGGCGATCGGGGACAGCCCGCCGTCGTCGGGCGTCGGGCTCGCGCATACCCGGTGGGCCACCCACGGCCGGCCGAACGACCTGAACGCGCACCCGCACGTCGACTGCACGGGTGACATCGTCGTGATCCACAACGGGATCATCGAGAACTTCCGCGAGCTCCGGGACGGGCTGGAGGCGCGCGGCCACCGGCTGACGTCCGACACCGACACGGAGGCGCTGGCGCACCTCGTGGAGGAGGCGTACGCGGGAGACATCGGCGACGCCGTGCGGCAGGCGCTCGCGCGGGTCTCGGGGGCGTACGCCCTGGTGGTGCTCCACCGGCGCGAACCCGGACGGCTCATCGGCGCGCGCATGAACGTGCCGCTGATCGTGGGCGTGGGCAAGGGCGAGAACTTCGTCGCCTCGGACGTCGCGGCGGTGCTCGAGTACACCGACCAGGTCGTCTTCCTCGAGGAGGGCGACGTGGTGGACCTCGACAGCAGCTCCGTGCGGGTCACCGGACTCGACGGCGAGCCCCGCGAGCGGGCCGTCCACACCATCGACTGGAGCATCGAGGCGGCGGAGAAGGGGGGCTACCCCCACTTCATGCTGAAGGAGATGCACGAGCAGCCGGACGCGATCCGCGCGGCGATCACCGGCCGCCTGCGCGGCGATCGGCTCACCCTTGACGAGCTGGAGCCGATCCGCGAGGCGCTGGAGCGCGCCGACCGCGTGGAGTTCGTCGCGTGCGGGACGGCGGCCTACGCGAGCCAGGTGGGCGCGCACCTGGTGGAGCAGTGGGCCGGGATCCCCGCCCGCGTCACCGTCGGGTCGGAGTTCCGGTATGCGCCGCCGCCGCTCGACGGACGCACGCTGGTCGTCGCCGTGAGCCAGTCGGGCGAGACCGCCGACACGCTGGCCGCCACGCGGCTGGCCCGGGAGCGCGGCTGCCCGATCCTCGCCGTGACCAATACCGTGGGGTCGGCGCTGACCCGCGAGTCAGACGCGGTCTGCTTCCTCCAGGCGGGCCCGGAGGTGGCCGTGGCCGCCACGAAGACCTTCGTGGCGCAGGTGACCGTGCTCGTGATGATCGCCGCGGCCCTCGCCCGCTCGCGCGGGCGCCTGGACCCCGACCGCGAGCGTGAGCTGGCGACCGCGCTGCGCGCCTTGCCGTCGCAGGCCCGGCACGTGCTCGAGCTCGACGGCCGGGTGCGGGAGGCCGCGCGGCGCTACGTCAACAGCCGGGGGTTCATGTTCATCGGGCGGGGCGTGACCTATCCGGCCGCGATGGAGGGTGCCCTCAAGCTCAAGGAGGTCAGCTACACGCACGCCGAGGGCTACGCCGCCGGCGAGCTCAAGCACGGCCCCATCTCGCTGCTCGACATCGAGGTGCCCCTGGTGGCGGTCGCCACGCGCTCGTCGGTGCGGGAGAAGCTCGTCAGCAATGTCATGGAGGGTCGGGCCCGCGATGCGCGCGTGATCGCCGTCGCCACCGAGGGCGACGAGGAGATCCGGCGCTACGCGGACGACGTCTTCGCCGTCCCGGACACGCTCGAGGCGCTCAGCCCAATCCTGGCCGTCATCCCGCTTCAGCTGTTCGCGTACCACATGGCCGTGGCGCGGGGCACGGACGTGGATCAGCCGCGCAACCTGGCCAAGTCCGTGACGGTGGAGTAGGCGGGCGGCGTGGGCGAGGAGGCCATCACCGAGCTGGGGGTCGACATCATCCGGGTGTCGCGCATCCGCGAGACGCTCGAGCGCTTCGGGCAGCGGTTCGCGCTCCGGGTGCTGACTCCCGCCGAGGCCGCGTACGTGCGGACCAATGCCGAGCGCTTCGCCGGGCGCTGGGCGGCCAAGGAGGCGGTCAGCAAGGTCCTGGGCCTCGGCGTGCGCGGCGTGGGCTGGCGCGACATCGAGGTGGTGCGGCTTCCCACCGGCCAGCCCGCGGTGCGGCTTTCCGGCCGGGCGCGCTCGCGGGCCGAACAGCTCGGCATGGGCCGGATCTCCCTGTCGATCACCCACGAGCGCGAGTACGCGGTGGCCGTCGCCTCCGGCCTCCGGACCACGGGCGGAGCGTTCCTGTTCCCGCCCGACATCGAGGAGAGGCTGGACGAGCGCGAGCGGCGGTTGCTCGGGCGCCTGGAGCGGATCCGATCGCTGGCGGGCGAGCTGCGCCGCGAGGACGAGGTCGGGGAGAGCCGGGCATGACCGACGATCGTCGCTCCCCGCTGCAACTGCTCGACGACGACGCGGCGGCCGGCCTGCTCCCCAGGCGCGAGCCGCGGGCCCACAAGGGCGACAACGGGCGCGTCCTGCTGGTCGCGGGCTCGCTCGATTACGCCGGCGCCGGGCTCCTCGCGAGCCACGCGGCGGGGCGGGCCGGGGCCGGCCTCGTGACGCTCGCCGTGCCGGCCTCCCTCCAGCCCATCGTGGCGGGGCGGTACGTGGAGGTGATCACGATCGGCCTGCCCGAGACGGCGCCGTTCGAGGTGGACCCCGACGCGGCACTCGCCGCGCTGGAGGACGTGCCCCACGATGCGCTCGTGGTCGGGCCCGGCCTGCGCCGGTCGGACGCCACGGACGCCTTCGTGCGGGGGCTGCTGGCCGCCCCCGGCGCCCCCGCCATCGTGGACGCGGAGGCGCTCAACGCGCTGTCGCGGACGCAGGGCTGGCCGGGGCGGGTCAGGCGCCGCTGCGTGCTGACGCCGCACCCGGGCGAGTTCCGGCGCCTCCGGCCGGACGACGACGGCGACCTCTCGGCAGACGACGACGCGCGCGAGCGCGCCGCGCGAGAGGCGGCCGGGGCGTGGGGCCAGGTGGTGGTCCTCAAGGGCGCCCGCTCGGTGGTGGCGGACCCGGACGGCAGCGCGGCACGAGCGCCGTTCGAGAACCCCGCGCTGGGGACCGGTGGAACCGGCGACGTCCTGTCCGGCACGATCGGGGCGCTGCTGGGACAGCGCCTGGACCCGTACGCGGCCGCCCGGCTGGGCGTCTACCTGCACGGCGCGGCCGGGGATGCGATCCGCGACCGCCTGGGGGACAGCGGGCTGCTCGCCTCCGACCTGCCCTGGGAGATCGCTCACGTCCGCCACCGACTCGCCAGGCTCCGCGACCGTCGCGCGGGAGCCACGCGGCGCGTGGGCTTCACCCTGCGCGGCGGGCCCGTATGAGCGATCCGGTCCCGCCGATCGAGGAGCGCCTCCGGTCCGCCGGTCTGCCACCGCTGCCCCGCGCCGCGTGGCTGCAGATCGACGTGGACGCGCTGGCCGCCAACGTGGCCACGGCGCGCTCGCTGCTCGGGGCGGGGGTCCGCCTGGCGGCCGTCGTGAAGGCCGACGCGTACGGGCACGGCCTCGTCCCGACCGCGAGGGCCTTCGCGGCGGCCGGCGTGGATCGTCTCTGTGTCGCCACGCTCGACGAGGCCCTTGCCGTGGCCGCGGCCGCGACGGGTGTCCCGGTGCTGCTGCTCTTCCAGCCCCCGGCGGACGGGATTTGCGCGGCCGCGGAGGCCGGTGTCGAGGTCACCGTCGCGAACGAGGCATCGTTCGACGCCCTCGATCCGGCGCTGCGACCGGCGGCACGGGGGCTGCGGGTCCACCTGGAGATCGACACGGGCCTCGGCCGGGCGGGCGTCGCGCCCGAACGAGCGGGCGCCGTGACCGTCCGCCTGCTCGCGACCCCCGGGATCGAGCTGGTGGGGACCTGGACTCACCTGGCGAGTGCCGACGACCCGGCCCCGTCCGCCGTGCAGATCGCGCGGTTCCGCGAGGCGTGTGACGCCATGGGCAGCGCGGGCGCCGGCCGGCTGCTGCGCCACGCGGCCGCGACGGGCGGGCTCTTCGGCGCGACCGCCCCGCACTTCGAGATGGTGCGCCTGGGCCTCTCGCTGTACGGGCTGCTGCCGGAGGCGTTTCCCGTGGCTCCCGGCGCGCGCGCCGCGGCGGCCGCCCTGCGGCCGGCCATGTCGCTGCACGCCCGCGCGCTTCGCATCGCCGACGTCGCCGCCGGCGAGGGGGTGGGATACGGCTCACGGTGGCGGGCGCCTCGCCCGTCCCGGGTCGCGACGCTCCCGGTGGGGTACGGCGACGGATGGACCTACGGGTCGGCCCGCCTGACCTCCGCGCTCGTCCGCGGCCGGCGCGTGCCGCTGGTGGGAAGCGTGGCCATGGACGCGATCGCGGCCGACGTCACGGACGTGCCCGGCGTGGGCCCCGGTGACGAGTTCGTGCTGCTGGGCGAGCAGGGCTCCGAGCGGATCGCCGCGCTCGACCTGGCGCGTGCGCGCACCACGATCCCATGGGAGATCGTCACCGCAATGGCATCGCGCCTTCCCCGCGTGTACGATTCGGCCGGCGCAGTGCTGAGCGTGCGAACGCTCGCCGGCGAGATCCGCCGGGAGGGCGCGAGGACGAGATGAGCGGGATCCGGCTCTGGAACGGCGACATCTGCGACCTCGAGGTCGACGCGATCGTCGTCCCGGCCACGACCACCCTCTGGATGACGTCGGGAGCCGCGGCGGCCGTCAAGCAGCGCGGCGGCCACGGCATCGAGTTCGAGGCGATCGCGAAGGGGCCGCAGCCGCTCGGATCGGCCGTGGCCACCGGCGGGGGATCGCTCGGCTGTGGCACCGTCATCCACGCCGTGTCGCTCGGACCTGACCGCCGCACGTCGGTCGCCGCGATCGGCGCGGCCACCGGCGCCGCGATCCGCCTGGCCGGCCGGATGGACCTGCACACGATCGCCCTGACGGCGCTGGGGTCTCCGCTCGGGGGCGTGGCGCTGGCCGAGTGCGCGCGGGTCATGCTGCGTGCGATACACCAGGCCCTCCCCGAGTGCGCCTCCCTGGACGAGGTCGTCCTCGCGCTGCGCGGTGAACGCACCTACGCGACCTTCATGGAGGAGATGGGACGCGAACCCGCGCTGCGGGCCGTCCCGGTCGTGCCCGGCGCCAATGCGGGGCCGGTGGGCGTCATGAGCGACGCGGTCCGGCATGCAGCGGCGGAGCCCGCGGAAAGACCGGCGGCCGCACCTGCGACGGCGGCCCCGAACGGGGACACGCGTCGGCGTCACGGAGGCCCATCGTGAACGAGTCACGATTCGGTCGTCCTGAGGAGGTGCAGGACGAGCTGGTGGAGGCCGTCGCGCGCGAGGTGCAGATGCGTGGCATGGCGGCGCCGATGGTGCTGTTCCTCGAGGCGAGCCGGCCGTACCGTCCCCTGGGAAGCCAGGCCATGCTCTTCTTCGACCCCGTGCTGCGGGGCATCCTCACCGGCGGCGTCGTGGGCGTGGATCGCGTGCTCGCGGACGAGACCGGCATCGAGCGGCTGATCGAGCGGCTCGAGGAGCTCGACGAGGAGTCGCACTGGGACGCCTGACCTGCCGGGGCGGCAGGCGGCGGCCGCGGGTCCCGCCTCGCCGGACGTCCCGCCGCGCAGCCGGGTAGGATTCCCGCGTGACCTCCGGTCCGCACGCGTTCTTCACCCTCGACATCGGCTCCGCGACCACCGGGGCCGCGCTCATCGGTCGCATCGATGGCCGCTGGCGCCTGCTGGCCGCCGGCGCGGTGCCGGCTACCCTGGCACACGAGACGCTGCTGGGCGATCTCGTCGACGGGGTCACTGCGGCCGAGCCGGACCTGCTGCCCGATGCGGCATCGTGGCCGGAGTGGACGCGGGTGGAGAGCCGGACCCAGCCGCCGCCGCGTGTCGTGATCGCCGGGTCGTCGGACCGGGCCGCGGAGCCCCTGCTGCGCGCCTTCCTCGTCGAGGGATGGGAGGTGGCCGCCAGGGTGACGCCGGAGCGTGCCGAGGCCTTCGGCGCGGCGCTGGCGCTGCGGGATCCCGCGCTGGACCTGGTGGCGGTTGCGGCGCCGGACGGCCTCGGAGGGAGCGAGCGGGATGGCCTCGCCGACGTGCTCGCGCTCGTCAGCGCGGTGGTCGGCCTGCGTGACGGCCTCCCGATGCTGCTGGCCGGCGCCGGAGGCGGCACGCCCGGGCTCCCCTCCGAACGGGTTCACCGCGCCCACGGGGCGGGTGACGCCGTGGCCGTGGCACGCGAGGTCCTGGGGCGGACGGCGGACGGCCGGGAGGCGTTCGCGCGCTCGATCGCCTCGCTGGCCGCCGTGCTCGACCTCCGGGTGGAGGGGGTGGACGTCGGGCTCGACGCCGGCACGCGGGTGATGGCGGGACCCGAGGGCGTGATGCGGAGCCTCGTGCGGGCCGACTCCGGGCTGCTCCCGCCGGCGGCACTGGACGACCAGCGGATCCTCGACCGTATCGCCGCGTGGTCGCCACTGGCGGACGAGCCGTTCGCGGTGCGCGACCGGCTGCGCAACCTGCGGCTGGCCCCCTGGCGCGAGGCCGCGGGCGATGGCGCACGCCTGCGACTGGCGGCGGCCCGGGCCGCGCTGGACCGCCTGGAGGACGCGTGGCACGACGACGCCCGGAGCCACCCCCACCGGGCGCGCGGCACCAACGAGCGCCTTCCGGATCCCGTTCCGGTGGTCGCGCCGGACCTGCTCGTCGCGAGCGGCGGCGCGTTCGCCTCTCCGCCCGCGCCCGCGGTCGCGCTCGCGCTGGTCGACACGCTCCGGCGGCCAGGGGCGGTCGCGCTGGCGCTCGATCACGCGCGGGTGCTGGGGCCGCTCGGCTCGCTCGATGACGAGGCGGACCGGCGGCGGCTGCTGGCCGATCTCGCCGACGACATCCTGCTGCCGCTGGGCAGCGCGATCGTGGCGCCCGGCCTGCGGCCGGCTCGCAGGGGGACCCTCCGGGTGACGGCCGACGGCGCGACCACCTCGCTGCCGCTCACGTCGGGCACCGTGCAGGTGGTGGATCTTCCGCCCGGCCTCGCGGCCGTCGCGGAGCTCGAATCGCCGGACGACCTGTACGTGGGCACCCGTGCCCGGCATGTTGCGTTCGAGGTCACCGGGGGGCTCGGGGGGCTCCTGGTCGACACACGCGAGATCCCGCTGCGGCTTCCCGAGCGGCCGGAGCGACGGCGGGAATACCTCGACGCATGGCAGCGGCCCCTCTGGGCCAACGACGAGCCGTGACCGCCCTCGCCGGCCTGGAGCGCATCAGCGGCCCCCGCGCGTCGCTCGAAGCGCCGTTGCTGCGGGTCGCGCTGCTGCCGGGCGACGAACCGCTGGTGGCCCCCGGCGACCGGGTGTCGCCCGGAACCCCGCTGCTGCGCCGCCCGCGCCACCCGCTGGTGGCCGAGCAGCCGCTTCACGGGCGCGCAACGCCCGGCCCCGGCACGCGGGTCACCGACGGGGCGCCGCTCGCCGGTGCCGGTCGACGGGCGCTCCGGTTCGATGGTGCGGGGGAGGTGCTGTACGTCACGCCCGGCGGGCGGGTGCGCGCGGTGGTCTCGCGCCACCACGCGCTCGTGGCCTCGCCGGCCAGCGGGATCGTGGACGCGCTCGACGCGTGCGCCCTCGTCCTGCGCAGCGAGGGTCCGGCGCTCTCCGCTTGCCTGGCGGTCGGGGAGCCCTCGCACGGCCCGCTGGTCGTGGCCGTCGACGGTCCCGAGGCCGAGCTGCACGCGAACCGGATCGACGTCCGTCACTCGGGGGCCATCCTCGTGGCCGGCTCGAGGGTCGACGTCGAGGGGCTGACCCGTGCCCGCGCGATGGGCGTTCGCGGCGTGATCGTCGGTGGCGTGATCGGCAGCGACGTGCTCGCGCTGCGCGCCTCGATCGAACGCCAGGACGCGTCGATCCAGGCCAGCCCGTCGTTCGCGCTCGTGGTGCTCGACGGGTACGGCAAGCGGCCCATCCCGCGCTCGGCCTGGGAGGCGCTCGTGGCCTGCGGAGGGCAGGAGGTGGGCCTCTCCATCACGCCCCCGCTCGTGCTGTTCGGGCCCGGTGCCGGCCTGCCGGCCGTCGGCCCGGACCGGGTGCGGGTCACGGCCGGGCCGCTGCTCGGCCGGAACGGCCGGTTCGTGCGGCTCGTCGGCTCGCGCCGCCGCCCGGGGGGCGTCTTCCAGGAATGTGCCAGGGTGGCGCTCGACCCGATCGCGCTGCCCGGTTCGGAGGAGCTCGTCGACGTGCCGATCGCAGATCTCGAGCGCGATGGCTGAGACCGTCTCCGACGTGGGCGGACGGGTGCGAGTGTCGAGCGCGTCGGCGGCCGAGACCGGGCGCCTGGCATCCCACCTGGCGGGAGTCGCGGAGGCCGGCGACGTGATCGCGCTGCGCGGCGAGCTGGGCGCCGGCAAGACGCAGTTCGCCAAGGGCTTCGCGCGCGGCCTCGGGGTGTCGGCGGTGGTCAACAGCCCCAGCTTCACGCTGATGGCCGAGTACTCCGGCCGGCTCCCGCTGTTCCACCTCGACCTGTACCGGCTGGGTGGTGCTGCCGATGCGCTGGCGGGCGGTCTGCTCGACGAGCGCCAGGCGGCCGGCGTCACCCTGATCGAGTGGGCCGAGCGACTGGACGGCCCGGTGGGCGGGGCGGACCTGGAGGTGCGGTTCGAGGGGGTCGGCGACGAGATCCGGCAGATCGAGCTGCACGCACGGACGGAGCGCGGTGCCCGGTATCTCGCCCGAATGCGCGCGGCAATGCCGGGGGAGGACCAGCCATGATGGGCCCCTCGCCGCTGCCCGCCGCGGGACGGCACGCGGGACCGGTCGCCCGCCCGCTGGTCGCCATCGACACCGCGACCCGCCGCGCGTGCATCGCGATCGGTGACGGGCTGGGCGCCCCGCTGGCGATGCGCACGTGGCACGCCGGCTACCGGCACGGCGAGGAGCTGCTCGCGGCGCTGGACGATCTGCTGCGGGACTCGGGGGTCGGTCTGGGGGACCTCGGTGGCGTGGTGGCCGGCACGGGCCCCGGGGCCTTCACCGGGCTCCGCGTGGGCCTGGCCACCGCCAAGGGCCTGGCGTACGGGCTCGGGATCCCGATCGTCGGGGTGCCATCCACCGAGGGGCTGGCCGCCGCGTCCGTGGAGGCGGGCAACCACGGCGACGAGCCGCTCGACCTGGCCGTGCTGCTGCCAGCGGGCCCGCACGACCGCTACCTGGCGCGCTACCGACGCTCGGACGGCCGGGCGCGCACGTGGGAGGACGCGCTCGGGCACGGGCCCGAGCTCGTGCCGGGCGGCGAGCCCATCGAGCCTCGCGTCGCAGGCGCCGTGCTGGTCGCGATCGACCTCCCGTCCGCGCCCGGGATTTCCGGCGAGGCCGTCGCCGCCGGGGCACGCGCCCAGGAGCGGCTGGGCACCGCGCTGCTGTCGCTCGGCCGGGCTGCGCTGGACGGCGGTCGCGCCGTGGACGTCGCCGAGCTCGTGCCCGGCTACGTGACGCTGCC
>VFSW01010370.1_pt1 | contig 13217 bp, 12 predicted proteins | sample 5358111 | NCBI WGS metagenome assembly VFSW01 (sample SAMN11554181, study PRJNA540505) | mine drainage metagenome | isolation source: sediment from site ElyBrook_90M | place: USA: Ely Copper Mine, Vershire, VT | collected 2017 | reverse complement strand
CGAAGGAGCGGCCGCCCGAGGAGGCCTCCTTGCTGAAGTACATATGATCGTCAAAGGCGGAATCGAGCGGATCGCCGCCCAGCTGCATCTCACCGCGCGCCAGCACGTCACGCTGCCACGGCTTGACGCCGACCGACGTGCAGACGCCTGCGAGCGTGGCGCAGCTCAAGAGCAACCACAAAGTCGCACTCTCCAATCTCATAGGATCACCTCGTCGACGGTCATTTTTCGGCCAGCACTTCACGCAGTTGATTTTCATAAGCCTCGCGGTCCACCGGCCGGAAACCCAGGTGGGTATAACGCACCACGCCGTGGCGATCGATGATCAGGCTGGTCGGCATGGCCTTGACCTTGAACCGCTCAGCCTCGCCCCCCGAAGGATCGAAACGCAGGTCGAAGCTCGGGTGAAACAGCTTCAAAAACCTTTCCGCGTCGGCGCGATCCGCGTCGAGATTCACGGCCACCACGGTCAATCCCTGGTTTTCATAGGCATTTTCCATTGCCTGCATCCACGGGAATGACTGCCTGCATGGACCGCACCACGACGCCCAGAAGTCCAGATACACGACCCGGCCGCGATACTCCCCCAGATCGATGGGGGTCGCGGCGCGTGCCGACGCCACCATGATGGCTACGATCGAAACCGCACACACGCAGAAGACCCGAAGTGTTCTCGCTGATCTGCGCACATTGCTCCTCTGGCCGGGTAAACGAGTAGCGGAGTTCTTTCACTTTGCACCGCAAAGTATAATACTGTCAAGGCTCGCGCGCGGCACGAAAGTGCGCGGCGACGCTTAGCTTCCCAACACTTGCAGCCCGTGCGCGCGCGCCGCCAGACCCAGAGCTTCGTCGTGGGTTGCGATGACGGGGTCGAGCCCTGTCGCTTCCTTCCATAACAGAGCGCAGGCGAGATGAATGGCATCGAGCGTGCCCAGCTCCGTGGGCATCGGTTGGGAGGCGCGATCGAGAACGTTCGAGTCGATCTCTATCAGTTCAAGAGAGTCGAGCAGCGCGAGGATCGTCGAACGTCGTCTCGCAACTTCGAGATCGGACAACTTTGCGCGCGATCGCACCCGATCCAGAGTACGCAGACTTTCGGTCGTGATCAGCGCGCTCGAAACTCCCCGATCGATCTGGCGCCACTCGGGTAGCGCGTTCGCTTGTCCCAGCGCGACACGTAGCAGGACGGATGCATCGATGTAGGCAATCATCGATGGCCTTGTCGTCCCTCCAGCAGCAACCCCACGACATCCAGCTGGAGCAGCGCGGATTTGGGAAGCGGCACCTTGTTCGGCGTCGGCGACCCTGAGGCAGGCTTGCGGATCCGCAATCCGGCTCGCTCCGCTATCGGCACGATTTGGGCAATCGAGGTATTTCGATCGAGTACGGTGATGGATTCGCCGCCCTGAACAGCACGCAGGAACTCGCTAAGTTTGGACTTGAGTTCGGCAATGCGTACTTGTTTCATGACCTAATATGACCATATATAGTCATAACAGGCAAGCCCCACGCGGGTCGATCCGTTTATCGGTACCGGGCGGCTACCACTATCGCGTGCGAAGTCGCGAGGCGCATCCGAGGGTGCTGCATCGGAACGTACGTCGAGTACGATAGCATTGTTGGTTGACCGACCCCGTCTCGATGCGGTGCAGGTGTCGGTCCCCGTGAAGCACACCAGCGATCGTTTCAGGTCAATCGCCCACATCACATGAAGCGCCAAGAAATAGAATCTTCAACGGGAGATAGGTCGCAGACGCCCGACCACACCCCCATGATGCAGCAGTACCTGCGCATCAAGGCGCAGCATCCGAACGTGCTCCTGTTCTACCGCATGGGCGATTTCTACGAGATGTTCTACGACGATGCGCGGCGCGCGGCGCAATTGCTCGATATTGCGCTCACGCAGCGCGGCGCCTCGGCGGGCGCGCCCATCCCCATGGCGGGGGTGCCGGCCGTCTCGGTCGACAGCTATCTCGCACGCCTGGTGCGCAAGGGCGAATCGGTGGCGATCTGCGAGCAGCGCGGCGATCCCGGCAAGACCAAGGGACCGATGGAGCGCGAGGTGGTGCGCATCGTCACTCCGGGCACCGTCACCGACGAGGCGTTGCTCGAGGAACGGCGTGACAATGTACTCGCCAGTGTCTGCCCGGCGGACGGGCGATTCGGGCTCGCCTGGCTCGATCTGTCGGCGGGGCGCTTCAGCGTCATGGAGCTCGACGGCGCCGACGCCCTCGAGGCCGAGCTCGACCGGCTCCGGCCCGCGGAAATGCTGGCTCCTGAGGGCGCGCCGCCGGCCGCGGGGTCCCGCATCGCCGAGCGCCCGTGGCGCACGCGTCCGCCCTGGCACTTCGACACCGACTCGGCGACGCGCGCGCTCACGGAACAGTTCGGCACCCGCGACCTGTCGGGATTCGGCTGCGCGGGAAAGCCCCTGGCGATCGCCGCGGCCGGCGCGCTGCTCGCGTATGTGCGCGAGACGCAGAAGGCGGCGCTGCCGCATCTGCGCGCCCTGTCCACGGAGGAGCATGACGGCGCCTTGATCATGGACCCGGCGACCCGGCGCAACCTGGAGTTGGACGAAAGCCTCGCGGGCAAGCCCGAGCTCACGCTCGCCGGAGTATTCGATCGGACCGCGACGGCCATGGGCGGCCGCATGCTGCGGCGCTGGCTGCATCGGCCGCTGCGCGACCGCGCTGCGCTCGAGGCGCGCTACCGGGCGGTCGCGACGCTGATCGAGGTCTCGGGTCACACCGGGATCGCACCATTGCTCCGCCCGATCGGCGATTTGGAAAGAATCCTGGCGCGCGTCGCGCTGCGTTCCGCGCGGCCCCGCGATCTGGCGCAGCTACGCATGGCGCTCGGCGCGCTCCCCGCGCTGCGCCGCTGGCTGAGCGAGTCGCAGGCGGGCGCACTCTCGCCGCTGCTGCGGCGGCTGATCGAGGACTTCGGCGAGCACGGCGGGGAACTTGCGCTGTTGACGCGCGCCGTGGCGGAATCGCCGCCGCACTTTCTGCGCGATGGGGGCGTGATCGCCCCAGGCTACGACGCCGAACTCGATGAGCTTCGCCTGCTGGGCAGCAATACCGAGCAATTTCTCCTGGATCTGGAGCGGCGCGAGCGCGAGCGCACCGGGCTTTCGAGCCTGAAGCTCGGCTTCAACCGCGTGCAGGGGTTCTTCATCGAATTGAACCGCTCCCAAGCCGACCAGGTGCCGAGCGAGTATCTGCGCCGGCAAACGGTGAAGTCCGCCGAACGCTTCATCACCCCGGAGCTCAAGGCGTTCGAGGACAAGGTGCTCGGCGCGCGCGATCGCGCTCTGGCGCGCGAGCGGGAGCTGTACGAGCTGCTGCTCGACCGGCTGACCGAACGGCTGCCCGCGCTGCAGTCGACGACCGCCGCGATCGCCGAGCTCGACGTGCTCGCCTGCTTCGCCGAGCGGGCGACGACGCTCGATTGCAGCCAGCCGGAGCTGGTCGAGGAGCCCGTGCTGCGCATCGAGGGCGGCCGGCATCCCGTGGTCGAGCGGGCGAGCCGTGAGCCGTTCATCCCGAACGATCTGGAGTTCGACGACGGCCGGCGGATGCTGATCATCACCGGTCCGAATATGGGCGGCAAGAGCACCTACATGCGCCAGACCGCGCTCATCGTGATCCTGGCGCACATCGGCTGCTTCGTGCCGGCGAAGCGCGCCGTCTTGGGGCCGTTGGACCGGATCTTCACCCGCATCGGGGCGTCCGACGATCTCGCCGGCGGGCGCTCCACCTTCATGCTGGAGATGACCGAGACCGCAAACATCCTGCACCACGCCACCGACCGGAGCCTGGTGCTGATGGACGAGGTGGGCCGCGGCACCAGCACGTTCGACGGCCTGTCGCTAGCCTGGGCCTGCGCGGCCTTCATCGCCCGGCGGATCCGCGCCTTTACGCTCTTCGCCACGCATTACTTCGAGCTCACCAGCCTGGCCGCCGAGGCGCCGGGCGTCGCCAACGTGCACGTCGAGGCGGTCGAGCATGGCGATCGGCTGGTGTTCTTGCACAGCGTCAAGGAGGGTCCCGCGAATCAGAGCTACGGATTGCAGGTTGCCGCGCTGGCCGGCATCCCCAGATCGGTCACCGCCGAGGCGCGCCGCTATTTGACCGAACTGGAGCGCGAGCGCGACGCGCTGCGCTCCCCTGGATCGCCCCAGCCCCAGCTGTCGCTGTTCGCCTCGGCTCCTGCTCTTGCCCGGGCTGCGGCCGCGGCATCTGCCCCGGCCGCCCCGAGTTCGGCCTCCGCCTCCACGCCGCAGGCGGCGGCCTCCGCGGTGCTCGACACCCTCTGTGCCCTGAATCCCGATGAGCTGAGCCCCCGGCAGGCACTGGAGTTGATGTTCGAGCTGCGCGCTGCGGCGCGCAGCGAGCGCAGCCTGCCCCCATCGATCGGGCCGACGCGCGCAACCCGATGAGCGGCTCCGCGACGGTGCGTCGTGTGACCACGCTCGCCGAGGAGGACATTCAGGGTCTTGCCGAGGTGCTGATCGACTGCGTGCAGGGCGGTGCGTCCGTGAGCTTCATGAGTCCGCTCGCGCACGACAAAGCCGTCGCATTCTGGCGGGAGATCGCCGCGCAGACCGCCGCGGGTCGGCGCGCGCTGCTGGTCGCCGAGGATGCGCACGGCATCGTCGGCACCGTGCAATTGGTGTTCGATCTGCCGGAGAATCAGCCGCACCGCGCCGATCTGTCGAAGATGCTGGTCCATCGCCGAGCGCGGCGACGGGGCACCGGCGAGGCGCTGCTGCGCGCGGCGGAGGCCCTCGCCCGCCAGCACGGCAAATGGCTGCTCGTGCTCGACACGGCGAGCGGCGATGCCGAGCGGCTGTATGCCCGCACCGGATGGATCCGGGTGGGAGTTGTCCCCGGCTTCGCGCTGTGGCCCGAGGGCGGGCTGTGCGACACGACCTTCTTCTATCGCATCTTGAAGCCGGCCGCATCCTGATCGTGGGTGATCGGCCCGTCGCCGGGGTCGAAGCGTCCCTCGCGCAGAAAGACCGCGGCCTGGCGCGCGGCCGCGGCCGAATACACCAGCGCACTGTGACTGGCCTTGAGCGTCAGATGCTGCGTGGCTCCCGGCAGGCGCGTCTCCTCGACCAGGACCGTGCCGTCGTTCGGCCCGTCGAGAGGTCCCGCCAGACGGCCGAAGCCGAAGGCAAGGCTCCCGGCGATCACTCCCAGATCGCGTGCGCCAGTCCAGCGCCTGGCGGGCGGCGCCACCAGTACCTCATCTGCCCGCCCCAGGAGATCTCTGCCGAACGGCAGGCGGACCAGGTTCTGCGCGGCGGCGCTGCCTTGAACCGGTGACCCCAGAAATACGATTCGTCCGGGCGGCAATCCCCTGCCGCTCGGAAATCTCGCATCCGCCGACAGCACGCTCTGGAACAGCTCGAGAACCATCAAGCCGCCCAGGCTGTGCGCCACCAGATGCACGCTATCCGCGGCAATGCCCTCGAGGAATCGTCCGAGCGCGCGCGCGTTGGCGGCGGCCGGGGCACCGACCGACGGGTACGAGAACGCCGCCGTCTCGCATCCCAACTGGACGGATAGCCGGTGGCGCAGCAGCACCGACTCCCATCCGTTGAGCCACAGACCGTGCACGTACACCACCCGCGTGCTCATTGCCGCGCGAACCGGTCAATGCCGCAGCTGCTGAATGACCGCACGATTGGTGCTCGAGGACACCGTCGTGATCGCCTCCGCGGCCGGCAGCCAGCGCGCGCGTACGTGCTCGGCGTCGCTCAATACGACAGGCACGCGTTCGGGCAATTTCAAGGCAAAGGCATGCTCGAGGTTGCGGGTCACGCCGGGCGCGTACTTCTTGCCGAACGACGGCAGAATCTCGTACAGCTGTGTCCATTGCAGGTTGCAGAGGCGCCCTTGAGTGATGCCGGTCTCCTCGATGAGCTCGCGGCGCGCGGCGGCATCCGCCGTCTCGCCCCACTCCAGGCTGCCGGTGACCGACTGCCAGAATCCAGGCGGCTTACGCCGCTCCATCAGCAGAAACTCGCCGCCGGCGGTGTAAATCACGATCAATACGGATTCCGGACGTCGGAACGACTGCAAGGCTACTCGACCTTGGGCGGAACCCGGACCCGGATATGCAGCTCGCGCAGCTGCGCCTCGCTGACCTCGGTCGGCGCGTCCATGAGGGGGTCCGCGGCCGTCTGGGTCTTCGGGAAGGCGATCACATCCCGGATGCTGCCGGCGCCGGCCATGAGCATCGCCAGACGGTCCAACCCAAAGGCGATGCCGCCATGCGGGGGCGCGCCGAACTTCAGCGCATCGAGCAGGAATCCGAACTTGAGCCTTGCCTCATCCGCCGAGATCCCCAGCAGAACGACCCCCACCGACGGCAGCTCCAGCCCATCAATGCGCACCGACCCCCCGCCGATCTCGGCGCCGTTGAGCACCATGTCGTAGGCCTTGGCGAGCGCCTCGCCGGGAGCGGCCGCCAAGGCGGCCGCGTCGAGGTTCACCGGACTCGTGAACGGATGGTGCATCGCGGCCCAGCGCTTGGCGTCCGCGTCCCACTCGAACATCGGGAAGTCGATCACCCAGAGCGGCCGCCAGCCCGGCTCGATGAGCTGCAGATCCTCGCCGACTTTGAGCCGCAGCGCCCCGAGCGCATCGCTCACCACCTTGGCGGTGTCGGCGCCGAAGAAGATCAGATCGCCGTCGGCCGCCGAGGTCCGCTCGAGAATCCCCGCGACCGCGCCATCGCTCAGAAACTTCAGGATGGGCGACTGCAGCCCCTCGCGTCCCTTGGCCGTCTCGTTGACCTTGACGTACGCCAAACCCTTGGCGCCGAAGCGCGCGACGTACGCGGTGTAGTCGTCGATCTCCTTGCGCGACAGCCGGCCGCCCTGCGGCACGCGCAGCGCCGTCACGCGGCCCTTGGGATCGGCCGCCGGGCCGGCGAACACCTTGAAATCGCAGCCGCGCACCAGATCCGCGACATCGACCAGTTCCAGCGGTACGCGCAAATCCGGCTTGTCGGATCCGAAGCGGCGCATGGCCTCGGCATAGCTCATGCGCGGCAGCGGATCGGGAAGCTCGACCGCGAGCACCTCCCGGAACAGGAACCGCATCAGGCCTTCCATGATGCCCTGGATCTCTGCCTGGTCGAGAAACGAGGTCTCGATGTCGAGCTGGGTGAATTCGGGCTGCCGATCGGCGCGCAAATCCTCGTCGCGAAAGCATCGCACGATCTGATAATAGCGATCGAACCCGGCAATCATCAGCAGCTGTTTGTAGATTTGCGGCGACTGCGGCAACGCGAAGAACTTGCCCGCATGCGTGCGGCTCGGCACCAGGTAGTCGCGCGCGCCCTCGGGGGTTGCCTTGGACAGCATCGGGGTTTCGATGTCGATGAACCCGGCATCGTCCAGGTAGCGGCGCATGGCGCGGGTGATGCGATGCCGGAGCATCAAGCGCTCCCGCATTTCCTCGCGGCGCAGGTCGATGTATCGAAACCGCAGCCGCACTTCCTCGCTGACGTGTTCGTCGAGTTGAAACGGCAGCGGCTCGGAGCGGTTCAGGATCTCGAGCGACCGGCACACGAGTTCGACCTGGCCGGACTTCAAGTTGGGGTTCACCGTGCCCGGCGGCCGCGCACGCACCGTCCCGGTGACTTTCAGCACATACTCGTTGCGCACCCGCTCCGCCATGGCGAACACTTGCGCGCTGTCCGGATTGAACACGATCTGCAGCAACCCCTCGCGGTCGCGCAGATCGACGAAAATGACGCCGCCGTGGTCGCGGCGGCGGTGCGCCCAGCCGGCGACCGTGACCACCTGGCCGATCGACGATTCGCCGACCTGGCCGCAATAATGTGTGCGCATAGGCCTAGAACTTGAGCTTGAGGAAGCGCGCGATGCTACGGCTTGGAACGCATGCGGGCAAGCCCGCAGGGCGCGTGCCGCCCCCGCTTGGGGTTCGGCTCCCGGCGGCGCCCGTGTCAGCGGCGGCGCGCCGGCTTCGCAGCCTTGCGCTTGATTGCCGGACGCGCGGGCCGCTTGGCGGGCTTGCGGGCATTGGACTTATTCGAACCGGACGCAGCCGTGCGCCGGGAACCTGCCGTGGCGGCGCCGGCCCCCGCGGCGGGCGCGGCCTTTTTCCCGGATTCCGCGGCGGCAGCCTTGTCCGCAGGCTTGTCCGCGGCCTTCTCCGGCTTGGCGGCATCGGCGCTCGCGGCCTCCTTGGCCGCGGTCTCCGGCTTGTCCTTCTTGTCATCCTTGGGCGCGTCCGATTCCGGGCGGTCGGCCAGGTTGCGCTTGTTGTCCTGATCCGATTTGAAATCGGTCTCGTACCAGCCGGCGCCCTTCAAGCGGAATACCGGAGCCGACATCAGCTTGCGCAGCTGCGATTTACCGCAATGCGGGCACTTCTTGAGCGGCGCATCGCTGACCTTCTGCATGGCCTCCAGCGTATGGCCGCAGCTATTGCACTGATATTCGTAGAAAGGCATGTGTTTCCTTCATCCCGTCCTGTTGTCGCGCGACCGTCCAAAAGTATAGCGAAGCCCCCGGGAGATTTCGCCGCAGCGGTCGACATCGCCCGCGTCCCGCGTTACCGCCGCGTCCTGCGGCATCGCCTGCGCGCGGCGGCGGCGCGGTCCGGTCAGTGCAGGCGCTCCTTCTCGAATACCAGTCCGTCGCGCTTCAGCGTGGCCACCACCCGGTCGCCGGCGATGAATTCGCCGCGCAGAATCTGCTGCGCCAGAGGATTCTCGATCTGCGCCTGGATCGCGCGCTTCAAGGGCCGTGCGCCGTACACGGTGTCGAATCCCGCCTCGCCGATGCGATCGCGCGCCGCATCGTCGAGCCTGAGCTGGATGTCGCGCTCGGCCAGCCGCTGGCGCAGACGGCCCAGCTGGATGTCGACGATGGAGCGAATCTGCTCGCGGCCGAGCGGATGGAACACCACGATTTCGTCGACCCGGTTGATGAACTCGGGACGGAAGTGCTGGCCCACCACCTGCATGACCGCCGCCTTCATCTTGGCATAGTTGGCCTCGCCCGCGAGTTCCTGAATCACCTGGCTGCCCAGGTTCGAGGTCATGATGATCACGCTGTTGCGAAAGTCCACGGTGCGCCCCTGGCCGTCCGTCAGACGCCCGTCGTCGAGGACCTGCAGCAGCACGTTGAACACGTCGGGATGGGCCTTCTCGACTTCATCGAGCAACACCACGCTGTACGGGCGGCGGCGCACGGCCTCGGTCAGGTAGCCACCCTCCTCGTAGCCCACATACCCCGGAGGCGCGCCGATCAGCCGGGCCACGGAGTGTTTCTCCATGAACTCCGACATGTCGATCCGCACCATGGCCTCCTCGGTATCGAACATGAATTCGGCCAAGGCCTTGCAGAGCTCCGTCTTGCCGACGCCGGTGGGTCCCAAGAACAGGAACGAGCCCAGGGGGCGATGCGGATCCTGCAGCCCCGCGCGCGAGCGGCGGATGGCATCGGCGACGGCCTTCACCGCCTCGTGCTGGCCGACCACGCGCTGTTCGAGGACCTCCTCCATGCGCAGCAGCTTGTCGCGCTCGCCCTCGAGCATGCGCGATACGGGGATGCCGGTCCACTTCGAGACGATCTCGGCGACCTCCACTTCGGTGACCGAATTGCGCAGCAGCTGGTTCGGCTTCTGCTCGGCCTGGAGCGCCTTGGCGAGGCGCTGCTCCAGATCCGGAATGCGCCCGTACTGCAGCTCCGACATGCGCCCCAAGTCCTGCGCACGGCGTGCGGTGTCGAGATCCTGGCGCGCGCGCTCCAGCTCTTCTTTGATGTGCGCGGCGCCCTGCACCGAGGCCTTCTCCGCCTTCCACACCTCCTCGAGATCCGAGTATTCCTTCTCGAGCCCCTTGAGCGACTCCTCCAAGGTGGCGAGCCGCTTGCGGGAAGCCTCATCGGCCTCCTTCTTGAGCGCTTCGCGCTCGATCTTGAGCTGGATGATGCGCCGGTCGAGCTTGTCGAGCGCCTCGGGCTTGGAATCGATTTCCATCCGGATGAGCGAACCCGCCTCGTCGATCAGGTCGATCGCCTTGTCCGGCAACTGCCGATCGGCGATATAGCGATGCGACAGCGTCGCCGCCGCCACGATGGCGGGATCGGTGATCTCGACGCCGTGATGCACCTCGTAGCGCTCCTTCAGCCCGCGCAGGATCGCGATGGTGTCCTCCACCGACGGCTCGTTGACCAGGACCTTCTGGAAGCGCCGCTCGAGCGCCGCGTCCTTCTCGATGTACTTGCGATACTCATCGAGCGTGGTCGCGCCCACGCAATGCAGCTCGCCGCGCGCGAGCGCCGGTTTCAGCATATTGCCCGCATCCATGGCGCCTTCGGCCTTGCCGGCGCCCACCATGGTGTGCAGCTCATCGATGAACAGGATGACCTGGCCTTCCTGCTTCGCGAGATCGGTGAGCACGGCCTTCAGGCGCTCCTCGAACTCGCCGCGGAATTTCGCGCCGGCGATCAGCGCGCCCATGTCGAGCGCGAGAATGCGCTTGTTGCGCAGCCCCTCGGGTACTTCGCCGTTGACGATGCGCTGCGCGAGCCCCTCGACGATGGCGGTCTTGCCGACGCCGGGTTCGCCGATCAGCACCGGATTGTTCTTGGTCCGGCGCTGCAGCACCTGGATGGTGCGGCGGATCTCGTCGTCGCGGCCGATCACCGGGTCGAGCTTGCCCTGGGTCGCACGCTCGGTGAGGTCGATGCTGTACTTCTCGAGCGCCTGGCGGTTCTCCTCCGCGCCCGCATCCTCCACCTTGGCGCCGCCGCGCACCTCCTCGATCGCCTTCTCGAGCGCCGCCCGCGCCGCGCCGCAGGACTTCAGGATCCGGCCGAGCTCGCCGCGGTCCTCGCAGGCCGCGAGCACGAACAGCTCGCTCGAGATGAACTGATCGCGCCGCTCCTGGGCCAGCTTGTCAGTGACGTTCAGCAGCTTGTTGAGATCGTTGCCGAGCAGCACCTCGCCGCCCGAGCCTTCCACCTTGGGCAGCCGATCCAGCGCCCCCGCGAGCTCGGAGCGCAGCTTCGCCACATTCGCTCCCGCCTTTTGGAGCAGAGGCCGGGCCGTGCCCCCCTGCTGGTCGAGCAGGGCGGCCATCAGGTGCACCGGTTCGATGTATTGATTGTCGCGGCCGACGGCAAGCGACTGAGCGTCCGCCAGGGCACCCTGGAACTTGGTCGTCAGCTTGTCCATTCGCATGCAGCCACCCTTCTGATGATTCGATCGGAATGTCATCTACCTGGGGGTTGCAAGCGGCAATTCAACGGCTTGCGGCCCGATCGCAGCGAGGTCTCCTCAGACGGACGCCCGGGGTTCCAGCCACACCAGCGTGGCCTGCCGGCCGGTCCGGCCGTCGCGCCGGTGAGAGAAATAGCGCTCCGACTGCGCATGGGTGCACGCACCGCCACCATGGATCCGGTTGACGCCGAGCCGCTCGAGCCGGCGCCGGGCGAGTGCCGGAAGATCCGCCATGAAGCGGCCGCGCGCGTTCGGCGCGAACGCCGCGGCGGCACCTGAGTCGCCCCGCACGAACGCCTCGCGCACTTCAGGCCCCACCTCGAAATGCCCGGGTCCGATGGCTGGACCCAGCCACACCAGGAGCGAGGACGGCGCGACGCCGAGCGCCGCCACGGCCGCCTCGATCACACCGCCCGCCAGGCCGCGCCAGCCGGCGTGCGCGGCAGCCACCGCGTCCCCCGCCTCGGCGGCGAACAGGATCGGCAGGCAGTCGGCCGTCAGAATCGCGCAAATACGGCCCGGCACCCGGGTCACCGCCCCGTCGGCCGCCTCTGCGGGCGCAGCCTGCGGCGCCAGGGTCGTGCCTGGCGCCGGAGCGCGCAGCGGCGCGCCGGTGCGCGCCTGGGAACCCGTCGCCGGCAGGTCGCCCACCGGGAGGGCAGACCCCAAAGAGTCCAGATCCGCGATTCGCGCACCGTGTACCTGCGCGAGCCATTGAGGCTCCGCCGGCAGTGCGGCGGAGGCGCGGAGTCGGCGGCGGTTCTCCGTCACCGCCTCCCGCGCGTCCCCGACGTGGTGGCCCAGGTTCAATGAGGCGTACGCACCGGTGCTCGCCCCGCCGCCCCGCAACGTCGAGAGCGCCCGCACGTTCGCCGGGGCCGGCCAGTCGGGCGTCAGCCATTCGACCGCCATCAGGTCGCCGTGGCCCCAGCCGGGCGGCGGCCGCGGGCCGCCTGTCGCAATGCCTCGCGGGCATCGCTGCGCAGCACCTCGAGCAGCGCCGCAAAGTCCGCTGGAACCGGCGCCTGCAGCGCGAGGCGCTTCCCCGTGCGCGGATGATCGAAGGCCAGCCTGGCCGCGTGCAGCGCCTGATGGCTGAACTCGCGCAAGGCCTCGACCAGCGGTTCGCTCGCGCCCCGCGGACGGGCGAGGCGGCCGCCATAGACCGGATCTCCCACGATCGGGTATTTGAGGTGCGACAGATGCAGCCGAATCTGATGCGTCCTGCCGGTTTCCAGGCGCACGCTCAGATAGCTATGCGCGCGGAATCGCTCCAGCACGCGATAGTGGGTGGTGGCAGCCCGGCCGTCGCCGCGCACCGCCATGCGCAGCCGGTCGCTGCGGTGGCGGCCGATGGGCTGATCGATGGTACCGCCCGAGGTCATGACGCCGACGCACACCGCAAGGTACTCGCGCGACACCGTCCGCGCCATCAGCTCGCGGGTGAGCGCCGTGTGCGCCTCCGGGGTACGGGCGATCATCAGCAGGCCGCTCGTGTCCTTGTCGAGCCGATGGATGATGCCGGCCCGGGGGAGCGCCGCCAGGCGCGGATCCCAGCCGAGCAGGGCATTTTGCAGCGTGTGCCGCGGGTTGCCGGCCCCGGGATGGACCACCAGGCCCACCGGCTTGTCGACCACCAGCACATCGCGGTCCTCGTGCACCACGTTCAGGGGTATCGGCTCCGGCAGCACCGCAGCGGCAGCCGGCGCCTCGGCCGGGACCCGGACCTGCACCCGGGCGCCTGCGCTCACCGCATCCTTCGGCTTGCAGGGGAGCCGTCCGACTTGCACCTGTCCGGCCTCGATCCACCCCTTGATGCGGGTGCGAGAATGCTCGGGGAGCATCCGGGCGAGCGCGCCGTCCAGGCGGAAACCGCTCAATTCCTCGGGGATTTGCAGCTCGATGACTCGGAACTCTGCGCTCATGGGGGGACTCGAAGCT
>VFSW01010369.1_pt1 | contig 13217 bp, 23 predicted proteins | sample 5358111 | NCBI WGS metagenome assembly VFSW01 (sample SAMN11554181, study PRJNA540505) | mine drainage metagenome | isolation source: sediment from site ElyBrook_90M | place: USA: Ely Copper Mine, Vershire, VT | collected 2017 | reverse complement strand
TAGATGACGCCGTCGGTCTGATTCTGGACGGTCAGGCCGGCCGGCGACGATAGGTCGCCGCCGAGCGCCTGAAGGTTGACCGTGAACGTCGACCCGTTCGCCGTCGGCTGCCAAAATAGCGGGTACTGCCCGCCTCCGACGTTCGGAGGGTTCGTACTCACGATGCGATTAGGTGCTGAACGATGATGCCGGCGACGACGGTCCCGAGCGCGAACATGCCGCCGCCGGTCCTCTTTGCGATCGTCCAGCGCCGATCGTTGACGATGCGCCGGCGTTGATTGACGTCGTCCAGCTGGTCGATGCGCCTGTGCGCCTTGCCGATCTGCCCGTTTTGCTTATGAACGGTCTGCGTGAGTGCGCCGACCGCGCGGCGCGTTTCCTGGTGCTCGCGGATCGAATCGCGGCGGAATCCCTCGCCCTGTTCTTTCAGGTCGGAGATCCGCTCTAGGATCAGCGCGAGTATATCGGCGTCCATGCCCGCCGCCGGCTAGTCGTCGTCGACTTCGGCGGCGGCGCTAAGGGTCGACGCGAACACGGCGCCGATAGCCTCGGCCAGGGCGTCCGACGGGATCGTGATATCGGCGTGTAGGACCCGGCCGAACATGATCCCCACATCTGCGAGCACCTGAATCGACCCGTCGTCGTGCGCGACGACCTGGCGGACCTGTAAGACGATCTGCGCCACGAATCAGCCCGCCGGGGTCTGGGGGTCGGTGACGTCCGGAACGGCCGGCAGGCGCAGGTGTGGGCCGTGGTCGACGCGGATGTGTGTCGCGTCCAGCTGCGTGCGTTCGGGCAGGACGTCTAGTGGCTGGTAGAGCAGTTCTAGGCGCGCGTTCGCGGCGGTGTTCGCGCCGGTCAGGCCGGCGTATAGCTTCTGGCCGTCCGACATGACCAGGCGCCGGGGTTCCCATGTCGCCAGCCCGCCGGCGAGCGTCAGGAAGAAGATAGCCTGCGTCCAGTCGGATGGGATGTCGGTGCAGATGGTCGCATTGCCGACCCCTGATGCGCCGCCGTCGGTGGCGACAATGACGGCGCGGATCGCCCACACCTGCCCGGGAGGGATGGCGGCAGATTCCAGTGTCGCGGCGCCGGCGACGACTGGCGTCACCAGGTAGGCGGGTGCGCGCTGTAGCCGGGGCTCGTGGCCGAGCACCGAATTGTGATTGTGGTGCGCGTTGTGAATCGCGTGTGCTGGGTGCATCGTTGTCATGCGATCGCCGCTTTCACTCCGGTCCGGATGACCGCAGACGTCGCAGCCTTCCCGACGGTTTGGCCGGTTGATGTGCCATACCGGAACAGCATAATGACCCCAAAGAACAGCAGCGATAGCCCGACGAACATTTCTAGGATTCGGATCGGGTTCGCCAGCCATTCCAGCACCTTGACCGCGATGCCGGCACCAGCGGTCGCGACGCCGAGCGCAGATTCGATCCCCGACGCCGCGTCGCCGGCGGCGCTACTGACGGCGCCGCCGATCGCCGATTTCCCGGACCCGATAGGAGTCAGCCCGCCGATACCTGTGCCGACGACCGTTCCGCCGATCGGGAAGTACCCACCCGACAGCAGTTCGTAATAGTGCGTGACGTTTCCTGTCCAATTCTTATTCAGGCCGCCCGGGTCATTCGACGCCCCGGTCGGCGCCCATATCGCGGCAATTTTCGGGATAGTCGTCGCCCCCTGCGTCGAATATGGCGGCCCGGCCAGATTCTTCGCCGCGTAATAGATTGCTGATGAATAGTTAGGGAACGACAACCCCGGGCCGAGCCCGAACGGATTGTGTATCGGCTGCGACGGCCCGTAGGTTCCGGCGGCGGTTTCGGAAATACTAATCGCTGCCAGAAAATAGGGGTCGACGCCGTATTGCTTCCCGGCCGCGACGAACGTCATCCCCTGATTTTTTAGGGGCGACGACGGATATTCCTGCGCAATTTTCGCGTCGATCTGCTGCGCGGTCTGCGGCGAAAACAACTGGTTTGCGCCCTGTATCTGCGCGAGCGTCGGCACCTGTTACCAGTCCGTCGATCCACGTTCGACCGCGATCGAGTTCGCGCGCCGGTACAACAGGAACATGTACACGTTGATCGCGATCATTCCGATCATCGGCCACCACGACGCCGCGACCATCGATGCCACGGTCGCCATTGTCAGCGTGATTCCGATCGAGTGATAGACGTACTTCATGTTCGACTTCGACCGTTCGGGGTCGCCGCCGAATGATTCCGCAGTCCACGGCGACGAGTTCAACGACGAATAGGCGTTCATCGTGTTTTCGGCCGATGCCAGAAATAGCAGCGCCGCTAGCGCGTCTTTCGATAGCGTCATCGCGGGGACGGTCATCGTCATGCGGCGACCTCGTAGTAGACCTTGCCAATTTTGACGACCCTATAGCCGGGCCGGACTTGTTTCGGATATGCGGTCCACGGTCCTAGTCGCGGCTTCGATCCGCTAGTAACGCCGACGCCGACGTGTGGGCCCGTGACCCCGGACGTTCCGCCGCCGCCAGTCCCTTGTGTCGCCGACGGCGCGGATGGCGCGGCGTTCGGAATTTCGTAATACAGGCCCCCCCGCTTGACGACGTGATACCCGGTGCGGACCTGCTTCGGGTAGGACTTCCAGGGCCCGAGCGTCTTCGTGATCCCCCCGTGCCCGCCGGATGGTGTACCAGGGGCGCCCGTGGCACCCGTGGCGCCGGCGGCGCCGGCGGCCCCCGTGGCGCCAGCTGGTCCGGCCGGGCCGATTGGGCCGGCATCCCCTTGGCCGGATGTGATACCCGATGCATACGGCAGGCCTGTGTTGGGGTCGATGCCGGCCGAATTCTGCTGCGCGGCGAGCGCCGCCAGGTCGGACGGTGATCCGGTCACGTATCCAGTCGCGGGATCGATGGCGCCGGTCGCGCCCGTGGCGCCCGTCGCGCCGGCGGCGTTTGCCTGTCGGTTCCGATACCAGCGATAGCCGAGCACGGCCGCGACGCCGATCGCGACCCATGCCCACATCGGCAGGGGTCCCATCTTCGCCGTGAGCCGATCTGCGAGGTTCATCCCATGCCCCCTGCCAGGTAGTCACCGTGTGTCGCGCCGAGCGTCTGCACGTTCGGTGCGGCGCCTTCAGGTAGCTGGACCATTACGTTCGACTGCTGTTGCGTCGTAAGCGGCTGGAACCCGGCCGGCGGCTGCGGCTGCCCGTACCAGGGGATCGGGATCTGAGCGCCAAGATGCGGCGCGACGCCGCCGGGCGTGTTCGCGAGTTCCATCAGCAGCATGTCGCGCACGAAGGTCAGCTGCGCGTTGCCCATGAACGTGTTCGCGTAGGGCAGCACCCCCTTCGACGGATACACGTCGACTTCGTCGTACACGAGTTCTTCCAGCGGGTACATGCCGAGCGGCCCGTGCGGCGACAGCCGCGTGTAGTCGTAGGGCAGCGCGCGGCCGATGATCGTCCCTTCGGCCGGCGTGTACGGCTCCCCCTGCACGATCGTCGACACGGGGTGTTCGGACTGCCTCATGCGGTCAAGCTGCGGACCAGCTGGCGCGGTCGCGTATTGCGCCGCGTTGTCGATGAACTCTTGCGCGCCTAGTGCGTCCAGCATGACGCCCCCTTAGCTTCCGGGCTTGATTTAGCTTCCGGGCTTGATCCCCGCACCCTGCGCGGCGTTGATGACGTTCGAGAACGACTGCCCGCCGGCGGTGACGACCGCTGCGGTGTTCTTGTGGGCGACCAGCGTCGCGACCAGGGCGACCAGGAGAATGCCCGTAATGAAATTTCCGATCGTGTTTCCGGTCATGATGCTGGCGCCTCCGGCGTCGGGATGGGGACGACCTGGCCGGTGTTCGGGTCGGTCGTCGGCGGGATCGGTTCTGCGGCGTTCTGCGGCGCTTCGGCCGGCGCCGGTGTGATTACCCCGACGCCCGGTGAAAACGCGGCAGGCGCCGCGACAGGCACGGGAACGGGCGCATGGCCGGTGTTCGGGTCGACGACGTCACCGAACGCCGGCGGGCCGGGTTCGACGGATTCTTCGACGGTCGTCGGGTCCTGCACGGCCGTGACGCTAGGCGCGGCGGCGAGCTTCGCAGCGGCAAGCTGCGTTTCCAGTTCGGCGACGGTCGGCGTCGCGGCGGCGGCGGGCGCCGGCGGCGCGGCGTTTAGCGGCTTGACGTCAAGGTGCGCCAGGATTTCGTACACCTGTTCGATCGACACGAGCACCTGCGGAGTGCCGCCGTCGATGGACGCGATGACATAGTGCCCGCTGTCCGACCCGGTGACGGTAATCGGCTTGACGTGTTCCGGCGCGGCGATGCGCGGCAGCTGGTCGAACAGGTCTTCGGCTTCGGACTTATACATGGTCCCCCCCTACGGGATCGCCCCGATAGACTGCAGATATGCCTTCGTTTTGACGCCGCTAGGTTGCGGGGTCTGATACAGGGTCGGCGTTCCCGGCGATGGAATGAGCCCGATTTCGCCAGGGTTTAGCATAACCTCTTGGCCGGCCCGTATCTGCTGCCCCTGCTTGATGCCTGCGGCCGGCGTCCCTTCGGCGTAATACATATACGGATAACCGTCGATCGGCGTGTCGAGCTTGATATAGATCGCGGTCCCGGTTTGATATGCGTCGGCCGTGTGCCCCCACCCTGAACTGATATTGGCGACGACCCCGGGCGCGATCGCATATGCCGGAGTCGCGCCGGCGTAGGCGAAGTCTAGGCCGTAGTCCACACGTCCAACGGTGACACCCTTCAGCGACGCGAACAGCTGGCCGACGGCACCTTGCGCGGGGACCGGCCCGGCGCCCGTTGTCGTCCCGGCGCCGATGTCAGTTCGCGGCGGTGCGTCAACCCCTTTTGGGGCTTGCGTTAGCGCCCCCTTCGCCGTGGCGACATTCGACACGCCGCCGAAGAACGGCGCCGCGTAATTCAGGACGACGCCGGCGGCGATCAGGACTGCGAGCCCTGCCGCCGGTCCCGGCGCGAACGTCGCGATTCCGGCGGTTAGGCCGAATGCGAGCGTTCCCGCGAGGGCCTGGCGACCCGATGGCAGGGAACCCGTCGATGCGTCGGCGATGATGACGACCAGGGCCGAGCCGACGAACGACGCGACGATGACCGATTCCGGCTTCACTTCGCTACCGGCTTCCCCGAAAACACCGATTTCACCTCGCCGACGACGCTGCGGTTCGTGAAGCTGGAATAGACCAGCACGAACCCCAGCGCCAGAACGACGACGGCTAGGAACAACATCGGTCAGGCGACCGGAGTCGGTGGCGTCGGCGACGTCACGGGCTGGTCGGTCAACACGACGGGCGGCGTCGGGTCGGTCGTCACGGTCGGGTCAGGCGACCCGATGTTGTTGATGTGAACGCCGAGAATTGCGCCATTCCACGCGGCGGCGACGCCGACGATCGGCGACGTGAAATTCCCCCCCGTGTGAATGATTTCGTAGCCGGCACCGATGGCCGACGCCGCGCCGATCGCGTACACCAGGATGACGCGCAGATAGGTCGACAGCAGGGTCGGTGTCATGCCGAGCCCTTCGCCCGCATCCGCTTGTAGATGTACCAGGCGACGACCAGCAGAATCGCCAGGATGACTAGGGTTTGCATCGACACGTCGTCAGCCTCCTATCGCCACGCCGAAGCGGAACCCGCTCGCGTGAATTGCGTAGATGATGCCGGCGGCGAGAATGATTATCATCGCCAGCCGAACGGGTGTTGCGTTGCCTGCCCCGGAGACGCCACCCGGGCCGAAGCTGCCACCCGGGCCCCATGACGAACCGATCGACGTGCGGCCGGATTCGTCCGGAAGGTCCGGACCCCCCACGTTCCCGGGGAGCGTGACCGTGTTCGGCGCGGCCGCACCGATCGGGAAGGGTTCCCCGCCGGCTGCTGCGATCGCGCCGTGATAGCTACCTGCCATCAGTCAGCCCCCCCTTATGCGCCAGGGAACAGAACGTCATTAAAGACGGTCTGCAGGGTCGAGGCGGCGCCCACCCATGCGGCGCTATGCAACTCCAGGCGCGACGCTTGCGTGAGTCCCAAGAACTGCGCCGGGTTGCCGTCGCCGACCATCCCGTGCAACAGGTCGTCGCGGAAATAGACGATGACGCCGTCCGGGACCGCAGGGGTCCGGGTCCGTTTGAGCATCCACCCGCGCCGCATCTTGATCGGCTCCGACTTGAAAAAGTAGGTGCCGTCTAGGGACAATTCGATCGGTTCGGGAAGGTTCGCCAGCGCGTTACGCAGGCCGAGCCCGCCGCCGCCGCCGGTGCCCGATGCGCGGTTCACGTAAACGATCGTTCGCAGCGCGCGCCCGGGGTTCCGGAATCGCGACACGTAATCGCCTGCGGGCAGCGAAGGGTCGGTGTAGGACTGCCAACGCTGCACGGTCCCGAGCAGGGGCGGCATAGCCTCGATCGGGTGCCCCGAAATGTCGGTCGGGGTCGGCTGCGCGTAGTTGACTTCGTTCAGACGGATGCGGAACGTCGGCAGGGGTGACGGTGCAACCGACCAGACGTTCGTTGTCGGGTTGATCGTGAAACCGACCTGCCATTCGGTCGCGCCCGAGAGGTTCGGCAGCGCGCCGAGCCCGGAGTGCGGGTGGATTTCGACCGGGATGCGGAGCGAAAACACGTAGTTCGGCGTCGTACCGACGAAGTCAGGAAACAGCGCCGGATCGCCACAGTAGTCGTATCCGCCGTATGTGTTGATGACGTACCAGGCGAACCCGTCGACCGGGCCGAACACCTTCGTGCCGCCGCCGTCCTGCAGGTAGATCGACTGAAACAGGCACCAGGGGGCATCGGGCAGGGCGGTCCCGGCGGTGCCGCCGGACCCTTCGACCAGGACTTCGATGAACTTCAGGTAACCGTTAGATGCCCGGACGTTGTACGGGCCGAACGACTGAGCGACGGCCGATGTGATGACCGAAACGCCGGTGTCCTGAAACACCTCGGAAAGCAGCTGCGCGCCGGCCGCGAACGGAACGGGCGGAACGGCTGCGGGCGCCGCTGGAGCGGTTGCCATGTGTCGCATACCCCCTAGTGGAGAATGAACGCGAGCGCGTGCGCCCACGGTGACGATGTCGGAATTTTCGTCTGCATCAGGCGCAGCGCAGCCATAACGACCAACAGCCACACCGTGAACCAGACGAGCGTAATCAGACTCATGTGTTAGGAAACCTCCGGTGCGCGGGTGACAAAGGATCGCGCGGTTCGTGTGTTGAGATACAGCACATCGTGACTAGGTTCTACACCGTCGCCCGGCGGCAGGTTCGCCACGTTATACATAACTTCGGACGAATCCATGCCGCCGATGCCCGACAGCCGGCGCAGGTCCTCACGATCGCGGGTGCGGAAAATGAACAGGTGCGTCGACTGCCCGAGCGCCGCGACGGGCAGGTAGCGGGGGCGCTGCGCGGATGCCATCAGCGACACGCCCGACGACCTGGCGCCGTGGTACATGACGCGGATCAGGGCCGACACCGACGGGGATTCGCCTAAGAAATTCAGTTCATCGGCGTACAGCGTGAACCCGCCGCGCACGAACACGTCGGCCATGACGCGCGCACATTTCGCGCGCACCTCCTGCGCCTGCGACGGGTGCGTGTAGGACGGCGCGAACACCCACCGGAAATGGTGCGACGGCGTCGGCCATTCGGTCGTTCGCCACACGCCCCGCTTCGGCAGTTCGTCGATCAGGTCGTCGCGCGGTTTCGTCGCCAGCGCGACCAGGTAGCGCCGCATTTCCATCAGCGCGAACGCCAGGGTCGTTTTCCCGCAGCCGGTCGGGCCGGCGATTAGGACGTGTTCGCCGGGCTTCCATCGCATCCGTTCCCCGACGACTTCGTCCCATTCGATCGTAGGGGCGACCGGGATGCGGATGCGTAGCGCCCGTGGCGTCACTCCGCGTAGCCGTTCTGCGTTGGGGTGTCGCCCGTCGGGACGCCGGCGAATGGCGGCGGCGCGTGCGTGTGCTGTTGCGTCGGCGGGTTTCCTTGTGGACCGGCTGGCCGGCCGGCGAAGGTCTGCGCCATCCCCTCCGGGGCGAGCCCGTGGTGCGCCATGATCGGGACCAGGACGGCAAGCGTCACGACGATGACTTCGGCGTAAACGCCCCCGTTTATCATCCCTTCCATGATCGCCAGGACCCGCGCGTTTTTGTCGGCGAGCTTGCCGTATGCGTCGCCGAGCGCCGGACCGTTCTGCGCCAGGATCAGCCCGCAATGGGAGTCGACTAGCGACAGCATCATGCCGCCGGCGGCGATCTGCTGGCCGACTTCCCGGCCAACCTTCGCCCCGCGCGTGTTGCGAGCAGGTGACGGCGCGGCGCCCGATGCCCCCGCGCCGGCGCTCGCGCCGTCGGGTGGCACGCTACCGTCTTTCGGCCTGTTCTTCGATCCCGGCGGGCGACCGCGCCGGCGCTTCGGCTGCCCCTCATCTTCGGCGCCGCCGGCGAGCGCCGCAGCGACCCGGGCGCGATCGGCATCGGTTCCCGACGCTGCCAGCTGTTCTAGCCGGGTCATTTCTTCGTCGGTCAGTTCTTCGGTTTGGGGCATCCCTTAGCGCCTTTCAATCGGTGGATGTAGTACGCGCGATACATTTCGCGCCATTGCGTCCAGCCGTTCCGGTACATCATCGCCAGCGGATCAGCGGCCGGTTAAACGGGTGCGACGGGCGCGGCGGCGTTTCGGCCGGGACGTCCGGAAGGTCGGTCGGGAGATCGTCGACAGCGTCTTCGACGACGTCGACCGCGTCGTCGACCGCACCTTCGGCGTCGTCGACCAGGTCGTCGAGCGCCGCGTCATTCGATGCGACAACGGCGTTCACGACGTCCGGCATATCGCCGGCGCCAGGGACGACGACCGACACGGGATCGCCGCCGGCGTCATTCTCGGCCACGGCCACGGCCGCAGCTGCGACCGCCACATCGGCGGCGTCTTCGGCTTCAGTCTTCGCGACGTCAAGGCGCGCGACCTTTTCTTCTAGCGCCGACGCCCGCGCGTTCGCGCGTTCGGCTTCGGCCCGGGCTTCGTCGGCGACCGCTTTTGCGCGGCCGACTTCGCCGGCCAGGTTGACCATACGTTCGGCCATTTCGAACGGGTCTAAGGTCATCGTGTCCCCCGTGACGGGTTTATAGTGACACCGGCACGATACACCGAACGCATACGGGGGGCACCTTGTCATTATCCGGTAGCGACGTTTCGGAATTTCAGCAGGTAGGGACCGCGCCACGCGCCGGGGAGTCGTTCTGGTGGGTGCGGCTGCGCGACGGGATGCACATCGATCGCAGCTACGCGCATCACGTCGCGGTCGCGTTGGGGCATCGGTTGCCATTCATCGGGCCATACCTGTTCTATCGGTCGTACCTTGACCCGATCATGCAGGCCGAATGGCTGGCCGGCGCGGTCCTCGCCGACCGCCGACTGATGACCGGCGCGATGGATGTCGAAGAAATCAGCTTCACGATGCCGAACGGCCAGGGCGACCGGCTGTCGAAGACGGCGCGCGAAACGCGCATCGATCGGTTCATCGGGAAATACGAACAGCTAGTAAAGCGCCGTCTAGTCCTCTACACGACGCCGAACACGGCCGATACCCTAGTTCGGTTCGCCAATATCCCGGGCGCCCGCAGGGTCATTACCTGGCAGGCCGAATGGGGTCCGCGCCTGCATCCGATCCCGAACCTGCCCGCGCCGTCATTCTGGCAGACCGCAGACCACGGGGGCGCCGGCGGCGGCGACACGGATATCTGCCTACATGACACGGCGTTCCTAGCGTCACTGGTCAAGCCGATGCCCGTCGTCCACGGCGCGCAGATTCTCGGCCCGTGGGTGTCACATCCGCGAACGGTGCGCCCCGGCTATCGGGTCGTGTCGACCGACACCGGGTTCTATGAAATCCCGGCCACGATGCTAGGACCGTGGAAGGCATACCCGACCCAGACCCGGCCCGGCTATCGTGTCATTAAATTCGGCCATTACTACTACCAGGTCGCCGTAGCATGACCGATCTACAGGACGCGGAAAATAGCTGGCGCGACGCATGGCTGCGTTACTTTGATATCGTCGAAGACGCACCCGACGACGTGTCCCCGTCATAGGTGAACGGCAGGCGACCGGCCCGGGGGTCATCCCCGGGCCGTTTGTCTGCTCCGCGTTCGCACCCGATGGCAATTCGCGCAGACCAGTTCGCATAGCGCGATTTCGTCTATTAGCCGGTCAATCGATGCGCCGCGCGTTGCGAGTGTTGACACTTCCATACCCTTCGGGCCGTCGACGTGATCGAAGTCCATACATTCCGGCGCGAACGTCCCGTCACAATCGGCGCATGGCGTTTCCCGTTTCACATCGTCTAGAAATGCCATGTTTTCCGCGCGCCGACGCCGGTTGCTTTCCAGTGTCATAGAGGAAGCCTACCCTGGCGCGGTATCCCGGGCCGTTTGTCTGCGACGTCTGAAACGACGCTATTCACCTGCGGGAACCTGACGTCGCGGTGTTCGGTGACGCGCCATTCGGTCGCCGACTGCATTTCGGCCATGACGACCGCTAGCCGGTGTTCCTCTAGTTCGTGGACGAAGACGGCGTCGGCCTGAATCATGGCGACGTGCCCCCCCCGGCGTTCGATGCGCCGGGCGAACGTCAGGGCTTCGATCCTGACTTTCGCTTCGATGATGCCACGATCGATGACGTTCGCGTAAATCGGTTCGGACGTTCGCGGCGGCGTCGATATGTGCGCCCGGACCATTCGCCCGCCGACCAGGACGGCGCCGGGCGACGACGCCGGCGTCGGCGAGGTCCCCCATAACATCCGTTTATCTTGCGGACCCTGCGCCATCGCGCCGTAGGTCGCCAATAGCGCCCCCTTCGCCCAACGCTTGCGCGTCGCGTCGTCCATTTCGGCGATGCGGTCTAGCGCCCATTGCGCGAACCCATTCAGGCCGGCGCCGATTTCGTCCGGCCGGCGCCGCGATGTGATGGCGCCGACGACCCCGACGACTTCGACCCCGGGTTCGGTCAGGTAATGAAGCACCTCCGGCGACCAGGCCGCGACGGTACGTTCGCCGGGCTCGCGTAGTCCGGGCAGCTGGAAACGCCGGCGCAGCGTTTCGTCGTTGTCGTCGACCCGCACGCGCAAGTAAAACAACCCGGGCCGGCCGAGCAGGTCCGCATAGCGGCAGTCGTCAGGCGCGCGCCATATCCGCGCGTCTTCGGTCGAAATCTTCCCGCGCGCCCATAGCGCATCAGCGTCGGTGAATTCGACGATCGCGGCGGCTTGATGGTGCGCCGACCGCATATCGACTTCGTAGGCGTGCGGGATAGACCTACCCACGAAATCCCCGGCGTACATGTTACCGGGCAGCTGGCGCCGGCCGGCGGCGTTGATCCGCGACGGGATGCGCCGGCGTGGCTGCGACCAGAATCGATCGTCGCGCAGGAACCGAGCGCCGACAGCGCCCGGCGTCGGGCGCACGGCGACCCCCCACCCGGTGAACGTCTCTACTAGCTCCCTGGCGAAGCTATGCAGCCACGTCAGGCGCTCCGCGTCGTCGTCGGTGTGTTTCCACGAGTCCAGCCATTCAGGGGCGCAGATGACCGGACACGGCCGATAGTGGGTGCGCCCCTTCGCCGAGCGCCCGGGTTCCGGCCACGTCAGGGTTCGAAGGTATGCGCGCTGCGACCGGACGGGCATAATACCGCCGCGCCGGTCGATGATCGCGTTCCGGATCTGCATCCCGCGCCCGGTGCCGGCGTCGGGGTGATCGAACAGATACCGGGCGATCGACCCGGCGTCGTCGGTGACGACCAGGACTTCGGTCCCGTGTTCTTTCCGGCACGACGCGCGCAGCTGCGCCCACCCGTCGGCGCCGTCGGCGAAGGTCCCGTCATCGAAAAGGAACGCGCACCCCTCGCCCGTGACGCACGCGAACCGGTATGTATAGCGAGGTGCCGACGCCCGGGGCAGGACCGGGCGCGGTATGCCGGGCCCCCCTCGCAGCATTAGATCGGGGTTGTACCGTATGCGTTTTCGAGCACGTCCCCGATTTCGGCTTCGAATTCGTCGTAATCGAGGTAGTCGATATCGGTCACGGTCCGATAGGTGTCATCCCACATTCCGCCGTGAAAATGCATGACGACCGATTCGGCGCCCGTCCAGTCCGACGCCGGCGGCGGTGCGGCGCCGTTCTGCACGTCGTGATAGTCGCCGGCCCGGTCGTACCATCCCGCCACGTCGAACCCGTCATACAGCAGGGTTTCGTGCATCGACGTGTCGATCGGCGGTTCGCGGTCCTCGGCGCCGAGATTTTCTCTAGTGAAGATCCCGCCGCCGCGCGAGCCCGGCCCGGTTTCCTGCGGTTCACGGTCGGGCGGTTTTTTGTGCCTGCGCGACGATCCGGTTAGTAGGTTGGCGACCAGGTCGCCGACATCGCCGAGCACCTTGCCGAGCGCCTTGAAGAAACCCACGGTGTCCCCTCCGTCGTTATGTGAACGCCGACAGCGCCCGGGCCTCACGTCCAGGGCGCTGCGGGTGTGTCGGTCAGTCTAGGACGAACGACGTCAGAACGGAATGTCGTCGTCCCCTGGTGCCGACGGTGAGAGCGGGGCGCCCACCGATGTCGACGCGAGCTTCGGGGGCGTCGCCGGCGCGGGAGTGATTTCCATTTGCCCCCACACGTCGACGTCGCGACCTTCGATCCGAGCGACATAGCGATGCACGGGCGACTTCGTCCCGGCCCGGGACGCGGCCGTTTCGACCTGCCCGAAATACTTGATCCCGATCCGCTCACCGGGCGCCGGCCGGAGTTCTGTCAGCCGGGTCCGTAGCGCCTGATGAAACGCGTGTACCGCGACCTGGTCGCCGCCGTCGTCCAGCTGCACGGTGACGATGGGATAGGCGCCGTATTCGTTCATTCCCTTGTCGACGCGTGTGACGCGACCGACCAGCTGGTCGCCGGCGTTCGGGCGCCATCCGGGTGCGTTGTCGAATTGATCTGTAGTCATGTTGTGTCCCCTTGTCTATCGGATCAATGATTCGAACAGCATCCCGGCGACGAAGAACGCCGCCGAGCTCAGTAGTAGCGCGCCGGTCATCGCGACCGGGCGCCATTCTGGGATCTCGCGATTCCAGTCGTACGGTCGCCGTTTCATCGCGTCCAGCGATGTTCGAGCGACCTGTAGCGCCGGGCGAACCGCCAGACGATCAGGCGTGCCCGGGTCATCAGTCGTCCC
>VFSW01010368.1_pt1 | contig 13218 bp, 9 predicted proteins | sample 5358111 | NCBI WGS metagenome assembly VFSW01 (sample SAMN11554181, study PRJNA540505) | mine drainage metagenome | isolation source: sediment from site ElyBrook_90M | place: USA: Ely Copper Mine, Vershire, VT | collected 2017 | reverse complement strand
CATGTCAGCAGTCTACCAGATGGTTCCCAACGGTCAAGTCTGAACAGTTACGGGGACCCAACCGCTTCTCGCCTACAGCCCCGCCTTGTGTGCGAGTTTGCTGACAATTTGGGCTAGTGATTATGCATGGGAGCCGAGCGCGTGGTATACTCGCGTCGATGAGACGCTGCGGCGCGGGATGTAGGATGGTGCGCTGTGGGTGAATGGTTGCGCCGCGCGCTCACTCAACCCGAGAATGCCGGCATGAGGTGTGGAGATGACCTTTCCACTTGGGCCGTACCATCCAGCCTTGATCGAGCCTTTGAGCTTGCGGCTGGCGATGCGCGGCGAAAAAGTCACGGGCGTCGAGACGCACATGGGCTATGCGCACCGGGGCGTCGAAGCGCTGGCGACCGAGCGCGATCTCTTGTCGGTACTTGATCTGGTCGAGCGCGCTTGTGGCACCTGCGGGCACAGCCACCGCCTGGCCCTGTGCCTGGCGATCGAGCGGCACGCCAACGTGACGCCGCCCCCACGCGCGCTGGCCTTGCGCACAGCCTTTAGCGAGATCGAGCGCGCCCTGGCGCGTCTCTGGCTGTTGACGCAGGTGGGCCGCGCGAGTGAGTTTGGCGCGCTGTTTACCTTTGCCGTCGAGGCCCGCGAGACACTTTTCGAGGCGTGCGTCGAAGCGACCGACGCGCGTTTATTTTGGGGCGTGCCCGTTCCTGGCGGCGCGACGAACGTGGCCGACCCCGGAGCGCTGACCGAGCCGGTCGCGGCGGTGGCCGCGCGCCTGCCGGTGATCGAGCGCCTGGTCAGGGAGAACGGCATGCTCAGCAGTCGCGGCAAAGGCATCGGACGGGTCGCCGCCGATGTCGCTGAAGATTTGCGGCTGACCGGCTTGCTGGCGCGCGCGGCGGGCGTCGATGACCCCGATCTGCGCCGAACGGCCCCGTATGACGCCTATGATCAGGTGGTCGATCTCTTTGATGATGATACACAATCCGCCCTGGGCGCGGCGGTGGCCGGCGATGTCGCCAGCCGCTCGCGCCTGGCGGTGGCTGATCTGCGTCGCAGCCTGGGCCTGATCGCCGCGCTGCTCGACGACTTGCCTGACGGGCAAGAGCGCGCGACCTTCCCGGCGCAGCTGCTGGCAGGTGAAACCACCGCGTCGATCGAGGGACCCCACGGGCGCGAATCGATCGTGCTGCGCGTGGGCGACCCAAGCGCGAATCGCCCGGTCGATGCGCAATCCGCCGGGTGGCTCGGCAAGCTGACGCTCAACCCGCCCAGCCGTGTCAACTGCGGCGCCCTGCCCATCGCCCTCGTGCATGAACATCTCAGCGACGTGCCTCTGGTGCTGGCCAGCCTGGATCTGTGCGTCGCCTGCATCGATCTCTAGGCGCGCCGCTGGCGCTCGTGCCCGGCCATAGACGCATCTTGATGAAAAAGGAAGGCCTGCGCATGGTGTCCCTCGCTCAGCTTTCGCTGGTGCTCATGCTGGCCCCATTCGTAGCGGGCCTGTTGCTCACGGTGCTGGGAGCGCGCCTGGCGCGCGGGGTGGCACTGGGCATCGCCATTCTCGTGGCCGTCGTGGCGGCGATCGCCGCCATCACCCTCGGCGCCTCGACCCTACCCGATACGCCTCAGATTATCGTGCTGCTGGTCGTCAACCAGCACGGCTGGACCCAGCGCATCGACAGCCTGACGGCTTACTTGACCGTCGGTGTCACGGTGTGGGTCATGCCGGTGCTCATCTGGGTCACGACGCCCCGCAAGACCTCAGGCGAGGCACCACAGGCCTATTCCATGCGGCCGATGGGGCTGGCGCTCATCGCGGCTTCGCTGGCGCTGGGCGCTGTGCTCGACGACAACATCGTCCTCATCGCCGTGTGCTGGGCAGGCGTGGGTTTTGTGGCCTGGCTCATCGCGCGGCCAGAGGGCGAGCTGATCCCCCGCGATCCCCAGGAATGGCTGGATCTCTCCCTGATGACGGTGGGGCCGGTGCTCTTTGGGCTGGTGATGATTTTCCCGATGGCGGGAGGCAAGACGCTCAGCCTGTTCGACATGGCGGGCCGCAATCTCGTCAGCTTCGTGCCAACGCTGCTCTTGGTGCTGGTGCTGGCTTTCGCCAGCGGCGTCTATCCCTTTACGATCTGGGTGCGCCGCGTGACGCAGGGCGTCATGACTGAGGCGAGCGCGGTGCTGCTTTTGCTGAGCACGCCGCTTGCCGTCGTGCTGCTGGGCCGCTTGATGGCGGTGGTCGAGACGAATGGCTCCTGGCCCTCGTGGCTCATTGGCGCGGCGGTCATTCCCGTCAGCGTGCTCTTGCCGATTTTGGGCATCGTGACGGTGATCGCCTGTGGCGTCGTGCTGCTCTTCGAGACCGACCTGCCTGTCATCACGTCCATGCTGGGGACGATGGCGCTCGGCTGGTGCTTCATCGCCGTGGGATCGCGCGACGACCACGCGCTGGTGGGCCTCGTATTATTGCTGGGAGCCTATGTGCTGGCGGTGGGCACGCTCATGGCGGTGGTCACGTCGCTCGAATGGCTCGACCGCGAACTGATCGTCGCGCGGCTGCCGGGGATGGCGCGCGATCTGCCCTTCCATTTCAGCGCGCTGGCGCTGGCGGCACTCACGCTTGCTGGCGTGCCGTTTCTCTCCGGCTTCGCGGGGATGGCGCCGATCGATCAGGGATTGCTGAGCATCGGCGGCGCGATGACGCTGGGCGGCGCGCTCATCTGGGGGGCGAATGCGCTGGCGCTCCTCGCCGTGCTGCGCCTGTTGGGCATGGCGCTCAGCCACAGCGACGACACCGCGATCGCGGACAACGCCCCCGATCGACGCCTGGGTCTGCGCGAGGGCGCCCTGCTGCTCGTGCCAGCGGCGCTGCTGCTGGTGGGTGGCATCGCGCCTGAGCTGTTGCTCTTTGGCACATCACCGGCGCAAAATCCGGTGGTGTCGGCGGCGGCGGCGCTCAGCGCGACGAGCACGGTCATTCCCGATGTCACGACCACGGCCTTTGGCTTTGGCGTTTCCGCCGCGCTCTGGTTGCCCGGCCTGCTCTGGGTGCTGGCGATCGTCGTCGCGGCCGTCGTCTATGTCGCCAGCGGTCTCGCCGGCGTCAGCGCCGTGCTCTCGCGGGTCTTTGCCGGCGGCGCGCCTTACGCCCCCGCCATGTCTGAAGAGCTGCTCTCGTGGAACGATCTGACCGCGATTGCGCGCTTTCCTCTCGTCATGCCTGGCCCCGCCTCGTGGCGCGAAGATCTCGGCGAGATGGACGAAGAGCCGGAATATGGCGAGGAAGAAGAGGAAGAGCCTCAGGCCGAAGAAGAGGGCGAGCTTGCGGACGATGAAATCGTGGTGGTCGAGGATGAGGAGGTCGTCATCCTCGAAGAGGACGATGAGATTCCCGCTAGCGACGAGGAGCCGTCCGCTGAGGAGCCGTCCGCTGAAGATGAGATCGCGCCGGGCAACCAGGCCGACGACTTGACACGGCCAGCCGGCGAAACCGGCGCGCCCGAAGATCTGGCGGAGCCGGCCAGCGAAACCAGCAAAGCGGATGAGCCGAAGGAAGCCGACGACGCGCCACCGGCGTCAGATGCTCCCCGCGCGCAATCACCAGCCCCTTCACCGCCGACATCATCCGCCAGAAACGCCGGAGCCAGCCGCCGTGACGGCAAAGGAGGCAAACGTGGCCGACGTTAACGACACCACCACGCGCGCGACCGACGAAATGTCCCTCGCGCCTCCCACACGGCACCACGCCGTGTGGTGCCTGCCACTCAATATGGGTTCGTGCAACGGCTGCGACCAGCAGATGCTCGCGCTGCTCGCGCCTCGTTATGAGCTTGGGCGGCGCGGCATCAGCTTCGCCACCAGCCCGCGCCACGCGGACATCGTGCTCTTGACGGGCACGCTCACGCTGCGCAGCCTCGAGCCGGTGCGCCGCGTACTGGCACAGGTTCCCGATCCCCACGCGCTCATCGCCATCGGCGATTGCGCGCTGAATGGCGGTGTCTTTGCAGGCAGCCCGCAGATCGTTCCCAATGCCGCCACGGAGCTTGGGGTGAATATTGAAATCTCCGGCAATCCGCCGACCCCGACACAGATTTTGCTCGCCATCGAGGAAGCCGCGCGCTTGCTCGACGAAGCGGAAGCCGCTGACGAGGAAGTCGAGGATGAAGCAGAGTCCGAGGACACGGAAGAAGGGGACGAGGCGGATGTTGACGAAGAAGAGGAATCTGACACGGAAGACGGCGCGAAACCGGATGACGTTGAGGCGGAGGATGAGGCATGAATCCGTTACTGGCGGCGGTCATCGCCCTGATTGTCTACCCTGGCATTCTCTTTGCCCTGGTGGCGGCGCTACTGCTCGGCTGGGTGCGCGGCACGGCGCGCGCGCTGACGGCAGGGTGGTCCGGCCTGATGCCGCCGCTCTCGTTTCGTCAGATCTCGCGGCGCCGGCGCCAGGCGAGCACGCTGCCTGAGGGAGCCGTTGCGCCGGTCATCCAGGCGCTGCCGGTCATCGCCCTGGTCTGCCCGATCGTGGCGCTGGCCTTCGTGCCGCTGCCCGGCAACGCTGGCCTGGCGAAATCGGATGTCACGCTGGATGTGGTGGCTCTCAGCGCGCTGCTGCTCGGCATGCCCGTCGCGCGCATCGCGCTGGGCCTGGCCATTCCCTCGCCCTACACGCGCATGGCCGCCACCCGCTCGGCGCGCCAGCTGGCGGGGTACGCGCTGCCCCTGTCGATGGCTGTCGCGGCTGGCGCCGCCCTCAGCGGCCACCTGACGATCGCGGCTATCAGCAATCAGGCGACCACGGGCACGCTCTCAGTGGGCCTGAGCGATGCGGCGCGCGTCGTGGCGGGCATCACCTTCCTGATATGCGCTCCCGCGCTGGCGCGCCTGTCGTCGTTGCGCGAGGGGCAGGGCGCGAGCGAGCTGGCCGCCGGTGAGCTGACCGAGCTGAGTGGGCGCGAGCTGCTGACAATGCGCCTCGCGGAATACGTGCAGCTCGTCGCCGTGATCTTCGTCGGCATCGCGCTGTTCGTGCTCCCCTTCTGGACGACGAATGGCGCGCGCGGGCTGGCCGCTGTCATCGTCGCGCTGCTCGCCGCCGCCGTCATCGGCGCGTGGGAAGGCTACGCGCCCCGCTTGCGCGGACGCGAGGACTATCCCCTGCCGATCTCCATCTGGCTGGGCACGCCGTCTCTCATCGCTATCGTCTCGATCCTCGCGCTGGTGCTGGCCCGGATCGTTCACTGAGGTGCGCATGGCCCCCTGTGCGTCACCTGCCCGCTATGCGATCTTTGCCCCTGGGGGCAGGCGCATCGAAACCGCGCCGGTGATTGACATTCGCGGCTGGGCATGCTATTCTTTGGATGTAAGAGATGACGCGCGGACGTGCGCCCTAGGGGAGTAGCTCAATTGGCAGAGCACCCGGCTCCAAACCGGGCGGTTGAGGGTTCAAGTCCTTTCTCCCCTGCCAAGGCCCTCTCGATGGCGAGAGGGCCTTTTCGTATGCGTCGGCGCTGACGTCGCACTCTTTTCCATTCCTATCGGCTGCCCTCTGTTCCTTGATGTCGTCAGAGCCGACCCCAGAGCGCGCATCACATCTTTCTCTCCTCCATCGTGTGATGCGCTCGCGAGAGGTCGCCTATGCTTCATCCTTTTCTCAGGCGAATGGCGCCCCTGGCGCTCGGCGTCACACTCGCGCTCACTCTCGCCGGGTGCGCGGGCAGTGTCGCCACGCTCTCACAGCGCCTATCACCGCAGCTCGCCGCCGACAACGTGGCGGCAGCGCAGCCGTCTGACGCCCCGCCAGCTCTGCCGCCAGGCACGCCAGCCATCGTGTGCGTGGCCCAGGCGGCGGCCAGCGGCCCGTGCGCCGGGTATGCGCGGACGTTTGTGACCATTCAGGCCGCCGTGAATGCCGCCGTTCCGGGCCAGATGATTCTCATCGCACCCGGCGTCTATCAAGAAGCGGTGCGGGTATGCACGCCGCACCTGACCTTGCGCGGCATGGATCGCAATCAGGTCGTCCTCGACGGCGGTAACCTGCTCGGCGACGGTGTCTATGTCGGCGCGCAAATCTGCCTCGGTGGCATTCCCGCAGACGACGTCATCATCGAGAATATGACCGCGCGCCATTACGCGGGCAACGGTTTTTATTGGGATGGCGTCACGGGCTATCGCGGCAGCTATCTGACGGCGTATGACAACGGCGATTACGGCATCTATGCCTTTGGCGCCCGCCGGGGACAATTCGACCACGACTACGCCTCTGGCAGCCCTGATTCCGGCTTTTATATCGGACAGTGCTATCCGTGCGACGCGCTCATCTCACACGTCACGAGCGAGGGCAACGCGCTCGGCTATTCGGGCACCAACGCCGGCGGCAACCTTGTCATTCGCGACTCGGTATGGGACGACAACGGCACGGGCATCTTGCCCAACACGCTCGATTCCGAAAAGCTGGCGCCAGAGCACCAGACGATCATCGTCGATAATCTGGTCTATAACAACAACAACGCCAGCGCGCCTTTCAAGAGTCTGGAATACCCATCGATCGGCACCGGCATCGCCGTCCCCGGCGGCGACCAGAATTTGATTGAGAATAACCTCGTCGAGGGCCAGCGGAATTATGGCATCCTGGTCGTCGGCAACATCGACGTGAACCTGTGGACACCACAAGGCAACACGGTCGTCAACAACACGGTCATCGGCTCTGGCGTGGCCGACCTCGCCCTGGCGACGCCGGCGGGACCGGACAACTGCTTCAGCGGCAACGTCGCGGCCAAGACCCTGCCGCCGCTCTTGCAACAGATGCACGGCTGCGGCACCATCGGCGCGCGTATGTCGGGTGGCGATTTCGGCGTCATGGTCGAGCTTTTCGGCAAGTTCTTCACGGCCGGAGGCGCGGGCTTCGACGCTAATAGCTTTTTCACCCGCTGTAAAACATATCCCGCGCCGCCCGCGCTGGCGCGGATGCCCGGCGATCTCACCGCGCCGGTGGGTCCCATTTTTACCGAGTCGTGGACGTCCGGCTCATACGATCGCGCTGATCCTCATGTGATCAATTCGACAAAGGCGGTGGCTGCTGTGCCCTTCAACTCATTGCTCGAGATCTTGCTCGGCTTTTACAGCTATTTGTTGCCCATCGCGCTCTATGCCGCGTGGGTGGGCATCGCCCTGTGGGATATCGCGCGCCGCGAGGGGCAGTCCACCGCCGCACGCTATGGGTGGATGGCCGCCATCGTCGGCGTGCCGGTGCTTGGCGCCATCGCGTACTACATTTTCGGCAAGCCCGCTCTCACGCGCGGCTTTCGCTGGATGTTAGTCGGCGGCTCGCTGGGCATCTGGCTCGTGGCAACGGTGGTGCTGATCTTCGCCGCTTCGACGTTCATGTTCTGAAAAAGCGTAGCCGGCGCAAAAAGGCCCCTCTCCCGCGAAGCGGGAGAGGGGCCTTTGTTGGCGTGCTGCCCGCTTCATTCGACGCGGCGATAGCCGGCGGCGATGGCTTCTTCTTCGCTAGTGAAGTAGATGCGGTTTTCATCGGTGGGTAGGTGCTCGCTGTCGCTGGGATGATAGACCATCGTGCGCACATTGCCGACGAAGGGCGCGGTGGCGGCGATGTCAGACAGGAACGCGGAAGCCTGCTCGGCGGTCGCGGTGGCGCTCGCGCTTTGCGTCGCCGCGGCTGGATCGGCTGACGTCGTCGGCTCGTGGCGGCGATGCGTCCACCGGCTCACAACGCCTCTGAGCGGCTCGCCGGCATGGTGATGGCCGTTGTTTTGCGAGGTGGGCGTGGGTAGCGCGACCAGGCTCTGCTCAGCCTCGCGGTGCAGGCGATTGCGCGTGAAGACGAAGGCGGCAGCCCCGGCGGCGGCAAAGCCGACCGCGATGCCGGCGATCCACCACACGCGGCGCAGTTTCGTCTCTTTGGCGTTGGAGGTGATGCGGTTCGTCAGGTGCTGCATCTGGCTGGTCAGATCGCTCACGCTCGCGCTCAGCGATTTGACGACGCGATCGATCTGCACTTGCGACAGGGGGGAATGTTCCTCGACACGGGCGCGCGTTTGCGTCACGCGGTCGATCAACGGCTGTGCGCTCGCCCCCGACACGAGGTTTTTCCATTGATCGCGCACAGTCGGCGCCGTTTTTTTGGTGCGTGGCATGCTATTTCTTTTCTCCCTCTGGTGTCGTGACGGCTTACTTTCATCGTAACCGGCGCGAATCCCGTGATCCGCGCCGCCGCACCGACACTGGTGCACAAAACTCCCTTGTGTTTTGACCGATCTCAACCGGCACGCTCTACTGATTGTATCTCATGCGCCCCCTCTTCCGCGAGAGATGCGCGCCACAAGGTTTGCGTTTTGGCTCAATTTACGTATACTTTGGGTGTCTTTGTGCGCTATGCTTGAGAGCGAAACACGGATCAGCGCGCGCGACGAAGCGCGGCGGTTTCGTGGTCCCATACAAGATTCCCGCAAAAAGCGAGCCAACGAGGAACCCCGTTTCGCGATTCGCCAACAGATAGGAGCAGACAATTCCATGCCCACATCCCAACATTCAGCTTCCGACACGACAGCCCTGCCGGGCGCCCCCGCGCCTTCCAACTTTCGCCTGCCGGGGCCGACGCCCGTGCCCCCCGCCGTGGCCGCCGCCGGCTCGTGGCCGATGATCAATCATCGTGGTGCTGAATTCGCCGTCATTGTGCGGCGCGTCAGCGAGCGGCTGCAACACTTCTTTCAGACCAGCAACGACGTGCTTTGCTTCCCCGGCTCTGGCAGCGCCGGCTGGGAAGCCAGCATCGCGAATCTCTTTTCGCCGGGCGACCGTGTGGCGGCGATCAGCGTTGGCAATTTCGGCGATCGCTTTGCCACGGTGGCGACGGCGTTTGGGCTGCGCGTCGAAAAGATCGCCTTCGAGTGGGGCCAGGCCGCCGATCCCACTGTCGTCGCCGACCGCCTCGGCGGCATCGCGGATCTGCGCGGCGTCTTGCTGACCCACAACGAAACCTCGACCGGCGTGACGAATGACGCCGCCGCGCTCAGCCGCGCCATTCGCGGCGTGGTGCCCGACGCGCTCATCGCGGTGGATGCCGTCAGCTCGCTCGGCTGTGTCAGCCTGCCGATGGACGAGCTAGGCCTCGATGTCGTCTTTACCGGCTCGCAAAAAGGCTGGATGATCCCACCGGGGCTGATGATGATCGCCGCCAGCCCCCGTGCTCTGGCCGCCGGCGAGAGCGCGCGGCTGCCGCGCTTTTTCTGGGATTTCGCCCGCGCCCGCGCGACGTTCGCCAAAGGGCAGCCGCCCTACACCGCGCCGGTGTCGCTCTGGTATCAGCTTGACGTGGCGCTGGCTCTGATGATGGAAGAAGGGCGCGAGGCGATCTTTGCCCGGCACGCCGCGCTGGGCGCCTTCACCCGCCAGCGGCTCGCGGCGATGGGCCTCAGCCTCTTCGCCGACCCGGCGCACGCCTCGAACACCGTCACCGCCGTCCTCGCGCCCGCCGCCGTGGAGGTCAAATCGCTGCTCAAGACGCTGCGCGAACAAGAAAACGTCTTCTTCGCCAGTGGCCAGGGGGCGTTCGAGCGGACGATCCTTCGCATCGGCCACAAGGGCTACGTCAGCGAAAGCGACATCGCCGCCGCGCTCGCCGCGCTGGAGCGCCACATCTAAAATGAGCTTCGGGTAAGCGCTCCGCACAAAGGGCGCGGGCGACAAGAGTGATACGATCTTGCCGCCCGCGTTATCCGTAACCGACGTTACTTGAGGAATCTTATATGACAACGCCATTGCGACCCCGCGTGCTGGTCACGGACCAGATCGCGCGCGAGGGGCTGGATCTGCTGGCGCCGGTGGCGGAGGTCGATGAGCGGCCGGGTCTGCCACCGGCGGAGCTGGTGACGATCATCGGCGGCTATGACGCGCTGGTGGTGCGCAGCGAGACGCGCGTCACCGCCGATGTGCTGGCCTCAGCCGAGCGGCTGCGTGTGGTGGCCCGCGCCGGCGTGGGCGTGGATAACATCGATGTCGAGGCCGCCACCGCGCGCGGCGTCATCGTGGTGAATTCGCCGACGGGCAACGTCGCCGCCGCCGCCGAGCACACCATCGCGCTCTTGATGGCGCTGGCGCGTCACGTGCCGGCGGCCACCGCCTCGCTCAAGGCGGGCAAATGGGAACGCTCGCGCTATGTCGGCGTCGAGGTACGCCACAAGACGCTGGGCGTCGTGGGGCTGGGCAAGGTCGGGCTGGGCGTCGCCCGCCGCGCGCAGGGGCTTGAGATGCGCGTCGTCGCGACCGACCCCTATGCCTCGCCCGATCTCGCCGCGCAGCACGGCATCGAGCTGACGACACTCGAAGCGGTGCTCAGGCGCGCGGACTTCCTGACGATTCACGCTCCGCTGGTGGTCTCGACACGCGGGCTGATCGGCGCGGACGAGCTGGCGCTCTTGCCGGTGGGCGCGCGGGTGCTCAACGTGGCGCGCGGCGGCCTCGTCGACGAGGAATCGCTGCTGGCGGCGCTCGAAGCCGGGCACGTCGCCGGCGCCGCGCTGGATGTCTTTGCCAGCGAGCCGCCGGCCTCCGGCAGCATGTCGCAACGCCTGATCGCGCATCCGCGCGTCATCGCCACGCCACACCTGGGTGCCTCGACCGAAGAAGCGCAGGTGACGGTGGCTATCGATGTCTGCGAGCAGGTGGCCGAGATTCTCGCCGGCGGGCTGCCGCGCGCCGCCGTCAACGCGCCGATGATCCTGCCCGAGACGCTGGCTGAGCTGCGCCCCTACGTCGCGCTCATCGAAAAGATGGGCCGCCTCTCCACCCAATTGCACCCCGGCCCCTTGCAGCGATTCGAGGTGACGTATAGCGGCGGGCTGGCCGAGCTAGACACGCGCCCGCTGCGCGCCGCGCTCGTCAAGGGGCTGCTCGAATCCGTCTCTGAGACGCGGGTCAACCTGGTCAACGCCGCGCTGGTGGCGCGCCAATGGGGGCTTGAGATTGTCGAGCATCAGTCCACCGCCGCCGGACCCTATGCTAATCTGGTGACGGTGCGCGACGGCGCGGGCGGCGAGCACACCTTGGCCGGCTCCGTCGCCTGGGGCGACGAGCGCATCGTGCGGGTCGATCGCTATACGACTGACTTTTCGCCATGCGGCGTCATCTTGCTCTGTCGCAACATCGACCGCCCCGGCATGATCGGGCGCGTCGGCACGATTCTGGGTAACGCCGGCGTCAACATCAACCACATGGATGTCGGCCCCATTGACGGCGCCAACTCTGGCGGTGAGGCGCTGATGATCCTCAACGTCGATCGCGAGGTGCCCGACGACGCGCTGGCCGCCGTGCGCGCCACACCCGGCATCACCGACGTGATGGCCGCGCGGGTCTGAGCCACCAATGGTGTGAATGACTCGAAGCATGCGCTGGCGGCTTTCAGTTGCCGGTCTCACCATACCTGATAAAGACAAAAAATAAGAAGCGCTGGCCCAGCCTCATCTGGCCGCGAGAGCGACAGAACGCTCCCCGTGGTTTACAATAGGTGCGAGACGCACACGAAAAGGAGCGAGCAGCATATGTCGATTCCCGCTCACGGGCCTGCGATAACCCCCGCCGATTTGCGCGGCAAGCACCTGCATTTCATGGGCATCGGCGGCTCTGGTATCACCTCGGTCGCGCAGATGGCGCTGATCGAGGGCGCGACGTGCAGCGGGTGCGAGCAGCCGCCCGCCGACATGACGGAGTGGATCGCGAGCAAAGGCGTGACGGTGCGCGAGGGGCACGACCCCGCGCACCTGGACGGCGTCGATCTGCTGGTGATCTCACCAGCCGTTACCAAGCTCAACCCGCATAATCCTGAAGTCGTGGCGGCGCGCCAGCGCGGCATACCGGTCATCGAGTGGCAGGCGCTGCTGGGCGCGTTTATGGCAGGCAAGTTTGGCTGCTCGGTGGCGGGCGTGCATGGCAAGGGAACGGTGACGGCGATGCTCTCGCAGATCGCCATCGCCGGCGGCCTCGACCCGACGTGCGAGGTGGGCGCCATCGTGCCCGACTGGCAAGGCAACGTGCGCATGGGCAGTGGCGAGCATTTCGTCAATGAGGCGGATGAATTCAACCTCAACTTTTTGCACTATCATCCGCGCCTGGCGGTGATCACGAGCATAGAATTCGAGCACCCCGAGTTTTTCGCGGATTATGACGCGCTGAGAGAGGCTTTCGACGCCTTCATCGCGGGGATGGATTTCGACGGCGCGTGGCCGCTGCCCCCGACGCTCGTGCTGAATTGGGACAGCGACGGCTGCCGCGAGCTGCTGGATCGCAATCAGAGCTGGCCCGGCCAGCACGTCACCTTCGCGCTCGACCGCCCGGCGGATTACATGGGCTATGACGTGCGGCTCGACGGCGAGACGGCGTTTGGGGTGCGCGACGCGGAGGGCGGCGATCTGGGGCGCTTCACGCTCAAGCTGCCAGGACGCTATAACGTCGAGAACGCGCTAGGAGCCATCGCGGCGGCAAGCCAGCTAGGAATCGCCCCCGACATCATGCGACAGACGCTGGCACGCTTTGGCGGCGTCTATCGGCGCTTCGAGGTGCGCGAAGCCGGCAGCGGCATCGTCGTCGTGGACGATTACGCCCATCACCCCACGGCGATCGCAGTGACGCTCGCGGCGATGCGCCAGCGCTTCGCGGGGCGGCGGCTCATCGCCACCTTTCAGCCGCACATGTTCACGCGGCTCAAAACCTTTCTGGAGGATTTTTCGCACAGCTTTGGCGCCGCCGACGAGGTGGTGATCGTGGATGTCTTTCCGGCACGCGAGGTCGATCGGGGTGAGATTCACGCGCGCGATCTGGTGGCGGCGATTCAGCGCGACGCGGCATTTGCTGGCCGGTCCGATCGCGTGCGCTACGGCGGATCGCTCGAAGAGACGCGCGCGCTGCTCGAGACGCTGGCGCGGCCGGGCGACACGCTGGCCATGCTCGGCTCTGGCAGCGTCTATCGCATCACCCAGGCGCTCTTGCGCTCGCCGCGCTTCGCTGGCTATCAGCCCGACCAGGCACAGGGGCACTAGCTTGATGAGCCTCTCGGTATTCGCGGCGGCGTGCCAGGCGCGCTGGGGCGCGACGGGGCGGCTGCGGCTGGCTGAGCCGCTGGCGCGGCACGGCACTTTCGCGGTGGGCGGCCCGGCGGAAGTCTGGCTGAGCGCCACCAGCGAGGACGATCTGCTCGCG
>VFSW01010367.1_pt1 | contig 13219 bp, 13 predicted proteins | sample 5358111 | NCBI WGS metagenome assembly VFSW01 (sample SAMN11554181, study PRJNA540505) | mine drainage metagenome | isolation source: sediment from site ElyBrook_90M | place: USA: Ely Copper Mine, Vershire, VT | collected 2017 | reverse complement strand
CACGTCCTCCGGTTTGCCGAAGGCGAGCAGCGTGTTGGAGAGGCCGCCGCTCAGGCAGAACTTGCGGCCGAGTACACGGTGGACCTCGGCCGGGACGCCGCGGTCGATGTGGTAAATGATGCTGCCCGCGGGGAGTTCGGCAAAGCGCTCCAGGTGAGCATCCCATTTGCCCTCGGCGTAGAACAGAACCTCGTTGCCCTGGTCCCAGAGCGCCTCGACGATGGGCTGTAGCGTAGCCCAGTAGATTGTCTCGAAGTCCTGTCTGGAGATGAACGGCGTGCAGCCGCGGTGCATCCAGATGGGAATGGGAAGCTGCTTCCGCGGGTCGGCGCCGGTGAGCGCGACGTAGCCCAAGTGCGGCATGAGGGACTGGCAGGCGGCCAGGACCTTCTCGGGAATCTCTTTCAGGTCGAAGGCCAGGCCGACGTAACCGCGGAGCTTGTCGGCGAGGATGTCGAGGGGCGCTTTCAACATCCCGTGGATGGCGGAAACCGTCCCGCACTCGGTGCGCATGCGCTCCACCTGCGGGCCGAAGGCAGTGAAGTAGCTCAGCATCGCCATGGCGCTTTTCACGAGGGCCAGGTTGTGCCGGTAGGTGGCCGGCTGACCCTGGGCGGAGATTTCACCCGAGACCCGGGGGAGCCAGGTTTGATACAGGAAGCGGGTGGGATCCTCGATCAGCTCGTCATACTCCTCGCGCCGCATGAAGGCATCGTCGCTCGAAGGCTCGCGGTACTGGAAACACACATCCGGGCCGACGTCGATGCCCGGCACGCCGTAATAGCGCAGGCCGGCGGCCTGGGTGAGGCCGGTCCAGACGTAGACCATGTTGGGGACGGCGGCGTCCCAGTCGAAGTCCTTGCAGCAGCGGATCACCGCCTCGAAGGCCTTGCGGTAATCGTGCGTGACTTCCTGGCAGGTGTAGCCGGCGTATCTCGCGGTGATCTCGGCGGCGAAGGGACGCAAGGGGACGCGGTCCGGCACTCCATTGCGCATGGCGGTGACGTAGCGGGTCAGGCGTTGCTGGTAGAGTTCCTCGGGGTGCGGCTTAACGGCTGCGGTCGGGGTCATCTGGCCTCGTCGGGAGTCCTGAGTATACAATGTCATCCGACGGCGAAGAATGGGCCCGCCGAAATCCTTTGGCAAACGTGAAAAGGATTCTCCGCTGGAGCGATCGGCCCAATCCGTGACCGGTCGAGAGTTCCTGATCAGAACTTCAGTTCGATACGGATCGCGTGGGATGGAGTGGTGCCTACCGTCTTGACCATGTGTACCGTTGCTTCGGACCAGGAGGCCGTGCCTGCTTTCCGATCCTGAACGGATTTCTTCCCATCCTGCGTGGTCTGTTCGTTTGTATAGTTACTCAGGTAAACGACCACGCCGTGCGGGTGCCGGTGCATTGGCTCAGTGACGCCCACCGGAATCACATCATCGATTACCCGTACGAACTGGTTCTCCAGAATTAGTTTTTGTGTGGCGGCACACACCTTCAGGGAATCGAGCGGGTCATTCTTCCCCTGGGCGAATGCTAAAAAAGCAACTCCCAGGCAAGCCGCGATCACGATCCCAATCTTGAATGCTCTGCTCATGGCTTCCAGTATATACAGGGTGGCGGAACCGGGAAATGGCGTCCAAACCTCGTTTGGGGGTTTGAACTCCAGCGACTACGTTCTGGCAGGCAGGGGGACGCCAAGTGTTTGAAACCTTTTGGTGGACCTGGTGAGATTCGAACTCACGACCTCTTCCATGCCATGGAAGCGCGCTCCCAACTGCGCCACAGGCCCACTCGGCGGAAGGACTAGACTCATTATAGTACAAGCCTATGAACCGAGATCAAGCTTGGCAGATTTTGTGTGAGTTCACCAAGAACGAAAACCTCCGCCGGCACGCCCTGGCCGTCGAAGCCTGCATGCTCGCCTACGCCGCCAAGAGCGGCGAGGACCAGACCCTATGGTCTGTAGTAGCCCTGCTGCACGATTTCGACTGGGAGATCCATCCCACTTCACCGGACCATCCACTTAAAGGGGAGCCCATCCTGGCGGAGCGCGGTGTGAGCGAGGAAATCCGCCGCGCTATCCTTTCGCACGCCAGCTACAGCGGGGTGCCGCGCGAGTCCCGGCTCGAGAAAACGCTCTTCGCCTGCGACGAGATCGCAGGATTCCTGACCGCCGTGTCGCTGGTGAAGCCTCACCGCAGCATCTTCGAGGTGGACGCAGCCTCGGTTAAGAAGAAGATGAAGGACAAGGCCTTCGCGCGTTCCGTCCACCGGGAGGACATCGTCCAAGGCGCCGCGGAATTGGGATTGCCGCTCGAAGAACACATCGAGACCTGCATCCGCGCCATGCAGGGAATCGCAGAGGAACTGGCCCTCAAAGGCATCTAGCAGTCTGCCAAATGCCGCACGCCGCACTGTGCACTTCACGCAGGCGACAAAAGACGATCGCCTGCGCCACCGCCGTCTACTTCTTAAGGGCTTGCCGCGTACCTTCCAGGGTTCTTATCAGAGACTCCTTGGGTAGGTCGCGGATGATGGGCTCGATCAGCCAGCCCAATCCCGTCGGGATATCGCGCGTCAGCGAGACGGCCTGGCACTCCATGTACACACCGCCGTCGCGCTCCTCGAACCGCCAGTAGGAATACAAACGCCGCATGAACCCGTGCCCCTCATCGCCGGGAAGCTCCCGCTCGCCCCGTTCCCCAGGGTTCTCCACCTCCGCGATCCGCGTACTATAGGAACGGCTGTACAGCCGGGTGGCGCTGAGCGGGTAGTAGGTGACGTCGTACTCCGTGTTCAGCACCACCGTCAGAATCTTTTTCTTCAGAAGCCGCAAGTAGATCTTGTAGTGGTTTCCGTCATGCTCCAGGGTCCTGGAGGCGATCACCTCGGGCTGGTAGATCTTGTAGTGGTTGTCGTAGTTCTGCACCAAAGCCAGCACTTTGTCCAGGCTCACGCCGGGGATGAACACCGAGCCAATCCAATCGTGAATCAAACCGCTTGGAACCTGCACTTCGCCGCGGCTGTTCCACGGTTGCACAACGATTTGCCCCTTTCGCACCAGATCGCGGCGCTGCGGGGATTCGTCGGTCCACAGGAAGCTCCGCTTGCCGCTCACCTGGTCGGCGATACGCGCTTCGGTAGTGCGGACGTAACTGTCGAACGCGGCGACAGTCTCGCTTTTCAATTCAGCCGCCGCGCCAGCGCCGGCCGTGCATAGCGCCAGGGCGCCTGCGACGACAGCCTTCCACATGAGCGCTATTCTGGCACAATGTAGAGTCGGTTATGGCGGACAAGAGATTCCACGAGGCTACCCGCGAGCAGGTGAGCTTCCTGGCTCCCCTGGAGAAGAAGTGTCTGATTTGGCTGGCCAGGCACATGCCGGGTTGGATCAATCCGGACCACCTGACCGTGCTCGGTCTAGCCGCCATGCTGGGCGCCGGTCTGAGCTATTGGTACGCGCGAACCAGCCGGGCTGGGCTGATTCTCGCCATCGCGTGCCTGGCGCTCAACTGGTTCGGGGACAGCCTGGACGGCACCCTGGCCCGGTTCCGCAACAAGCAACGGCCGAAGTACGGCTTCTACGTGGATCACGTCGTCGATGCTCTGGGCACGTTCTTCCTACTGGCCGGGCTGGGCTTCTCCGGTTACATGAGCGAACGGATCGCGGCGGGCCTGCTGATCGTTTACTTCCTGCTGTCGATTGAGGTGTACCTGGCGACGTACACGCTGGGCGCCTTTCACCTGTCCTTCTGGAAGTTCAGCCCCACGGAACTGCGGCTTCTTCTGATCATTGGCAACCTGGCCCTGATGCGCTGGCCCATGGGGCGGCTCTTCGGCCACTCTTATCCTCTCTTTGACATCGGCGGCTTGGTGGGATTCATCGGAATGAGCCTGATGCTCATCGTGGCCATCGCGCGGCACACGACCGCGCTGTATCGCGCCGAGCGAGTCTGATGACCGGCGCAACGAATGCCGGAATTCGCGCGTTGGCGCTCCGCTGGCTAAAATTCCACGCGGTAGGCGTCATCGGGGTGGTGGTGCAGCTCGGCTTTCTAGCGTTTTTCAAAGGCGTTCTGCGGATGCACTATCTGGTGGCCACGGCTCTGGCGGTCGAGGTCGCGGTATTGCACAACTTCTGGTGGCACGAACGCTGGACCTGGGTCGAGCGGACGCGCGCGGCGCCGGGTTTCGGGCTCCTCATGGAGCGGCTCGTGCGGTTCAACCTCACCAGCGGCTCCATCTCGATCCTCTCGAATCTCGTCCTGATGCGAATCTTCGTCGGGCAATTCCACGTGCAGTACCTGGCCGCCAATCTGTTCACGATCGTGACCGCTTCCCTGGCGAACTTCCTGTTGAGCGAGTTCTTCGCGTTTAAGGTGCAGAAGCCTTGACCCTGGCGCCGAAATCGACGGGGGCAAAGCGGCCGCTCAAGACCCTGGAGCGCGTGCTGTCGAAAGCGGGCCTGGGCTCCCGCACGGACGCCAGAAAATGGATCGGGGCAGGCCGGGTCGCGGTGAACGGGAAGGTCATCCGGACACCCGACCACTGGGTGGACCTCGAACGCGATCGCGTCACGTTCGACGGGCGGCCGTTGCGGGTCTCGAAGCGGGTGTACGTCCTGCTGTACAAGCCGACCGGCTACATCACTACGTATCAGGACCCCGAGGGACGGCCCACGGTATATGACCTGCTGACCGGCTTCGAGGAGTGGGCGTTTCCGGTGGGCCGCCTGGACCTGGACAGCAGTGGCCTGCTGCTCATGACGAATGACGCGCAGTTCGCCGAGCGGATCACGAATCCCTCTTACAAAGTGCCGAAGACGTATCTGGTGAAGACCGCGACCAGACTCACTGAGGAACAACTCGACATGCTGCGCGGGGGCGTGACGTTGAAGGACGGCCCGACCAAACCGGCCCCTGTCACGCGGCTGCGGGATTCCAGCAGCAAAACCTTCTTCGAGATCACCATCACGGAGGGGAGAAACCGGCAAGTGCGGCGCATGGTGGAGGCCCTGGGGAGCAAGGTACTGAAGCTGGTCCGTACGGCCATCGGTCCGCTGCGGATCGGCGATCTCCAGATCGGCAAGTACCGGCTGCTGACAGCGGCGGAAGTTAAGTCGCTGGGGGCCGCGGCACCCGGCCGCCGCGAGCACTGAGTTTCCGCGAGGTTGTCAGTGCGTTCAGTTCCCCGGCCAAGGCATGGATCGGGTCACGGCTCACGGTCGCGGGTCGGAAAGTCGGTCTGCTCCGTAGGCGCTTGCAGTACGGCGTCCCTGAACTGACCCATCCAGGAGGTCCCTTCCATCTTGCCCAGGCGGTCTTTCTGCGAGTCTTGCAATTACCTCGGGTGTCAAGATTGCGCGTTCCAGCGCACCCCGGTCGATAGAAGATCGCCCTTGGTTTTAGGCTCGCCTTTCCATGCGCCGATGAGTTCGGCGGACGCAGTATCCCACGCCACGTAGGCACAGGCCATCGCGGCCAGAAACAGGGTAAGGACTTCGCTGTCGCCCAGATTCATCTCGAATATGCCGGCCAGCATGATGCCGATTACGACAGCGACCCCGCCATGCAGCAGGAACTTGGCTTCGCCCGGTCCCGGTGGCAGGCGTCGTACGGCACGCAGAAAATCGAATAGGATCTTGACCAGCAGCCACACCAGGAAGAGCATGGTGGGCAGGCCCCGCTCGGCGGCGTACTGGATGTAGATGTTATGCAGGTGGCCGTACCAGCCCGTGGGCAATGGGCGCGGGATGTCGGACGGCACATAGCTGTCGAACTGCACCCCCACCTGCTCGGGGCCAACGCCGAACCAGGGGTGCGCCTTGATCATCTGCCAGCCGGTGCGCCAACAGACGATGCGGTGCTGGTTGGAATCCACATTTTTGCGCGGTTCGAACATGGAGACGAAACGGGTGCGCACTCCGGGCGCCAGCCAGATGCCTGCCGCCAGCGCCACGGGCAGGACCACTAAGAGGAGCTTCCGCCAGCACCAGACCAAGTACACGACGGCCCCGCCGGGGGCCAGCCAGATGCTGCGGGTGAGGCCAAGGAGGAGGGAGGCTGCCACCAGGGCTGAGCACAGCAGGCCGAACCAGAGCAGTTTCCCGCGGGCGGTGGGCGAGAAAAACAGGAACGCCGCCAGCAGCAGAAACACGATCATGAGTTGGCCGCCAAAGGTCATCCAATGGCTCATGAAGCCGGTGATCCGCTCTCCGACGTAGTACATGTAGAAGCTCTGTCCTGCGAATTGAGCCTCGCGATACTTCTCGACGAATTGCACCAGTCCCCGCGCGGACACGACCGCGGCCGCGCCGGCCCAGCACAGGACCAGCCTTCTGACATCGGCCACCTCGCGGAAGGTCGAGTAGAGCACCAGGAGCGTGAAGAAGACGAAGAACTTGCGGATCTGCGGAAGCCCGGCAGCCGGGTCGCCTGACAGAAACAGGGAAACCACGGTTCCCGCGATGAAGAGGGCCAGCGGCAGACGGATGGGAGGCAGGCGCAGCCTGGTGTCGGATAATAAGAGCGCGGCCAGCGCCATGCCGAGCAGGATCTGGCTCGCCGCGATCGAAAACAGTATGGCGACCGTTGAGCCGCCCGCCAGCCAGAACGCGGCCCGGCTCATCGCCGGTTGAAAGGAATTCGTCGACGGCATTCCACCAGGTAGAAAAGCTATCCCAGTATGCCAGAACGGGGGGCGACACGTGGCTCTCGGTTCGATGGCGCACAGCTATAATAGATGGTCCGATGCAGATCGACTGGTTTCCGCTTTGGCTGAGCCTGCGTGTGGCGGCGCTGGCGACGCTGGTAGCACTGCCCATAGCGCTCGGGCTGGCACACCTCTTGGCCAAGCGCCGGTTCCGAGGGAAAACGGCGCTGGAGGCGGTCATCACGCTGCCGCTGGTGCTGCCGGCAACCGTGCTTGCGTACTACTTGCTGGTGCTCCTGGGGCGGTCCAGCGCGCTTGGTCGCGTCTACGAGTCGGTCTTCGGCCTGCCGCTGCTGTTCACCTGGCAAGCGGCGGTGGTGGCGGCCATGATCCACGCGACGCCTCTGCTGGTGAAGTCGGCGCGGATGTCTTTCGAGACCGTGGACCCGGATTTAGCGAAGGCTGCCCGCAGCCTCGGGGCTTCGGAGTGGCACGTCTTCTGGAGGGTGACGCTGCCCGCCGCCGAGCGCCGGATTCTCGCCGCCGTGGTGTTGGCCTTTGGCATGGCGCTAGGGGATTTCGGCATCACGATCATGATCGCCGGCAACCTGGCTGGCCAAACGCAGACGATGCCGGTGGCGATTTACAGCGCGGTGGAGTCGGGCAACGGGGCTGCGGCGCGAGCCCTGGTGCTGGTCCTCTCGGCTATGATTCTGGGAATCCTTTTCCTGGCGAACCGGCTGGAGCCGAAGAGGGTGGCGGGATGATCGAGGCGCGCATCCGCAAGACTGGCCTTCCGGGATCTGGCACGCGGGGCTCCGCTCTGGACGACGAATTCCGCGCCACCGGCGGCCTCACGGTGTTGTTCGGTGTCAGTGGCGCCGGCAAGACCCTGGTGCTCGATGCGATTGCCGGCCTCCTCCAGCCGGACGAGGGACGAATTCTGGTCGATGACCAGATCCTCTACGACCGCGAGGCGAGGATCGGACTACCTCCGGCGCTGCGGCGCTGCGGTTATGTATTTCCGGATCACGCTCTGTTCCCGCACATGACGCTACGGCAAAACCTCCTGTTCGCGGCATCCTGCCATCGTCTGGCGAGGCTGGAGCGGCACCGCAGAGTGAACCAGGCGCTCGAGCGGTTCCGGCTCGCGGAGGCCGCCGGGCGCATTCCCGCGGCAGTCTCGGAAAGCGAGAGTCTGCGATGCGCGGTGGCGCGCGCCGTGATTGGACAGCCCCGGCTGCTGCTGGTGGATGAACCGGCGTGCGGCGCCGGCACAACGCTGCGCGCGGAGCTGCACGACCTTTTGCAAGAGGTCCGGACCGAGTCGGGCATCCAGGTTCTGCTTGCTACGCGCGATCTGGACGAGTGCTTCGGCTTGGGCGAGGAGATGTTGGTGATGCACGCGGGACGCTTGCTGCAGAGTGGCTCTCCCCGCCAAGTGTTCGATCAGCCGGCCCATGCGGACGTGGCGCGCTTGCTCGGCTGCTTCAACTTGCTGCCTGTGTCGATCGAGGCCCTCGATCCCGCGAAGAAGACCAGCCGCTTGAAACTGGGCGAGGCAGGGCTCGCCGGACCGTATTTTCCCGGCCGCCTGCGTGGCGACCAGGTGACGCTCTGTGTGCGCCATGAGGAGCTGCGGGCGGCGCCCGCGGCGGGCAAGCCCGGCCCCAACCAGGTGGCCGCCTCGGTCTTGCGCGTCACCGAGCGCCGGTGGAGCGTGCGGCTACACTTCACCCGCGGGATTATCGTCGAGCTGCCACGTGCCGAGTACGAAGACAAGAAGCACGCCCGAGACTGGGGGGTGGAGTTCCCGCAGGAAAGCCTGCGCGTGCTCTGACCCCATGCGCCGCTACTACATCACGGACAGGAAACCGCTCGGCGGCGTGGAGCCCCTGCTCCACAGCATCGCCCGTGCGCTCACGGAGGGAGTGGATCTGATCCAGATCCGCGAGAAGGACCTCGCCGTACGCGAGTTGATGGATCTGCTGCACGCGGCGCTAGCGCTGCCGAATCCGCACGGCACGCAGATACTGGTGAACGACCGCACGGACGTGGCGCTCGCGTGTGGAGCGCACGGCATTCATTTGCCGTCGAATTCGATTGCGCCCTCCAGGCTGCGCGGCATCGTGCCCGCGGTTTTCACGATTGCCGTGTCGTGCCATAGCATAGCGGACGTTAAACGCGCAGCGCTGGAAAACGCCGATCTGGCGGTCTTCGGGCCGGTGTTTGCGACGCCGTCGAAGCTGGGTTACGGAGCGCCGCTCGGGGTGGCGCTTCTGCGTGACGCGGCGGCCTCGGTTCCGATTCCGGTCTTCGCCTTGGGGGGCGTGACTCGCGAGAATGCGGATCAATGCCTGGCGGCGGGAGCCACGGGCGTGGCCGCCATTCGGATGTTTCAAGAGAGGTAATTGCAGAATTCGGCGAAGGATCGCTTGCTGACGCGCGCGGCTCTGTAAGCCATTGTGAATCAACGTCGCAATCCGAGCCGCGACCGTGAGGGAGCGGTTGCCTGCGAATTCTGCAACTCCCTGAAGAGAGGACCTGACCCATGATCTCCCTGGAGGCAATTCGCGAACTGTTCGATTACAATTACTGGGCGCGGGACCGGCAACTGGAAGCCTGTGCGGCCCTCACCGAGGAGCAATTCCTGCGCCCGATGGGAAGCAGCTTCCCTTCGTTGCGCGACACGCTCGCCAACCTGGGAGCGGTAGAGGGGCTGTGGCTCGAGCGCTGGCAGGGACGTTCCCCGAAAGCCTTGCCGCCCCCGGAGGAATTTGCGACGCTGGCCGCCATTTCACAGCGATGGGCGACCGTGGAGCACAACATGCGAAAGTACCTGGCCGGGCTCACCGAGGAAGCGCTGTTGCTTCCCCTGACATGCACTGGCACCAGGGGCAACGTGTGGACTTACCCGCTGTGGCGGATGCATATGCACCTGCTGAACCACCAAAGCTGCCACCGGGGCCAGGTGACGACCCTGATGCGCCAGCTCGGTGCCGTGCCCGCCCGGGTGGATTTCCTGGTGGCGCACGACGCGGGCCTTCGAAAGGGCACCTGACAATGCGAGGACTCCCATTCGCCTTTCTGCTGAGCTCTCTGGCGGCACTGGCCCAATACGCGCCGCCCAACGCCAAATGGAACCGCCCCACGGAGCCGTTTCGCATCGTGGGGAACATCTACTATGTTGGGGGGGCGGACGTTTCCGCGTTTCTTATTACGACGCCCGAAGGACACATCCTCCTGGACACAGGCTTCTTGGAGACGGTTCCGCTCATCGAATCGAACGTCAAGAAGCTCGGCTTCCGCATGATCGACATCCGATTGCTGCTCGCGAGTCACGCTCATTACGATCACGCGGGCGGGATGGCGGCTGTGAAGTCGCGGACAAAGGCTCGTCTGCTGATGAATCCCAAAGAAGTGGACCTCTTCTCGCGCGGAGGCCAGGGCGATTTCGCCTTCGGGGATCAGTTCGCTTTCCCTCCAGTGCAGCCGGACGGCCTGCTGCGCGATGACGGCGAAATCCGGCTAGGCCCTGTGGTCCTGACCGCGCACTTCACGCCGGGTCATACCAAGGGCTGCACCTCCTACACGACCACGGTTCGAGAGGGCGAGCGGCTCTATAACGTGGTCTTCCCGTGCAGCTTAACGGCGCCGGGCTACCTGCTCAGGAACAACCCGAAGTATCCCAACATCGTCGACGATTACGAGACGACATTCCTTAAGTTGCGCGCCTTGCCGTGCGACGTGTTTCTCGGGGGACACAGTTGGGACTTCGGCCTGGTCGAAAAGCTGAAGACGAGAGAGAGCAGTGGCGGCCGGAACCCCTTCGTGGATCCCCAGGGATACCGCACCTGGCTCGATAAATCGGCGGCCGCCTTCCGGAAGCAACTCGCGGCCTCTCCCGCCGCGCCACAGCGGCGCTGAAGCCGATGAGTCCGGAATCCCAACGTGGCTGACGCCGCCTGCCCCCCCAGCCGTTTACTCCACAACATCGCCAGTCCAGCGGTCGCGGTGCGCCCAGTATGGGCACTGGGGGCACACCTGCCCGTCCGGATAATCGATCCCCTCCTCATGCGGACAGCCGATGATGCCGTCCGACATGACTACCGACTTAGCTCCGTGAACCCCCAGGAACTGGAGGATCTCGCTTGCGACCACGGGATTTGTCCGAACGTCGCCGTCCTCGGCGAACCAACGTTCCAAGGCGATTGGCTCGGCGTCTTGCGTGGCCACAATCCCAACTGCGACTTTGCTGGCGCGTGTATCATCCGGCCCGTAGAACGCGATCGTCGCGACCGGATAGCCCCGAAAGCCACGGCGCGCTTTTTTCTTCAGGGGTGAATCGGAGCGGCGTTGGATTCTCACCGAACACCACTCTCCTGCAAACGCACCGCCCGCGCCATTCTACCTGCCCCAACCGTGGCGGCGCGCGCGTGACGTAACATGGAGGTTGGGCTACAGCACATCCACTTCCGGCCACAACCGCTTTCGCTGGCCGCTCTTTTACCTGGGGGTGGCTCTCACCACCATGGCGACGCTCCTGTTGGAGTTGTCCCTCACCCGTTTGTTCTCCGTCGTCTTCCACTACCACTTCGCCTTCCTGGCCATCTCCATGGCCATGTTTGGCCTCGGCGCCGGCGGAGTTTTCTCCTACCTCGTCGCCGAGTGGCGCTGGAATCTCTTTTCGAAACTCGGAGCCATCTCCGCCCTGAACGCACTCGTCGTGCTCATGTCGCTCGTCATCAGCCTCTCTATTCGAGAGAAGCTCGGCTTCTGGTCCCTCGCCGCCGTCTATTTCCCGAGCACACTGCCGTTCTTCCTGGCTGGAACCGTGGTATCGCTCGCCATCGCGGAAACCATCGATCGTGTCGAGCGGGTCTACTTCTACGACCTCTTAGGCGCCGGCGCCGGTTGCCTGCTGCTGGTGCCTCTGCTCAACACCTTTGGCGGTCCCAATACCATTCTCGCCACAGCCGCTTTCTACGCCGCCGCGGCCGCCATCTGGTACAGCCTGGCCAGCCGCGTGGATGGCCGCGTGGCCAGCGTCGCCCTGGCGCTGGGGCTGTTGCTCCTGCTGGGTTACAACGCGAAGTACCACGTCATTGACGTCAAGTACGCCAAGGGAAAAGCTCTCGCGAACGAGCAGTTCGTCAAGTGGAACAGCTTTTCCCGGATCGCGGTTTCCCCCGACAAGGTTTCCCGCTCGCCGGTGATCTACATCGACGCCGATGCCTCCACCTACGTCCCGTCCTACGACTTCGATCACCTCTCGGACAAGGACCGGCGGTCGCTGCTCGACGTGGGCCCGGGTTTTGTGTACCAGGTGCGGCCCGCGGCGAAGACGCTCATCATCGGGCCGGGCGGCGGCTTCGATGTGGCCCGGGCGCTCGCCTCCGGCAGCCCCAGCGTTACGGGCGTCGAAATCAACCCGATCATCGCAAACACCGTGATGCGCGGCCTCCTCAAGGACTACAGCCGGCAGTTGTACTTCCGGCCCGATGTGCACCTCGTCGTCGAAGAAGGCAGAAGCTTCGTACGCCGCAGTCCGGACCGCTACCAGGTCCTCCAGGCGACCTTGGTGGACACTTGGGCTTCCACCGCCGCCGGCGCCTACGCGCTGACCGAGAACTACCTTTATACCAGCGATGCATTCTACGACTACCTCACGCATCTGACCAGCGACGGCATCCTGTCCTTCACCCGTTGGGGATTGGAGCCTCCGCGCGAGTCGCTACGCCTGCTTTCGCTGGCACGCGTCGCACTTGCCCGGCTCGGCGAAAACGAGCCCTGGAAAAACGTCATCGTGGTTCGCGAGGGCAAGCTCAGCGACGCCGGCGGATGGGGCGCGGCCGATACCGTGCTGATTTCCAGGAGACCGTTTTCCGCCGAGGACTTGGCGCGCGCCCGCGACGCGATTCGCCGGTCTGGATTCCAGACGATCTACTTACCGGACGAGTTCATCCCCAACCCGTTCACCGAGTTGCTGCGTACGCGCGACGTCGCGGCTTTCGAACGCAGCTATCCTTACAACATCCGCCCCGTCACCGACAACCAGCCGTTTTTCTTCTACACCGTGCAGACCCGCGACCTCTGGGGTTACCTCGGCCACTTCTTCCACGGGGATGAGCCGGCCACATCCCGGGCTGATTTTGAAGTCAACATGTCCGTGCCTGTCATGTTCGGTCTGCTGGCGGTCAGTCTGATCGCGGTGGCGGTGATGCTTGCCCTTCCTCCGCTGCTGCTGGGCGCGCGCCTGCCGCGCGATGGGCGTCTGCTGACGTTCCTGCTTTTCTTTGTCTCCATCGGCGTCGGCTACATTCTGATCGAAATCGCGCTGATCCAGAGATTCGTCCTGTTCCTGGGACACCCTACGTACGCGCTCACGGTCATTATTTTCTCCATGCTGGTTGCGAGCGGTTGTGGCAGTTTCATGAGCCGCCGTCTTGTGGGGCTCTCGGATCTACGCCTGGGCGTCGTCATGGCCGCTGTGGCGGCTTCCGTGGTGCTGCTGGCTGTGGGTGCGGGGCCTCTGACGGAAGCCGGGGTGGGTTGGCCCGGTTGGTTGAAGGT
>VFSW01010366.1_pt1 | contig 13219 bp, 10 predicted proteins | sample 5358111 | NCBI WGS metagenome assembly VFSW01 (sample SAMN11554181, study PRJNA540505) | mine drainage metagenome | isolation source: sediment from site ElyBrook_90M | place: USA: Ely Copper Mine, Vershire, VT | collected 2017 | reverse complement strand
GACCCGGGTTACGCTGCGCCTGTATTCCGCGGAGGGCGACCTCCTGCAGGAGGTCTCGGCGCCGATCGCCGCGCGCGGGTCGCTCTCCATCGCGCCTGGTTCTTATCCATTCTACAGTATGCCGAAATCGGGATGGATCGAGATCCTGGAAGATGGGGCGCAGCCCCTGAGCGGTTTTCAATACACGTCAAACTCCGCCGGCGTTGAAACCCTCTTTGCACTCCCGGTGGGCGCTGGGAAAAAGATCGTGCCCCACGTTCCCGAGCCGGGTTACTGGAAGACCAGCGTCACCCTGATCAACCCGAATGATCAGGACAATTCCGTCAGGCTCCATCTCGCACTGGCCGGTGCGGACGCGGGAGGGGACCTCAACATCCTCCTGGCTCCCCATGAAAAGAGGGTCCTGGAGATCCAGGATCAATTCGGAAAGTACGCAGGGGAGCCGCTGTATCATTCGATCCTCGAGATAACCGGCCAATATCCCCTGGTCGGCTACTTTACCTACAGCACCCTCACTGGGGGAGACGATGCAAGTTATCCGCTCCTCGACGACACCTATTTCAAGGGCGCACTCAGCCTGCCGCACTATGCGGGCAATGACGGCACCTGGTGGACCGGGGTCGTCATCTGCAATCCCTCATCCTCTGCCCTAAAGGTGATGATCGAACCCTATGACCGTAACGGGAAGCTGCTGGACGGGCTTGTTACATCCGTGAACCTCGGTGCCGGGGCCTATGACGTGTTTGACGTGGCATCCCGTTTCGGGGACGCTGCATCGGGGATCTCGTTCATCAAGTTCCGCACGGAGGGAGGTACCGGCGCCATTGGCGGTTTCTATCTCTATGGCAACACCGGGAATCACATATTGAGCGGGGCGAATATGTAGCGGGACACTATTTCTGCTTTCCCTGCGGGGCAAAGGGAGTTCTTCGCGACTGCGGCTCGGCCTTTACAAACCATTCCCCCTTTTCCTTGATCCAGCTCTGTGTCTGGGCTCCTCGCTTGAACTCGAATCCCATGACCAAGATGTCTATCTTGACCTTTACCGTTGCCTGATCCCCCGCGGGAAGTACCGTTATCTCTTCGATTCCGAATCCCGTGTAAGACAGTTTTCTTGGCGTGGCAACGTAGCTCTCCCGTGTTACCCTCGCGCGAAAGGAAGAGTCTAAAAACGAATAGGCTCGGTCCCATTTTTTGTCGACCTGGGCCTGCATGTAATTTTTTACCCGTTCATCGAGTGTCTCCTGCTTCGCTGTCAGGGGGGATAATGCGGCACACCCTACCGACAAGATCAAGGCCAGAAAGCATGCCGCCGCCAATAGCATTCGTCCATTACGTTTCACCGTGCTGCTCCTTTTCCCTTTTCGGTATGTTCTTTCCGGTACCGGTCCATGAATTCCTCCGGCGTCAATTGCAGCCCTTCCATCAGTTCCTCATGTTTTCTTCTGGCGAGGTCGGCCGCTTTGTTCTCTTGAGTTTTTTTGAACGTTTCGACAAGTCTCGCGATTCCCTCATCGTCGGGAACGGAACTAAACAACGGGACATGTCTTCTATCGCCTGCACTGAGAACCCCCTTTCCATCGATGGTGATCTTCTGTAATCCCAGCGTCTTTCCCTGGGATCCGGTCTGGAGGATGACGGTGTTCGCAAGCGGCTCCGCATAAAATACGTCATCGCTTCCGGAAGAAATGGCCACGTCGATTCCTTTTACGGCTTTTGCCAGCGCAATAGTCTCTTTTACATCGAATCGGGATAGGAGGATGACCAGATCGGCCTTTTCCCTCACCTCGGGCAAGAGCCTGGCCAGGGCGGTCTCGGGGGGGGTGACCTGCAAGTCTTTTACGCGATCCTGATTGGGGAGTTGCGTGAGGTCATTCGGATTTATAACGCCGAGAATGGCTGCTTTTATGCCGCCTACGTCCTTGATGATGTACTCCTTCGTCCAGGGGAGCCTGCTGCCGTTAGAAAGCAGATTCGAGGTAATGTAGGGAAAGGAGACATGGGAAAGCGTGTGCTCCAGGAATTCCTTTCCAAAAGTGAACTCCGGGCCGCCGAGGTTTAAGGCGTCGTATCCCATCAGTTCCATTGTCTTCAACATGAATTCGTCCGTGTCTTTTTGACCAGTGAAAACCGCCCCGCAATCCAGGAGCAGGACCGATGGATCGCTTTTCCGGATGGATTCTATCATCTGTGCGCGCCGGGCCAGACCGCCCGAGCTGTTCTGCCCTCAGGCGGCGCAGGGATCGATTGTCCCCTTAACCGAGCCGGTGAAAAGGATGGTGACGGTCCTGTTGCCCTCGGCGAAAGCGGCAAGAGGAAAGGAGATGCCGAACAAAAGAGACAACAATAATGGAAGGAAAAACCGCTTCATTTCAAACCCCTGCGGGAAGTATCCCGTTTTTCTGGAATAACAAATTTAGGAGGCGATCCTGTACCATGCCGGCTCATTGAAAGCAATACCTTTTCTGAGCAAGAGTGAATCCATTCACGAGCGTATTTTCCTGCGGCCTGGCCGCGGGCAAAGCGAGCAAGAAGAGCGGTTTTGTTCAACCAAGGATCGAAGATCTCCGCAGCTTGCTGCGGAGATCTTCAATTGCAAATTGCCTTTTCCGGGAAAAACGGCTATGGGTAGGCGAGGGAAAAATGGCTGAACGCATCAAAATAATATCCCCCCGCGGAGAGAGCGTCGCGGGGTTATTCAACCCGGTCCGGATCGTGGCGCATCTCTGGAAATACCGGGACCTGATACGACAGTTGACATGGCGCGAGGTTGTGGGGCGCTACAAAGGATCGTTTATCGGGTTGGGATGGTCATTCCTTCAACCGCTGATCATGCTGGGCGTTTACACCTTTGTCTTTTCCGTCATCTTCAAGGCCAGGTGGGGTGTCGAGGCCGGCGAAGGCAAAGCCGCATTCGCCCTTGCTCTCTTCATGGGATTGATAACCTTCAGCGTTTTTTCGGAGGTGGTGAACTCAGCCCCCTCACTGGTCCTGGGCAACGTTAATTATGTCAAGAAGGTGGTTCTCCCCCTGGAGATTCTTCCTCTCGTGAGACTTTGCAGCGCCTTGATAAATGCTGTTTTCTCTCTGGGGGTGCTGTTCTTGGGCATCCTTATCATCAACCATTTTATCCACTGGACGGCGCTCCTGCTTCCGCTCATCTGGTTGCCGCTGATGCTGTTTACGCTGGGTTGCGGCTATTTTCTGGCCTCTCTCGGGGTATTTGTAAGAGACATGGGCGCCGTCATCGGGGTTGTGACCACGATGCTTTTCTTTCTCACCCCGATCTTTTACCCGGTAAGCGCTGTGCCTGAACAATTTCGGTTTTTTTATCGGATAAATCCGCTTGCCCTGTTTGTGGAAGATGCCCGCAGGGTTGTGCTGTGGGGCCTCTCCCCGGACTGGTCCTGGTTTTTTTGCGGCATGGCCCTGTCCGGTGCGGTGATGATTGCTGGTTTCGTGTGGTTTATGAAGAGCAAGAAGGCCTTTGCGGATGTGATATGATGTCTTGTGATAGTGCACTTCGCGCCAATAATTTAGGCAAGTGTTACCAGATTTATCAGCAGCCGCTGGATAGGTTGAAACAATCATTCTGGCGGGCGCGAAGACGATTCTATCGGGAATTTTGGGCCCTCAGGGATTGCTCGTTCGAAATCCGGAAAGGAGAGACCGTCGGGATCATCGGATCCAACGGGTCCGGGAAATCAACGCTCTTGCAGATCATCTGCGGCACGCTGAATCCGACCGAGGGTGAACTGGAGGTGCGGGGCCAGATTGCCGCTTTATTGGAGTTGGGGGCCGGATTCAATCCGGAGTTCACGGGGCGCGAAAATGTCTATATGAACGCAGCCATCATGGGGATTTCCCGGTCGGAGATAGAATCACGGTACGATGAGATTGCCGCCTTCGCCGATATCGGCAGCTTCATCGAACAACCGGTAAAGACCTATTCCAGCGGAATGTATGTCCGACTGGCATTCGCCGTTGCGGTCAATGTGTCACCGGATATCCTTGTGGTTGATGAAGCGCTGTCCGTGGGCGATGCCCGCTTTCAGCAGAAGTGCATGGCGAAGATAAGAGCCTTTTGTGAGACCGGCACGGTGATTTTTGTGTCGCATGATACGGCTGCAGTGACGGAGCTGTGTTCCCGGGCCATCTGGATCGAGTCGGGAAGGATTCGAATGGATGGGCCTCCGAAGTATGTTGTGGAGAAATACCTTCAATTTATGTATGAAGGCGACGGCAGATTTGAGGCGCCGGTCTTGAAAAGCGATGCGGATTCACAACGCGATTTTGATGCAGACGGATTTACGCCGGTGGGAGACGATCTACGGCAGTTCGGGGATCGCCGGGTTACCATAGAGGCAGTGCGATTTGTTTCTCAGGGATCCTGCAGTGGTGTCGCGTATGCGGGGCAGACCTGCGAGATCGGCGTGGCGCTGCATGCCCATAATGATATTGCCAACCCCATCGTTGGCTTTATCGTGAAGGACCGTCTCGGCCGGGAGATCCTCGGCGACAATACGAGCTTGATCAGAAACGACCTTCCTTCGTTTTCGGGCGGCCGAAGATACGTGATAACCTTTCAAATTGATGCGTGGCCGAATCTCCTTGAGGGAGAGTATTCGTTAACCGTTGCCATAGCAGACGGTGCGTTGAATGACCATATGCAGTGCCATTACCTGCATGATGCCGTGATCTTCAAAAGCGTTCCCGTCAGGATGCCCGGCGGGATACTTTCCATTCCCAATACAAAGGTCGCATTTTTCCGGGAGGACGGGTGACGTGCATAAAAGTTCCCTGGATAAAATGCTGGCCTTCAGAGAGAAGTATCTGGAGATCAAGAAGAATGAGCCGTTATGCATACTCGATCTCGGCAGCCGCGATGTAAACGGGTCTTACCGGGAGTATTTTGAGCTGTCTTCCTGGACATACCGCGGGGTTGATATGGCTGCCGGGGAGAATGTGGACATTGTTCTGCAAGATCCCTATCACTGGCGAGAAATACGATCGGGGTCGGCCGATGTCGTGGTTTCGGGGCAAGCGTTCGAACATATCGAATTCTTCTGGCTGACCATGCTGGAAATTGCCCGGGTCTTAAGACCGGAGGGATTATGTTGTCTTATCGCTCCCTCCGGCGGCCCCGAGCATCGGTATCCGGTTGACTGTTGGCGTTTTTATCCCGATGGATTTGCCGCGCTTGCCCGTTTCGCCTCTCTGGAGGTTTCGGAGGTTTATTCACAAAATGGAACGACCGGTTATCCCGATGGAAGCGACATGTGGCAGGATACCGTTTTGGTGTGCCGGAAACCCAAAGTATCTTCGTGGAAAAAGGGGTTCAGACAGTACTGGCTGCGTAAGTTATTGAGGTGATCTGTGCGAAAGCCTCGGCCCAATGTATTTTCAACCGGGAGAATGATTTGATGGACAGACCTTTCAATCTGTTGGAATACAGCATCGCTTTTTCTACGCCGCGGAGACTCACGGATGTGGATTGCTGGCATCTGCATATCCCTTTTGCCTTTGTGATTACGGCAATGCTCAGGCCGAAAAAATTTGTCGAGCTGGGAACCCATAAGGGGGATTCCTATTGCGCATTCTGCCAGGCCATGGATGAGTTGGCCTTGAATACGAACTGTTATGCCGTGGATAGTTGGCAGGGTGATGAACAGGCCGGCTTTTACGGCGCAGAGGTGCTGGAAGAGTTGCGAGCCTATCATGACCCGTTATACGGCGGTTTTTCAACCCTGCTGAAATGCCTTTTCGATGACGCCCTGGGTTATTTCCCTGACGGTTCCATCGACCTCCTCCATATCGATGGCCACCACACCTATGATTCCGTCAGGCATGATTTTGAATCATGGTTGCCCAAGATGAGTGAGAGGGGGATCGTGCTTTTTCATGATTCCAATGTCCGGGAACGGGAGTTCGGTGTTTGGCGGCTGTGGAACGAGATTTCCAGGCAGTACCCGAGTTTTGAGTTCAAATTTGGCAATGGCCTGGGTGTTCTCGCCGTCGGCGGGAAAATCGAGGACGAGGTGCGGAGGTTTTTAGAATATGGAAAAGAACATGAGCCCGTTGTTGCCAGATTCTTTTATCATCTGGGAGTAAAGATTGAACTGGACCGTCGAAAGGATACTCTTTCAAAACAGGTATGTCAGTTGGAGAACACACTGTTGGCCCGTGATAAGGGATTGCAGCAGGCCGATGAGTGGTTAAGGCAGAACAAGGCTGCAATGCAGGAAAAAGATCTCCAATTGCAACAGGCCGACCAGTGGTTACGACAGAATAAAACCATAATCGAGGGGAAAGATCGTCAATTGAGGGAGATCCAGACCCTCTTTGGAGAGAAAAATCGCCAGTTGGATGAAATTTATGCATCAAAAGGATGGCAATGGTTAACGCGTTTTAGAAAAATGAAGGCCTTCCTCGGTATCGCCCCGGGGAAAAAGCCGAAGCTGGAGCCCCAAAAGGAGAACCCGGATTCCGAGACGTATCATGCGAAGATCGTGCATCCCCTGAATGAGAATCGTCCGAAAATCATCCATGCCATCGCCAATGTCTGGGTGGGCGGCTCGTCGAGACTGGTTGTCGATCTGATCGAGCATCTGGGACATAAATACGACCAGGAAGTGGTTACGTACGGAATTCCCGATCCCCTTGCCTATGACGGCTTTCCCTGTCACGATTTTTCGCACTTGTCATCCCCGGATCCTTTGGCCGCTTTTTTGCGGGAAAAGGAAGCAAAAATACTCCATGTCCATTACTGGGGAGAGGATAACAAGCCATGGTATGGACAGGTCTTTGGCGCAGCGGATCTGTATCCCTGTTCGGTGATTGAAAATATCAATACCCCGGTTGAAACCTATTTTCATGATAAGATTAAACGGTATGTTTATGTCAGTGAATACGCCCGGAATCTGTTCAGCCCGGTTCCGGACAATTCTCGCGTCATTTACCCCGGGAGCAATCTGGATCTTTTTCAACGATTGGATCACGATTTTCCCGATGATGCAATCGGCATGGTATACCGGTTGGAGCGGGATAAGCTCAATGAAGAATCGGTCGATGTCTTTATCGATGTTGTCACGGCGAGACCTTCCACCAAGGCCTATATTATCGGGGCCGGTACATTTTTCAACCTGTATCAGGAAAAGGTCAGAGCGGCCGGCGTCTCGGACAATTTTATGTTTACCGGCTCTGTCCCTTATGAATCGCTGCCCGATTACTACCGGAAGTTTTCTCTTTTCGTAGCCCCGGTCTGGAAAGAGAGTTTCGGGCAGGTGTCGACATTTGCGATGAGCATGGGCATCCCGGTTGTCTGTTATAATGTGGGAGGTCTGCCGGAAATGCTGGGAAGCCAGGAATTTCTTGCAAATGATCGGGCGCAGCTTGCCGATCTCATTATAGCCCTCCTGAACGACCGGGAAAAACGAATTGAAATTGGAAGGTTGAACCGCCAAAGGGCGCATGACCTGTTTTCCGTCGAGGCAATGATTGCTCAATACGACAGGCTCTATGAGAGTGTGCTTGCGGAGCATCAACAATAATCGGTCGTGATCGGCTGACAGTCCGGAGTTTTCAATCAAGATGAGGATACTATTCCCTGTACATGTCTTTTTCCCGAAGCATTTTTACGGCACGGAAACCTATACCCTCGAGTTGGCCCAGGCCCTGAAAAAAATGGGCCACGATCCAATCATCCTGACTGCTCTCCCGCTCTGGGAGAAAGGCGGCAGGGACGAGTTTTATTTCACCTATGAGTATGAGGGCCTTCCCGTTCATTGCCTCGATTTTAACCTGAAACCTCATACGAGCTTCAAACAAATTTATCATCGCCCCGAATTATATTCGGTGTACGATGAAATTTTAGACAGCATTAAACCGGATATCGTGCATGTTACTCATATCATTAATCATACCGCAACACTATTGGAGGTTTTGCGCGACAGGAAGATACCGACCGTAGCGACGCTGACCGATTTTTTTGGGATCTGTTTCAATGCCAAATTGGACACGGAGGACGGCAGCCTGTGTCGCGGGCCGAATGAGAAATCCACCAATTGTCTCCAATGTTATCTGAAGAAAGTCGACATCTTTCCCCAACAGCGACTGCTCAGCAGACGTTTCATGAAAAATGGTTTCATAACCTATCTCGCTTCGAGGGCACTCCCTTATCTGGCGAAATCTCCGCTGGGAAATAACAATTACATCGCCGATCAGATCCTCGGCGTGACGGAAAGAGTCGATCTTTTGCGGCGCCTCTACGGTACGTACCGCTCCATGATTGCACCGACGGATTTTCTGTACGAAGCCTATGAGACAAATCAGTTTTATCCCGAAAAGCTCAATAAGATTAACTTCGGGATCAACCGTGAGCTCGTCAGGGCGTATCAAAGGCCCAGAAAAAAAAGCGACTCAAGGATACGGTTCGGTTTTATCGGCCAGCTATCCGCGCACAAAGGGGTTGACCTCCTGATCAATGCCTATCTGAGGCTAAAAGGCGAGAATAACAAATCCTTGACGATATATGGGTCCCCCGATCAAGACAGCCCCTATATGGACGAATTATTGCGGCTTTCATCAAGCGCCGACCATATTAAATTTTGCGGCACCTTCCCCCGTGAAGAGCTGCCCGCCCGCCTCTCGGAATTTGACGTGCTCGTGATTCCGTCCAGGTGGTATGAAAACAGCCCCCTGGTTCTCCTGTATGCCCTTGCCACGCGCACCCCGGTCATCGTTACGGATGTGAAGGGTATGAGCGAATTTGTGAAAGACGGTTTCAACGGCTACACGTTTCAGAAAAACAGTGTGGAACAGTTGACGACCGTTATGCAGAGGATTGTGGATGATCCCTCTTCCGTAGAGCGACTTTCGCAAAACGCCGTCTATACAAAAGATGTTTCCGACCATGCCGAAGATGTTTTTAAAATATACCAGGCCGCTTTGGGTGGACAACGTGATGTGCTGCAAGGCCCATGAAAATACTGTACACAACCCATCAGTTTCTTCCCGACTATTCTGCGGGTACTGAAATCCTCACCTACAGTACGGCGAAAGAGGTTTCGAGGCGCGGGCATGAGGTCTATGTCTTCACGGGATATCCTGCGAAGGGGGCTGTCGAAGCATCCCATTCCTTTGACTGCTACGAGTATGACGGGATATCCGTCGATCGCTTTTTTCATTCCAATACCGCGTCGATTCGCCCCCGGAACCCGATGGAGGCGGAATACAATAACCTGTTTTATGCGGATTTCTTTCGCAGACGCATCCGGGAGCTGAAACCGGATCTGGTCCATTTTTACCACCTGCAACGGCTTTCCGCTTCGGTCATTGACGTTTGCAGGGAGATGGAAATCCCCTCACTTTTTACGGCGACGGATTTTTGGCTGGTTTGCCCGACAAATCAATTGCTCTTGCCCGATCACTCACGGTGTTTGGGCCCTGACAAGGGAATGGTCAATTGCGTTCGGCACCTTGCAGCCATTTCGCAGGGGCCAAGGATTCGATCCATACTGGATCGGCTGCCGAACTGGCTGATGGCCCTCTTCATACGATGGGCCCAGTACGACTTCGGGTCTGAGAACCGATACGCTTCCCTTGTACGAGCCTTGGCTGCCAGACCTGCGTACATGGAAAAGCGGATGAACCGGATAGGGATGGTGTTGGTGGCCACTCGGTTCATGGGAGAGACGCTGCGCCGGTACGGCTTGGAAGCAAAGCGAGTTCGCCATGTTCCTTTTGGGATCGACCACACGTGCATCACCCGCGTTTCGGCGAAAGGAACGGAGAAACACCTCCGTATCGGTTTCATCGGGACTCTTTACCATCATAAGGGTGCCCATGTGCTCATCGAGGCGGTGCGTTCATTGCCGAGAGATATGCCTCTGAAGGTACAAATATACGGTGACCTCGAGCAGTTTCCCGAATATGCAGCGACCTTGCGATCGGTAGCCGGGGATGATGATCGTATAGAATTTTGCGGGACGTTCCCGAACACCAGGATTGGAGAAATTTTATATGGTTTGGATGCGTTGGTTGTTCCATCCTTATGGTATGAAAACAGTCCGTTAGCACTCTCTTTTGCACAGGCGGCGAGGGTGCCTATCGTGGCTACGGACTCTGAGGGGATGAATGAGGTGATTGCCGACGGTGAAAACGGCTTCCTGTTTGCAAAAGGGGATGCGAAAGGGCTTGCAGGTATCATCCGGATGCTCTGCAATGACCGATCTGTCGTCAAACGGTTGTCCGATCATGCCAGACAGCCGAAATCGATATCCACATATGTTGACGAACTTGAACGGATTTATGATGATGTTGTTAACCGACGGGCAGTGGCCTGAGGTTTCGACTGTCTAAAAACTCTGTATGGGGAGATGATTGATATGCATTGCCTTGTTCTGGGCGGAGCCGGTTTTATGGGGTCACATATCGTAGACGCTTTAGTTGCGCGAGGCCACAGGGTGAGGATTTTTGAGCTTCCCCACATCAGCACGTCGAATCTGAAACAGAGTATTGCCTCCGTGGAAATCCTGGGGGGGGATTTCAACAATGTGAACGACATTTCACGAGCCCTGGAAGATGTTGATGTGGTAGTCCATCTGGTGTGCACAACGTTGCCCGGGCCTTCTAATGAAAACCCGGCTTACGATGTGGAAAGCAACGTCATCGGGACCTTGAACCTTTTGAAGCAGGCCGTGGCAAAAGGGGTCAGGAAAATCATCTTTCCATCCTCCGGCGGAACGGTTTACGGCATTCCCCGTTCAGTGCCTATCCCGGAAACCCATGAAACAAACCCAGTCTGTTCCTATGGCATCACAAAGCTCGCCATCGAAAAGTATCTCGCGCTCTTCCATCATCTCTACGGCCTCGACTATACGGTACTGCGGCTTGCGAACCCCTACGGCGAGAGGCAACGCATCGACAGTGTTCAAGGGGCGGTGGCTGTCTTTCTGGGAGAAACCCTTTTGGGGCGGCCGATCACCATCTGGGGCGATGGTTCGGCGGCGCGGGACTATTTTTATATCAGCGATCTCGTTGACGCCTTCCTGGCGGTCATCGAGTCGGATCCCCCGTCAAAGATTTACAATATCGCCGGTGGCCGTGCCCGGTCGCTGAACGATATTCTATCCGTCATCCGTAAAGTAACCGGCCTGCAGCCGGTGGTGCAGTATACGCCGGGCAGAAGATTGGATGTCCCGGTAAATTGTCTGGATATCCAGTTGGCAAAGAAGGAGCTTGGTTGGCAGCCGGAAATCTCCTGGGAAGAGGGCATTGCGCGAACCTGGGAATGGTTGAAAAAATCAAAAGAAGGCGGCGGGTTGACATGAAGGACGGGTATCAACTCCTCGCGGCTTCGCATTCAGGTAAGAAGCTGGATGCCTTGACGTCGCTCCGCTTCATCGCAGTGGCGATGATCGTTGTTTTTCACTCTCAGGGACAGTTTGGAAATATAGGCAATATAGCGGAATACTTTACCTTGAATCAGGCCGTCTCCTTTTTTTTTGTTCTGTCCGGATTTGTCCTTGTTTATGTCTACCCCACGCTGAACGGAATCAAGAACATCGGCCGTTTTTGGCTGGCCAGAATCGCCCGCCTCTGGCCGGCGCATGCGGCCACACTGGTTCTGGCGTTACTGCTGATCCCCCTTCCTTCCCTCCGGGATAGTCTCCCCTGGATACTCCTGGCGAATCTTTCCATGGTTCATGCCTGGGTTCCTCTGCGGGAGTATTTTTTTTCCTTCAACAGCCTTTCCTGGGCCATTTCCACCGAATTCTTTTTTTATTTGATTTTTCCTCTCCTGATATATCGCTGGGATCGGACCTGGCTGGTCAAACTACTGGCCAGTTTCGCCCTACTGGGGATCATGATCTATCTGGCTAATGTCTTTCATCTGCCCAGTATACCGCCCGTTTCGGGAGTGAGCCTGCCCGCGCTGGTTTATATCAGTCCCTTGGGGCGCCTGTGGGAATTCGTGTTCGGAATGACCGTTGCCTGGGTATGGCGCCGGAAAAACCCTCGTATCCTGTTCGGTCGGATCACGGGGACCCTTGTGGAGCTGATCGTTCTGGCCGCAACTGTGGCCAGCATCCATTATTCGACGGTATTGTCCTTTATGCCGGCTGTCAGGATCGTTGGCGGAGAGGCGGTTTCCTACTGGATTTCTTCCGCCGGTTCCGCCCCTCTGTTTGGCCTGCTGATTTTCGTCATGGCGCTGGAAAAGGGCCTTGTTTCAAGAGTGCTGTCATGGCGCTTTGCCGTTCTGCTCGGAGAAATCAGCTATTCCGTCTACCTTGTTCATCAACTGCTGTTGCACTTCTTTCCGGTTTATCCCCATGCCTTATCAGGCCTTCAGGAGTGGGCGGTTTATGCCGTGTACTGGATGGCGGTCCTGGTCGTTTCACATCTTATGTGGAAGTTTGTCGAACAGCCATGCCGCAAACTCATCAACGGATTGCCTTCAAGGATCAGGGGCGGTACAGAAGAGTCGCCTCTAAAGAGACCCGGCCAAGGTGCACTTGTTCGGCTTCGGGAATTGTTTACTAAAGCCGGTTTGAAAGCAAGATGGGTGGTTATTGGTGAAGTCCTGTTTCTTGTTTTGGTTCCCATGGTTGTGGGCCACTTTGTTCCCCGGCCTTTTTATCTGTTTCAACATAGGGTGACGCAGGTTGTACCTGAAGAAGGAAAATTCCGGCCGGTGTCCTCCCCGTCGGCCCTCTCAAGCTCTTTGCCAGAAGCACTTTCCGGCCTTACCCTTCTCTCGGGAGGCAACTGCAATGTTGAGATGATCAACGATACAATGATTGCAAAAGAGGCGGTCATCAGCAAGAAAGGAAAAATCGCCTTGGTCGGTTGGGCTGCGAATGTCCAATCGGGTTCCGTACCCACGACCGTCATTGTTCAATTTTCCAATGCCGATGGCAATCATGACTTCTACGGGACAGCACTTCGTTTAACCAAAAGGCCCGATGTGGCAAAGGCATATAATAATCCTCTGTTTGAAAACGCAGGCTATGATCTGTCAGCGGACATCAGCACCATGCCGACGGGCCAGTATACGCTTAAAATCATCCAGGTTGATGAAAAGGAAGCTATTGTCTGCAATACAAGAAAAGAATAGACAGTCTCGCAATTTTAATGAATATTCGCATCCCTTTGTTTTCACAAGAAACATGCCTGATTCGCGGGGCATTAGTGGCCGATTCGATTATGCTTTGAG
>VFSW01010365.1_pt1 | contig 13219 bp, 10 predicted proteins | sample 5358111 | NCBI WGS metagenome assembly VFSW01 (sample SAMN11554181, study PRJNA540505) | mine drainage metagenome | isolation source: sediment from site ElyBrook_90M | place: USA: Ely Copper Mine, Vershire, VT | collected 2017 | reverse complement strand
CGGTTTCCGCTGGCGCCCCCGCGGGGCCACGTGGTTTTCTGGTTTTGGTGCCTGGCCGCTGCCCGCCTCCACGGGCGGCGCCGTCCATGCGCAGGGCTTTGCGGCACTGGTTTCGCCCCCGCGATTCGAGCTGAACGCGAAGCCGGGGAAGACGCTGCGCAGCGTGATCGAAATCAGCAATCGCTCGACCACGCCCGGCAAGTATGTCGTGCACACCGCGGACTGGGATCTGTCGCACGACTACAGCGTGAACTTTCACGACGATCTGCAGCCCGGCAGCTGTCGGCCCTGGGTGGCGATCGAGGCGCCCCAGGTCACGGTTCCGGGCGCGGGCACGCTGCGCTACCGCTTCGAAGTGGCGGTGCCGGCGGATGCACCGGCCGGGGAATGCCGGTTCGCGGTGATGATCGAGGGCGCCGAACCGTCGATCGCTCACAGCAAGGGACTGAACGTTCCCGTGACCGGACGCATCGGCGTGATCGTGTACGTGGTCGTGGGCGATGCGTCGGCGGATCTTGAGATCCTCGGACCCAGGATCGAGACGCTGAACGGCAGGAGCGTGCCCGTCCTGCGGGTGCACAACGGCGGCGAGGCTCATGGACGCATGGGCGGCTTCCTCAGCGGTGTCGATGCCAAAGGCGTGTCCTACGACATCACTCCGTCGGATTTTCCGATTCTGCCGCACGAGGAGCGCGAGGTTTTCCTGACGCCGTCGACGGCCAAGGATGACCACCCGACCCTCACCTTCCCCGTAACCGTGAAAGGCACCCTCGAGTGGGACAACCACAGGGCTGAGATCAATCAGCTGTTTGAATGAGGCATCGCTCCCGTCGCGCCTGCCGGCTCGCGTTCGGCCTGTGCGGGCCTGCGGGAATCGTCTGCGCGAGCATCGCTTCGGCGCAGGTGCAGGCATCGGATCCGGCGGCTCCCGCGGCGCCGCCGGCCGCGGTCGGCTGGAGTGCGGCCAATCTGCCCGGCGAGCAGCCGTACCAGGATCACTTTATAGGCGGCGGATCGATGACTCCCGACATCTCCTCGGGAGACGCCGTCGCCGGTGCGGACGACAGCCAAGGGTTGGCGCGCTCTCTGCAGGTCGATGCCGTCGCGAGCGCGCTTTCCTCGCGCGGCGGCGGCGCCGACAACAACGTGCTCGAGAACGGCGTCGTCGCAAAATCTCAATGGGAGACCGCCGGATACGGCGCATGGTCGCTCGATGCGTCGGCGCGCACCGGCGGCTCCGGTCTCGGACCTGCCGAGCAGGGACAAGGGGGCGTCGTCACGCTGTGGCAGCGCGGGATGCCCTTCGATGGCGGCTGGCAGGCCGACAACGGCCTTGGGGACGTCAATTCCCCCGACATCGGCCTGGCGAGGCTGCAGCCGCGCTTCTACCTGCCGACCGCTCCGATTCAAGGGCTCACCACGGAATGGCAGGGACCCTCCGGCCTGCAAATCGTCGCGGGCGGCGGCGTGCCGGGGCTGTACGACGGCATCGAGGTGCCTGATTTCCGCACGCTCGGCGGCTCGACGGCGACCGCGGGTGCGCAATGGTCCCCCTCCTCGCACTGGACGATCGGAGGCCAGTTCATCGACGCGCAGAACGTGAACCTCGCGGTCGGACCCGTGATCGACGGCTCCTCGCTGATCTCCTCGGACACCGGGCTGCTGTCCGCCGCCTGGGCCGATCACGATGAGCGGGTGCAGTTCAACGTGCTCGACGGCGACGTCAGCGGCAAGAGCGGTGCGCTCGGCAGCTGGGTGGATGCCTCCGTCGTGCAGGGCCGGATTCAGCAAAGCGCCGGACTGTTCCGCATCGATCCGAACCTCACCTGGGGCAACCAGTTGATCGCCAGCGATGCTCAGGGCGGCTACTACCGGCTCGACTATCAAAGCCGCCAATGGCTCGCGGACGTCGGCATCGACGAGGTGCGCTCGGTCGATAATCTCGGCACCAACACCACGTTCCTCACCGGCGATGCCCGTTATCAGATTCTGCGCGATTGGGGCGTCGGAGGTGTCGCCAACCTGAGCCGCTCGGACGGCGGCAACGCATGGTCGCTCGAAGGTTACGTGGATCACCTCAATGCCCTCGGGAGCGCACGTGCGCAGGCCGATTTCGCCGAAACGCCCGACGGGCAGGACACGACGCTCACCCTCGACCAGACCTGGGCGACGCCCGCCGGCATGCGCTTAAGCACGGGCGTCTCGTTGGAGCGCATCAACGGCGCGGCGCAGGACGGTTTCGTCGAGAACAGCACGGTCGCGGCGCTCTCCGCCTACGGCGGCGGCCATCTCACCGGCCGGCTGGGTGTCGAGGGCAATGTGCGCTGGGCGACCACGGTGCAGGGACGCGCGGCACCCAATACGGCGGCGAACGTATCGCTGACTTACGAGATCTCGCGCCATTGGCAGCTGCTCGCCACCTACTACGAAAGCCAGGTGGGCTCGTGGACGCCGATCGCCGTGCAATCCCCGTTGGCGCCGCCCATCGTCACCAACATCCCCGCGGTCGATGAACGCGGCATCTTCCTGACGCTGCGCTATCAGCGGGCCGCGGGATCGCATTTCGCCCCGCTCGGCGGCGCGCCCGGGGCGGGCGCCGGCGAGATCTCAGGAATCGTCTACCTCGATGCCAACTACAACGGCCGCATCGACGCGGGCGAAACCGGCGCTGTCAATGTCACGGTGGTGCTGGACGGGCGGTTCTCGGTGCAGACCGACGCCGGCGGCCGGTTCGATTTTCCGGTGGTCGCGACCGGCCATCACGTCATCACGGTGGTGTCCGACAATCTGCCGTTGCCCTGGGCGCTCGCGAACGGCGGACGCACCGAGGTGGAGGTGAGCACACGGGATCGCACGGAATTGAGCATCGGCGCACAGCGCCCGCGCTGAACCGGCCGCTGCGGGACGTCCCGGCCTTCGCAGCGCCCGCTCGATCGCAAGGCGCCGTCCGGTCGGCGCGCAGCTCAGTCGGGCTGCGGCGCCTCGAAGCCCTCCGTCTCATAAACGATCCGGCCGCCCACCACGGTCTGCAGCACCTTCACCTGCGCGATTTCCCCGGCCGGGATTTTCAGCGCATTGCGGTCGAGCACGATGAGATCCGCGAGCTTGCCCACTTCCAGCGAACCGGTGGCCTGGTCTTGATGCAGTTCGTAGGAGGAATTCATGGTGATGGCGCGCAGCACCGCGGCGCGCGACAGGCCGGCATCCTGACTGAGACGGCCGGCATATCTCGGACCGCTTGCCGGAGCGTTGGTGCGCGTGACCCCGACCTTGAGCGCGAACCACTCATCCAGCGGATCGACCGGCCAATCGCTGCCGTAGGCGATGCGCGCGCCCGCGCCTGCCAGGAAGGCGGCGGGCTCCATGTAGCGGTAACGCGCCGGACCCAGGTAGTCGCGGGCGTTGTCCACGGTGTCGGAGGCCGGTTTCTCCCACTGGAACGACAGCACCGGAATCACGTTCAGCGCTTTGAATCGGCCGAAGTCCCCGGGATCGACGATTTCATCGTGAGCGATCGCGGCGCGGATATCCTTGTCCGGGAAGCGGGCGCGCAACGCGGCGATCCCGTCCAGCCCCTCGTGTACGGCCCGGTCGCCGTCCGCGTGCATGTGCGGCTCGAAACCGGCGCCCGCCACGGCGATGAGCAAGGCGCGCAGCACCGGGGCTGGAAAATACACGTCCGGCCCGCGATTCCTGCCCGGCGCCCACGCATGCTCGGCAGCCGCGCCCTTCGACTCTAAATACGGCTCCAGCATCGCGCCCGTCAGGGCCGGAGCCGAGATGACTCCGTCGAGAAACAGCTTCACATTGCGGACCGTGAGCGTCGGCGCCGGCTGGATGGCGCCCTGGTCGTAGCGGCGCGCCAGCGCGGCCACCGTGGCGACCGCCTTTTCGGGATCCACGCCCTCGGGCGGCGAGATCAGCGCGGCGAAATGCGCGCGCGCCGTGAGCCCGCCCGTGCGCTCGATGCTCGCGAACGCCGCCATGGCCGGCGACTCGCCCATGGCGTCGAGGAAGGTGGTGATGCCCTGTCTGCGCATGGCGTCGAGCGCGGCCTGCGCGGACTTGATGTCATCGCCCGCCGAGGGCACCGGCAGCAGCTTGGCGATCAAGTCCTGGGCGGAATCTTCCAGCAGGCCCGTAGCCTGCCCCGCCCGATCACGCCAGATCTTGCCGCCGAGCGGCGCCTGCGTCGCAGCGTCGATCCCGGCGAGCTCGATGGCGCGAGAGTTCGCGAGCCCCGTATGGCCGAAGGATGAAACGACGAGGATCGGGCGCCGCGTCCTGAGCGCGTCCAGGGTCGCCCGCGTCGTCTTGATGCCGGCCGGCAGCATCGCCTCCTGGAACCAGTTCACGACCTCCAGCCAGCCGTCCGGCTCGCGTGAACGCGTCTGATCGAGACAGGCCTGAATCCTGGCCTGCATCTGCCCGACGGTGAGCTGCACGTAGTTCAAATTGCACTTGAGCAGCGCCGCGCCGCCCATCAGCGGATGCATGTGCCCATCGACCAATCCCGGCATCAACATGCGTCCGTGCAGATCGATTTGCCGCGTATGGACGCCCACCAGCGCCAGCGCCCCGGCATCGCCGCCGACGTAGGCGATCCGCCCCCCGCGAACCGCCAGCGCCTGCTGCACACTGTCCTGCGCATCCACGGTGTACACGAACCCATCGCGGTAGACGGTGTCCGCGGGCGCAGGCGTCGAATCCGGCCGCCGCCCCGACTCGTTGAGCTGCGCGCGCGCCGGCGGGGCGTCCGCCGCGGACACCAGCGGCGGCGCGCAGGCCGCCTGCAGCGCCAGCACGAGCGCCGCACCACGCAGGTCAAACCGCATTGAGCGCGCCTCCGAGATCGGCGATGAGATCGTCCGGGTCCTCGATGCCGACCGAAATGCGGATCAGCGCATCGCTGATGCCGATGCGGTCGCGGGTCTCCTTGGGAACCCCGGAGTGCGTGGTGCTCGCAGGATGCGAGATCAAGGTCTCGGTTCCGCCGAGGCTCACCGCCAATTTGATGAACTGCAGCCCGTCGAGCAGGCGGAACGCCTCCGCCTCGCCGCCTTTCACGCAGAAGCCGAAGGTCGAGCCCGCGCTTAAAGATTGCCGCTCGTAGACTGTCTTGCGCGGATCGTCCGCGGCGAGAAAGCCGAGATAGTTGACGCTCGCGATTTTGGGATGCGTGCGCAGAAAGTTGGCGACCTGCCCGGCGTTTTGCGCCGACCTGTGCATGCGCAGGGACAATGTCTCCATCGAGCGCATGATCATCCAGGCGGTATTCGGGTCCAGTTGCGTGCCCAGGGCGCCGCGCAGCCGCTTGATCGGCTCCACCACGCTGCGCGCGCCGACCACGCCCCCCGCCACGAGATCGGAATGGCCGCCGACGTACTTGGTCAGCGAGTACAGCACGAGATCGGCGCCGAGCCCGAGCGGACGTTGGAACACCGGCCCGAGAAACGTGTTGTCCACCAGCACCGGAGGACGGCCGCCGGCCTGCCGCGCGCCGATCTCGGCGGAGATGTCGCGCATGAGCGCAAGGTCCACCAGACTGTTGGTCGGATTGGCGGGAGTCTCGGTCATGATGAGGCACACCCTGCCGCCCCGCTCGCGTGCGCTCGCGCTCGCACGCTCGGCGGCGTCCCTCACGTCCGCTCGATCATGGCCCTGCGAGAAGCCCTCCGCGCCGACGCCGAACAGCGGCAGCGTCTTGTGGATCAGCGTCTCGGTGCCGCCGTACAGCGGCTGGCTCATCAGAATCACGTCGCCGGGCCGCGCATACGCGAACAGCGCGGTGGAGATCGCCGACATGCCGCTGGAAAACACGGCGGCGGACTCGCCCTGTTCCCACAGTGCGAGCCGATCCTCCAGCACCTCCAGATTCGGGTTGTTGAAGCGCGAATAGACGAGTCCGGCGGCCTGGCCCGCGCGCGGCTCGCGGCGCCCCGACGTGTAGTCGAAAAAGTCCTTGCCGTCCTGCGCGGTCTTGAAGACGAACGTCGAGGTGAGGAATATCGGCGGCTTGAGCGAGCCCTCGGACAGCGACGGATCGTAGCCGTATCCCATCATCTGGGTCTCGGGCTTGAGCACGTGATCGCCGATTTTCCGTTTATGATATGCGTCGTAGCTCACGTCGCCTCCAGTGCTTTTTGCGATGGGCGACAATATACTCCGCCGGCCGCGGGGCGTGGGAATATGCGCGCGCGGCGACGGACCCTCGGAATGACCGCGAAGGAATCGAGCGCACGTGTTACTGATCATCATCGCCTTCGCGGCGTTCTCGAGCACGCTTGCCGGAGGATTGCTGGCGCTCGGCCTGCGCGACAAATTACATCTGATTCTGGGCTTCAGTGCGGGCGCGGTCATCGGCGTCGCGTTCTTCGATCTGCTGCCCGAATCGCTGGCATTGGGTTCGCGCCTCCACGGCGCGGGCACCCTGCTGTCGTTCACCGCGCTCGGCTTTCTCGCCTATCTGGTGCTCGATCGGATCCTGCTGTTTCACGGCGAATCGCTGCCGCGCTCCGCGCTCGGCGCGGGCGTGCTGTGCCTGCACAGCCTGCTCGACGGAGTCGCCATCGGACTGGCCTTCCAGGCCTCCAAGAGCGTGGGAATCATCGTCGCGATCGGGGTGCTGACGCACGATTTTTCCGACGGCATCAACACCATGAACCTGGTACTCAAGAATCAGGGCGATCGGTCGCGCGCGCGCTCCTGGCTGCTGCTCGATGCGGCGGCGCCCGTGGCCGGAATCGCGGCGACGGCCTTCTTCCATCTGCCCGGCGACGGATTCGGCATCGTGCTCGCGCTGTTCGCCGGATTCTTTTTGTACATCGGGGCGAGCGACCTGATCCCCGAGAGCTACCACGCGCATCCAAAGCTGCTCACCACCGTGATGACCCTGGCGGGCGCCGGCGTTCTGTACCTCGCGGTGCGGCTCTTCGGCTGAAGAGCACGGGCGGAACGGCTCAATCCAGGATGGTCGGGGTCTCCGGTCTGCTGGTCGCGGCGCTCCCGGCGGATGCGGCCATGATGCTGGCGACGGCGGCCCACTGCATGAGCGACAAGCGCTCATGCAGGAACAGGAGGCCCGACAGGGCGCCGAGAGCCGGCTCCGCGCTCATCAGGACTCCGAAGGTCCGGGTCGGAATCCGGGTGAGCGCGAACATCTCCAGGGAGTACGGCAACGCACTCGACAGGATGGCGACGCCCAGCGCCGCGGGCAGGATCGCCGGGTGAAACAGCGATCCACCCGCCTGCATGAGTCCGAGGGGCGCGATCGCCACGGCGCCCACGATCGTGCCGAGCGCCGTGCTCGCGCCGCCGTGCGCGGCGCCCGCCTTCTGGCCAAAGACGATATAGAGCGCCCAGCAAACGCCCGCCGCCAGCGCGAAGGCGATGCCGACGGCGGAAATCGACCGATGCCCCAGCGGCAGCAGCGCCGCAAGTCCGAGCGCGGCGAGCGCGACCCAGAGATAGTCGACCGCGCGATGCGAAGCCGCGATGGCGACCGCCAGCGGCCCGGTGAACTCCAGAGCCACCGCGATGCCGAGCGGAATACGCGCAAGCGCCGAATAGAAGCAGAAGTTCATGCACCCCATCGCGCCTCCGTAGACCAGCAGGCTGCGGGCCTCGCGCGCCGTCGGGCGCAGCCGCCAGGGACGCCAGCAAACCGCCAGAATCAGGCTCGCCAGTCCGAGCCGCAGCGTCGTGGCTCCGGCCACTCCGGCGACCGGAAACAATCCCTTGACCAGCGCCGCACCGATTTGCACGCTGATCATGGCGATGGCGAGCAGGCCCACGGGCAGCGCGATGGAATGCGACTTGAACGTTGCGGGGGCTGTCACAATAATCCAGGAATCTTGGTTCCGGTGAGATTACCATTGCCCGATCCTGCCGCCGTCCCAATCGGTGCGCCCGCCCCCGCAACGCGGCTGCACGGGCTCGCTCCGCTCGACCGTGCCGCGATTCCGCGCGACACCGTCGAGCTGGCCCGGTTCCTGCTCGGCAAGATCGTGGTGCGCGAGCTTGGGCGGCGCGTGCGCAGCGGGCGCATCGTCGAGACCGAGGCGTATCTGCCGACCGATCCGGCATGTCATGCCTTCCGCGGCATGACGGCGCGCAATCGATCGCTGTTCCTCGACGCCGGCCACGCCTACGTGTATCTGTGCTACGGCACCTCGTTTATGCTCAACGTTTCGAGCCAGGCGGCCGCCCTCGACATCGACCGGCGCCACGACGGCCTGGACCTGTGCCGCCGCGGAACGCTGTGGCTCGCCGACGACGGCGCCCCGGCCGGTATCATCGGCGAAAGCGTGCGCATCGGCCTCACCAAGGCGGCGCACGCGCGGCTGCGCTACTTCGTCGCGGGTAACGGCTACCTGAGCGGCCCCCGCAGCCTCAATGGTTTTCAGCGGCGATGAATCCGATCGCCGAGCGGCTGAGCAAGCAGCCCTTCATCGTGCTGGACGGGGCGCTTGCGACGGAACTCGAGCGCCGCGGCGCGGATCTTCGCGACCCGCTGTGGTCTGCCAAGACGCTGATCGAATCGCCCGAAATCATCCGCGCGGTGCACATGGATTACTTGCGGGCGGGCGCCGATGTCGCGACCACCGCCACTTATCAGGCGACCTTCGAGGGCTTTTCCCGCCGGGGCATCGAGCGGGAAGCAGCGGCGCGCCTGATGCGCGCAGCGGTCGCGCTCGCGACCGACGCTCGCGACGAGTTCTGGGCGGACCCGTCGAACAGATCCGCGCGCATGCGGCCGTTGGTGGCGGCGTCCGTCGGACCGTATGGCGCAATGCTCGCGGACGGCTCCGAATACCGCGGAGACTACGCCGTGAGCGACCGGGTGCTCGCCGAATTTCACCGCCCGCGCCTTCAGATCCTGGCGCAGTCCGGCGCGGACTTGATCGCCTGCGAGACCGTGCCCTGTCTGCGCGAGGCACTGGTCCTGGCCCGGCTGCTGGAGGATCTTCCGGAGATGAACGCCTGGATCAGCTTCTCGTGCCGCGACGGCGCGCACAATTCGCAGGGAGAGGAAATTTCCGGGTGCGCCGCCGCGCTGCGCGGTCAGGACCGGCTGTCCGCGCTCGGGGTGAATTGCACGCCGCCCCGCTACGTGGCCGAGCTGCTCGGGAGAATGCGGGAGCGGGCGGACAAGCCGCTGCTGGCCTATCCGAATTCCGGTGAAGGCTACGATGCCCGCGCCAAGCAATGGACCGGGTCCGCGGATTGCGCACGCTTCTCGGATCATGTGCCCGTCTGGTATCGCGCGGGCGCGCGGCTCATCGGGGGGTGCTGCCGCACGACCCCCGGGGACATCGGCGAGATCTTCGCAAAGACGCACGCGCGAGCCGACTTGTCGTCGACCGGCTGCACGATCCGACTGCACGATCCGACTGCACGATCCGACTGCATGACCGACCGGATCGATCCGACTCGCCGGTCGCACGATCGGCATGCCGCCGGTGCCCGTCAGGCCGCGCCGCCGGGCTCAATGATCCGAGAAGTGCGGCTCGCGCTTCTCGAAGAACGCCCTCACGCCCTCGACGCAGTCCTGCGTCTCGAGCGTCATCTCCTGTGCGCTGCGCTCGGCCCGCAGCTGTTCCTGCAGCGAGTTGTCGAAGGTCGAGGCATGCAGGGCGCGAATCTGGCCGAGCACCGCACAGGGGCCGGACGCCAGCTTGTGGGCGACCTCCTGAGCACGCGCCTGCACCTCGCCGTCCGGGGCAACCGCGTACGCCAGACCCCAGTCGAGTGCCGTCTTGGCGTTGATCTTTTCCGCCAGCATGAGCGCCGCCAGGGAACGGCCGCCGCCGATGCGCCTCGCCAGATGGAAGGTGATGCCCGCATCCGGCACCAGCCCCAGGCGTGCGAACGAGGGGCAGAAGTAGGCGCGCTCCGCGACCAGGATGATGTCGCTCGCGAGCGCCAGACTCATGCCCGCGCCGACCGCCGCGCCGTTCACCGCGGCGATGATCGGAAATCGAAAGCCGCTGAGCCGTGCGATCAACGGGTCCATGAAACGGCGCATCTCGAAGTGGGCTCGCTGCCGCGCCTGCCGGGTGTTCAAGTCCACCGAGTGCAGGTCCAGGCCGCTGCAGAAGACATCGCCTGAGCCCGTGAGCACCACGGCACGCGCCCCGCCTTCGCCCTTTTGAATCTGATCGAGCGCCAGATGCATCGATCGAATGATGGAGATGTCGATGGCGTTGCTGACCTGGGGCCGCTGAATGGTCAACGTCGCAACGCCGTCGAAAATCGTGACGGATAGTGAACTCATGCGACCATCCTCCCGCTCGTGCTGCCGGGCCGGCCGGCAGCGTCGATTGATACAGTCAACTTTAGCTTCTGTCCACGCCGCCGATCATGCGCCCGGCGCGTGCCCACTGCAATACGACAGCGCCCGTCGGCGGCGCGGACCCGATCGGCGACGGTGGTTTGCGCGGCGAGCGGCGATGCGCGAAAATTATCGCGCCGCACCGGCGCGGTTTCCCGGAGAGTTCTCGCATGCCCCTGACCTTTCCGCGCCGCGTACGCCGCGCCCTGCCCTGCGGATCGCGGCCTCGCGGCACGCCCGCGGCGTGCGCATTCCTCCTCGGCCTCGGCGCCGCACTCGCCTCCGGCGGCGTCTTCGCCGACGGACCCCTGACGAACGAGTCTCCGTTGGAGTTCAAGCCCGCCGTGGATTCCTTCGACTACACGCGCCGCGACGTGATGATTCCCATGCGCGACGGGGTGAAGCTCAAGACCCTGATCCTGATCCCGCGGGGAGCCCGGCGTGCGCCGATGCTGCTCACGCGCACACCCTACGGCGCCACGGAGCGGATGGAGCAAAGCGCGAGCGCGCATCTGTCGCAGATCCTCGGCAACAGCGACGTCGCCGACGATGCCGTGATCCATGGCGGCTATATCCGCGTGATGCAGGACGTGCGCGGCAAGCACGGCTCGGAGGGCGACTATGCCATGACGCGGCCGCTGCGCGGGCCTCTGAACCAGACCGAGGTGGATCACGCCACCGATACGTACGACACCATCGATTGGCTGGTGAAGAACGTTCCGGAGTCGAACGGCAAGGTCGGGATCTTGGGAATTTCCTACGATGGCTTCACCTCGCTGATGGCGCTCGTGAATCCGCACCCCGCGCTGCGCGCGGCGGTGCCCATCAACGCCATGGTCGACGGCTGGATGGGCGACGATTGGTTTCACAAGGGAGCGTTCCGGCAGAGCAGCCTGATCTATTTCCATGACCAGGAAGCCACCCGCACGAGCTCCCTGCATTGGTGGACCGATCATTACGACGACTACGACACCTGGCTCGCGGCGGGTTCCGCCGGCGACATGGCGCGCCTGCACGGACTCGATCAGGTCGGCTTCGCCGGCAAGGTGATGAGTCACCCTGCGTACGATTCATTCTGGCAGGACCAGGCCCTCGACAAGATCCTCGCGGCCCGGGGTGTGAGCGTACCGACGATGCTCGTCCACAGCCTGTGGGATCAGGAGGACATCTACGGCAACATCGCGCTTTACAAAGCCCTCGAATCCCGGCCGGGCGATCACACCGATCTGTTCCTGGTGCTGGGGCCCTGGTTCCATCATCAGGAGCGGCTGGACGGAAGCCACGTCGGGGCGATCATGTTCGGCAGCGATACCGCGGAGTATTTCCGCCTCCACATCCTGCGGCCGTTTCTCGATCACTATCTCAAGGATGACGCCCCGCCGCTCGGGATCGCTCCCGTCAACGCCTTCGAAACCGGCACCAACCGTTGGCTCCGGCTTGCCGGCTGGCCGTCCGGATGCTCCGCCGGCTGCACCCTCGATCGACGGAAGATGTACTTGCAGCCCGGCGGCGGTCTCGGCCCGATACAGTCCGCCGCCGCGAGTTTCGAATCCTACGTCTCGGATCCTGCGAAGCCGGTTCCCTACCTCCCGAGGCCGATCAGCACGTCCGGACCCGACGGGCAGACCGCTTGGCAAACCTGGCTGGTCAGCGATCAGCGCGAGGCCGCCTCGCGTACCGACGTGCTCAGCTTCAGCACCCCGGTGCTCGGGGAGCCCGTCAAGATCAGCGGCGAGCCGATCGCCAACCTGGTCGCCTCGAGCAGCGGCACGGACGGCGATTTCGTGGTCAAGCTGATCGACGTCTATCCGGATGAAGTGGGACGCGATCCCAAAATGGGCGGCTATCAGCTCATGGTGGCCGCGGACATCCTGCGCGGCCGCTACCGCGAATCGTACCGCGATCCGCAGCCGATTCCCGCGAACAAGAGTCAGGTGTTCCGTTTTGCGCTGCCCACGGCCAACCACGTGTTCCTGCCGGGGCATCGCATCATGGTCCAGATTCAATCCACGTGGTTTCCGCTGTACGACCGCAATCCGCAATCCTACGTCGACAATATTTTCTTCGCGCGGCCGGCGGACTACCGCAAGGCCACCGTCAAGGTGTTTGACGGGGGTCCGCTCGCAAGCTTCGTCGATCTACCCGTGGTGACCGCGGCGCCGACGGGGGATCGATAGCCCCGGCGCGGGCTCTCGATCCCGGCGCATCACGCGCCGCTACGGTGCATTCGAATAGTCTTGCTTGATCGTCAGGTTGTTGACGATCTTGCGGTCGCCGGCGGCCTTGGTCGCTATCCGAGTAGCGTCGAGCACGCCATTGCTGCTTTGGACGAAGCCTTTCAAAACGACCTGGCCCTTCTCGATCGCGACGCTGACATGCCTCGAATCGAAGGTGGGATCCGCCTTCAATGCCGTCATGACGCGCGCCGCCATCTCGGAGTTCGAAGCACCGGGCGACTGCGCAGCGGCGTAGTGCGCCGATTCGTCCTGCGCGTAACTGGCTGCAGACAGCCCGCTCAATCCGAAGACGGCGGCCGCCATGGCGACCGTGACCACACCGCGTTGGGGGTTGCGAAACGGTCTCATAACCTGCTCCTGTCTAGTGGATGGACTGGCCGGCCGCCCGACCTGACGGCGACTCGGCCTTGAGGCAGATGGTGAATCGCCCCCAAGCTCGGGTCTACGGGCAGACCGCTCCGTGTTGCGTGGGAATTTGCCGACTTCGCGTCGTTTCCGCTTCGAACGGTTACCGCTGCGCATGCCCCACGAGGGAGCAGATCATGCGTCGTGGGGGGGGGGCCCGGCCCCGGGGGGGCGGCCGGCCGGGCCGCCCGCCCGGGGGGGGCGGCGCGGCGGGGGGGGGGGGGGGGGGGGGGGGGGGGGGGGG
>VFSW01010364.1_pt1 | contig 13219 bp, 22 predicted proteins | sample 5358111 | NCBI WGS metagenome assembly VFSW01 (sample SAMN11554181, study PRJNA540505) | mine drainage metagenome | isolation source: sediment from site ElyBrook_90M | place: USA: Ely Copper Mine, Vershire, VT | collected 2017 | reverse complement strand
GAGGGGCAGTGAGTCAGTGGGTGAGTGGCAGGCTACGTGCACGGTTGGGCAGGTTCCGAGGTACGAGCGGGTGCGCACAGAGGCCCTACCCCTGGCAGCTGCACCTACCCAGCAGCTCCACCAGCCGCACGAGGTCCCCGCTCCGCGTCTTGATCCGCTTGCCGTCCTCGCCCAGCACCAGGCCAAACGGCACGTGGTCGACGCGGACGCCGCCGCCCTCCTTGAGCCACCCGGCCTTCCGGGCGGCGGCAAACACAAGCTCGAAGTGCTGCGACTGCCCGACGTCGGTGACGTAAATGATCCAGTCTGCCTTCTCCTCAAACAGGCGGTGCTTGAGCGCAGCCATGTCGGTGCTCGCGTATCTGCGCAGAGAGGGACGGGAGATGAGAGGAGAGCGGGTTCATCATCCCGTGTGCCGGCTCATCGCGCACCCGAATCCGCCGTCGGACTTCTGGATGATCAAGGGGACTTTGTAGCCCTCGATGAAGATGCACGTGGCGCCATCGCTCAGCTCCGCGATGCCCCTCTCTTTGAGCTCCTCGACCAGCGGCTTCAGGAAGGGGTTGTAGAAGCTTTCCCCGCGCTCGGTCAGCCTGACGCCCATCCGGTCGTAAAGGGCTTGGAACTCCTTCCGGCTGGCGGCGCAGATCCGCCTCCAAGCCTTGAGGCACACTTCGTCGCCTGCAGGGACAGCGCAACGTGGTGAGCGAGAGAGGCGAGGCGAGGGTCGGTCGGCCCGAGCCGAGCCGGAGAGGGGCGAGCGTCGGTCAGACGCACCCGACTGCAGCCGCGTCACCGCCTCCCTGGCCCGGGTCTTGAAGTCCTCCTCCGCGTCAAAGCGCTGCTTGGAGGCGCGGTACAGCTGCATCAGGTCGCTGACGTCTTCGTCGCGGCCGCCGTCGTCTCCGAGGCCCTCGGGCCGCAGCTCGGACATGTGCTGGATGAGCATGCCAAACTGCGTGCCCCAATCACCGCTTTGGTGTTCGGGCAGGAGAGGCAAAAGGTCAGAAACGAGGAAAACTACGACTCAAAAAGGGGCCCTGCAGCAGGTAAAAGGCCAAAGGATGCGTTCAACGGGACAACGCACATGTGGTTCAGACGGACGGTTTCCACGCCGCAGAACTCTAGGGTGCGGCAGATGGTGTCGCCGATGATGGTCGATCGCAAATGGCCCACGTGCATCTCCTTGGCGACGTTGGGCGAGGAGAAGTCGACGACGGCGCGCTTGCTCTGCAGCTTGGGCGCCCACGTCTGGATGCCGTTAACGAGCATCGCGCTGATCAGCTTGGCCACATGGCCACGAGACACCTTGATGTTGATGAAACCTGCAGCGGAGTTCACAGCGGAGCTGGTAGGATCCATCGATCGCTGTTGTGAGCGCCCGTGCCCCTCACCTGGACCTGCGATGCTGGTCTCTGCGATGACATCGTTCGGCGGGAGAGCCGCAAGCACAGCGGCTGAGACGTCCCGCGGGGCCTTCGGCGCGCCCTCCTTGCCCTTGAGACGCCCAAACAGGGCCTGTGCACCGCCACAGGCAACCATTCTCAAGCATGCATGCGTGCTACGGACGTTGATCACCATGCGCACCATGGCGTTGTTGCACTGATAGTCGCCGTGCTTGGCCTGTCCGCATTCGAACAAGACCACCTTCTCTTGAGAGTCGGGGTAAGCTTTCTTCAAGGCCTGCTGGAACAGCGAGGCGAGCTCTCCGCGGACGCCGATCTGAGCCCCGTCGATCGTCATCGTCGTCGATCGCTTGCTTACAGCGGCGAGGCTGGTGGTCGACCGAAGCTGATGCGATGCGCGAAACCCCGTGCGGGGGTGGATGGACTTCAAAATCCTTATCCTGAAGCAGTGGAGGGCCGATTTCGATCTTCGAAAACGATCAGAGTGGTGGCTCAAAAAATGAATCGCAGCCCCTCTTACGCAGCCCTCGCAACCCTTCCAGACGATATCCTGCACCACCTCATCTGGGTCTCCAAGTTTGGCGACAGAGCCCAGCTGCGACTGCTGAGCCGCAGCTGGGCGTCCACCGTTGACAGGGTGACCACTTCCATTGCGGCAAGAGGCTACCCATTACGCTTCTCTGCTGCGTTCCTCAGCAAGCTCCCGAATCTGCAGCGGATCGACGTCCACAGCTCGCAAATTCGAGACCTTACCCCCATCTCGTCTTGCCCCGGGCTGCGCAGCCTTGACTGCAGCTTGACTCGCGTCGATGAACTCTCCCCCCTCGTCCACTGCACGCGGCTGCAGCATTTGAACTGCAGCTTCACCATCGTCAGTGACCTTTCTCCCCTGGCCTGCTGCAAGGATCTCACCAGCTTGGACTGCGGGAGCACCCGAGTGTCAGACCTCGCAGCTTTGGCCGGCTTGCGCCGGCTTGAATCGCTCAACAGCGGCAAAACGCCAGTCATCGACCTTTCTCCCCTCGCCTCTCTCGCTCGCCTCACAGCGCTCGACTGCCAGCAGACGCTGATCGCTGACGTTTCTGCTCTGGCCTCCTGCACCGCGCTTCGCTCGCTCGTCTGCTCCAGCACCCATGTTTCCGACCTCGGACCTCTCGCATCGTGTCCCGGCCTCCGAATCCTCGACTGCAGGTGGACGCGAGTGCCCTGGATCGTCTGGTGGATAACCGGGCAACCCTGTTGTCCGGACTACTTGCCGTCCAGCGTGAAGATTGTTTGCCGGAACGATGATGCGTGACGAGGTGCAAGCGTTTCAATTTGAAAAGCATTGAGCATTTGCAGAGTTGGTCGTTTGCATTGGGCCATGTTTTACCCGTTTGACCATTTCGAATAGCCCTCTACGTCAAGCGCTGTTGCCATGCCTGCCGAGTTCATGTCGAGGACCATCTGGAACAAAAAAAGAGGTCAATTGGTAACAAACCTTTGAGAGAGAGAGAGATGAGAAAAAAGAGAATGAGAGAAAAGAGAGGATGTCCTCATCCCCACCTGCGGCTGCGTGATCAGCACGTGTACCGGCTCGGCCTCGGGTAACACCCGGCGGATATTGGACAGGACCGAGGTGATGTCTGCCTTGAGAAACATCGGCTCCTGATCCACGAGGAGCTCCACCCTCACGCCTGGCAGCTCCGACCTTCGCACCTCACGAGCAAGTGGTGTCAGACATTGACATGATTGAATCATTCGATCCACCTCATCTGCTCGAGCCTCTCTGATAGCGATGCCCTGTCGTAGTCGAGGGCAATATAGGGCCATCTGGCCACAAGATTTGAAATGTCAACACCGGGCAGCAGCTCTCTAAACGCGAGGAGCTTTTGCGCGAGGCCAGGCAGATCTTGCAGAAATCTTGTGAGGATGTCTGCTCGCGTCATCTCTAGCTTGCCGACAAGGTCGGGGACGAGAGCAGACAACTCTTGGAGCTTCAGCTCAACGGAATCGTCGTCCTGAGTGCGCCATGGTCATGATCATGAGCAGTGAGCATTGGATGCGTAAGGAAAACTTACGAGGCCAAGCTTGTCCGAGAGCACCATTCTGACAAGCCTCCTGGAAGCGGCATTATCCCAGCTCAGCTGCCTGTTTGTGAGGGATGTGCATGAGGGAGACCAAACGGCGCCGCATGCATCAAGCAGCAGCCAACGCTCACCGCTCGTTCGTTTGGAAGGCTAGATTCCAGCATTCCTCTTCCCCGACCGAGAGAGCAGAGCAAGAAAACAAACGCCTTCGTGTCGATGTTCGGATCGAAGATGTCCGGGATGCGGCAGATTTCCAGGGGAGCCGCATGAGGATGAAGAAGGATCTCCGTGTGTGTGGGGGGCGACCGGGGAGCACACCGTCTGGATTTGGGGGTTGGCAGGCCCGTGGTGCATGATGTGTTCCAAATATTTCAATCTTCGCACGCCGTGCAGTATATCAGGTATATCAAAGGAGCAACAAAGGAGACGGACACCAAAAAACAACGGCAACAAACATGAACTACGCACGAGACAAAAATGCGTACATTATCATAAAAATCGATCACCTCGGCACGCACACACGGACAGCCAACAAACCACGCATTCTAAACAACCTCCGTCTCTCCTATGAGATCGACCCCTGGCCTATGTGGCCTTCAGACCATCGTCAAACCAAAATCACCGAGTCCTAGACCACATCGTCATCAAATCTCCCCCAATTCATTCAGGCGTGGTGCTTGCTCTGCATCGTCCCCGTGCTCCTCGCCGACCTCCGCGGAGCAGCTCCTCCCCTCTGCTCGTCACCCGCCGGCCCTCCGCCCCTGGTCGCTCCTCCCCTGTGCGCACCCTGCGAGAGCCTCAGCTGCGCGGTGGAAGCCTCGGCGCTGGGCACCGTGTTTGAGGCGCCAGAGACCTGCGGCTGCTCCGCGCTGTCCACCTCGGCCTCGACGTCGTCGTTGTCGCCCGCGCCGCCCTCCCCCAGCAGCCTGCCCCCGGCGGGCCCGTTGCCGCTGGCGACCGCCGAGACGGCCGCCGCCGGGTCCTGGGCCTGCCTCAAGGAGGACCCCGCGGCGGGGTGCAGGCGGCCGTCGGCGTTGCCGCACGAGGCCATCGAGGCCGAGGCCGCGGGGAGCGCGAGGTGCGGGACGTTGTCCCCGGCCGTCGCGCCGACCCCTCCATGCGCCGCGGCGCCCCCCCCGGGCTCAAAGGCGGCAAAGCTGCTTTGCTCCGGCGCAGCAGGCGCGGAGCCACACGTTGCGGCGCCCGCGCTGGGCGGGGAAGTGAAGCTCACTCGCGCAGCGGGCGGCTTCTTGCTCCCTCTGCTGCCCTTGGTCGCCGAAGGGCCGCTGCCGTCGGCCTCTGCTTGCACCCCCGTTGACGTTGCGACGAACGCTCTGATGGGCCCCTCCTGTGCCTGATCCTCCTCGCCGTCCATGCCGCTGCCCGGATCCACGCGCACGTCAGCCAGAGCACTGGCGGCGGGCGCCAGGCTGCGCGGGACGAGCCTCGGAGGGAGGTCCAGAATGGCTTGGTGGAGCATCATGGCCGCATGACCAACCACCACAGGGCCATCAGTCCCGCCGAGGTGCTCCTCCTCCTCGTCGTCAACGTCGTCGCCTAGGCTGACCTCGACGTCGGCATCCGCCGCCCCGCTGAGGGCCTCCTCTTTGACCTCTGGGGGCTCGCAGGGGTCGTGGATAAACTTGCCCTTGTTGCGCAACCGCTTGCAAGCCTTGGCCTGATCAAGCAGGAGTGAATCAGTGCCGTTCAGAGCACCCGTCCCTCGCTCGCACCTGTCTGTTTACGTAGCGGATCGTCTTCTCAAAGTGGCGCGTCTTGCGCTTGAGCCGGTACCTCGTCATCGCTTCGTCTCGGTCAGGGTGGCTGACCTGCTGGCCCGCCGTCCCCGTGGTCACCTCACCGGCCCCCCACGCCGCCGGGTCCCCAGTAGGGTTGTCGTGCATGCTCGTGGCCGGGGGCAGCATCCCTCCCACGCTGCTGATGGCTGGCCCGCCTCCCGCGCGGGGGTTGTGCCCGCTGACCACGCTAGAGGACGGCTGCGCGGCAACGGGCTGCATTGCGCTGCCGCCGTGCGACTGTGCCTGTTGCTGATTCATAAGGGGGTTGTTGGGGGGCAGCATCCAAGGAGAGGCCTGCGGGAGAAACAGGAGGAGGGGACAGTAAAAAGGGAGAGAACCAACAGGTCAAAACGTTTACGGCATCAAATGCTCCACACCTGCATGTGCAGCAGCTGCATGGCATTGTTGTTTGCCATGAGCATCTGGTTGCTGATCGCCGATTGGTGGATGCCGGACGGAAAGGTGCCCCCCATCTGAGGCATGGGGCCGTGCTGCATGGCCATGCCCTGAGCGCCAAGGCTGTGCATCTGCTGCTGAATCTGTTGCTGCAGGTGCTGTTGCATCTGATGTTGCTGCAGTGCCATCATCTGCTGAAGCGGGGTGAAGTGAAACAACTGCTGCTGCTGCTGCTGCTGCTGCACGGCCGCTTCTCCTCCTTCCGACGACGTTCGGGTCAACCCACTCGCCATCGCACCGACATTCGCGTTGTTGCCTTGCGTCATCTGTTGCCTCTGCGCGAACATCATCTGTGGCGCCAGCATCTGCTGATGAGGAGGGGGCAGCTGCTGCTGCTGCTGCGAGTGAGCCTGGGGCATGCCGGTACCGCTGACAGACAGCCGAGCGGGCGAGGGAGGCTCCTGCTTGACAGCGCTGGCCGCCGGCAACGCCGTCGGTTGGGTGCACGCGCTCGCGTCCTGCTGCCTCTGCGGCTGATGCACAGGGCTCGGGGTCGTCATGGGCATCGAGGCCGAGGAAGCCCATGCTGAGGACGCGGGCTGCGTTGCGGCCTGGCTCTGCCCGTTGATCCATCCGGAGGCCGCTGCCAGCTGCTGCTGCTGCTGAAGGATCTGCGCCTGCAGCATCATCATCTGAGGCAGCAGGTTTGGCTGCATCATGCCCGGCATCATGCCCATGGGGCTCAGGCCACCAGGCGGGAAACCACCGCCGCCGGAGAGGGGCGTCAGAGATGTGCTGTTGGCGGGGGTGCCGATGAGCTGCTGCTGCTGCCGCTGTCCCGGATTGAGGAGACCACCCTGATTCTGCTGCTGTGCCAACAGCTGCTGCTGCTGCTGCATCTGGAGCTGCTGTTGCAGCCCGAACATGCCCATTGGGGACATCTGGGGAAGACCTGGCTGTTTGTTCCACGCGGGGCCCATCGGGCGACCGGACAAGCTGTTCATCGCCTAGTGAGAGAAGAAGAGCGGTGGAGATAAGAAAGGATGAATTAGTCGGGTAACGATCGCACAGAGGGTACCGATCCGATTTTCAAGGATGGCGCTCACGCACCTGTTGCTGCTGCCAGTTCTGCATGTTCAGGAATTGCTGCTGTTGCTGTTGTTGTTGTTGTTGTTGTTGCTGCATCATGGCAGCGGCCAAGTCTTGATGACCTGATAATGAGCCGCCGCCTCCGTATGGGTTGGGGAGCAGGCCAGACGGCTGAATCATCCATCTGGCACCACCTGGCAATCCTCCCATCAGCCCCATCATTGGTCCCGGCTGCTGTGGCTCCTGCTCCACAACCGCGCCTGCTCGTACCGAAGGCTGACGCTGGTTATCGCCCTCGCCCGATAGCAGAGCATCCATTGTGTCAAGGTCCATGAGGCTGTCCTTAAGGCCGGCGGACCCCTGGGCCCCGGCAACGCAACAGCCTTGGGCACGGGGAGGAGGACAGGTCGGCAACATTTAACAACGAGTACCATCAGACAAGGCACACCGCATCATCAGCCGCTTGAGCGCTCGTCACATCTGCTCACCGATCTTGGGGGTCAGAGCGGGGAGGCTCCACCCTTGGCCGTCGTCGTTGGGGGCGGCCTCCTCAGTCATCCTGCTGAGGGCAAAGTCGGCCGCAGCCTCTCCGGGGGCGTTGTCGGGGTTGGAGTCGTCCAAGATCTGCTGGCTGTTCCAGTTCCCGCCGCCGCCAGAGTCCCTGGGCCCGAGCAGCTTCCCCTCGGATGGCCCCGCGGGGTCGTCCCACAGAGTCGAGAAGAAGTCTTGCTCCGGCGTCGTCGCCGCGTTCCAGTTACGATACATGCTGCTCAGCAAATCATTGGTGCTGGGGAGCGCCGGGAAGTTGCCCAGAGGCTTTTCCGCTGTTGGGCCGCCGCCGAGCCGGCTGGCCTCCGTGCCGACGTCTGCATGCAAGGGAGGTGCATGGTGAGACATCCTGTTCCATGCTCCTGCCCCTTAGCGATCAACCAAGCGCAACTCACTTTCTGCCATCGTGGCTCGTAGCTGCTGTGCTGGCGTCAAGGAGAAAGACCCCCCCGCGCCGCGACTCTTCTCCATCGTCTATTTTCCGCGAGAATCAGAATCCTGAAAGGGAGGGAGCGTAAGCGGATACGCAATCGAGACGTAGCCTGCCGAAGCGTGCCAATTCGACAAAGAGAGACACAAGCACTGCGGGGCAGGCAATCTCAGGCCCCTCCCTGCGTTCGACGCATACCGAAGCGTAAAGGAAGCGCCAAGGCGAGTCACCCCGTCGTCAGACGCTGCTCTCTCTCAAGGCCAAGGCTCGCTAATAGCATCACCGCGTATCAAGATATCTTCCACGTGGGGATTGTATCGGAGGTTATCCGAAAGATGAGGGCATTTGCGCAGCGATACGCTAGATAGATAAATGTAGCTCGCTTTTCGTAAGCGTTTACGCTCAGGTTCGGAGGCCCACACCCAGCAGGGTGGGTCAATTTGCCTCAATGCGGGCGCAACTTAGGAAATGTTGCTCAGCCTTGCATGTGTAGATGCATCACCTCTCTAGTCTGCTGGCCTGATTCTGACGCTGCCGGCGCTCGCCGTGATCGTCGTGCCCTGCCTACCGCTCCGGACACGCTGCCGCCACTGGCGGTGCAGCTGATCGCGACGGCGGCCTTCAGGGTGCTCTCCGCTCTGCCTTTGCGCCTTGCTCCTGCACCGCGCGACCGTCCCGCCGGGCCACGCATGGTGCTCTGAAGGCCTCGCGTGGCTCCTCCCGCTGCCGCTGTCGAAGACAAGCTTCACGTCCTTCATCGCCGTCGGCGTCCACTTCCCCCTTATGATGGAGCTCTGTTTCAACGCCAGAGAGGGCGGACTGCGGCGCCCCAAGCGAGGCAATTCGTCCTCGGATCATCTGGGAACCGCCAAAGACGCCTTCCATTGGATTACCTATATGCTCAAGCTCGGCCTGGTCACAGCGGTTGCCTCTCCAATCTTGGCTTAACCGCTGCATGTGCTGATCGAGAAGCCTTTTTTGAGCCTGCTGAGTGCGGCGCCACTGGAATCAAAGAAACCCAAACGGCTGCCGCCTGGAGGATTCAAGGCCGAATAGATGCGAGACATTGAATTAAGAATGTGATTTTTCATGTCTGGATTGGAGACTAGAATTCATGCCTCATTGCCAATTTCAATCAGAGGCAACGCCGAGGAGCGAAGCCTTGCGCAAAAGCGAGGTCACATTCCTCTCTTCCTTGAGGATGCTGCCGGCCGGCAACCGCTGCCGCAGCGCCGCCGCTGCCCGGTCCACGCTCTCCTCATCCTTGCTATCCATCGTGAGCAAGATCTGGTTGATGCCCCCGTTCCGGACTCCCCTCCCCTGCTCCTGGCCTCCACTCGTCTCCCCTCCTGCCTCTCCTCTCACAGGGTAGGAGCCAAAGGAAACTTCGTTGCCAAAGCAGCTCGCAACCTCTTCGAGCATTGAGGCGATGATTGTTTCGTCGTCGATGCCCAGTCGGAACGTCTGGTTTGTGAAAGGCTTCAGCTTGAAATGGCCGGTAAGAAATCCTTTGATGGCCTTCCACTTCTCCCGTAACAAATACGGAACACCTGATGCGAGGTCGTGCATCCGAGTTGGAGAGATGAGATTGACAGCCCGTTGAGCAAACATAATGTTGTCCTCAGCATCTTTCGAGCAGCGAGGAAGACATGGAGGTCACAGATGAGACTGACCTGGCAGGACGTAGGTGTTGCGGCAGCGCAGCACGGGGAACTTGCTCATCTCCCCGCTGCCCTCCAAGCGGTAGTCTAGGAGATCCGACTCACCCTCAGGCACGTCGGCCATCTTGAGGTGAGCAGGTCCAATGCTGTCGCCAAAGTAGCTACGGAGGCGGCTCTCGAGGCCCGGATGCCTGGAAGGATGTAGCGAAAATCATCTCCATCGTCATACTGACCTCGAACTGCTGTCAAAAACACACACCTGACGAGCGTCTTGTTGAACGCCCGTGCGACCCCGAGCAAGGTCACGTCGTCCAGTGTGGGTCCGATGCCTCCCATGGTGAATACAACATCGACGGCGGACGACATGAGGCGCAGCTCTGATGCGATGGTGTCGGCATCGTCAGGCACCACGACGACCCTCACGACCAGGAAACCGATGGACCGAAGCTCAGAGCACAGGAAAGAGGTGTTGGTGTCCTCGACCTGTGGACAAAGATGGAGCACAAGGAGGAGAGTTTGCAATGATGGGCACATACACACAGCTTGTCAAACCTCGCTCGTCGTCGCACCTTGCCACTCAGCAGCTCATCCCCGATTGCGAGGATTGCCGCGGTGCACGAAAAGTTGCCGGGGACTCCGACTGAGATTGCATTTGCCAGCGGACTGGGTGCGTGATCTGTTGCAGAACGCCCGGCTCTCTCAAGTCTACCATCCGGAAGCTGATGCGCTGGCGCAAACGATCCGTCCTCCCTCTGCAGGGCGCTGCGTTGGATGAGTTGATAGAGACAGGTCACGAGGGCGTCAGGATCATGGGACACATTCCTCCCACACACCTGTTGGGAAGCGTGTTGAAGCGGCAGCCCAGCGACGTGTATCCTCTGTCGTACAGGCTGCAGTACGGAAGGTGACAGGACCTCATAAACGTCCACACGTCGCTGTACGTCCAATCTAAAATGGGGTTGATGCGCATAAACGGCGGCCATCCCTCGCTGCTCGGGCAGAAGAACTCCTGGTCCCGTGCGTTGGGGTCACACCTGATGTCCGCAGAAGGAGTGAGGTGAATGTGTGGGGAGGCATCGCACACCTTGCGACACACACCTCCTCGTTCCCAGGACGATGGCTGCCACGCCTTTGCTGACCACGCTCTCCAGCCCTTGCTTGAAGTCCGCGTCTGTGATGTAATCCACATTCAGACAATACCTGCGATGAAATGAAATCGCCAGTGTCTGCTGAACAACAAGTGGAACGACCAGCAACGCCGCACACTCGCCTCTCGTCCATCTCGCGCACAAACACATCCACTTCCTCAAAGTCGTCTTGCCGCACAAAGTAGAAGCTGCGAATGCCCTTGAGCTCGCCTGTGCTTCCCCCCTTGACCTCTGGTTGACTGCATGACTCCATGCAGGCTCGAAGGAGGTGGAGGATCACGGTCGAGTCCTTCCCTCCGTTGAAGCTGAAGGCTATTCTCTGCTCTGAGTAGAGGGCCAGTGAGCGCTTCAGCATCGCGATCGACTTTTTGACCTTCTCGATCACGCCCGGGTCCTCCAAGCCGGACAGCATCTTTATGGAGTGAGAGATCGCGACTCTGATCGCCAAATTTCTGGCATCAGAGCCAAGCAGCATGAAATTGCAGCAGCTCACAACGCGGGACACGTCGTGGACACCTGATCAAGCTGAAGTGGGCAACCACAAAGCATGCATGCATGAGTGTCGCATGATGACCCCACGTCCGTCCACCAGGTCACTCTCAACCTTACGCTGGACGCCTCCTTTGTGCCCACCCTACCATCGGGCTCGCGGCTCGACAGGGCCAATCTCGTGGTCCTGGACAACTTCATCACGTCCGAGGACAGGGAGGAGCTGCTGGCCTGGCTGACGGGGCACAATTGGGATGGTCCGCACCCTCCTCTAGACAAGTGGGAGCGGGCAACATGTGACGGGGCCAATCTGCCGCAGACCTGGGGCTTGAAGGCAAGTCCTCTTCTCCCCTTGCAAGCATCTCCTGCGATGCTTCAATTTCTCCTTGGATGTCATTTACTCAGGATGAGCTCCTCCGCTCATTCCTGGTCAGCCCGGTCAGAGCCAAGCTGGAGCTTCAGTCGAGGCTCTGCAAGCTTTTTCCCGACGCCACCATTGTGCACATGCCGTCGGATGATATGCAGCCCTGGCGAACGGCTGCCGAAGGAGAAGAGAGTTATGATGAAATTCGAGGTGACAAAAATGTGTCGACAGTTGAGGAGCCGGCGCTCCGGGCCGCAGCCATGTCAGGCCGAGACGCCTGCCAGGAGGATGGCGACGTTGCATCACCTGTTGGAAGCAGCTCGATGAAAGTGGATGCGAACCCCATTGTCGCCAATGCGGCTGTGCCGGGGGACCAATTCCAATGGCATGTTGACGCGGATCCTTCTGACCTCCCTTCGTCATCATGGACGGAGGAGCACGGCCGATACTTCAACAGGGTGTGCGACCTCTCGCTCCTTGGCCTGTCTGTGGCATGCTGTACAAGTTGTTCGATATGCGTTTTGTCGACATTGCCTTGTGCAGGAGCCTGGCAAGCCCCTCTTCTTCAGCGTTCTAGTGTATCTAAACGCGTCTTGGCCGAGAAACCTCGATGCCGAAACTCTCTTCTTGGACACAAGCTCCGACACTGGAATCGTGGTTCGACCGAGGCCTGGGAGAGTCGTGCTGATGGATCAGGACATTTTGCACCGTCTCTCTGCGCCCTCTCTGGCTGCAAAGACACCGAGATACAGTGAGAGAGATAGATTACACTTGCTGCCAGCTCTGATTGGTTTTCCCGCGATTCTGCAGGCCTCGTGCTCAAGCTGGTGATGCTCCCTAAGTTCGAGAGACAGCAGTGCTGCTTAGCGCGGCCAGAATGGGGCCGGCCGGCGGCGTTTGGATCCTCTGCAAAGGCGGAGGCCCTGATCGCGCAGATGGCGAGGAAGAGGAAGATCGAGGGGATGCATGATAGATCTGAAGAGTGACAATAACAGATCCATCCAGGCCGAAGCACACGTTCGATGTTTCCCCCATACTACCCAGCCCCTCAGGCGCTAGGGTGCGTTTGCTGCTGCTGCGCTTCGTTTCCACATTCACGTGGCGTCCCCTCGGCCGCAGACGATCGGCGGCGGTGGATGAGCTGCTCAGAGCTTACCCCGGATGCCGACCTCTCAACACGGAGCGGTAGAAAGGATCCTCAGCGAAAGCGATGGCCTCCGTTTCCTGACGATGCCTCTTCAGGTCGATGCTGGACCTCCCGATTGAGCTGCAGCCGGGGAACGTCACAGCCTTGCGAATCACTCTGCCGCCTCTCTACCCTCAGGTGCGTGCTCATGCCAGGAACAATCATTCCTTCCCATGCCACTTCATGCATGCCACTAGCTGATGTATGCAAGGTCCCATGCCGCCGACTTTTCCTCACTCTCACGCACGCAGGAGCGGCCTGCCTTGATAGTGCTGGCTCCGATTCAGAACCCTTCAGTTGATCCCAACGGACGCATCCGGTGTCGAGCCCTTGACGAATGGAATTCGCACGTGGCTGGGAAGGCAAACTTGGTGGCAGCGGTGCAAGAGGCTATAGGCGTAATCACACAGGGTACGGGGAGCAGAGCATTTTGCGGGAGCAAACAGTGTTCTGTTTTTTTCATGTAGGATCACGGCTTACGATGGGCCTATTTCTTTGTCACTCTCTGTGTCACTCTGTTCAGGCTCACAGCCGATACCGTATGGCCAGCAGTACGGCGCTGGCCCGGGCCCGGGATCCATGGGCTTCGATCTGCCGTTCCTCGCCCCGTCGGGCGGCCCGCAGCGCCCGCCC